>RCMY010001219.1_pt1 | contig 24997 bp, 20 predicted proteins | sample 2041341 | NCBI WGS metagenome assembly RCMY01 (sample SAMN09708234, study PRJNA481090) | Marine sediment metagenome, whole genome shotgun sequencing project.
TCGCTCAACGGGACGGGCACGATGTCGGCTTCATACTTGGCGGCGTCAGGAATGACATCTACCGAGGGCTCCAGTTGAGCTACGACGAAGATGTCGCGTCGCTGAGCGTCGGACACTTACTCCAGTGGCGTGAGCTGGGGAAACTGGCAGACTCCGACGATGTGGCGTGGTACGACCTCGGTATGAGCATTGAATACAAGGCCCAATGGTCCGATCACCGCATCCCGTCACCGGTGCTGATCGTGACCAGGCGCTGATATTTCGGCTAGTTTCGGTCGACATGACTCAACAGAATCTGATGCTACTTTTTGTCGGCGCGGTGCTCCTCGCGCTAATTGGCGTGGTAATTGACCGGTTGAACTTCCCGCAGAAACCGTTCCGTCCGAAGACCACGATGGTCGAGAAAGGCTGGCACACGCGCGATCGAACTGGTGCCCACATCACCGAGCTGGCTGAGGGAGACACCACCGACTCTGCCAACGCCGAATTGCAGGAGTAGTACACGTAGTGAACAACACCAAACCGCAAGAGAAGTTCGGATTCGTAGCGGCGGCAAAGGCGACCCTGCTGCGGTTCAAAGCCCATAATGTCATGGTAATTGCCGCTGGTATTGCGTTCTTTGGGTTCCTTGCGTTGATCCCGACGATGGTCGCGACGATGTCGATATACGGACTAGTCGCAGACCCAACGGAGGTCGTAAAGACTGTCGAGGAGTCGACTGGCCTTGAGGCCGGCACTAAGGCCTTCGTTGTCGAACAGCTCAAGACAATGACTGATTCCGATGGCCTCGGCGTCGCATCCGTCATCGGCATCCTGCTGGCTCTGTTCTCGGCTTCGGGCGCAGTCCAGAAGCTCATGAACACAGTTTCTGTGGCCTATGCCACGATCGAGGAACGCAAGGGATTGAAGGTCCGTGGCCTCGCCTTTCTCTTTACTGTTAGCGCAATCGTCGGCTTTCTCGCCCTCGTTGCGGGACTCGGTGTCCTTCCAGCAATCGCCGACAGGATCCCTGGTGGCGGCGCAGTAAGCGCACTCGCACAGATCGGGGTCTTCGTCGTCATCGCGTTCGGCATGTACTTCGGACTCACGGTGCTCTACCGCTATGGACCAGACCGCGAGGGAATGACCGGTTGGAAGAACATCGGTGCCGTAGTAGGCACCGCCCTCTTTTTGCTCTTTGCCCTTGCGTTGAGTCTGTACGGCCAGGTCGCGGGCAGCATGCCGGCGTCATACGCAATCCTCGGAGTTTTCGCCTCAATAATGATCTTCCTCCAACTCGCGGCCATTGCCGTTGTAGTAGGCGCCGAGGTCAACGCGGTGGTGGAGGGCGAAGACCTCGACCCCACCCGTAAAGGCGGCGGAGCAGGCAAAACACCCGAAAAGCCAGACACCTCAACGCTTGGATTGGGTCAAGCGCTCGCCGGCGTCGCCGCACTCTTCGTCCTCGGCAAGGGATCGAGCTAACACTCGGAATTGGTCAGAGGGCCGTAACAACTGGGGAAACAGGGAATTTCACTTATCAGTCGGCCACTAAGTGCCGATAGTGCTTATGTGACACAACCTGTCGAATTTCGACAACTTGATACCGGCATTGATCCCCTGCCCGACATCGATCTCGACAACGAGGTCGTCGATCGCGTTGAGCGCCGCCGGACCGAGCGGTGGGAAGTCGAAGAAGAGAGCATTCTCTTTAGCAACTACTTTGTGTCGGCATCGACCCGCGCCGCGGTCATGCTCTTCGTCGTCCAGGTCATCGCATCCCTTGCGATCTCAAACCTGGCGGGCGCACAACTTCGAGTTGCGAAATGGCGATTCATTCCTTATCTGGCGATCGCAGCCAATGAAGAAACATTCATCAAGACCGTTTCTTGGTCAACAATCGCAGCCGTAACGGCAACGTGTGCCATGGCACTTTGGGTGCTCAATACACGGCGAGACGAACCCGCCCTCGTTTATGGGTGGGGCACCGGCATCATCATGTCGGCGTTTCTTGTTGCCTTTCAGTTCCTACGCGGCTGGGCCCAGCCGCCAGCTGGCGACGGCTGGATTCTCGCTCAAGCAGGTGGCATCACGGCCGCCGCTGCTCTCATCTTCATTGGATTCCGCCCCAATGACGAAGACTCGGTTCCCAACAAGACGCCAGAGAGCCATGACAAACCTCATGACTCAACTGGCGACCCAAACGGCGCAACAACTAACTGGAGAAGTGATGAAGCGTAAGAAGCAAGCTCGTAAGGGCATGCTGGTGATGGTCGCAACGTTGATGTTCGCCGCACCGGCAATGGCCTCGTTAGTCATCCAGAATTACATGGAAGCCGACGTCACACTCGCTGACGCGTGCTTCTCCAAGGTCGCCGGCGATGATCCGGTGTCGTACACCGGAACCGATGCCAACGATCCGCTAGCTGGATTCGACGACACCACCAACACGGTGACCGTCTCAGGCGCCAATCTTCTCGAAGAGAAACTCACCATTCGTGGCATGCAGGGCGATCGAGTGATGTACACCGACGTCGTTCGTTACCGCAATACCTGCGACATTGACCTCAACGTCACACTCATCGCCGAGGGTGCAACCGCCACCGGCAACTGGGTCGACCGTTCAGCTCAGATCTACATCTCGAACATCGCTGCACCGACGGGTCTGCCTGGAGTCTCGGTTGACTGGAACAACCAGCCAATCATCGTGACCGCTGGTACCGCAGCAATAACTGCACCGAACAACCGGACCGGCAGCGTGATCATCCCTGCCGGTGGCGAAGTTCAGGGCGCCGTTGTGATTGCCGCCGGTACCGGTTCAGCTCTGACTGGCGTTGGCACCGTCAACTGGGTTGCGACTGCGACCCACAACAACTAAACCACTCAGCATCTGAATTGATCGAGCCCGGCCCTGCGTGGCCGGGCCCGTTCGCGTCCCGGCTCACTAGCACCTCAGTCGTTTGCGGTCGCCACCCTCGCCTCGTACCCTGCGCTGCAGCAACGACAGCCGAGGAGAATCTATGTCTGGCTACGACTTCACCGTCGACAAAGCGGACCTTCGCACCACCCACCTTCGAGCCGTCGAAGGCCACAAGGTTACCCCTGGCGAGATTGTGCTGCAGGTTGAGCGATTTGCGCTTACAACCAACAACATCACGTACGGTGTGGCAGCCGATCTTCTTGGCTACTGGCGGTTCTTCCCCGCTCCCGATGGCGAGGGCCACATCCCCGTCTGGGGCATCGCCTCAGTGACCGAGAGCGCCAACCCAGCGATCACCGTTGGATCTCGCTTCTACGGGTACTACCCGATGGCGAGCCACCACACGATGACCGCAGAGCCAACGGCTACCGGGTTTATCGAGACGGCGCCCCATCGCCAACAGCTGCCCACGCTGTACAACCGTTACACCGCCGTCGAGCCTGAAGCAGGATTCGGCGACGACTACGACAGCCATCAGGCCATCTATCGCATCTTGTTTGAGACTGGCTTCGTTCTCGACGACCACCTCAACGACAACCAGTTCTTTGGTGCCGAGCAAGTGATCTTGTCGAGTGCGTCGAGTAAAACGTCGATCAGCGCGGCCTTTGCGATGGAGCGGCGCGGCGTCGATGTGATTGGTCTTACATCTCAGGGAAACCGTGGCTTCGTCGAGGGGCTCGACTTGTATGACGAAGTCCTCACCTATGACGAGATCGAAGGCCTTGATCCTGCAATCCCAACCGCTTACGCCGACATGTCGGGAAACGGCGCTGTGTTAGCGGCGGTCCATAACCAGTTTCGCGACAACCTCGTGTCGAGCTATGGCCTAGGGATCACCCATCGCAATGCACGAGGCGTCATCGATCGGTCGAAGCTCCCAGGAGCGACACCCGGCATGTTCTTTGCCCCGACGAACATCCAGAGCCTTATCGACGACCTTGGGCACGACGGCTACCTCGCAAAGATGACGCCTGTCTGGGGCGAGTTCCTCGAAGAGGTTGACGACTGGATCTCGATCAAAGAGTTCGATGCCCCCGACGGAGTCGAGACTGCCTATCGGGCCGTCCTCGACGGCGCGTCGCCAGACACCGGTTTCGTCGTCCTCAACCCATAACGAACAGTTCGGGGTCTGACCCCAAAGCGTTCGCTAGTTTTCTTCGTCGGTGGGGACTTCGATGGTGACGCCGTTGGCTTCGTCAGCGCACTTCAGCAGTCGGGCGCAGATCGCACTCACATCAGGTGCCACCGAGACTGCTCCACCTGTCACACCAAGCGGGTTGTAGTGCAACGACGTGATGCCCAGCACCACGCCGCCGGAGTCGACCAGCGGGCCACCTTGGAACAGCGTGCCGATTGGAGCGGTGTGCTGGAGACCCGAGACCGATTGGTCTATCAGAAAGCCCGGTGACGCCATCGCCCCTTGCCCGCCAACTCCGCTCATCGCAAACAGACGACCACCGGTTGCATTGTCTCGAACTGCACTGGTCGCCAAGGTGAGCTTTGGAATGTCGGCGTCGACGATAAGGAGCGCAAGGTCGTTCTCGACGTCCCAGGCCCATACCTGAGCCTCGAGTCGTTGGTCGCCCTTCTCGAGGGTGACCCCTGGTCCTGGGCTGACGGTCGCCGCCTTAATCAGTTCGTAGCTTGTGACTAAGGCCGTCCCGCCGTTATATCCGACGACAGCGAACGCCGACCCCGCCACAGCGTTGCCACTGGTGTCTGACGTCGTGACCGTCCACACGGATTGGCCGATCGTCGCGGGCAAGGTCACGACTCCGTTCGTGTCTTCTACATAGCCGGCCAACGGGCCAAGCTCGCGCCTGATCTGCTCAACCGACTCAACGCGCATACCATCGATAGCACCAGCGGCGTCGTTGAACTGAGTCTCGAAGCCGTCAACAAAGGTTGCGACCTGAGCCTCGTTCTGGGCCAAGCGATCGTCGTAATACGCATAGAACGCCGCACCAGAGAACGCCGCGCCGATACCGGCACTCAACAGCATCGTCGCGATTCCAATCACGGTGCGCGGCAGAATCCGATGCCGCAGTTTCGGACGACCAGGGCTCAACGCGATGTAGCCCCGCCTCGCGAGGTTCCGACTCGTGCGCCAGCGCACCCATCGACTCGGCTGGCCAATCAGAGGAGCGACGCCGCCAACTCGGGATCGGCGACGCTTTGATTTCTTGGGTGCAGTCACTTCCGACGCAATCGCCGACGACTCAGCCCCCGAGGACTCAGCCCCCGAGGACTCAGCGAGCAGAGACTCGTCTGCCGAGGACGTTACAATCGGAGTTTCCCGATGCGAATCGACGGCGATCAGCTCGCTCTGTGTCGTTTCGGTGCTCATGATCCGTCTCCTGTGGTAGACGTTGTCGACGACGGTGCAGTGGTCGACGAGGTAGGCGGGACAGTGGTAGCTGGCCCGACGGTTACTGGGGGTGGGTTGAGGCTTGGTGTTGGTACGACGCTTCTCGTGCAAGGCCCGGCGCAATCGCCGACAACTCTGGTCTTGGCGCTGGCGGCGCCGACAACGGTCTCTTCCCGTCGCTGAGGAACATATTCGGCTGCTGTCTCAATCGCCTCGATGGGACCCGGTTCGGGGAAGCCAGCGAAATCAATGCCGTAGAGCGCCTCATTCATGAACGACGAGAACGCAATTGCGGGGTGGCTACCACCGGTCACCGAACCGACACCGTTGATGCCACGAAGAGGGGCAAGGCCGTCAGCGTGCCCCATCCATACTGCAGTGGCGAGCTGCGGTGTGTAGCCGACGAACCACGCCGCGGTGTACGCCTGTGCGGTGCCAGTCTTACCTGCCACTGGTCGTCCACCAGCGAGTGCGGCGCGTTGACCAGTGCCATCGACGACGACGGTCTCAAGAACCTTCGTCACATTGTCTGCCACATTGCTCGACAACACTCGATCGCCGGTTCGAGCGCGGTTGTCGATCAAAACGTTCCCTACTCCGTCGCGAACGAGCAGCACGCCAGTCGGCGCGACTCGGACGCCGCTGTTCGCAAAAGTTCCGTACGCCGACGCCATCTCAAGCGTCGACGACTCGCCCGCACCGAGCGCCAGGCTCGCTCCATATGGGCCGTCGGGATCGAGTCGTTCAAGACCGAGCCTTCGAGCGAGCGCCAGAGTGTCGGTGATTGAGACATCGGTGATGAGCTCAGCAAAGACAGTGTTGACCGATGCTCTCGTTGCATCGGTCAGACTGATGTTGCCTCTGTCCTTATTGTCGTAGTTGCTTATGAGGCACTGACTGCCACTACAACCAGGCACTGCCCACTGTGCAGGAGCCGGGTACACGGTGTCTGGGCCGATGCCTTTAGTGAAAGCCTCGGCCAAGACAATCGGCTTGAACGAGCTTCCGGGCTGGAACCCAGTCGACCCACCGATTGCAAGATTCACTTGGCTGAATGCGTAGTCGCGCCCTCCAACCATGGCCACTACATGACCGGTTTGAGGGTCGATAGACACAAGTGACATCTCGACCGGATACTCAGTCGACCCGAGCCTGCTCGCTACTGCGCCCTCGGCCGCGGCCTGCAACCGGGGGTCAATCGTCGTTTCGATGGTGAGACCGCCTCGGTAGAGCAAGTCGGGTCCAAGAGCCTCAAGGAGGTCAGCCTCAACCCAGTCGACGAAATACGGATAGTCGGTTGCTCCCTTCGGGGGCAGAGGAACCACAACCGTGACAGTTTCCGACGGCCGGTTGTCATCGGTGGCAAGCCAGAGCGACCGACTCACATTGCGCTCGAACTCATCGACGGTGATGTAGCCCTGATCGAGCATGGCCTCAAGAACCAGGCGTCGCCGGGCATCGGAAGCTTCGATGTCTTCGCGCGGCGAGAGCCGACTCGGAGCTTGCACGACGCCAGCCAGCGTCGCCGCCTCACTCAAATCAAGTTCAGCCACCGGCTTGCCAAAGTACAGTTCTGCTGCCGCGCCAAGCCCGTAGGCTCCCGACCCGTAATAGGAACTTTCCAAGTAGCCAAAGAGAATCTCATCCTTACTCAGGCGCTGTTCAAGCTCGACCGCGAACTGTGCTTCTCGAGCTTTGCGCTCAACTGTCTGCTCACCGGTGAGGTAGACGTTCTTTATGTACTGCTGGGTGATCGTCGAACCGCCCTGGGCAACGCCACCAACTTCCAAGTTGGTTCGTGCCGCTCGAGCAATGCCTTCAAAGTCGACGCCAGAGTGTTCCCAGAATCTTGAGTCCTCTATTGCAACGATGGCGTCCTTCATCACCTGCGGGACATCGCCTGGTTCGATCTCGACCGTGCGTTCGAATCCGCGAAAGAGGCCGATCTCATTGCCGGATGCGTCGAGCACTATCGACGGCACCGCCTCGAAGGTCTCGTTTTGCTCCGGTAGCTCTCCAGGAAGCGGAACCTTCATCAGCGTGACAACGGCAACGCCAGCGGCCACCGGAGGCACGACAAGAAAGGACAGCGCGACCGCAAGAACTACTCTGACGCTGACCCCAAGCGTGGTCGCTATCCGCGAACCAATGCTCATGGTGCTTCACCTTCGACGGGAGTCTCGCCTTCGACTGGTGCTTCGACGACTGGCTCTGGTGGAGGCTCGGCAATGCACGATGGCAACGATCCAGACAACGGAATCAGTTCGGCTTCGGCCCGGTAGCTAATGCCGCCAACGCGATCACAACGAAGACGGAACCGAGCTGCGCCACCCGCATCGGTCAGAACCACATTGGATGAGAGAAGCGTCGCCGAACCGGACACTGAGATTGTCACCGGGGTTCCGGCTACTGGCACAACAAGCAATCGCCCTTCCTCATCGACGATCGTGGTCGTCGCGACAAACGCGACCGTCTGTTCTTGGCCGGGGTAGATCTCCTGGCCGCCGTGGAGCGCGAGGCTCATCGATGGCTGAAACAAGCCGAGCACTGTGGACAGATTTGTTGCAGACCCGGCCTCAACGAACATCAACTCGGCGGCAGGCGATACGTAAGTGCTTGCGAGGAACACTCGGATTCGGTAAGCGCCGCCATGAATCCCCGACGCAGACCACGCTCCCGTCTCATCGCTATACACGCGAGTTTCGCCGCGGTTTGTACCGACGAAACGTTCAAGCACGATCGTCGCTCCAGCTACTGGGCCTTCCGGTCCATGCACAAGGCCGGTGAGGATGGCGTCACCACCATCGATAGCGACAGAGGTATCAATCGACAGGTTTGCGAGTCGAGGCAACACCACGCCGCTTGTTCGCGGCGCGGCCGCAATCACGAACGGGCTTGATCCAAGCGCTACCGGCTCAAACGAGAGATCGACGCCTCCGGCGACGAAGCCAATGGGCTCTGGATCGTCCAAGTACGCACTCGTAACCCACTCACGGCGTTGCCACATAGAGACGAGTGCGACGACGATCAGGGCCAAACCGGCCAGCTTGAAGACTCGCATCCCAGTCCAGTCGGCAACTCAGCGCCAAAACTGAGCCTTTTGCCCTATGCGACCGACGTCACGATCTCACTAGCCGACATAACGCAGAAGGACCGGGCCTCACGACCCGGTCCTTCTTTCTAAAGTTGTTGTGACCTACTAGTCGACGTCGAGGAAGATGCACTCACCGGGGCACTCTTCCGCTGACTCGATGACACGCTCGAGACCATCGTCAGGAACCCGGGCAAGGCCCTCAGCTCCAGCAGGATTGTCTGCGCCGTCGAACTTCTTCTCAGTTCCGAAATTACCGGCGTCCTCTTTTACGTAATAGAGGCCGTCGTCCATTCCGAAGAAGACGTCGGGAGCGATCTCTGCGCACAGGCCATCGCCTGTACAAAGATCTTGGTCGATCCAGACTTTGACCATATTGCAGCACCTTTTCTAGCGGTTAGTGGGTTCACCTATCGGCAGACTCACGGTCGAAATTATGCTGTCACCCAAATCTCGTCAAGAGACCAGCTGTACAGCGGTGATTAGTGTAGCCCGAAGAGTCATCCGAACGGAATCGGGCGGCTACGGTCATAACGTGCCCGCCAATTCCGTTGACGAATTCCCCCGCCAGTATGCCCGGACTCGACGATTCACCTCCGGGGCACCCCGTGACTTCCAGCTTGCCGCCAACGACTCGCTACTTCTGTTCCTACGTGCCACTAGCGATGCGGCGCCGGCCCTGACGCTGTGGGCGTTCGACACCGAGACAGGGGACGAGCGCCAGGTCGTGCAACTTTCCTCCTTAGGCATCGACGAGGCCAACCTGCCAAAAGCCGAACGCGAACGCAGGGAGCGGGCCCGAGAGAGCGCAGGCGGGATCGTGTCGTACCGACTCGATTCGGCCGAGAACCGTGCGTGCTTCGCGCTCGGAGGCGAACTTCATGTCGTCGACCTTCTCGGCGCTGAGGTTCGACGAATCAAGACTCCCGGCTCAGTATCCGACCCGCGTTTCTCGCCTGATGGCGAAACGGTTGCGTTTGTCTCAGATCGGTCATTCTACGTGGTCCCCGACGACGGGACGACGGAAGCAATTCTGGTTCGCCACGATGACGACCCTCTTATCGCCTGGGGACGGGCCGAATTCGTCGCCGCCGAAGAGATGCAGCGAAGCGCCGGATACTGGTGGGCGCCCGATTCCGATTCGTTCTTCGTCAGCCGCGTCGACACCGCTCCCGTGCTCACCTGGTGGATCGCCGACCCCGCACACCCGAGCAGCGAGCCGACCGAGATTCGCTACCCCGCAGCTGGCACCGCAAACGCTGCGGTCGAACTCCACCACATCGATCGGGCCGACCCGTCTCGCTCGCGGCCCATCAATTGGTCAGACAATGGTCGCTTCGAATACCTCGTCGACGTTGTGTGGGACAACGATCATCCGCCGTTGGTCGTCCGTCAAACCCGCGACCAACGACTCGTCGACATCGCGGCGGTCGATCTTGCCAGCGGCAGTCTCTCGTCACTGCACAGCATTCGCGACGACATCTGGGTCGAGATTTTTCCTGGTACGCCCAGTTGGCACTCCGACCAGCTGCTCACGATCGAAGACCGGGGCGAGACTCGCTCGCTCTGTCGAGAGGGGCAGCCAATTACGCCCGACGGCATGCAAGTCCGCAGCTTGCTGAGCGCCGCTGATGGGTCGGCGTTGATAAGCCTCTGGACCGACCCAAGCGAGATTCATCTGGCGAAGGTAAACCTCACCTCCGGTGAGACGACATTGCTCACGCACGAGCCAGGCGTGCACTCCGGACTTTGCTCCGACAACATCACCGCTGTTACCAGGGTCGCAGTCGACGCCGACACCGCGGGCACCGCGGTATGGCGCGACGGAACCCTGATTGGCTCAGTCACCTCCTTCTCGTCGTCGCCCGTCGTTACAGCCGCACCGTTGTTCCGTCGTCTCGGTCCGAACGAGCTGTCAGCGGCCGTCTTCCTGCCGTCGTGGCACGATGGAGTTACTCGCCTACCCGTCCTCTGCGATCCATACGGCGGTCCACACGCCCAGCGAGTCCTGCAAAGCCAGAACGCGCACACCGTGTCCCAGTGGTTCGCCGAGCTCGGATACGCGGTTCTCGTGATCGATGGTCGCGGCACGCCGGGCCGGGGCCCCGCTCACGAACGAACAGTCGTAAACGATCTCGCAACCGGCGTCCTCCAAGATCAGATCGACGGACTCGACGCTGTCATCGATGAGTTTCCGTTTCTCGACCTCGATCGCGTCGGTATCAGAGGCTGGTCGTTCGGTGGCTACCTCGCCGCCCTTGCCGTGCTCAGTCGGCCAGACCGGTTCCACGCCGCATTGGCCGGGGCCCCAGTTACCTCTTGGCACCTCTACGACACCCACTACACCGAGCGCTATCTCGGCCATCCCGAGGCAAACCCGGCCGCATACGAAGTAAGCGACCTACTCCGCCTACCCTCGGTCTGGCAGCATGACGCGCCGTTTCCGCCGCTGATGTTGATCCACGGACTCGCCGACGACAACGTCGTCGCCGCCCACACCCTGCAACTGTCATCAGCCCTTCTCGCAGCCGGGCTCGCTCACCAAGTGTTGCCCCTGACAGGAGTCACCCACATGACGCCCCAAGAAATTGTCGCCGAAAACTTGCTCCGCATTCAAGCCGATTTTCTTGGCGGCGCCCTCAAACCCATAACGGAGTCCTAGTGGATCTCGATCTTCCCTCGCTCGAACGCCTCGGCTGGACCCCAGAGCTTGAAGCCTGGGCCGCCGAAAAACCCCATTCAGCAAAAGGTCGCGTCACCCAGGCCAGTCGCGGTTTCTGTTTCGTCACCTCTGACACCGGCATGGTCGTGGCCAGCTCGGCGTCGATCCGCGCCACGCTCGACACTGAGCCTTCGACTGGCGACTTCGTGACGATCGTTGACGACCCGGAAGATGGTCCTGTCCTTGACCGAGTCGCGACCCGAACGTCACTTCTCACGAGGCGGGCCTCAGGGCGTATACCGGTCCCACAAATCCTGGCCGCGAACGCCGACGAGATCCTCGTGATGCATGGCCTCGACAGAGAATTCAATGCTCGCCGCATCGAGCGCCAGCTGGTTCTCGCATACGAGTCAGGTGCCGTGCCGGTAGTAGTTCTGACGAAAACAGACCTTTGCGAAAACACTGACGAGCAAGTCGGGTGGGTGCAAGAAATCGTGCCCGACCTCGACGTCATTACGACATCGACTCGAGAAGAACACGGGCTTGACCAGCTCCGGGCTCGGCTCACTGGCACACGAACGCTCGCGTTGCTTGGTCTCTCCGGCATCGGCAAGTCTTCAATTGTCAACTCCCTCTGTGGTGGCGATGTGCAGAAGGTTCGTGAGGTTCGGGCCACTGATCAGCGGGGTCGACACACGACGGTCACCCGTGATCTGATCGTGCTCGAAGAGGGCGGGATTCTCATCGACACCCCAGGCGTTCGAGAGTTCGGCCTTTGGCAGAGCTACGACGGGCTCGCCAAGACATTTCCCCTGCTCTCGGCAGCCGAATGCCGATTTGCCGACTGCGAACATGGCGAAGAGCCAGACTGTGGTGTTCAGGATTTGGTGACCAGTGGAACCGTCCCGAGTCGACGTTTCGATCATTGGATGGATCTTCGAGCCGAGCTCGCCCAACAAGAGGTCGATCTTGAGGTACACGACAAGAAGGTCGCCGCCCGCGAGACCCAAAGTGCGAAATCGCCGAAACGCCGGCGAAAGTTCTAGTAGACCAAGCCCGACCAGACCGCCACTGGCTAGTAGTATCTCCAGCAGTCCTAGACCTACGGAGCGGAAATGCGAGTGAAACAAGCCGCAATAGCAGTCCTCAGCCTTCTTCTGTTAGCCACGTCAGCATGTGGCCGGTCGGATGAATCGGCGAATGACTCGTCAGTCAGCACCCTGCCACAGACCGTAGCGACACCTGCGCCGACCGTATTGGCCCAGGCTGTGACCTCTGCTCCCGCAGCCGAAATCACCTACGTGATCCAGGCTGGCGACAGCTTGGGCCTCGTCGCCCAGCGGTTTGGCGTGACGCTGCAGGATCTCGCTGATTTCAACGCAATCGCCGATCCAGACTCGATCAAAGAGGGCCAGGAACTCGTCATTCCGCCCGTCTTGAGCGCCCCGGCTACCGTCACCGAAGACCAGGTCACCGTTCCAGCCGAAGACGGCTAGCTAGCAAATTAGGGTCGTATTCCCTAGAAGACTGGCACTCTCGACCCGTTCGTGCACTCGGAACCTTCTGTACGATTGAACTCGATGGGCCCTTGCCGGGCCTTGTCGTTTCAATCGATCGGAGTCTCATGGCAGTGCAGAAAGTCGACGTTGTCGTCGTCGGTGGCGGAATCGTTGGTTTGGCAACCGCCCTACAACTCCTTCGGCGCTCTCCGGGGACCTCGCTTGCGCTGCTCGAAAAGGGCAATGAGCTCGCTGGCCATCAGACCGGTCACAACTCAGGCGTGCTGCATTCAGGCATCTACTACAAGCCAGGCAGCCGCAAGGCCAAGACCTGTACGGTCGGCCGTTCTTCAATGATCGAGTTCTGCGAAGAGAACGACATCAAGTACGACGTGTGCGGCAAGATCATTATCGCCACGAAAGACGCTGACCTCCCCCGCCTGGCAACTCTTGAGGAACGCGCTATAGCGAACGGTGTCGAGGCACGACGGATCAATCAGGAGGAGCTTCTTGAGCTCGAGCCACACGCTGCTGGATTCACCGGGCTCCACGTCCCTGCTGCCGGTATTACCAATTACCGCAGTGTCTGCGCCAAGATGGCCGAACTCATAGAAGAGGCGGGCGGATCGATCCACTTCGGAGCAGAAGTCACGACCATTGTCGAAGAGAAGGATCGCGTCCGTGTCGCGTCGAAGGGCGGCGACTTCGAAGCGAAAAACGTCGTCACCTGCGGCGGTCTTCAAAGCGACCGGCTTGCGATCCAGACCGCTCCCGAGACAACAGAACGAATCATGCCGTTCCGCGGTGAATATTTCGAGCTGGCTGAAGATCGACGGTACTTGGTCAACAACCTCATCTACCCTGTGCCCGACCCCGACTTTCCTTTCTTGGGTGTGCACTTGACTCGCATGATCGATGGATCAATTCATGCAGGACCGAACGCTGTTCTAGCTCTGGCACGCGAGGGTTATACCTGGGGCGACATCGACCTGAAGGACCTCTACGAGGTGCTGGCCAATCCCGGATGGTGGAAGCTCGCAAAGAACTACTGGCGCACAGGCATCGGTGAGTACTACCGATCACTCTCCAAGAAGGCGTTCGTCAAGGCGCTCCAGCAGCTTGTTCCCGAGATCGAGGTCGCTGACCTCGTGCCATCTCCGGCCGGTGTCCGCGCCCAGGCGGTAAGCCGTGACGGTGCGCTCCTGGACGACTTTGTCTGGTCTGAATCCAATCGTGTCGTCAACGTGCTCAATGCGCCGTCGCCAGCAGCAACGGCATCGCTGGCTATCGGCAACCAGATCGTCGATCGCCTTCAGCTTCACCAGGCGTAAGCACCGGGGTAGCCACTCGTTAGCGGCTACGTTGTCATAGTGATGCTCAGCACCAAATCGGCTTTCTCGGTATTGTCGGCATCGTCAGACCACGCGATCCTCTCAAGCTGGAGCACACGATCGTTCGCTTCCACCCTGAGTGTCTGGTCGGTGGCATCCGCAGGCTCCGTTGGATCAATCGCCTCGACTGGTTCGGTTCTGTCGATCGCGTCGGCGGGGTCGGTCCTGTCAATCGCCTCGGCTGGGAGCATCCTGTCGGTTCGTAGCAGCGCCAAGATTCTCTGCATTGACAATGAACCGCTCGGCGGTATCCACCCGACCACCAGACGCCGCCTCGCAATGACAATCGTTGCGCTGGTGTTGGGGCCTGTCATGCTGCGAGCGCTGAGACGCACAGTTTGATAAATCCGATAAAACTGATCGGGTTTATAATAAATAGGGTTTACCCTGCGTTGAGACCAACCAAGTGGCAACCGCATGGCTATTCATCTCGGCGATATTGCACCAGAATTCACGACCGAAATCACGCAGGGCGACTATGCGGTGGCCAGAACCCGCTCGAACAATTTCTGCCAGCCATCCGGGTTGATCCCGAAGCTGCGGAGCTTGTTTGCTGCGGGTTCTGTGTCGGTTCCGCTGATGAGCGCTATCAACAATCGATGAAATGCTGGCGTGACCCGGTCGTCGGTATCGGCAAGGATTCCCTTTGCCGTCTCAAGTGCTTCGACGGCGCCGGGCCGGTCGGTGCGACGTGCTCGATCAAGGGCAACCGCCCAAAGGGCGAAAACCTGGTCGAGGTAAGTGCCGCTGCCAGCGACAAGGCTCGCGATTCGGTCGACCTCGTCGCTCTGACGCATTGTGGCGCACACCAGTGCCTGAACAGCATGGGCATATCGTTGTCCGAGACCGTTCTGTTCGCTCGACCGCAAGATCTGCGCAGCCTCACGAACGTTGCCTCGCTGTAACCGAGCCAACGCCAAGGAGACTAGAGCTTCGCTGTCGCCGAGCACATTGTGGTCGTCTTGGAGTCCGTCGTGAAGCTCAGCCCACTTAATCGCCCGGTCGAAGTCGCCAACCCGAGCTGCGGAGGCCGCGTTCACTACAAATGCCAGGCGAGCCATGTCGCTGCTTCCGGCTTCGCGAGCGATGTCATAGATTTCTTCAAGAAGAGCCGTCCCCTCGCTGACTCGGCCCTGGGAAACAAGCGCTCGTCCTTCAATCGCCTGCAAGTCGGCTACAAGGTTGCCGTCGTCAGATCGCTCGGCGACCAACCGGCCCCGGTGAGCGAGCTCGACCGCCGTTTTTGAGTCGCCTGACCACAGTTCGAGCGAGGCCGCCAGCGAGAGCAGTACGCCCTCAGCCCAGCGATCGCCGCGGCGCGCAGTATCAGGCAAAATCGCCTCGACGAGCTTTCGGGCAACATCCCACTCGCCGTGATGGAAGGCGACCCACGCCTCGATGCCTTGCGACCATGCAAGGCCCGCCTTGTCGTTGATCGCACGAAAGCTCTGCCTCGCCGAGACGAGCATTTCGGCTGCCCGCTCAACCTGGCCACTCGAGAATGCGTAGAACGCAAGGCTCTGGACTGCCCAGGCTTCGGCTCGAAGGTCACCAGCTTCGGCCGCGACGTCACGCGATAAGGCGAGTGCCTGTTCGGCGAGCTCACGACGGCCTGCCGCCATTTCGTTGAGCCCGAGTAGCCGAAGCGCCCTCGCCCGCTCAGACTGCAGATCAAGCTCGTCCAAACGGGCCGCAGCCCTGGTGAGCAGATCAGATGACGAGTCATAGTTATTCAGCTTGCGGTCGACGTCGCCCCTCACCACAAGTGCCTGGGCGGCGAGGACAGAAGCAGGGTCGATGAGCTCATCGAGCGAAGCGAGGTCGGCCAGGCTTCGCTGCAGCTCGTGCCGCTCACACGTTGCCCTGGCCCGGCCATAGAGCAATCGAGGCATGTCGTCCAGCGGTGGATGGAGACCGAGCGCCTCATCAAAAAGCCGCTCGGCGTCGCTCGGTTCACCCGCAAGAAGAGCGATCTCACCGGCTTGGCCAAGCCAGTGCAAGGCTCGCTCCCTGATATACATCTGCCCCGCAGGATCGACGCTTGCAACCTCGGCGGCAAGCAGGGCTGCCGAGCGGTAGTGCGACGCAATCATAATTGCCGTGGTGCTCCGGTCACCAGGATGGAAGCGTCCTTCAAGGAACGTCGCAACACCGGCGTGGGAGCGGGCGCGGTCGGCCTTGGTAATCGTGCCATAGGCAATATCGCGGACAAGATCAGAGCTAAAGGTGTAGCGAGAACCGTCGTTCTCAAGGAACTCATCTCGAACGAGCGCCTCGAACTCGTCATCGATGGAGTCGAATCCATTTGTCGCTTTCGACATCATCGCGAGCGCTTCGACCGAAGACGAGCGTCCGAGGACGGCAGCGTTTTCGAGCACCGTGCGTTCACGCGGGGCAAGTTGATCGAGCCGGGCGGCAACAAGACCACGAAGTGTCGCTGGCATGTTGTCGATGCGACCGGCGAGCAGGTCGTCGAGGACGCCGCTTTCGCCGGCCTGGCTGCGTGACGAAACCAGTCCGGCGAGCTCCTCGATAAAGAATGGGTTTCCGCCGCTGTGATCAATGATTGTGGCAATCGCTTCTGGCGGCAGATCTACGCCGAGTTGCTCGAGCATTTCGGTCGCGGCGACTGGTCCGAGGGGCTCAAGATGCAGCCGCATAAAGCCGCAGCGGCCTGCGGGAATAAACGGCTCCTCGCCCGATCGTGCGGTCAGCAGCACGACGAGTTCGTTTCGAGCCAACTCATCGAGAACAGCAGCAAGAACGTGGATGACGGGTTCGGAGGCCCAGTGCACGTCGGACAGGATCCAAACGACTGGTGAGTCAGCAAGTAGACGGGCCAGGAGGGTGGTCACCGCGTAGGTAACTTCGTTGCGGTTACTGAGTCGATCGCCACCGCGCAATGGCGTCTCGAACCCAAGAATATGCATGAGCGCTTGCAGCAAGCGCTCGTTGTCGTACTTGTCGCCAGCCCAGGTGTCGCTGCCAAGCGACGCGGTAATAACTTCGTGCGCCTCTTCGGCGGTGAGATCGACGTCGAGGTGCCACGACCGCCGGATGACGTCGGCAAATGGCCACCACACATTGGCCTCGCCGTAGGGAACGCAACGCCCCTCGAGGATCCAGCCACCCCAGTGAGAGGCAATCCGGTTGGCTGCCTCTTCGGCCACTCGAGATTTGCCCATGCCAGACTCTCCGAGCACCATCGTCAGCTGCGCGCGATGCTGTTCAGCCGCCATTCGAGCCTGGCCGGAGATCAAGTCAAGCTCTGCGTCTCGACCGATGAAGGTGGCTGAGCGTCGGGTGCGAACGCCAGGAGGGCGCGTTGCCGTAAGGGCCAGATGAGCTTCTACTACTCCATCACGACCTTTTACCTGGAGCTCGCCTGCAGGTCGATACGAGATGGCCTCAAACGTCGCTCGGTGGGTTAAGCGACCAACGAGAATCTCGCCTGGATTGGCCTGCGACTCAAGCCGCGACGCAGTGTTCATGACGTCGCCCATCGCGGTGTAATCGCCCCCCGCCTTCGAACCGCCAACCAAGACCTCGCCGGTATTGATTCCGACACGGAGTTCAAGCGATATCGGCGCGTTTTCGCCCATCATTCGCATGCTGTTTTGCATACGCAATGCAGCACGAACAGCTCGTTCCGCGTCGTCCTCGTGAGCGGTCGGCGCGCCAAAGAGGGCCACCAAACCGTCACCCATTACCTTGTCAATGACGCCGCCGAAGCTAGTGATATCGCGAATCAGTCGCTCAAAACAGCTATCTATCAGGTGTTTTGCTTCTTCGGGGTCGAGTTTCTCCGCCAACGAGGTGAACCCCACAATGTCGGCGAAAAGCACAGTGACGATGCGTCGTTCCTCGCCACCTAGCGACTGTGAGGAACCGCAGTTTGCGCAGAAACGTGCCCCGGTCGGGACGTCAGAACCGCAAGATCGACACAGCATCCGGATCATCCTAGGAGCCGGACTGCGAGGCCGGTAGCTTTCTTGGGATGTCGAGCAATTCAGCACCGATTACTACTCCCTGGTGGCGCCACGCAGTTGTCTACCAGGTGTACCCACGATCGTTTGCTGATTCGAATGGCGATGGAGTTGGCGACATCAACGGTATTCGTTCCAAGATTTCGTATCTCGCTCGACTCGGCGTCGATGCAATCTGGATCAACCCGTGGTATCGATCTCCCCTTTTAGACGGTGGCTACGATGTCGCTGACTATCGAGAAATCGAGCCGCGGTACGGCACGATGGCTGACGCCGAGGCACTCATCCACAAGGCCCATGACCACAACATCAGGGTGATCGCCGACCTCGTACCGAACCACACGTCGTGGGAGCACAAGTGGTTTGTCCAGGCAAAGACCGCACCCATCGGGTCAGCGGCACGGCTCCGCTACCACATTCGGCCGGGACGAGGTGACAAAGGGGCAGAGCCACCAACCAATTGGAAAAGCGTTTTCGGTGGCCCCGCCTGGACAAGACTCGAAGATGGCGAGTGGTACCTGCACCTCTTCGATGTCAGCCAACCTGATCTCAATTGGGAGAATCCCGAGGTCGTTGCTGAGTTCGAAGATGTCTTCCGATTCTGGCTCGATCGTGGCATCGACGGCTTTCGAGTCGACGTTGCCCATGGCGTCGTCAAAGACATGACCTTTCCTGACCTCGAAGAGGAGACGGGTGAAATCCTGTCAGGGTCGAAGAATAGAGGTCACCCCTTTTGGGATCAGGATGGGGTTCACGACATCATCCGTGGCTGGCGCCTCGTCATTGACGAATACGCCGACCGCATGATGGTGGCCGAGGCATGGGTCCCTGACGCAGACCGACTGGCCCGCTACTTGCGTCCTGACGAGTATCACCAGTCCTTCGATTTCGACTTCCTCGAAGCCGAATGGGACGCCGCTACGTGGAAGTCGCTAGTTGAAGAGGCGCTGTCGTCGTCAGCCGCGGTTGGCTCGGCACCAACCTGGGTCCTGTCGAACCACGACGTGATGCGCCATCCGACTCGTTACGGGCTGCCGAGCGATACCAACTGGCGCCGCTGGCTCCTCGATGGCCCTCACGATGCGCTCGACGTCCCGCTTGGCGCCGCTCGGGCAGCCGCCGCGACCATGTTCGTACTGGCCCTTCCGGGATCGACCTACCTCTACCAGGGCGAAGAGCTGGGCCTGCCCGAAGTATGGGATTTGCCCGAAGAAGTGCTCGATGACCCCGTCTGGGAACAGTCGGGTCACAAATCAAAGGGCCGCGACGGTTGTCGCGTACCAATCCCGTGGACACGAGCAGGCGAGTCATTCGGATTCAGTTCTGGTCCTGGATGGCTTCCCTCGCCTCACTATTTCGCCGACCTATCGGCAGAGGCACAAGAAGGCGACGATGCGTCGAGCCTCAATCTCTACCGCCGGGCCCTCGCAACACGAATCGGGCTGTTCACGGCCGATGAAAGCCTCGCCTGGGATGACGACACACCTGACGGCGTTGTTGGCTTCACCCGAGGTTCAGGAGCCCGATGCTGGATCAATCTCGGAAACGCTTCGGCGTCTCTGCCCGACGGTGTTACGGTCATTCTTTCGAGTGACCGCAACGATGTCAAGGGCGCCCTGGCACCGGATTCGTCAATCTGGTTTCAATCGTAATTAGCCGGCCACACACAAATCACACTCAGGAGTTCAACGATGAGTAACACCGAGCAGGTCGCGACCAAGGTTGCCGCTCGCGCCGTTTCTGCCAGCAAGGTCTACGGCATGGGCGACACAGAAGTCCACGCCCTGCGCGAGGTGTCTGTCAGCTTCGACACCGGCAAGTTCACCGCCATCATGGGGCCATCTGGCTCCGGCAAGTCAACGCTGATGCAGTGCATGGCCGGCCTTGACCGTCTCACCTCGGGTCAAACTTTCATCGGCGACGTCGAGCTCTCGACCCTGAACGACAAGCAGCTCACCCTGCTCCGGCGAGAGAAGCTGGGATTCATTTTCCAGGCGTTCAACCTCATCCCAACTCTCACGGCCAGAGAGAACATCACGCTTCCTCTTGACCTTGCCGGTTCGAAGGGTGACCAAGCCTGGATTGAGAGCGTTATCGACACGGTCGGCCTCGGCGATCGAATGAAGCACCGCCCAAATGAGCTCTCCGGAGGTCAACAACAACGTGTGGCCGTGGCCAGGGCGCTCGCCAGCCAACCAGAGATCATCTTTGGCGACGAACCCACAGGAAACCTCGACTCAAAGACCTCCGGTGAGATCCTCGACTTCATGCGAAGCGCTGTCACTGACCTCGGCCAAACCATCGTTATGGTCACACACGACCCGATCACCGCGGCATACGCCGACAGCGTTATTTTCCTTGCCGACGGCCTCATCGTCGACCATATGGAGAACCCAACGGCCGACGCCGTGTTCGACAAGATAAAGCACCTGGGAGACTGACATGCTGAAGCTGGTCCTCCGCGGCATTGCCGCCAATAAGGGGCGTCTCTTCCTTACCCTCGTGTCGATCACTCTCGGCGTCGGCGCAGTATCAGGATCGTTTGTTCTAGCCGACAGCTTGCGCGCCGTTTTCAGCGACATCAGCGTCCAAGCATTTGCTGGCGTTGACGCCCAGGTCCGGGCAATCGAACCCGAACTCCAATCGAGTCAAGATCTGCCCCGTTTCGATGACTCCGTCGTCGATGCGGTCGCTTCGGTGCCTGGCGTCGAGGTTGCTGAAGGTGGGGTCTTCGCCTTCGAGCAGGTCTACACCACCGACAGCGACGGCGAGGTCGTCCGTCCGCTCGGCCCTCCAGTCTTCGCATCCAGTTGGGGTGGCCCAACAGCGGTCTCGTCATTCACGCTCGTCGACGGTGAAGCGCCAGTCGGCCAGCAGATTGCGATTGACGAGGGTCAGGCCACGAACGCAAAGTTCAACGTCGGTGACACCATTACCGTTACGGTTCCAAGTGGCGTCCCTGAGGACTTCACGGTTTCGGGCATCATCCGATTTGGAAGCGAACCAGGCGGCAGTGGCGGGGCATACTTCAACCTGTTCGACCTACCAACCGCACAGCGGATCCTCGACCTCGAAGGCCAGATCGACTCCATCATTGTCGCCGCTGACAACAGCATGACTTCCGATGAACTGCTGACTGCAATCGGCGACGTGCTCCCCGAAGGAGTCGAGGTTGTCTCAAGCGAGACCGTCATCGGGGAACAGCAAGATCAGTTCGGCCAGATCGTCGACATCATTGGCAACATCCTCCTTGGCTTCGCCATCGTCATCTTGTTTGTCAGCACGTTCATCATCTACAACACGTTTGCGATCCTCGTCAGTCAACGAACCCAACAGATCGGTCTCCTCCGAGCCATTGGTGCCAGTGCATCCCAAGTTCGCCGGATGGTGCTGCTCGAATCAGTCGTCGTCGGCTTCATCGCATCGGTTGCAGGGCTTTTCACCGGGCTTGGCATCGCGGCGTTACTCAAATGGGTGTTCAGCCTTGGTGGAAACCAGTTCCCCGACGGACCCCTCGAGCTCCGCGTGCGAACCATCATCGTTGTGTTCATCGTCGGCATGTTCGTAACCGTGGTCTCCGCGTTGATTCCTGCGTTCAAAGCATCACGCATCACCCCCCTCGAGGCGCTGCAGAACACCGCACAACAACAACGAAGCCTCCGGGTCCGCATCATCACCGGGCTCGTGGTGCTCGTGCCAGGCATCGCACTTCTTGCCTTTGGCCTCTTCGGTGGGTCAGATAGCACCGGCGGTGTATTGACCGCACTCGGTCTAGGCTCGGCCCTCACATTCATTGGCGTTGCCATGCTCAGTGCGCTCTTTGCATCGCCGGTGGCTTCCGCCCTCGGCGCTCCCGTCGAGGCCGTGAAGGGAGTTACCGGTCGGTTGGCTCGCGACAATGCGGCCCGTAACCCGCAACGCACCGCCGCAACCGCAACCGCCCTGATGATCGGTTTGGCGCTCATCACCGGCGTATCGGTGTTGGTGCAGTCGCTGCGCGACACGTTCACCGACATCATCGACAACTCCTTGTCGGCTGATCTCTTCATCTTCGAGGAGGCACAAGGCCTTCCCTTCTCCGCCGTTCTCGTCGACCAGCTCGGCGCCGTTGCCGACGTCGACTTGGTTGCTGGCTTTGCCGTGATCGAGGCGAAAGTCGACGGCGAGGTCGAGTCTGTCGGCGGGTTCGATACTGCCACTGGGACAGGAGTCGTCGACGTTGACATTCTCGAGGGGACACCCGAGCTCACCAGCAACGAGATCGCCATGGATGATGACAAGGCGACAGACGCGGGCTACGCAATCGGCGACTCGGTCACGATCGAGTTCGAAGACGGAGCGGTCGACACCTTCACTGTTGCGACGATCTACGCCGATGCCACCCTCGCAGGCTCGATGTATATCGACCGCACCGTCACCAGTCAACACGTGGCGACCGACAGCGTTGGTTTCGTCGGCCTGACCTACGTCGACGGCGCTGACCCGGCAAAAACCCGAGCTGCAGTTGAAGAGGTCACCGCCGCATTCTCCCAAGTTTCTGTGCAGGACAACGCCGAGTTCAAGGCATCGCAGAAGGCCCAGATCGACCAGCTCCAATTCTTGCTCTTCGGACTACTCGGGCTCTGTCTCGTGGTGGCGTTCTTCGGCATTATCAACACCATGGCCTTGTCGGTTCTGGAGCGGACAAGAGAAATTGGCCTCCTTCGGGCGGTTGGCACCACACGCTCCCAGCTACGATCTTCGATCCGCTGGGAGGCCGTAATCGTCAGCGTTTTCGGTGCTCTGCTCGGCGTATTGATGGGGCTCCTCCTCGGCTGGGCTGCGGTCTCCGCTGTCGGTGACTTCATTCCGAACCTCGGTATTCCGTGGTCATTGATGATCATCTTCTTAATCATCGGCGCCGTCATTGGTGTCCTCGCCGCCTATTTCCCTGCTCGCCGCGCTGCGAAACTCAACGTGCTCGACGCCATCGCGGCGACGTCATAGCGGCGACGTCATGGCTAGCGCCGCAACGTCGGACCCTTATAGCCAGCCTTGAAGCCCGCACCCAGGAGCGATGCTTTCGCTTCTGGGTGTTCTCCTGTCGGAGCACCGTTTATTTTCTGCACTTCGATGCCTTTGACTCGGCCGCTTCGAACCAATGATGCCAACGCCTCGGCCCATGTGTCGTCATCGTCAGAGGCAGGAAACAGCGCGATGCTGCGGCCCCCGCGCTCAAGGAAGGCCAACGCTTCGCCATCGCGTAGAACGACGTAGGCACCAGCCGACCGAGACGGCCTGCCGGCCGACTGGGGCCACGACAACGCAGCGCCGTAGGGCTGGGCCGGGTCAGAGGCAGAAAGAACCACCGCTTCGCCTTTTTCATGGTCGAGCCGGGGCCGAAGATCTCGGAGTCGGTCGACCGCTCCTGGTAACGCAAATTGTGCGGCACCGAGGCCAGCCACAAAGTAGCCACGACGCACCTGGCCGCGTTCTTCGAGTTCCTTCAACACGGGATACACGCCAGCGAAACCGCCTTCCGCTCCTTCGGCCAACGCCATCTCTCTGGTCACCACGCCGTAGCGCTCAAGGAACTGCAGAGCCGACGCGGTTGTTCGCTCGGTTTGACTGGGTTGCGGCTCCAAGAGCGGGGCTACAAGCGACCAGCGCCCCGTTGCGGCGGGTGGCCCGACGCGCGAGAGCGATCGCATGGATGGACGCCGGCTGCTACGTGTAGCCCGCCCAGACTTACTCGGGAGCGCTCCGGCTACGACTGCTCGGAGCGGAGTGAGCGCGTCGTTCGTGACCTCACCTGCCCACACGAGATCCCACAATGCGGTGAGTACCGTCTGGTCGTCGTACTCGGTGCCGGCCGCGGCCGCCGCGGCCACAAGATCAGCCCAGAACACTGCGCCCCGCTGAGCAAGGCACGACCTGATCGCTTCGTGGACGGCCCCCTCCGGACCGTCGCCAACGAGCGGCAGAAAGACGTGCGCTTGATCGCGCCACACCAGCCTGATCCTGCCGTCTCCCGTTCCAAGCGAACCAGCGCCAATCCAGATCAGTTCTCCCGCCGTCAACAATGTGTCGAGGTCGGATGGCTGATAGCTAGCCATCCGGGCCGGAAGGATGTCACGCTCAAGCGACGATGCCGGAAGCGATGCGCCCTGCAACACGTTGATGACATCGGCGAGACCATCGATGCCACGGCGATTCGACCCAACGAGTTGCCAGTCACGCTGGAATCTCGCCAGCACGTCTTGTTCGACCGGTTCGACCTCGGCCCGCAGCGCCGCGAGCGACCGACGACGGAGCACACGGAGCACATCACCGTGACACCATTCGCGCTCAACTCCGTCCGGCCGGAACTCGCCCCGCACGATTCGACCGCGCCGCTCGAGTTCGGCAAGCCCCGCGCTCGCCCGGGTCGCGTCGATGCCGAGGTGGCGAACGACCTGCTCGGTCAGGAAGGGTCCATTGGTTCGAGCAAATCGGTGCAGGAGGTCGCCGAGCGGGTCGTTGACTGGCTCGGTGAACGCAGCTGGCAAACCGGGGGGCAGCGATACGCCGAGCGCATCGCGGAGACGGGATGCGTCCTCGGCCGAAGCGAAACATGCCTTCCCGGCAACTGACACCTCGATGATTCGGCGCTCCTCGACAAGGCGAGTTGGCGACGAAACCCTTGTCGCTAATCGACTCGGTCCTGGCCGCGACCTCGTCTTCGGTGAGTGGCCCCAACCAGCGCAGCAGGTCTTCAACGGCGTCGACATTTTTCGCCTGCCAGGTGTCGGCGAGGCGTTGGAGTTCGGCTTCGAGAGTGGCGAGCACATCGGCATCGAGCAGCTCACGTAGTTCTTCGGCTCCCAGTAGATCACGAAGGAGCTCACGGTCGAGCGAAAGAGCTGCGGCTCGTCGTTCGGCGAGAGGCGCGTCGCCTTCGTACATATATTGAGCGATCCAGCCGAACATGAGCGACTGGGCGAACGGCGACGCAGTCTCAGTATCAACCGAAACGACCCGAACCTTTCGGCTCCGCAAGTCGCCAAGCACTGAGCGGAGAGC
>RCMY010001168.1_pt1 | contig 24996 bp, 20 predicted proteins | sample 2041341 | NCBI WGS metagenome assembly RCMY01 (sample SAMN09708234, study PRJNA481090) | Marine sediment metagenome, whole genome shotgun sequencing project.
AACAATTATTTAACACCGATAGAAACAGAGAGACGTTACTTTAACAAAAACCTCTTATCAGGTGTCCTAAATTAGTTGACCACTACAGTTGTTGATGGCGATGCAGGGCAGTTTTCAATTAAGTTTGTCGGTAACAAATTGCAACTTAAGGGATATATAAGAATGAATATATGTGGAGTGGTCTGGGAAGAGGTTGCGAGTAAACTTGAAAATGCATCTTCTCCATTAAGCGATGATTGGTATAAAGGCAATGAGGTTTTTATGTTAGATAATATTAACGAGATTCCTTTACGTTTAAAAAGTGAAATAACCAATTGTAGAAATTATGGGTAATAAAACTTATACTCCAAGTCTAACAACAGCTTGGTGTGCTTCTTTTATCAATTATTGATTAAAAGAGAAAAACTACGCTTATGCAAAAGACTCATCATCACAATTTCCAACTAAATATCCTGAAAAGTTTGTAAAAATTTCAAAGCCAGTTTACGGAGCAATTGTTGTATATATGCATACTAACTCTAATTGTGGTACAGGGCACGTTGGGCTCTTGTACGCCAAACTTGATAATGGAGATTACACTGTCCTTGGAGGAAATCAAGGCGATAGTATTACACTAAATACACATAAGGGGGTCTATATAAATAGTCTAAAATGTAAACTTATTGGCTTTTACGTTCCCAAATCATACAAAGCTATTGCAGAAAATTTAATGCAAAGTGATGGAGGATTTGGACAAGAGATAAGTCTTTCTAAGGCTAAAAAAAGCATTAGTGATTCAACTGGGCGACATTAACTACTCAATAATAGGCTAATAATATGTTTGTTTCTAACTCAAACTCATACATAACTACTTTATTATTATCTATCGCGGTTTCAATTTGTGCTTGTTCTTCTAATAATACTTCAGCTCAAAAAGATAGTGATGAAAATTCGGACTATAAAAAGAATTTAAGGTCAAATCCAACAATTAATTCTACTAACTCCCAAAGTCCTACCGAAATAAAAGATAAACGTATTAATGAGTCAAAACAAAGTAATAGTGAGTCAAAATATTTCACTCAAACTGAAATAAGTGAACTCAGTCAAGCTTTTAAGCATGATTCATGTGATATGACTAAGTTTAATCAACAAACTAAAAAAATAGCTTTTCAAATAACTATGGTAATCCTTATGTAGACGGTCAAGATAGTATTGATGAACTAAATGAGACTAGTAGTTGCTTACTTGTTCAACATGCTAAAATTAATACTTTCAATAATAGGTTTTTAGTCGATGATAAACACTCTAACAAACTTCAGTCTACCGAAGTTGACTTGAAATCTAATATAATCAACAAGATTATTTTCAGTATAGACTATTCTAAATTTCCATCTTGTAATTTATATCAAGAAGAAAGTCCATTTATGGTAGTCTTCTTGAAAAAAGATTCAGGTGACATTGAAAGAAGTATTGTTAAAAACGAATATGAAAATTTCGATTGTTATGAAAATGCAATGAAAAATATGCTCACAATCAAGAAACAGTCAGTTGAGACTAATAAAAAGTGGCAAGGGTTATATGAGCATAGCACGTACCAAATTGTTGAAAGCAAGGGTACAGGTGTCGGAAAAAATTATACTATAAGAATATCGAATAACGAATGCCAGATTAATATTGTTGGTTACCAAGTAGACCGACAATTTGAATGCTTTGTAATTCAGAACGATGACCCTAACTACATTAGTGTATTTCAGCTTGATAATAATGATAAGTTTGGTGAGATTAAGTACAATAAGCCTAATAGTTACTTAATTAATATTACATATTATGATGAGTATAGTGAAATCGATAACAGCTTTATTCCACTTGAAAAGTCAGACAGAATTAGCAATTAAATTACATAAAAAGGCTATAGATTAGTTGGCAAAAGCTTACTGTAAAACAAACTCAAAGCGTTGCTTGCCTTACTAAGTATCTACTTATTCATTATGGATTGACTCAATCTGATATAGCAGTGCATGAAGATGTCGCAGCTAAAACCGAAGGTGAAGGGAGGACAGTATACAATGCTATTAAAGAATACTTATAAGGCTGTAGGTATATTATTAATCACTTCGTGTCTATCTGCCTGCCAAGAGGAAGCAGAGGTTTATCAAACTTTATGCGTTGACGCAGACACTACAGTTAAGAACGACGTACCTAAAGAAGGTATTTCATGGTCATTGTCTATAGATGATTTTAAACATCTGATGTCATTAGTCAAGAAAGAGTCGCAGCGGAACATTTATGTTATGAATTCTATTACAACCTGCGAAATAAAATTTGATGATATTGAAGTAGATAACAACATTTGTAATATTACTTTAAATGCTGGGGCTTATGGTTATGCTCAATGTAGTGACGGCTCTAAACATAGTTTCGGATGCTATCAAAAAGAGTGTGGTCAATACTTTCCATTTCCCTTCATAGACGAAGAAAAAGCTGAAAATGAATCAGCTTTTATTAATCCACCTGAAACTCCTAACAAGGAAACGTATGCCGAAAGTTATAAAAACTATCTCAATAAACTAAATAAAAAACTAGTCGAAGATAAACTAGCTGTAAAAGTTTTTTTTGAGAATCCAAATTTAGATAAATCAAGCTATGTTATTCGATACGTAGATAAAGCATCGCCACTCAAAAACAGCATCCAAGAATATTTGAACGGTTTAACGCCAGAAGAGAAAAGGTTAGGATTTGAGTCAAGTAATTTTGGTAATAATAGCTTCATAGTCGAAATTGAGAAAAATACCGCTAAAATTCACTTTACTGCTGATAACTTAGCCTCAGATTTGCGATCGCCCCAACAGGTCATAGACTTTAGCCATTCTATATATATGATCGCAGATCAGTTTGAAACTGTTAACGAAACAGAAATATGCGTTAATGATACCTATAACTACCAAATGGCTTTTTTAGCTAATGAAGAACCAATCGATTGTCCATTTAATTTTTAGCTAATTTTTTAATTATTTTAAGCACACCCAAACACGCCTACCAAATAGCACGTACTCTGGTCTCACTCAAGCCCGTACGGGTACAAGTGGCACTCCGAGCTACGACTCCACGGTTACTGATGATAGCTTGCAGCAAACCATTACCACCCCCGTATGCTCAATACTTAGCAACGATAATGCTAGCGGCTGTAATGGTACAACACCTTCACTTCCTACCTAGGATCAAGAGCTCGATTCACATACTTCAAATACAATAAAATGATTAAAAATATATCGTCAGCTTTATTATAATTTTACAGTTTTTGCTACCTACAAACTTACTAGAATCTAGCTCTACACATTATTTAGTGATTTAAAATTAGTTGATATAGAATTATTAGTAAGTAAATCTTACGCTGTACTTTAATAGGTTAAAACCTCGTTCAAAATCACTTACTCTTTAGTATCTAATCGTCGTAATGAACCTATCAACTACGGTAAAAATATCGAGATATGTGCTTGTTCTTTATTTTCTTGAATCACATTGGTATAAGCTGAGAGCTGATTGTCAGTAAAGTTATTGGTCAAAAACCACATAGTACTAAATATAGCAGTCAGTAGTACCGCCATCACAGCTAGGATGACCCACAATGGCGTTTCACTGGACAGCGTATGTTTAATCTGATCAGGAATAGCCCAAAAAGGTGAGAACTCGTTCTTATTGCCTCGCAAGTGCTCAATCTCATCGCCCAATCTTGAGATAAGATAACGGATCTTTTCAGGCGCTTCTAATCGATACTTACCTTGAAAACCAAGCAACATAGCATAATGATAGACTTCTAACGCTGGCAGGCGCTTCTCGCCTTGTTCACGTAGACCATCTAAGCGCTCAAAAAACTCATTACCTGCGATTTGTGAGCCAAACAGATCCAATTGCAAAGGATTTAATTCCCATGCATCTTTTAAAGTCTGAAACTCAGGCTCTTGTGAGGTCATGATGGTTTCATCAATCAAGGCACAATAAGCATATTTGGCCTCATGAATATCTTCTGATAAAAACCCTTTTTTACGAGCACTGGCTTCAAATTTATCTAAGAAGTCGTATATCTTTTGACGAAACTTGCGTGGCTCAACACTGAAATAATGATTACGTAGTAAAAACACTAAATAAAAACCGTCATACATCATGTCGACTAGCGACTGACTACTAATACGCCTATTGAGACCTTCTGCTGAGACTTTAGAGGCCACCTCACCTGAATCTAACAGTGAGGGTGCAGAACCAGATGAATTATTTACTGACATAGGCTTTCCTGATACATATTAATTAAAATATAGGCTTGAAAATATTAGTGGTTTATTATTGGAGTCATCACTTATGAGACTTACTTTGGCTTCATAGTAATACTATTGCACAATAGCCATTAATTCAATTTTTAGATCATCAAACCCATTAGGTACATAGATACATAGAGATTCTGACTTTATCATCTCATCGTATAACTCCCCTATCGGTTCAATCGTAAAGTAGCTAAATCCAGGTCTCACCGGTATAGCACTTGGTACTTGCGTAACATGAGATATAGGTGAACCTGGCAACGCTGACAATACGCGCTTTTCTACGGCATCTGGAGTTGCCATTTTAAAGCGTCTTGGAACCAAATCTACTAATTCATGCATCGGTAGTGAAGAGCTGACAGATAGATATAGCTGTGAGTTACGAGTAATCTTGTCACTACTAAGCTCACCGATGTAATAAGAGTGCCTGACTTGGCGTAGCGGTATAGAGATGAAATTACTGGCTATAACGGTGTTGAGCAATTCACGTATGATCACAATGATACTCACAAACGAATCATTGGCATTGTCATGTCGATACTGCGGTAGATCACCTACTTTATATAAAGAACTAAAAGTAGCCAGTTGGCTTGCGACGTTCAGCAGGGACTCATAGAGACGTTCTGGGTGGAGCTTAGGATTATTATATAAATGACTTAACTGTGAATAGGCAGTATTAAGAGCATGCAATAGCCAAAAAGAGGCTATATCGGATGAGCGAAATTCTAATAAGTCATTATTGGATTGGCGATGATGATCATATAAAGAAGTGGACTTAGTATTAATCATTGTCATCAAACGATAGACCTGATTGAGTAGTGCTGGATTACTGACAATATGGACACTAGGCACCATATAGTCTTCATCCACTTGATAGACACCTTGAGTGTTACGAATCAGCTTAGCAATCAATAACGACACAGTGTCTTGACTTGGCGACTGTATGGAATGACTCAACTGTAAGCTTGGTGAGAGCTTAATAATATCTATTACGGCTTCAGCAGCTTGACTATATAAGTCTTGCGCTTCAACGCTCCCTCTAATAAACCGTGCTGGATTGTCACTAGAGTCCAATTGTATGTTATTACCATTACTATGAACAATCTCTAGACTTAAAAACACATAGATCTCATCACCATTACTTTGAGTATCAAGAGTAATAGGCTTAGGTAGTGCATCCGTACGTGGTGCTTGATAAATCGTTCCATCTGGCAATACTGCATAGACACTCTGGAAGCTCAAAAGATTGCTCTCCAAAAGCTGCTTGTCAATCTGCAAGTCAGCTATGCCATAGGCATAAGGATGCGCAAGCATAACGCTTAGAGCACGTTGAGAGCTATGATAAGTGTCCTGCATCTGAAAGTGCTGAGGTCTTAAGAATAAACCCTCGCCCCATAGTACTCTGTGTTTGCTCAAGACTATCTCCTACAAGCAGCCTACTAATGGCTGCTGATAATATTTAAGTTTGCTAGCATAATTAGGGGCTAACTCTGGATCAATACCTGACTCAATATTGACATCACAGGCGCCAACTTTTATGGTCAATGGTGTATCAAAGTCAAGACTGCTAATGGGAATCAGTATCTGTGAGCGTTTTTTGGTGTATCTAAGCCCTACTTTGATAGCAATAAAGCGTGCATCTTGCGGGATGCTTAATTTGATACTACTGTCTCGATTGGGAATAACACTAATCTCTTTGGAGAACAACTCTTCTACATCAGCGAACTGACTCTCATCCTCCAAAAACGCTACATAGGCAGTGCTGGCAGTACCTACACGAGTACGTCCTGCATTGGCAGTAGCGCTAGGGATAATCTGCAAATTAAGAAACTGACGCTTGAGTTGCTCTTGCAGAGCTTGTTGCTCGTTATTCATATCTTCAAGCTGCTGCTGCTGTTTGGCCAGTTGCTCTCTTAAATCTTGCAGATCTTTATTGCTGTCAACACTATCATTGATGCGCTCTTTGATAGCATCTTTAGCTGAGGACTGAGCCGTAATAGCAGATTGCTCAGCAGAGGCGATGGTCTCTGACTGGGTCAGTTTGTCGATACTGCTACATCCTGATAGGCTACCAACGAATACACTGCAGGCGAGCGCTACTGTAGAAAGTTTCATAAATCTGTCCATATTAATTTATATTCATTATCATATCTTAAAAAAATATTGTTATTGACTAGTCAAAATCTCAGCCATTTGCGGATTACCCAAAACCCCTTTTTTGCGCAGCTCGACATGGCCTAAGTCCATCAAACGCCAGTCACCACCCCACACGAGACCTGCAGACTTGGCTACTTTACCATATAACTTATAGCCCTGCATCGCCCAAGGATCCCTTTCAGTAATTACAATCTTACCGTTTCTGATGAAAGCGCTATCCCCTGCCAGCCCAAACTGATGATAGCTTTTGTAGGCACCTGCTCCAGTCACATGCTTACCCTTATTCAGCAGCCTAGCTTGACGACCAGGGCTACGATAGCCCTCCAATAGCACCATGTCGTAACCGTACTGATCTTTCATCACCTTATAAACAGTTAGCAAACGTTGGACAAATTCTGAATTCATCTTTTTCCAGTTACGATCAGCATTCTTAATACTGATTTGACCGCTATTTAGGTGGCTTGCTAGAATATCACCTGAATAACCACTATTAGCGTCTTGGGTATTCAGTGCAGAAAGGTCAGGCTCAGGTAATAGTAAGGGTGATGGTCTCTGAGATATGTCTGGCGTAGTCTCTGGCCAATACCCTTCATCAGTCTGCGCTGCCTGATAACTAGCTATTTCAGCTTCAAGTTCTGCGAACAGCTCTTCTGGCGCTGCTGGTGGCGGACTTAGGCGCTCTCCTACTAATAACTCATTGATTTGCGAGTTAGCTGCATTAAATGGAACATCTTGAGCGTGATATACCGCTAATGAGTTGTGAGTAATTAAAAAATAACAAGTGCCTATGGTTGCAAAGATAGCTAATAACGACAAGGCTGGCACGACAGGCAGACGCCTAACAAAAGCAGTAGGCCTTATAGTAATAGCAGATCGCAAACGCTGGCTCAGCTTTGGTCGCTTAAAGCTTGTAATTCGTAAGCGCTGAAAGATGCGGGCAAGGTTGCTGAGCAATCGATCGTATAGCTGACGATCAAAGAGCATGACCATTACTAAAATAGAGATAAGCGTGACTGTGACGGCTAGCAGATAAATCATAAGGCAGTTAATAAACAACAAATAATATTACACAAGAGTCGGGTATTAATAATCAATTAACGTCCAATAGATCATTATAAACCATAATACAACAGCAGACAGTAGTCTTGTCTATTATATAGACAAACACAGTGCTGTTTTGGTAAAAAATTATCTTATTCCATTTTATTATAGATTACTTATAGAAGAATTTTCTCTAGAAATAGCATTTTTCAATTAAAAAAATTATTGCGTGATAATTTGGTTAAAAACAATAGATTAATAAACCAAAGTTATGGAACTTAGTAGTAAGGACTGACCAAATGTCATAAACTGCTGTTTGTAGAATTATCTAAACGAGGAGTACGAGTAGTGGGTGCAAAAAAAGTAATGACCTATGGGCGCTATATAATGGTAGCTGTATTGGTTTTTTATCTCATATTGGTATGGATGTATTTTAAAGACAATGCTTTGCAGCTCACCTCTAAAGGTTTGTTTCTGTGGTTTGTGCTCATTCCTCTCATAATGGTAGCTGCTATTATAGTAATTATGTGGCAGCAAAAAAAGCTGGAACGCAAAGCTTCAATTCCCACTCTCACTACAGAAAAAGTGCAACCGACCAAACAGCCTGACATATACCAACTGTTCATTCATAGTAGTATTGGCTTACCTGAAGGCGAAAACTGGTCTGCTATCATAGCTAATGATGAAGATCTCACAGTATTGAGTACAGACTTGTCAGACTTTGATGGATTGCCAATACTTACTAAACCCATCACGAGAGTCATCACCGAACCTGATTTACTCTATAGTCTTGTAGAAGCAAAAATATTTAAAGAGGGTGCCGTTAATAGCGATAACGTTGATGAGGGCTATTTTGAGGAGCAAGCATCTGATTTAGATGACTTAACGCTACGTTTAGGCGCATTAATCTTGCAGCAGCTGGCTTTGAATGAAGCATATCTGTATACCCTCGCAGAGCACTTTGAGATGCTGACGCATAGTAATGATTATGAGGCTAATTCAGCGATTCATATTCACCATGAATGGCAGCAACACCATATAGTCAGTGCCAATAATGATAGCAGCGCTGACTATACTTCTACTGATACTTCTATTGTCAGACCAACCCAACTGTCAATTTTTATCTGCTTGCCAGCACTCGCTGATTCAGCTTTTATCGCTGACATGATAAAGCAACAGTTATCAACCTATGGCATCCCAGAGCAGCACTTCATTGTCACACTTGTAACTTCAGATGACGTTGATAATAGCAATATTGATGACGGTACGACTACCTTAAATTGCCCTGAACAATTCATCCATAAACACCTTATAAGAGTATCAAAAGCCGCTATGCCTGAAGTATGCTTTTTGATAGCAGCAGACTCACAGATTAATGAGCCGTGGTTAGAGTCGAATGTATATGTAGATGCTGCGCCTAATATCATACCTACTGAAGCAAGTACTTTGCTAATATTTAGTAATAAAGCTGCACAAGATAATCTGGATATGAACGATGCTGTTAGCTTTTCATTAACAGAGATTGGCAACGCATTATCAAAGGATAATTCAAACCTCCTTGATACCGAGAATAATGCTAGTGCTCACAATAGCAACAGTCACTATAACTACTCAAAAAACCTTAAAGATATAAAACAGCTACTGCTTGATAGCTCATTTGATTTATCAGAGTTAAATAACACTATTATAAGTAATGCAAACCAATCCGCATTGAATAAAAAGCAACTTAAAAGCCCTAAATCCGAACAGTCGATGACTAATGATTCACTATTAGAGAAAAGTATTACTATCTTATCAGACATAAATCCATCTCCCCAGCCCTATGATTTGTCAGAATTTATGACATTTACTGCAAGCTTTAGCGAAAAAGGCGCTCTAGTAAATGAGCATCATTTAGGGCATTATATGCCACTGAACGTTTGGTTAAAGTCGTTTATCAGTTTGGCATTATTGGCGGATTTGGTAAACAATGACCGACAACAGTCAGAACATAGACTATTAATTACTCAACATAAGAGTTGTTGCATGCTCTGGCTGGCGGATAGCCTTTAAATCCAACAGCTCTTAGGTTCAGTAGTACTTTAAGTAGTCATCAAAGCAGCACATTCACTCTCTATTATTTTAAGCTCACATTAGGTAGCAGGCATGTTTTCAAGGTTTTTTCATCTCATTTACAACCCCAGAGTATTGCTAGTCTTGGGTATAATAGTCGCTTTGGTCTTGCTGTATGATTATGTGGCGATTAAAACTTTTATTACTATTGTCATTATTTTAGTGGCGAGTGTGATAGTAGGATTGCTTGGCTATTACTTAAGAAAAAAGCGCAAAAAGGCATCGGAAGAACTAGCGGATTTAGTAGAAGACACTACTGATGCCGCTGGCGAGCCAAACACTGCTAACGCTGCTAAAGATGAAAACGCTCAGGAAGTACAAGCGCTACGTCAGCAAATGCAAGAGGCTATCAAAACCATTCGCAAGTCCAAGATTGGTGATCAAACCGGTAAGGCGGCATTATATGAGCTGCCGTGGTATATGGTTATTGGGAATCCAGCTGCAGGTAAAAGTTCGGCAGTACTCCACTCCGGCCTTAAATTCCCGTTTATGGAAAAGACCAACAAGCTATCGGTACAGGGCGTCGGTGGTACTCGCAACTGTGATTGGTTCTTCTCTACTGAGGGTATCTTACTGGATACCGCAGGACGCTACTCAGCCTACGAGGATGATCGCTCGGAGTGGTTAGCTTTTTTAGACTTACTCAAAAAAAATCGACCTAAAGCGCCTATAAACGGTATTATCATCGCTGTTAGTATCGCTGAGCTCACTAAGAACGACCCCAGCTATGCTCTAGACTTGGCCAAAAATCTACGTAGTCGAGTGCAAGATTTAACGGAACAGCTAGAAGTTTATGCTCCGGTATATGTAGTATTTACTAAAATGGATTTGATCTCAGGCTTTCGTGACTTTTTTAATGACTATGAGCAAGATGAGCGTGAGCAAGTTTGGGGCGCTACGATTCCTTATCCTGAAGACCCCGATAATATCAATATTACTGATGTCTTTGAAGAGCATTTTGGTACGCTAGTTAACGGTTTAAAAGACTTAAGTACTACTAAGCTGTCTCTGCGCCATCAACGTACAGTCTCACCAAGTCTTATGACTTTTCCTATGGAATTTCAGTCACTGCGTCCAATGATCAGGACGCTTATGCATGCTTTATTTGAGGACAATCCTTTTCAGTTTAAGCCTATTTTGCGTGGCTTCTATTTCACTAGCGCCCTGCAAGAAGGACAAGTCAGTAGTCAGATGACATTACAGATGGTGCAAAATTATGACTTGCGTCCTCCGGCAGTGCCTCTTAATACTCAGCAAGAAGCAGCTGATAAACCTTATTTTTTACAAGACTTATTTTCCAAAGTCATCCTGAAAGACAAACATCTGGTTAAGCAGCATAAGAATCGTAATAAGCGTAGCCATAGAGCATTAGCGACACTAGCTTCTGTTGCTGTACTTTGTATTGCTGTAGCTTTATGGACTTGGTCTTATACTAATAATAAACAGCTAACAGAGCGAGTTGAAGCAGACTTGCAACAAGTGGCACAGATTCAAAAAGATTCCAATGGTGACTTACAGTCACAGCTTGAATCATTAACTATTTTACAGAGTCGAATTGAGCAACTCGAAGGTTATGAGGAGGATCGGCCGCTATCCTTGAGTTTTGGGTTATATCAAGGAAACAAGCTTAAACAAAAACTACTAGCCGAATACTATAATGGCGTGCGTATCATTGTTCTGGAACCGACCAAGCAGAATATAGAAAGATTTTTGACCGAGGTCAATGCCAATGCAGCACAGCTGTCAGTACAAGTAGTAGGATCAGAGGAAACTGAGTCAGCTGTAATGACTAATGACGCTTATATTCAATCAGATCCTACTGACGTAGAAGATGCCTACAATGCACTCAAGGCCTACCTTATGCTGGCCAGTCACGATCATTTAGAGACCAGCCACTTGAGTGACCAAATGACCCGTTTTTGGCGAACTTGGCTCGAGGCCAATCGTGCTGATATGCCACGTGACAAGATGATTAGACAAGCGGAGCGTATTTTAAGCTTTACTTTAATTCATGTCGATGACCCGGCTTTTCCTCTTATTCAAAATGATTTGGGCCTCGTGGACAAGGCTAGAACTACGTTATCGAAAGTCAGTAAAGGCATGCCTGCTCGTGAGCGTGTTTACTCTGAAATCAAGCTACGTTCATCGGCACGTTTTCCATCATTGACCGTAGCACAGCTCACTCAAGGCACTGCTAATGATGTGCTATTAGGTGGTTACGTGGTTTCAGGCACTTTTACCAAGCAAGCTTGGGAATCCTTTATTAGTGATGAGATTGACAGAGCGGCGACTAACAGAGTGGTAGCAGATGATTGGGTACTGGCAACCAACAGTCAAGATGACTTGACCTTAACGGGCAGCCCTGAGCAGATAAGACAGTATTTAGTCAATCGCTATAAGCAAGAATACATTACTGAATGGAAGCGCTTTTTATCACAAATTTATATTCGTGAAAGCACAGACTTTAATGATCATGCTGTTCTTTTGAACCAGCTATCTAATGCCACAGAATCACCGCTTAAAACCTTGTTTGAGACGGTAGATCGTCAGACCCAGTGGGATAATAAAGCTACTAACCAGCCTTCTGCAAGTGGTGCCAGCTCTAGGCGCTCCTTTATTGCTTGGTTTAAGCAGACTATATTGCGTCAAAGTCCAGCGGAGCTACGTCAAGCTGAAGCGGCGATGAATAATGGCACTAACAGCTCTGAGAGTACAGAAACGACTACTACTATTCCCGCCAGCTCTGGAATGATCGCTCAAGAATTCTCCTCTATCCACACTTTAGTAGTTCCAAGAGAGGACAATCAAGACTTATCATTGTTAGATAATTATCTAGTAAGCTTAGGTGATATCAGAACTCGCTTTAACAACATTGCTCGTAGTGGCGATATAGGTCCTGATGCTTTATTATTTGCCTCACAGACGCTAAGCTCTGAGGGCTCTGAGCTGACTAAATCCTTACAGATTTTAGATGAGCAAATACTCAGTCAGGCCAATTCTGAAATCAAGCAGTTGGTACGCCCATTACTTAGTAATCCGTTAACCCGATCGTTTAATATGCTTTTAAAACCAACTAAGGATGAGATTAATAAAGTCTGGCAAGCACAAGTACAAAAGCCATTCCTTGATAATTTAGGCGGCAAATACCCTTTTACCGCTAACGCTAACCTAGAGGCAACCCCAGCTGAGATCGGACAATTCTTTGGTGAAGATGGCTACGTAGCAAAATTCGTCAATGAGACTTTATCACCATTTATTATTCGTCGTGGTGATCAGATCTCCAGTAAAATTTGGAATGGTGCCGGTTTAGGTCTCAGTCCACAATTTGTCGCTGACTTCGGTCGCTATTTTGTCAACTATACTAATAGCAGTAATACTGGCGCTTCAGGAGCAGCTGGTGCTAGTGGTGCCTCTAACCAGACCACTTTCCAGATTATGCCACTGCCTGTTGGTGGCCTTACAGAATATACTATCGTGGTAGATGGTCAGCAGCTGCGTTATCGTATGGGTACTCAGGCATGGACAACCTTTGTATGGCCAAATCCAAGTAGCCAGCCTGGCGCTAGTATCAGAGCCAAAGATTATGATGGTAAAGATTTTACTGTGTTTGAAGAGGCTGGTAGTTTTGGGGTTGAAAGACTAATCAACAGCGCTCGTCGCACTGAACTGGGTGATGACATCTTTGAGATGGCTTGGTCAGGTGAAGGGATTACTATTCCTGTACGTTTTAGAATCATTAGCGGTAGTGCTAGTACTGCCAGTCAAGGACGATCTAGCAATCCCTTTACTGGTATGAAGCTGCCAACAGAAGTTATCGCCCTTGGGGTGACTCGTACTGCACGCCCCTCTACCGAAGATATTGGTACTAGTACTTCTAACAGCAATACTGCTGGTAGCAACACGGATACTACTAACTCGATCTCCAGTGCTGCGCCAAGTAATACCAGCTCTGCAACTACTAACCAACCACCACGGTTGATTAGTGCTGGTAATCAAAACCCAGTATCACCTAACCCAACCACTGCGCCTGCTGAGACACAGGAGCAAAGTCAATGACGCCTGAATCACTACCGCTAATATACTTTGGTAAGCTACCTTGTCGTGGCGACTTTGTGCGCGCACGCTCTTATGTTGCTGAAACTAATGCTATTGACCAATGGGTTAGTCAAGCAATAACCACTTCAGGAGATATAGGTGAAGGACACCTAGTAAACGAACTGGCACATAAAAATGCTTTGAAAAAAGACACACCAAAAGAGACCTTCGTTTTAAATTTTAGTCATATTGATACTACTACCAATGTGATAATCACTGGCATATTGCTACCCAGTCATGATAGTAGCGATAGACGCTATCCTCTTATTGGCTTTAGCGTTATTCACTCAGATAAACCCAAAAGCTGGATGAATTACTTACCCATCAAATCACTGACTCTTTGGGAGGATACCTATCGAGCACTGATCACTGCTCAGTCTCAAACCAATAGTGATCAGGTGACTGATGCGCTAAACAACTGCTTGTTGTCTATTGATAAGAATGCCAGTACTCACTACTACGATTTTATCAATACCACTACTTTGCAAGATATTGCATTACTAATGCATATAGATAAATCGCAACTAATACAGCAGATAATCGCTACTGGCTTGTTGTTTTTGCCTACCTTTACCAAAGGCTTTAGTGGACTCAATAAGTCAATATGCTGGACATTGAGCGCTGACAAAACCACTGCTGTCTTTATAGCTACCTTTTGGCATGACTTGATTCATGGGTTTTATCAGCCCCATCACTTGCATCTCAATACTTACCTTTATCGCCATGCTGAACACTATGAGCTGCTGTTGAGCTTTAGCACGCCCGATGGACAGGTGCTAAGTGAGTTATCGAATCTAGCGGACACCTATCCTAAAAACTGGGTTTCTATTGAGGATAGCTCTTGGACTCAAAGTTACATCAATGAAGATATTGGCTTAACACGATTCAATAAAATGTTATTACAAGATGATCTTTATCTGTATGATACTAGACAACTGTTTAAAAAAATATTTTTAGCTCAATAGTAACTTTTATAAACTACTATTATGAATAAGTACTCCTTTATCATTCATATGTTCAATAAAATTAAGATAAAAAAGGTCGTTCTATGTCACCTCGCCTCTTAAATATAACTAAGCTGACCCGTCACAAAAACAGGCTTTTATTAGCAGCTGCTGTGACTTTGTCAATGAGTGCAGCGGTATTTGCCGCTCAACTTGAAGCCCCTATTACGAGTAGCACCCAAGATGTGCCAGTGGTAATTAAAGGCGTGGTTGCCACTAGCTCAGATAAGCAACAGCTACTTGACAAGCTAAAAGCACAGTACCCTAATAAGACGGTTAGAGACGAGATCGAAGTCCGCTCTAATATCAGTATACCGACTAACTGGCAGCAAGTAGCAACGGCTATTATCGACAGCGATATCTCAAATATCCGTCAAGGACGTATTGATATCCATGGCACCACTATTAGCCTGCACGGCAAGGTTAATAGCCTTGAGCAAAAGCAAGCTATTCAAAACCGTATGCACTCACGTCTAACCGATCTGTATCAACTAGAGAATCAACTGGTAGTCACCCAAGGCGAACAGCGTCTAATCGATGACACTTTAGGCAATCGTATCGTTGAGTTTGAATCCGGCAGCGCTAATCTGACCCCTAAAGGATTGGGTATCTTAGATGATATGGCAGGCGTCATACAGCGAGTCGGTGATAAGTCAGTGACTATTACTGGTCATACTGATAATGTTGGCAATGCTGATGCTAACTTACTGCTGTCTAATGAGCGCGCAAAAGCGGTCAAAGAATATCTGATCGGTCGTGATATAGACGCCGCTCGTATCAGTGTGGCTGGTAAAGGTGACGCTGACCCTATCGCTAGTAATGACAACGATGAAGGCCGTACTCGTAACCGCCGCATCGAATTCACTTTGGCTGAATAATACCTCTAAGTAAAATAACGAGCTGTTAAAAAGGCCAGCTTAGGTTTTACTGCTCATAGACTAAACGGATACCTCACCCATGCTAAGCCTAACTAACACCACGCTCCCTATGCATCCCGATAGACTCTATGGCAGTGAAGCTAGTACCCAAGCTGCCTTTGACAGTGCCAAGCAAGACTGTGATTGTCACCAAGCCTGGCAACAACAGCTCATTCAGGCCCGTGATGAAGCCACCATTATTCAACTACTAAACCCTAATGGCAGCGCTCAGCATCATCAGCACAGTATCGACACCTACCTACTACAAGTCTATATTCACGAACGCCATCTACCCGCATTCACTGCACTAGAATCCTTAACCGGTAGCCCTTTAACCCTCAGCTTTGACACCCCAAGTGGCGCAACCTACCGCCACCTACACATTACCGCCATCCGCCAGCTTGACCATGACGGCAGCTACGGCTACTACCGACTACTAGCCCAGCCTAGTAACTACCAGCTACATCAATACAGCCGCTCCCATGTTGATACCGACTTATCCGTTGTCGCCATGACTACCGAGCGCACTAGTACACTCAATATCGAAGTCACTGATGACAGCAGCAATAATGAAAGTGCCGACTGGACACCCACCCGTATGACCCAGTGGCAGCTGAGCGACTGGGCGCATATCTGCGAGCGTCTAGCCCGTCAAGGTCTCACCGGCTACTTGCGTCACAATCAAAGCCCAGAACATGCGCCGCCCACTCTAGTGGTCACCAGCGCTTATCCTAGCGATAGCGACGGTATTAGTCATAATATTGGTGCGCTGCGCTTTCATCAAGTACTCCACGACCGAGTTCATGCGCCAGTGTTAGCACTCGCTCAGCAAGTTATCACCATACCCTCATCAGTGACCATGCAGCGCTTTAATAGTGCTAGCGTTGCTCATCCCACACAAAGGGCTGATACTAGTGGTGATACTAATGTTAATAGTAATGATGGTAATAACAATGCAAACATAACTAGCAACACCATAACCTTAGACAGCCCAGCAGCCTTTGCCCCCGTGACTGACACCGAAGCTATTGACGAGGCGCTGATACTTGCCCAAAGCCATCAAAGCCGCCAGATTACTTATTCTGCTCTTGCCCATGCTACTGACTTGAACGTTGCGGATACTTTTATGCTGACGGGTCATAACTCGCTGGATCAGCATTACCGCGCTACCCATATCGTCCACTTAGCCCGTAACAGCTTAGCTCACCTTACCGGACTTACGATCAGCCGTCGCCACCATGAACGCCATGCCTCCAATCTTGACAGTGGCAGTCACTTAACTCAGCTCAAACTAATCACTGCTGACACCCCCTGGGTCGGTAGCCTGTATAGTAAACAAGCTCTGCCCGCTATGACTGGTATTACTGAGGCGCAAAGCGATACGGACAGCCGCAATCATATGACCCCAACCAAATTGTATGTGCTGGACGCTCCCGCTCAAGCGATTAATCGGACCGAGGCACAAGCGGGCGCTAATTACGGTACTCACTTCACTCATAGAGCCGATGATCAGACCCTAGTACAGTCCATTGGTGATGGTGAGCATTTGATCAATACCGGTAGCTTATTATCACAAAGCCGTCCCAGCCTGTTTACTACCAAAGACGAGCAAGCCATAGACAGTGGTTATCGCCACACCGCTGAGGGAAGCTTATCGGAGTGGGTCACGGATCATCGTGAGGACAATGCAGCAACGCAGTTAAACCTTAAAGACGGTGATGTCAGTGCCACGCTTAAAATGGGGGTTATTAATTCAGCTGGTGGTGGTGATACAAGCGGTACTAAACGCGAAGGCATTAGTGCCAGCACTGACCAGCAAGTGAGTATAAAGACAGGCGAAGCGCTAGTTCTCTCAAGCCAACCTCAGACCCATACCCAATCAGGACAGCATGACTATCAGCATCATACGCCTACTCTAACCCAAACCAGCCTTGGTGGTCAGCATTTAGCGGAGCGTTTAACGCAACTGGCAACGGGTCTGGGACGTAATAGCAAAGATCATAAAGCGATTAAGACCCAGCTTGAAGCAATAGCCAAAGAACAAGAAACAGCTACCCATCAAACCTTGCCTTATACCCTCATAGACAGTGCAGCGGACACCAGCTACGTTAGCACAGATACTCTAATTCATCGCACTATGGGTGAGCTACTGACCACTACTCAGCAAGATATGATAATCAGCAGTGGCGATACTCATAGCCAAGTTATCAGTGAGTCACTCAACATCATAGCCGATGGTCAACTGAGCATGACTAATGCCAAAGAGAATATCATGCTGTCGGCACATACGGGCAAGCTGGAAGCGACCGCTAAGCAAGATATGAACATCGCCTCCTCGACCAAAGAGGTTGAGATCGTGGCTCAGGATAAGATTACTATTACCGCTGGTGGGGCTAGTATTACCCTTGATGGGGCTAACATTACTATTGCTGGTAAGCAGTTTACGGAAAAAGCGGGTAAGCATACGAGGGCTGGGGGCGCGATTGATAGTAGTTATTTGTCACGATTGCCATTTGATAAATTTATGGCTAAAGAGTTCTTTAATGAGCAGTTTCAACTGGTTGATCCGATGGGTAATCCACTGCCCAATCTAGATTACTTATTGACGGGTAAAAACGTAAATCTCAAAGCAAGATCGGACAATGAAGGTAAAACGCCTAGAATAGATTCAGGTGATGTCGAGGATGCTCTGGAAGTAAAAATTGACTTAAATTATTACGGTAGATAGTACTATATCAGGAGATAACTATGGCTAGCAAAATACAATCACTTAAAGAATCAAACTATAAAAAACTGTTGTCCGATGCTAAAACCAATACCACTTTAAATAGCACTAGAGCGATAGTAGTCAAATGCCCCGACCTCTGGTCTATTACACAAGAATTTTGTCTTACAAGAGCTCGCTACAATGCAGTAAGTGAATCTTCTACCATTAATAAATCTAATCGCCTTGTAACTTTAAAGACCCAAAGACAGGCTTATATTAATCGTGCTAGGCGTATCGCAGCTACTTATGCTAGATTTTATTTAGAAACTGAGGGATTTGGTAGCAATACTAAGAAATTTAAGGGACGCTACCTTTGGATGGCACTAGGGGCATTTGCGAGTAAAGAAGTTAGCTTTGCACTTGATGGTCTTAGAGCATGGTTTGGTGATAGCATTTCGATGACCAGTACAATGGACTGGCTTGGCAAGGGTAATTTTTGGCTATTTCAAGATATAGCTGGATGGCACTATTATAATAATCGCTTTAAATATCCAAACTTTGCAGGCTGTGAGCCCCTACGAAATTGGAATACCCTTCAGCCTGAAACTAAAGAAAAGGTAAATAATGATTTGGTATGGGCGGATGAATCACTACCTAAAATAAAGTATCTACAAACCAATGATTTTATCAAGGTAGCATTTGCAGCAGCAGATTCTTTTACTAAAGCTAGAAAAGATATAGACAAACAAAAATACCAACGCACAAACTTAGTTACACTAGCTGACCATGAGCAACACATGATTTTGCAACCTTTGATATATGATACTCAAGAAGCTAAAGATGACATAAAATCTCAAAAAACTTTTTCTGCTCTTGCTCCTGGTCTAAAGCTTACTTTGAGTGCTAAAGACTCAGGTGATTATGAGTCAGAAGCTCATACAGGTATAAAATTAGAAAACGTAGAAGATCGTATGAAATGGATCTACAATATTGCAGATGATTTTGAAGGTATGATGAAAAACAACGACAAAAAACGTTACATTGAGACTGAGCTTGAAACGATTGCAGGATGGTTATGAGAATAAATAGTGAAAATAGAGTGCTTAAGTTCTTCATTATACTGACATCCATTCTATGTTTATGTGCCTGTACGAGTCATTCTGGAGCTAATGCTATGCCCAATTTTATAAATTCATTAGAACTATCATTAAACATGACATCAGAGATGATGTACGGAGACAATGAAGAATATTTAGAATACAAAACAGATGATCGCCAGCCCATGGATACTGTCTTTCGAGGTTTTAGTTTTCCATCTGGTAGTGTAGTAGAGGCTAACTTCGCTTATCCTAATGGCTCAATTGAAATTAATAATGTCTCCTCTGTTCGTGCTATGGGAGACTATTCTGTAAAAAACTTTTCTTTACCAAATATTACCATCGCAACCTTTCTTAGAGGTGCTAACCCAATAAATATCACAGACAAAGAAGCTTTTGAACAGGTTAATAAGATATTTAAACAGCTAGAAACTAAAGGATGGGTTTTCAATTTTGACATAAATGCGCCGCGTATCACGTTTGAAAACGCTGTGAAATATGCTCTAGCCGATGGTGATACCTCTTACTTAGATTTTCGTTATCCATTAAGTTTTGATGAGTTTAATCAAATAACCTCATATAGGCATTACTGGTAACTGCGCCATGGTACTAACACATTCTTAGAGATAGAAATGTGACGTAATACGAGGATAACATCGCATTTCATATTTCATGCTTATCAGCTATAACAGGGCTAATTTCTAAATCATCAACCTGAGTGCTTGCCTGCGTATTTGAATATTCATTTGAAGTTAAAGTACTATTTTTATGGTTGAGTACTTACTTCTTACCTACGTGATCGGCCTCTTCATCTTTAATAGCTTCTTTGAAGCCCTTCACTGCTCCGCCTAAATCTTTACCAGCATTTTTGAGCCTAGCGGTGCCGAATACGATCACCACTACTACTAACAAAATCAGCCAATGCGTAATAGAAAAACTACCCATTATGGTATCCTTATATTTAAGGTCTGAATAAGACCAGAATTTGTAATAGCGCTTTGTGAATCTTTTATAGCGCTAATATCACAACTTCACCCGACGCAATCTCAGCGCATTACCAATGACAGATACCGAGGAAAAGCTCATAGCAGCTGCCGCTATCATTGGACTGAGTAAAAGCCCGAAGAATGGATACAGCACGCCCGCAGCAATTGGTACACCAAGCGCGTTATAGATGAATGCAAAGAACAGGTTTTGTCTGATATTACGCATTGTGGAATGGCTCAATTTGTGTGCTTTTACAATGCCCATTAAGTCACCTTTCAATAGCGTAATCCCTGCACTCTCCATAGCCACATCAGTACCTGTACCCATTGCAATGCCAACGTTCGCCTGTGCAAGGGCGGGCGCATCATTAATACCGTCACCCGCCATAGCTACGACTTTGCCATCGCTTTGTAGCTCTTTGATAATACGATTCTTGTCTTCTGGAGAGACATCCGCATGTACCTCGTCAATATTTAGCTTACTGGCAACCGCTCTAGCCGTTATCTCATTGTCACCTGTCAGCATGACTACTCGCAGTCCAGCTTTGTGCAGCAATGATATCGCCTCACTCGTACTTGGTTTGATCGGATCAGCGACTGAGATTAGACCAGCAGCCTGCCCATCTATTGCGACGAACATGACGGTTTCACCGTCCTTCCTACGTGTGTCAGCCCGTTCTGAAAGTGCACTGTCAAAGCTATCAAGACGTTGCATAAATTTCGAATTGCCTACGGCTACCTGTTTACCATTAACCAGTGCCTGCGCGCCTTCACCGGTGGTTGAGCTAAAATCGCTGGCTTTTACAATATCGAGAGATTTTGCTTTCGCAGCATTGACAATAGCTTCTGCCAAAGGATGTTCGCTGGCAGTCTCTACCGCTGCGACGAGTACGAGGAGTTCATCCTCATCTAAGCCGCCAAGCGCTTCAATAGCGGTGAGTTCGGGTTTGCCTGCTGTCAGCGTTCCGGTTTTGTCCACAACGATGGTGTCGACTTTTTCCATGCTCTCCAAGGCTTCAGCGTTCTTGATAAGCACCCCATTCTGAGCCCCTTTGCCGGTGCCAACCATAATCGACATCGGCGTGGCAAGTCCTAACGCACAAGGGCAAGCTATGATTAGTACAGCGATAGCATTGACCAGTGCATAGGCCATCGCAGGGTCAGGTCCAAATATGGCCCAAACAATAAAGGTTATGATGGAGCTGACAATGACAATAGGCACAAACCAGCCCGCTACTTTATCCACCAGTCGCTGTATGGGTGCACGGCTACGCTGGGCCTCACTAACCATTTTGACAATCTTAGATAGTACTGAGTCGTCACCAACGTTGACCGCCTCCACCAATAGCGTTCCCGTACCGTTTACTGTGCCACCAGTAACCGTATCGCCTACTATTTTTGCAACAGGCAGTGGTTCACCCGTTACCATTGATTCATCGACGTTGCTATTACCATCGAGCACGGTGCCATCTACAGGAAGTTTTTCTCCTGGCTTAACTCGCAGTTTGTCACCACTAATAACTTCATCAAGGGATACCTCTGTCTCTACACCGCTGTCATCCATCCGTCTTGCGGTTGGTGGTGCCAGCTCAAGTAGAGCACGAATCGCGCCAGAGGTCTGACTTCTCGCTTTGAGCTCAAGCACTTGACCCAATAGCACCAGTGTGACGATGACCGCTGCGGCTTCGTAGTACACGCCGACTTGACCAGAGGCGTCTCTAAAGCTATCAGGAAAAACATCTGGAAAAAAGGTAGCTACAATACTGAAACCAAAAGCAGCGCCTACGCCTACCGCAATGAGGGTAAACATATTAAGGTTTCGACTTTTTATGGATTGCCAGCCACGAACGAAGAACGGCGCTGCGCCCCAGAGCACCACTGGTGTCGCAAGCGCGAGCTGAATCCACTGAGCGATCTGCCCGGAGATATCGCTCTGACCGCTCTGAATAAAGCTATCTAGGTTTATCCCGACCATATCGCTCATGGCGTACAAAAATAGCGGTATGCTAAGCACTGTACAGATCCAAAGTCGACGAGTCATGTCATCAAGCTCTGAGGTGTCCTCTTCACCAATGCTTACAGTTTCAGATTCAAGTGCCATGCCACATATCGGACAGCCACTATTTTCAACGTCTCTAACTTCGGGATGCATAGGACAGGTATAGACCGTCCCGCTGTAGCCGGCTGGCACCTTGTCGTACTTACCGCCTTTTACGGATTTTACTTCTGTATTTACTGTGCTATGACAGCTTGCGTGGTCATCTTTTGTCTCTTCTATCTCGGAATCGGAAACAGCCCTTTCAGGTTTAAGAGACATGTTGCATATTGGACAACCACTATCTTCAACGTCTCTCACCTCAGGATGCATTGGACAGGTGTAAACAGTACCACTGTAGCCAGCGGGCACTTTGTCGTACTTGCCGCCTGTAGTAGGCTTTACATCCGTGTTAGTTGTACCGTTACCACTTGCGTGGTTATGGTTACTGTCCATTTCTCGTTCTTCATGCTTGTCGTGTTTCATTAATTCACTCCTTGAAGACGGTGAGTAGACGTTTAGACTCGGTGCAATCGCTACCCAGAAACGGCTTTTTACTGCAAAATGCAGTTGCTTATTACGAAATTCAATCTGTTTTACGTAGATACTTAAGCAGCGACATAATAATTAATATCAATACCACAAAAACCAATGCTGTAAACAATAGGGAGACAATAGATCCTCCCCAACCCATACCATGCATTGATCCATTCATCATGCCGTACATAGCAGCATTAGTCATACCGTGCATCATAATAACCATTACCAAGACTCCTTATTTTTATTTCCTTAGTATAAGTAATGATATAGTACTAACGTATGAACGTACACCTTTCAATAGGCTGCTTACCTAATAACACCTAATATCGAATGCTCAAAATCTATGACTGTCTATTCTAACTCTGCAATGAGCGCTTGCATCTCAGCGATTTCACGCTCTTGGGCTTCAATAATATCATCAGCGAGCTGTTGTACGCGTGGATCTTCAATATCAGCACGTGAACTGGTCAAGATTGCAATAGAATGATGCGGAATCATCGCCTGCATCCAATCGACCTGATCGACGGTTTGCTGCGATCTGACACCCCAAAGCCCAACGGCAAATAGAACTACGCTTATCCCATAAACTAAAAGATTAATCTTAGTCTTTTTATACATATTACTCATAAAGGCCAGCATAATTATTGCCATAATTGCGCCCATATATAGCGCCATATAGGCTCTGGTCTCACTAAAATAAACATGATCGAGCTTATAGGTATTAAAATACATCATAATAAACATCACGACCGTAGACGTTACAATCATCAGGGTGAATTTTAAATAAGGATTCATGCCTTGTTGATGATTCATACTACTTTGGTTATCAGTATTCATAATGAGACCTCTTCAAATTTAACAGTGGTACATCTAACAGTTGTATATTTAACAATTACAGTTAACCGTTTAAAACCAGAATTTAACACCCGCAGTCAAACTACTGCTATCGACGGACTCATTATCTTGACGACGTAGATCACGAGCATCTCCAAGAGCCGTCTCATAGCTGAAACCCACGTAAGGCGCAAGTTGACGACTCAAAGTCTCATAAGTGAGCCTAACTTCGGTCTCTAATTCATTAAAACCTTTGGTAATATGATTATCGGTATCATCTTTACTAAACGCAGTCAGCTCAACCTCCGGTATTACCCCCCAATGCTGATTTAAGCGCCATTCATATTCTGCACTAAGATCAAGCTGAACTTGACCATCAGAATATAAATACGCTCTAGCATCCGTTTCAGTAAAGTAAGGCATAGTCCCTACGATACCAGCCATGAGCGCAGGCTTATCGTTTTCAGTATTATAGGCAACACCCGCCTCACCGTTCCAAAAGATACTAAGCGGCTTCCAGTAAGCTAGCGAGCTTAAGCTATCGATTTCTTTATCGTCTTTGGTTTGTACGCTACCTTCAGTTCGTAATCTGAAACGATTGCTATCATCACCGTACCAACCCTCAATCTCAAAGTTAATCTGGTCATTATCGAACTGATAACCTAAATCATCTATTGAAACGCCCCATAGTGGCAGGCTCCCCATCATGACAGGCTTACCGTACTGTCCATAAGGAACACCGTTTGAGTAGTCAGGACTTCGAGCATCAGCTGGGGCCTTGCCACCTTGCATACCGGACATATCCATACTCATACTACTATGATCCATACCAGCCATGTCACCTGACATATCCATACTGCTATGATCCATACCAGACATATCCATGCTGCTGTGATCCATTCCCGACATATCCATATCTGAAATATCCATATTGCTATGATCCATGCCCGACATATCTATACCTGACATATCCATGCTGCTGTGATCCATTCCCGACATATCCATATCTGACATATCCATATTGCTATGATCCATGCCCGACATATCTATACCTGACATATCCATGCTGCTGTGATCCATACCCGACATATCCATCTCTGACATATCCATACTGCTGTGATCCATACTCGACATGTCTATATCTGACATATCCATGCTACTGTGATCCATGCCCGACAT
>RCMY010001169.1_pt1 | contig 24990 bp, 20 predicted proteins | sample 2041341 | NCBI WGS metagenome assembly RCMY01 (sample SAMN09708234, study PRJNA481090) | Marine sediment metagenome, whole genome shotgun sequencing project.
TTAATCTATGCCGATACACTTAAATTAGATTTTTATTCACTTCAAGGTACTATAAATCCGAATAGAGCATTAATTATTTTAGTTCATGGCGGAGGATTTTCCGGCGGTCAGAGAGATAATCCTCATGAAGTGAATTTTGCTAAAAAAATGGCTGCCGAAGGTTATGCTGTTGCTTCAATTAGTTATCGCTTAACACGTAAAGGAAAATCGTTTGGTTGTGATTGTCCGGCACAAGAAAAAATAGAAACCTTTGTTTCCTCTGTCGAAGATGTTACCAAAGCAATACAGTTTCTTCAAGAAAAAACGGACTATTTTAAATTCGATAAGCAAAAAACTATTTTAATGGGAAGTAGCGCAGGTGCAGAAGCTATTTTGAACACCGCCTTTGCTCTAGAAGATTCCCGTTTTGAACATATTGAAAAAGTGCCAATTGCAGGAATTATTTCTTTATCAGGAGCAAAAATGGCTACAACAGTTATTACCAAAGAAAACGCTATTCCTGTGCTATTTATTCATGGAGAAAGCGATAATTTGGTGCCTTACGCTACTGCGGCTCACCATTATTGTAATCCCGATGATGTTGGTTATTTACTTCTTGAAGGTCCAAGAACTATGGCGAATGAATTGAACAAACTTCAGGTTTCTTACATTTTGGCATCCGACCCGAAAGGAAACCACGATTGGGCTGGTTTTGGCTATTCCGAAATCAAATTGATTCATTTATTTATTGAAAAAATCATCATCGATAAAATATTCATGCAAAAGGAAATCCTTCTAGGTTAAATTCATTCCAATGAAAGAATCGAAGTAATATTCGTTTTTTCAAGTATTACTTAAAATCTCATTCACTGCTTGACGATAAGCATTTGGATTATTCGCTTTTTTGATTTTTTTAAATGTTTTTTGCGGATCGGAAAAAGATTGTGAAAAGTATTCCCAAAAACCTTGCATTTTCATTTTTATCGGTGTTGGTCCCGACAAAGCGGCATCATATTGCTGATAAATTTCGTCATGAAAATTGCGAAAAATTTCCCATCGGTTTTCAGGATATTCCGTCGTATTTTTTTTTATCATACTTGGCAAAAACGGATCGGCAATTAAGCCTCTTCCCAGCATCCAATGGGCAATAGTTGGAAACCGTTCTTGTATTTCTCTAAATTTAGCTACCGAAGTTATATCTCCGTTATAATACAACAACTGCTTTGTATTTGCAACGCAACGTTCAAAAGCATCTAAATCAACACTGCCTTTATACAATTGTTTTCCTATTCGGGCGTGAATCGCAATATTTTTTATAGGATATTTCTCCAAAATGGGAAAAGCCTCTAAAATTTCTTCACTGTTTTCATAACCCATGCGCATTTTCATCGAAACAATTACGTCACTTTCATTATGTACACGATGTAAGATGTGCTCGATTTTTTGAGGCTGACAAACCAACCCAGAACCCATGCCTCGTTTGGTTACCATAGGATACGGACAACCTAAATTCCAGTTCAATTCTTTATAGCCTAATTCTTGAATATAGTTTACCACAAACAAAAATTCATCAGCATCATTCGTCATGACTTGTGGTATAATTTCAGGAACTGTATTATTTTCAGGAAGCAAATCTCGTTGATACGAATTCTTTACCACCATTTTGCCATCTAAGCGAATATAGGGCGCATAAAAAGTATCAATACCACCGAAATATTTATGAAAAGCATTTCGAAATCGAAAATCGGTAAATCCCTGTAAAGGTGAAGACAAAAGAGTTAGGCTCATACATTTTGCTATTGTGCAAATATAGCAGAATGTTTTTGAGAATATTTAAGAATTTAGAGCTTTACTATTAGCACTTCAATCAGAAAAAAAATATGTAATAAATGGGGCTTATTTACAATTCTTGATTTAGGTTATTAAATTGGCTTTTATCAATTCCGTTTAAATCTAAATTAGTTTCTACTTTATCTTTGGTTGGTCGTAAACTAAAAAAATAAACTGCCAACAAACCAGCAATTACCAAGTATAATAGATTTCCCTCCATAAAAAAAATAACAATCGATAATAAAGCGGGAGCTTCAATAAAAGCATAATTAACAATGGAAGCCGACTGATAACCTACTAATTTCTCTTTCAGAGATTCCTTTTCTAAAAGTTTTGAAATCTGCTGTTTAAATACATAATTTCCAAGTGAAATTGCAATAATTGTAGTAAAGGCTAAAACATATAAATATACATCACTCGAATTAAATTCAATTTTAGCCTCTGTATTTTTTGTGAATGTTACCACACCAAAAAGCACAATTCCGAATAATAAAACCAAATGAATCATTGAAAGTGTTTTTAAAAATAATTTAGGAGTGGTAAATACTGCATTTGACTTGTTTTCCATTTTAATAGTGGTTGATTTTCCAACTAAATTAAACATTTAAACCAATCCTTAAATATAAAAACAGAAATTTTTGAGCCTAGAGCATTTCTCTCAAAACGAAATTTCCCGTTACTGTTATCTTAAAAATGCTCCTATTTAGTTTCTTGCTCTTTGGTGGTAATTCCTGAATAATTTTTTCTAAATTTAGACTTCCTATTTATTTTTTAAATAAAAGCCTAATCATGACAAAAAAATCAACAACCCGTCGAAATTTTGTGAAAAAATCTTTAATTACTGCAGCCGGAATTACCATTATACCAAGACATGTCATGGGAGGAAACAATTTTATTCCTCCGAGCGACCAACTTACCAAAGCTGTAATTGGCGTTGGCGGAATGGGTCAAGGGCATTTAACTTATGAAGGCACGAAGCTTTTAGCCATTTGTGATGCCGATAGCAATCATTTAAACAGTACACTGGCGAAAGTTGGTAAAGATGTAAAAGGATATCGCGATTTTCGCGAAGTTTTGTTACGACCTGATATTGACATCATTCACATTGCAACACCTCCACATTGGCACAGTTTAATGTCGATTATGGCTGCTGAAGCAGGAAAAGACGTTTGGTGCGAAAAGCCAATGACAAGAACTATAGGCGAAGGAAAAAAAGTAGTAGAAGCCATGAAATTGCATGGTACCATGTTTCGGTTAAATACCTGGTTTCGATTTAAAGACAACTTTTACGGTATGCAAACTCCGGTAAAAAAATTGAAAAAAGTAGTCGATAGTGGTGCTTTGGGTTGGCCTCTAAAAGTAACTATTAGTGGAATTACCGGTTTTAACTGGAAATTTTATTGGGTAGGAAAGACGAATTTGAGTCCGCAACCAATTCCTTCTAATCTCGATTATAATATGTGGCTCGGCCCTGCGCCTGAAAAACCGTATAATCCGCACAGAGTACATCAAACTTTTCGTGGCTATTGGGATTATGATGGCGGTGGTCTTGGTGATATGGGACAACATTATATCGACCCGGTACAATATTTTTTAGGTAAAGATGATACAAGCCCTGTAAAAGTTGAAGTTGATTCGCCTCAACAACATTATGATGCGATTGGTACTTGGCGAAAAATTACATTTACCTACGCCGATGGTTGTCAAATTATTTTAGATGGCGCAAACGAAGATAAAAATGCAGCTTATATAGAGGGTCCGAATGGTAAAATATTTAACGGATTCAAATCTACCATACCAAATATTGAAGGTTTAATCAACAGTCTTCCAGATCCGGAAGAGCAAATTGCTGTTTTCTCCGAATCGGTAAAAACGCGTCAGAAATTTGCTTTAAATGAAGTCAACGGACATCGATCTGCAACGGTGGTGAATATGGGAGTTATTGCCCTTCGTTTGGGTAGAAATTTAGATTTTGATCCTGTAAAACAGGAATTTATCAACGATGAAGAAGCAAACCGATTGATCAACCAACCGATGAGAACTTCTTGGGCCTAATCCTATATTTAATATTTCCACTATGAAAACATCCATTTTTTACCTTAGTATATTTCTAATTCTGTTAACCAATTTACAACCCGTTCAGGCACAAATTAACCGGACTTTAGAAACCAAAGTTGCCGATATTTTGGCACAACTTCCAACCAAAAATTTAGAACATTCCGATAAGCTCATGCAAGAAATTGTTGCTTTAAATCAAGAAGGAGTTTTAGAGTTTTGTTCTTATTTAGTTCCGCCAGGAACAGGTCACGATACCCAAGCTCGTTTTGCTATTCAAAGTTTAGCCGTTTTCACGGGAAAAGATGTCTCTAGTACTGCTAATTTAATGGTAGAAGAAGCTCTTTTAACCGCTTTGCAAAAGCAAGAAGATACCGAAATTAAAGCCTTTCTTATCCGTCGTTTGCAATTTTGTGGCACAAATAAAAGTGTTTCTAATTTGAGTAACTATTTAACAGATAGTGATTTATACAAGCCTGCAATCGCAACATTAACTACTATTGGAACAACAGAGGCAAGTGCTGCTATTTTCATGGCAGCTCAAAATACAAGCACAGAAATGCAACCTGAATTTATGGAAGCATTAGGCACTTTAAAATACGCTGAAGCGGAAGAATTTTTAGAAAAAGCAACAAGCTCTACCTCTGCATTAGCGAAACAAAAAGCTTTAATGGCGCTTTCGGAATTCGGATCGCCAAGTTCATATAAAACCTTATCCGAGGCATCGAAAAGAATTAATTATTCGGTTGAAAATACCAATGCGGTAAATGCTTTTATCCATTATGCTAACAGATTAAGTGAAAATGGAAACACTACCTTAAGCAATAACGCTGCAAATGAAATATTAAAAAATACGACAGCTAAAAATCAGTTGCATTTTCGACTTGGAGCAATTCAAATTTTAAGCAAAAATGCAGGGGATGCATTTACCAATACCTTAGTTAAAGAATCAAAAAATACCGATATAAAATATACTGCTGCAATTTTAGAGTTAGCCTCAAAAAAATTAAGTGCAGCAGATGTATCAAAATGGGTAAAAGCCTATAAAAAAGCAGATTCTGAGACGAAAACACAACTTATTCACTTGTTGCAAAAAAGAAAACAACCCGAAATTTTAGAAAATTGTTTACAACCTGCTTTAAAAAGCTCGGAGGTAAACAATCGGATCGCTGCCATAAAAGCATTGGAATATCAAGAAAAAGGTAAAGCTCTTTCCCTGCTTTTTGAAAACTTAAAAAAAGAGAATTCTCCCGAAGAATATCAGGCTATTGAAGAAACGTTATTGCGAACTTGTACTACCGGAGATATTGAAGTTCTCACTACCAACATAAGCCAATTGAATGATTCAGGTAAAATTGTTTTAATTAATGTGCTTGCCGCAAGAAATGCAACCAATCAGTTTGATGCTATCACACATCAAAAAGCCGGAGATGACGTGCCAATTACAAAGGCTGTTTATGCTGCTTTACCTTCGGTTTCGACTTCTGAAAATTTGCCGGCTCTTTTCGCTTTATTAGAAGAAAGTAAAAACTCCAACAACATAAAAAATTCACAAAATGCGATTATTGGTCTTATCGATAATTCCGATACAGAATCGTCAAAATTAGTGCTTGACGCTTTTAATACAACCAAGAAAAAAGAAAAAATAACTCCAATTTTACCTGTTTTACAGAGTGAAGAATCTTTACAATTGGTAGTGGAAGAATTGAACTCTTCCGATGAAAATCGACAATTAAAAGCTTTAGAAGCTCTAGGCAATTGGCAAAACACTGATGCCTTAAGCTATTTATTCGAAACTGCCTCAACAAATAAAACGAATGAATTACATAAAAATGCTTTCAATTTATATGTTTCCCAAGTAATTAATTCGGAAGAAGCCGATGATCAAAAACTACTTTTATTGCAAAAAATAATGCCGATTGCAAGTAGTAATCAAGAAAAAATGAGAGTGATTTACGCTTGTAGTAACGTAAAAACATTTCTTTCATTAATCTATGTTGGCGAATATTTAGACGATATTGATTTGAAAACAGCAGCGTCGAATACAGCAATAAGTATTGCTTTGCCGAGCCCAGGAAAAGATAACGGACTTACAGGCGAAAAAGTGAAAGCAATTTTATCGAAAAGTATTGATAATCTTACCGGACCGGATAGTATTTACTCTAAAATTGATGTGAAAGAATATGTTGAAAACATGTCTTCAGAAACTGGTTTTGTTTCAATTTTTAACGGCAAAGATTTGGGTGGATGGAAAGGTTTGGTTGAAAACCCAATTGCCCGTTCAAAAATGTCTGAAAAACAACTAGCGGCCAAACAAAAGAAAGCCAATGTAGAAATGCATCAAGATTGGGTTGTAAACGATGGTGTTTTGACTTTTGTTGGTGAAGGCTATAAAAATATTTGCACAGAAAAGAATTACAGCGATTTTGAAATGGTTCTTAATTGGAAAATTGGGCCGAAAGGTGATAGCGGCATTTATTTACGTGGATCTCCTCAAGTACAAATTTGGGATACTGCTTTGACCGAAGTTGGTGCTCAAGTAGGTTCAGGTGGTTTGTACAACAATCAAAAAAATGAAAGCAAACCTTTAAAAGTAGCCGATAATTCGGTGAACGATTGGAATACATTTCGAATAAAAATGGTTGGTGAACGGGTTACCGTTTATCTCAATGGAGTTTTGGTTACAGATAATGTGCCATTAGAAAATTACTGGGATAAGAATCAATCTATATTTCCAAAAGATGCTATTGAATTACAAGCGCATGGCGAAAATGTTCAATTCAAAAATGTCTATGTTCGTGAAATTGCTTCGGATGATGTATTGTTAAGCGCCGAGGAGAAAAAAGAAGGGTTCACCTCTCTTTTTAATGGCAAAGACTTAGACCATTGGATTGGCAATAAAACAGATTATTTGGTCGAAAATAACCAAATTATGGTTCGCTCGAAACAAGGAGACCACGGTAATTTATATACTAGCGAAGAATATAAAAATTTTATTTTTCGATTTGAATTTCAATTAAGTCCTGGTGCCAATAACGGCTTGGGAATTCATAGCCCTTTAGAAGGTGATGTTGCTTATGTAGGAAAAGAATTGCAAATTTTAGACGACAATGCAGCGATTTATGCTAATTTGAAAGAGTATCAATACCATGGTTCGGTATATGGAATTATTCCCGCAAAAAGAGGTTTTTTAAACCCTGTAGGGGAATGGAATATGCAAGAAGTTATCGTGAACGGCGATCACATAAAAATTATCCTAAACGGAACCGTTATTTTAGATGGAAATTTAAAAGATGCCACAAAAAATGGAACACTTGACGGACAAGATCATCCGGGATTGCAACGAAGCAAGGGTCATATTGCCTTTTTAGGGCATGGCTCAGCATTGCAATTCAGAAATATAAGAATCAAAGTTTTACCATAATAATTTACTAATCCTTTATAGAAAAATGAAAAAAAACAACTTAAAATTCGTTCTAATTGCAGTTTTAGCTTTTGTATTCAACCAAGGTAATGCGCAAGAAAAATCTCTATTTAATGGCAAAGACCTTAACGGTTGGACCATTTACGGCACTGAAAAATGGTATGTAGAAGGCGGTTTACTTGTTTCTGAAAGTGGTCCGGACAAACAATATGGCTATTTGGCAACTGATGAACACTATAAAAATTTTGAAGTAAATCTTGATTTTAAACAAGAAGCCAACGGAAACAGTGGGGTTTTTATTCGCTCAACTGTTGATGGTACCAAAGTAAGTGGCTGGCAAGTTGAAGTTGCTCCAAAAGGTTTGCATACCGGCGGTGTTTACGAATCTTATGGCAGAGGATGGCTGATCAAACCAAGCGAAGAAAAAGAGTCTGTTTTAAAAGAAGGCGAATGGAATCATTTGAAAATTTTAGTTCAAGGTGACACCATAACTTCTTGGCTGAACGGTGAACAAATGATTCACATTGAAGACGCCATAATTGGCAAGGGAGATGGCTCTATTGCATTACAAATTCATGATGGTGGTGGCATCAAGGTAAAATGGAAAAACATTATACTAACAGAACTATAAAATCTGCAATTATTTACTAAAAAATTCGTTAATCTACTCTAATAGTTAGCCCAAAAATGCGCATTTAAAAACCCGACTAGAAATGTCGGGCTTTTAATCTTACAAATTCGATATTTTTGTGCGCATCAAAAAATAAACATGACAAAGAATTTTAATTTAATTTCGAAATTTTACCTTCTATTTTTTGTTTTATCTCATCTTCTTTTAATAACCAGTTGTGGTAATGAAAATGACGATCCGGTTATTGTTGAACCACCTATTGTAGAAATAAAACCAGAAGATAAACTTCCGCAAATTACTATTAATACTAATGGCGGAACAATTGTTGACGAGCCTAAAGTTAATGCTGAAATGACGATTTCAAAAACCGATATTGTTTCTTTCGAAGGATATATTGGCATCGAATTTAGAGGAGCATCTTCGCAAAGTTTTCCTAAAAAATCATATGGTGTAGAAACTCGTGATGTCAACAATGAAGATTTAAAGGTTTCTTTACTCGGTTTCCCGGAAGAAGAAGATTGGATTTTATATGGTCCGTATAGCGACAAATCTTTAGTTAGAAACATGCTTATTTATGACCTTTCTCGTGAAATGGATAGATATGCAAGCCGAACCGCTTTCGTTGAACTTACCATAAATAACGCCTATCAAGGAGTTTATGTTTTTATGGAAAAATTAAAACGAGATGCTGAGCGTATTAATATCAACAAACTTAAAGATGACGAAAATTCAGGAGAGGATCTTACTGGAGGTTATATTTTAAAAATTGACAAAATTGCCGGAACAAATTTGGGAGATGGTTATAATGACCAAAATTCTTTTACTTCTACCCATATTCCTCCAAATTCCACTTCGGGCCAAAAAATCAATTTTTTATACGAATACCCTGATGCTGAAGATATTACAATCGAACAAAAAACATATATATCTTCATATGTATCCGATTTTGAGAATGCTCTAGCATCTGATAATTTTAAGGATGAGAATCTTGGTTATGCCAACTTTGTAGATGTTTCCAGCTTTATTGATTTCTTTTTATTGAATGAATTGTCTAATAATGTAGATGGTTATCGACTAAGCACATACATGCATAAAGATAAAAATGAAAAATTAAAAATGGGTCCTATTTGGGATTTCAATCTGGCTTTCGGTAATGCTGATTATTGTAGTGGTGGCGAAACCAATGTTTGGGCATATAAATTTAACCAGAGATGTTCTGGTGATTTTTGGGTCGTTCCTTTTTGGTGGGAAAGGCTTCTTGAAGATCCTGCCTTTGTAACGCAATTAAAAGAAAGATGGAATAGCTTAAGAGCAGGAACCTTATCAGAAGCAACAATTTTAGGTAAAATTGATACCTATAAAACAGATTTGATAAAAGCAGGAGCCTTGGATAAAAATTTTAAAACTTGGGTAATTTTAGGCAATTACGTTTGGCCTAATAATTTTGTGGGTAGCACTTATGGAGAAGAAAATGCATATTTGCAAGAATGGACGAAAAGTCGCTTAACATGGCTTGACTCAGCGATAAATGATTTATAATTACAAGGAATATTGAAAAATTATATTGCCGTTTTTCTTTAACGCAATGCTAAATTGATAGCATAAAGTTGCACTTTGGTAAATTTATAATTTTGACAATTTAATCGTATATTACTATTAAATTGCTTTCTTTGTAGTAATGGGGGAAGAAAATATCATAAGATTATTAAGGCTTGGCGATAGCGAAACGTTGCAGAAAATTTATAAAGAAAATAGACTTTATTTCATAAAATATGCAAAAAAATTAAATATTAACGAATACGACGCTGCCGATATTTATCAAGATTCAATCATTGCCCTACGGGAAAACGCTATCAAAGGAAAGTTAAATAATTTAGAAAGTAATATCTCAACATATTTATTTGGCATTGCAAAAAACAAGATTTATCGCATACATAGGGAAAATGCAAAATTACAATTGGAAGAGGATTTCCCTTTAGATAAAAAAAATATTGAAATTAATGTTAACCTTAGTGATATAAAGTTAACTAATGAACAAAAGGTGTTGCGAAAATGCTTTCAAGAATTAGGTGAGAGATGTAAAGAAGTATTAAATTTATATCATTATCAAGGGTTTGACCTTGATGAAATTACCAAAATTTTGAATTATAGCAGCAAACAAGTACTAAAAAGTCAAAAATCGAGATGCCAAAAAAAGCTTCGAGAGCTTTGTTTAAAAAAGATATGAAAAAAGAAGAACTAATTGATAAATATTTTACAAATAGCTTGTCTGCACAAGAGCAGCAATTATTCAACGAATATTTGCAAAATGACGAAGAATTCAAATCGGAATTCTTATTTCAAAAAGATTTAAAGGCAGTGGTTGCCAGTAATCAAAGAGACGACCTTAAAAAAACACTTCAAAATTTCGAAAGTGATATTCAAAATAAAACCTCTATTTTTAAAGTGCCTAATAAATGGCTTGTCGCAGCTTCAATTTGTTTATTTTTAGGTTTAGGGTTTTGGTATGTAAAGTCAAATTTCTTTCCTTCAGATAACAAATTATTTGTAGAAAATTTCCATCCTTACAGAAATATTGTCCAACCAATTGAAAGAGATAGTCCAAAAGAAACTATTGAATACAAAGCATTTTTAGCTTATGAAAATGAAAACTTTTACAAAGCTATAAATCTCTTTAATTCTATTCAAAACCAAAATGATACTTATATTTCTTTTTACAAAGCCATGTGTTATTTATCGCTAGATAAACCTACAGAAGCGATTAACCTGCTTTTACCTATTGCAACCTCAAAAAAAGAAAATGGAACTTTTAAAAATTTTAAAGAATTATCGAATTGGTATCTCGGACTCTCTTATTTAAAAAATCACGAAAAAAACAAAGCTATTTCTCAATTTTCAATCCTAGCAAATTTACCAGAAAACACCTGTAAAAAAGAAGAAGCCAAATATATTTTAAAATATTTAAAGTAGTATGCTGTGTTACTTCTTTTTTAGTTTTATCAGAAGAAACATAAGTCCAATAAAAGCAACCCCACCAACACAATAGAGGTTCTTTTTAGAGGTTTTAGGCGATAAAGAATCGGTATTCCCGTTTAAAACAAAACCCGACCAATAATAAGGATGTTTAAGGTTCGCGTCTTTTGTTGTATTTAAATAGGCCAATTTAGCATTCTTTAAAGCCTTGCTTTTGGTCTCTCCTTCTTTTAAATTCTTGTAAAATTGTACCATAATGTCTTTCGTTTCCTTATCGGGTACTCTCCACAGGCTCATAATAATTGAAGGTACGCCCGCATAATTAAAAGCACGCGCCATACTCATTACCCCTTCTCCTTTTTCCAATTTACCAAAACCGGTATTGCATGCACTTAAAACAGCCAAATTTGCTTTTATGTCAGCGATATAAATTTCTGAAGCCGTCAAATCACCATCACTAAAAATCAGTTTATTGTACAAAGGATTGTTATTATCTATTTCTGCATGCATAGCAAAATGCAAAATACTGTTATTTCGATAATTTTTAAAGAAATTTTCCTTGGTGGAATTTTTTCCTACAAATGAATTTCCCTTTACGAGATTAGCAATTTCGGTAATTTCATTAGTGTTGGAAGATAGCGATTCTCCTTCATCATAAACCGGTGAAAAACCTGCCCAATAATTAGGTAAGGAATACTTAAAATAGTCATTTTTTAACTCTAAAAATAAATGTACCGAACCTATATAACTAATATCAAAATTTTCAATTAAATATGCATTCTCCTCATTTTGAAGAATTTCAAAAGGAATGTAATTTAAAATGTTATCGGGTACAATAACCAAGTTCTTTTTGTTGGCATCAATTTGCTGACTTAATAAATAGAGATACAATTTTTTTGTAGACTTAATAATATCTTTCTTTGCTACCAAATTCGCTTTTAAGCTATCAATTTCTGCAGACAAACTTTTTACAATGTCACCCTTAAAAAAAACAATTTTATTCTTGGTAATGGTAAAGGTATATAAATCGTTTTCTCCTAAAAAATAGGTCATTAATTGAGTATCGTCATCTAAAATTTTTTGAACCTCTGCAATGTGAATGGTTTTATCTTGATACTTTAAATTAGCGTAATTTGGATAATTTGTATTAAAAACTTTATGTAAACTATCTAATCTTCTGCTTATTTCGGCTCGATTAGTAATCAAATTACTTAGCATTTCTTTATCCGGTTCACCACTATCTTTTTCATAATACAAATCCATTTTAACTTTTGCTAAGGTATGTTTTAGTTGATTTTCAAAAAGTAATAATCCTTCAGGAATAGCACCAAATAGTTTATATTTTGAATCTTGTAAACCTTCGAGTAAAGTACTGTTTCTATTCGTTTCGAATAATTCGAAAGCCTTTTCCAGATATTTTCTGTCTTTTGTTTTTTGATATAAAACCCAACATGTATTTAGTTCCTTTTCAAAAACCTCGTGATAGTCATTTGCCAATGATATTTTTGAAATCTCCGAAGCGTAATTTTTTTGCAGAAATTTTATCAAATCGATTTGCTTATCAATTAAATCAAACTTTTCAAGAAGCAATTCAATATTCTCATTTTTGTCGTAAGCTCGCTTTAACCAATCACTCTGTAAACCCAAACTTTTTAATACATCGAAAGGAGCAATGATTTTATCCAATTCATTATCAGTATAATTTCCCGCGATATAGGCTTGATGTAAACGATATAAAAAAGCTTTTTCTTCATCTCTATTCATTGCATTTTTTGCCAAATAATAATAAACCTCGGCAATGATGTCGTTTTGAGACCCATAAATTTTTAAATACTCTTCCAATGCTTCATTCAAAAGTTTTTCTGCTATTTCATTATTGGTGTTTTCATCGCAATACATAAAGCCTAAAGCTGCTCTAGCATTAGCTAAATACAAATTGCTATGGGTATGTTTTCCAATTTCTATTGATTTTTTAAAATTCTCTTCTGCCAATTCAATTTGTCCATCCAATTTATATGCCTTGGCAAGAGAGGTATAACTTTCACAAGTCCATTTATGATTAAGTCCATACGTTTTTTTTCTTATTTCGAGTCCTTTCTTCAGTAGTTCTATTCCCTCTTTATACTTATTTTTAGAAATCAAAATATTCGCATATGAGGTATATACAAAAGTCATGTGGGGGTTGTATTCACCATAGGTCTTTAAGCCCACATCCATCGCTTTGTCGGCATATTTTTCAGCTTGATCAAAATCTTGTTTGTATTTATAAATGTGGGCAATTCCAATATAAACATCTGACAAAAAGGTTAGATAACCTTTTTGTTTAAGCAAATATTTTTCGGTTTCAAGATATAATTCCATCGCCTCTTCGGTTCTTCCAATATCTTCATAAACCATCGCAATATTGTATGCCGAAATAGCCATCTCTTGATAATCGATATCTAGTTTTTTCTTTATTTCATATGACTTCAGGTAATATGTCAAAGTGCTATCTAATTCATTTTGAAAGTAGTAATAAACCCCAAACAAATTATAAACTTGCGATAAACCAAGGCTGTCACTACTTTTTAAATAAATATCCAAGGCTTTTTTAGAAGAATCAAAAGCGAGATCATATTTTCCTAATTCGATCTCAATTCTTGATTTTGTAAAATAGGTTCCTGCAAAAAGAAGACTGTTGGCATTATTCTTTTTAAGTTCATTTAGCAGATCGTTACTTTTTATATACGCTTGTTCAAACTCGCCCTCATAACGAAGAGCGCCAACTTCTTGATTTTTTAGGGCAACATAAGCACTATCTATTTTTTGAGATAAAACAGACAGCGGCAAGAGTAAGAATAAAAGGAATATCTTTCTAAATGATACCATCAGTTAAATCTACAATAATTTGCATTATTGGTAGTTAATTTAAAGATTTTTAAACAAAAAAATAAAATCTGTTAGAGAAGTAAAAAAATTTGGAATACAATTATTTATTATGCTGTTTTTCTGCAATATTCTCCAATTCGGCATACCAGTCTTCACCAAATTTGCGAATCAATGCCTGTTTCACAAATTTATAAACGGGTACCTGAAGTTCTTTTCCTAAAGTACAGGCATCATCACAAATTTCCCATTTATGGTAATTTACGGCGGCAAACTCACTGTAATCTTTAACCCTTATTGGATATAAATGACAAGAAACAGGTTTTTTAAATTTGATATCTCCTTGATTATAAGCCTCTTCAATGGCGCAAAGCGCAACTTTTTTTTCGTCAAAAATAACATACGCACAATCAGCTCCATTGATTAATGGTGTTTCAAATTCTCCCTCTTCATTGGTAACATAAACACCTTGATTTGCAATAGCTTCTTTTCCTTCATTTCGCAAATAAGACTTTATTTTTGGATAAATTTCTTCCATAATTTTTGCTTCGTCTTTCTCTAATGGAGCTCCCGCATCGCCATCGACGCAGCATGCACCTTTACAAGCGCTTAAATTACACACAAAATCTTTTTCAATAATTTCTTCTGAAACTATAGTTTTTCCTAATTGAAACATCCTCTTTTTGTTATAATATCGTGGTGCAAAAATACATTCTTTTCGTCAAGTAATTATAACCTAAATACTTGTAATTATATCTTCTTATTTTAGCTATCTTTGCCGCCTCAAATTTTTAGAAAATATGGAAATGAATTTTAAAGAAATTGTAACTGCAACCATGGTTTTATTTGCGGTTATCGATATTATCGGCAGTATTCCCATAATTATAGATTTACGTCAAAAAGTTGGCCATATTCAATCAGAAAAAGCATCGATAGTATCGGTTCTTATCATGATTTTATTTCTTTTTCTAGGAACTGAAATATTAAAATTAATTGGCATTGACGTGTATTCATTTGCCGTTGCCGGATCTTTTGTTATATTATTTTTAGCTCTTGAAATGATTTTAGGCATTCAATTGTACAAAGAAGAGTCACCAAAAACTGCAAGTGTAGTTCCGTTGGCATTTCCATTAATCGCAGGTGCAGGAACGATGACTACTATTTTATCTTTAAAAGCTGAATTTCAAACTATTAACATTATAATAGCAATTATTGTTAACACAATTTTTGTGTACATCGTTTTAAAATCTTCGTCAAAAATTGAACGTTTAATCGGCAAAGGTGGAATTAGCGTTATCCGAAAAATATTTGGTGTAATTTTACTAGCAATTGCTGTAAAACTTTTTGCATCAAATATACAGGGTTTGTTTCATTAAAATGATCGCGTAGCATTTAACCCTTGAAATTGGAATAATAAATAATTTTTTTTTATTTAATTTGGTGTTGAAAATTGTTAATTTTATCTTTTAAATATAGCTGAAATGGATTTTGATGTTTTAATTTTAGGTGGTGGTGCGGCAGGAATGTCGTGTGCTTTGGTTTTAGGGTCGGCAAAAAACAAACCTTTTGCTGCTGATAAAAAAGTAGGAATTTTAATGCACCAAAAATCTTCTGCTTTGGCAACTGCTGTTTTTAATAATGTTTTAGGAATAGCTCCGGGAACCACCGGAAAAGAAATATTAGAAAGCGGAAAAAAACAATTAGCAGAAAGCTATCCTCATGTGGTTCAAATTGAGAATGAAAAAGTTACAGAAATCGGGAATGTATCCGGTAATTTTAGAGTATTCACCAATAAGAATGAATACACTGCCAAAATAGTTGTTGTTGCTGTTGGACCATCTAATTTATTTCAAATTGAAGGTTTGATGCAATATATAGAGCCTCATCCGAATTTACCGGCAGAAAAAGAAAGAATTCAATTAAAAAACACAAATCATAAAATTGCCAAAAACTTGTATGTTGCGGGAGTCTTAGCCGGTTGGAGAAGTCAGTTTGCAACCGCAGCAGGAAGCGGATCACATGTTGCTACCGATATTTTAACTTTGTGGAATGACGGAAAAACAACCATGGTTCATGACGCTATTGAGTAATAGGAGGTCCTTCTTTGTCGAGTTCTTTTACTTTTTTAATTATGATATCGTCTTCATTAATAATGCGATAAAAAGCATTTATATCGAATAGCTGCTGAGCCATCAAGGCTTTTAAATAATTTTCAATATTTATTTTTTCAAAATCTTGGATAGTGCGCAATTCATCAGGTACATTTTCTAAATAGGCATTCCAGATCTTATTTCCAGGATCAAAATCAGCAATAAAAGCATCTAAAGTAATCCCTTTAAAATCATCGCGGTGATTATCTGTATAATCAAAAACAAAATCATTCAAAGCTCTGTAATGTCTCACATCAAAATATCTTGTGGTATCAATCGCAACAAAAACATCGGGTACAATACCGCCACCGCCGTAAACAACCTTTCCTTTTGGAGTGATATATTTTAAAGTATCATTCACTTTGATACTATCTGCACTGTATAATTCTCCATGATTATATCTACCTTCATATTCATTATAATAATCCTCATTTCCTTTGTGATCATAAGGTTTTTGAATAGATCTACCTGTTGGGGTATAATATCTTGAAACAGTCAAACGAACCGCTGAACCATCGCCTAAGCTCATTTCTTGCTGTACCAAGCCTTTACCAAAAGAACGACGACCAACAATGGTACCTTGATCATTATCCTGTAAAGCACCAGCTACAATTTCACTTGCCGATGCCGAAGCACCGTTTTGTAGCACAAATACATGTCCATCTTCAAAATCACCTTTTGATGTTGCAAATGTTCTATCAATTTTCTTCCCTTTGTTTTTAGTAAAAACAATTAATTTACCGTCTTCTAAAAATTCATCTGCTATTTGGGTTGCAACTTGCATATAACCTCCAGGATTATTTCGTAAGTCTAACACCAATTTTTTCATTCCTTGTTTTAAGAGATCATCTAAAGCAACTTTAAATTCATCATAAGTGGTAGCAGCAAATTTATTTATTTTGATATAGCCCAAATCATCGCTCAACATGTAGAAAGCATCTACACTTTCAATAGGAACGTCGCCACGCGTAATGGTAAAAGGTAAATTTCTATTTACAGATTTTCGGTAAACTTGTAAGTCCACTTTTGTATCTGGTTCTCCTTTCAAGGTTTTTAAAATATAGCTACTTTCTAAATTTTTCCCGTAAAGGGTATCATTATTTGCAATTAATATGCGATCACCAGCCTCAATTCCGGCTTTTTTACTCGGCCCGTTCTCTAAAACTTTTACAACGGTGAGTGAATCTTTATACATTCGGAATTGAATTCCGATACCTACAAATTTTCCGTTCATAGTTTCGGCCACTCTTTCTTGCTCTTTCGCTGGAATATAAACCGAATGCGGATCTAATTTACCAAGCATATTTTTTATGGTTCCGTCTAATAAACTATCCGTATTAACGTCGTCAACATATTCGTAGTGGATAAAATCAATCAAACGTTTGATCTTTTTTTCTTGTGGAGTACCCCCAAAAAAAGTTAACGTCTTTTTAGGATAATTTAGAGAACTACCTAAAAAGATACCAAAAGCAATTGCGATTGCTAATAATAACGGAAGATATATTTTTGTTTTTTTATTCATTTATCGTTAAATGTACTATTTCAATATTTGCTTTTTTTAAAAACTCAACGCCTTCATCATCTTTGTAAGCATTTGCATAAACCAGCCTTTTGATACCTGATTGCAAAATTAATTTACTGCAATCTTTACAAGGTGATAAGGTAATGTACAAAGTTGCTCCTTTAGAAGATTGTGTTGAAGAAGCTACCTTTAAAATTGCATTTGCCTCGGCGTGTAACACGTGCCATTTTGTTGTACTGTCTTCATCTTCACAGCAATTGTCAAAACCTGTTGGAGTGCCATTATAACCATCGGAGATAATCATGTTATCTTTCACGATTAATGCACCAACTTTTTTGCGCTTGCAACGCGATAATTTTGCCCATTCACTAGCCATTTTCAAGTAGGCTATGTCATATCTTTTTTGTTTTTTATCCAAAATGGCTCTGATTTTAAATCGCGCGTCTTTTCTTTAGCGAAAGTATAAAACTTTGAAATTAAATCTGTTAAATTCTTACCAAAATATTCTTTCAATTAGCATCGGAATAACAACACCAATTACAATAGATGAAATTACCAATACCCAATCTCTTTTTGGTCTTTTTAAAATATGTAAAACTATAAAGCTCAATATCAAAATTGCAATTACTACAATTAGTTGTGCAATTTCAATGCCAAGTGCAAATTCAAAAAGTGGAATTAATTTATCAGAAGTGTCATCGACTAAAATTTTAAAATAACTCGAAAATCCTAATCCGTGAATCAACCCGAAAATAAAGGCAAAAAATAGAGTTATTTTAATACTTTTTGGTGGTTTTTTTACTCGAATTAAATTGTACAATGCTGTAATTAAGATAGTTAGCGGAATCAAAAATTCAACAATTTGCATTTTAACATAGAACAAATCATACGCCGATAACGCCAAAGTTAAGGTATGACCAAGCGTAAAAGCAGTAATGAGCCATAACACTTTTTTCCAATCTTTAAAGCTGTAAAAAATCGTTAATACAATTAAAAATAAAACATGATCATAGGCTTTCCAATCTAAAACATGTTTTAAGCCTAAGTTAAAATAGAGTTGAAACTCTTCTGTCATTATAATTTCATTTTTTTAAATAAATCCCATATAACTACGCCGCAACTTACTGAAATATTTAAGGAATGTTTTGTGCCAAATTGCGGAATTTCAATACAATAATCCGATGCTGAAACTACTTTCTGCTGCACACCCTTTACTTCATTGCCAAAAATAATGGCATATTTTTGATTCTTTTTCGGATTAAAATCTTGCAACATTATGCTATTTTCCGCTTGTTCAATACTTGCAATATTTACCTCTTCTGTTTTTAATTTTTCAACCAATGCAAGCGTATCTTCCACATATTCCCATGCCACAGATTCTGTGGCGCCCAAAGCTGTTTTGTGAATTTCTTTATGTGGTGGTTTTGCCGTAATACCACATAAAAATATTTTTTCAATCAAAAAAGCATCGCTCGTTCTAAAAACCGAACCAATATTGTTCAAACTTCTGATATTGTCTAAAATAATAATCAGCGGAATTTTTGAAGCTTTTTTAAATTCTTCCACTTCAATCCTTCCTAATTCACTGTTTTTTAGTTTTCGCATTTGGTAATTTCCTTCAAAAATTTCTGGTTTAAAATCATATCTTTGTGAGATACAGCAAGTCTTAAATTAAATTTGTTATCGCTTAAAATATTTGGTATTCTTGCGGTACAAATATAAAAAAGTAAACCCAAGATTCGGGTTACAAAAATCTAAACAATACTAAAATTGACAAAAGCAAAAAAAGTAACTCCTTTAATGAAACAATACAATGCAATCAAGGTGAAATATCCCGATGCAATGTTACTTTTTCGAGTAGGAGATTTTTACGAAACTTTTGGTTCTGATGCCAAGAAAGCATCGCAAATATTAGGAATTGTTTTAACCAAAAGAGGTGCCGGCAGTGAAACGGAAACTGCTTTGGCAGGATTTCCGCATCATTCTCTCAATACCTATTTGCCAAAGTTGGTAAAAGCCGGTTTACGAGTTGCTATTTGCGATCAGTTAGAAGATCCTAAAATGACGAAAACCATTGTCAAAAGAGGTGTTACCGAATTGGTTACGCCAGGAGTTTCTTTAAATGATGAAGTTTTACAAGCGAAAACCAATAACTTTTTAGCTGCTATTCATTTTGGCAAAAAGAATCTCGGAATTTCTTTTTTAGATGTTTCAACGGGAGAATTTTTGACCGCACAAGGCAATGTGGAATACATCGATAAGCTGTTGCAAAATTTTCGCCCGAGTGAGATTTTAGTTCAAAAACAAAACAAGCTCAAATTTAAAAGTCATTTTGGAGAACAGTTCTATACCTTTTATTTGGAAGACTGGATTTTTCAAAATGATTTTGCACTTGAAATTTTAACCCAACATTTTAATATCAAATCGTTAAAAGGTTTCGGAATTGAAGATTTACAAGAAGGAATAATTTCGGCTGGAGCAGCACTGCATTATTTATCAGAAACACAACATCATAAATTAGAGCATATTTCAACTATTCAACGAATTTTTGAAGATAAATATGTTTGGATGGATAAATTTACCATCCGAAATTTAGAATTATACCATGCTAATTCGCAAGAAGCGGTTACGCTTTTAGATATCATAGATAAAACCATTTCGCCAATGGGCGGAAGAATGTTAAAACGATGGTTGGCCCTTCCTTTAAAAGATAAAGAAGAAATTCAACAACGCCATGAAATCGTAAAATACAGTATTGAAAATGACGATTTTTTCAAAATTATTCAATACCAAATTAAGCAAATAAGCGATCTTGAACGACTCATTTCAAAAGTAGCCACCGGAAAAATAAATCCGAGAGAAGTCGTCGTATTAAAAGATTCTTTAAAAGCAATTTCACCAATTAAAGTTGCGGCAATGCAAAGTAAAAACAAAACATTGCAGCAAATTGGCACCGCTATCCACGACTGTGAAAATCTGATTGAAAAAATAAAAACCACCCTTTTTGAAGACGCACCGGTTAATATTTCGAAAGGAAATGCCATTGCAAAAGGAGTTTCAAATGAATTGGATGAACTGCGTGCTATCTCTAAATCGGGAAAAGATTATTTAGATGGCATTGTAAAACGAGAAAGCGAACGGACACAAATACCAAGTCTGAAAATAGCATTTAACAATGTTTTCGGCTATTTTATTGAAGTTAGAAATACACACAAAGATAAAGTCCCGCCAGAATGGATTCGCAAGCAAACCTTGGTTTCTGCAGAACGTTATATTACAGAAGAACTAAAAGAATACGAAACAAAAATTTTAGGAGCGCAAGAAAAAATTGCTGCAATAGAACAACAATTATTCGCTCAATTAATTCAGTTCATCGTACCTGCAATTCAAAAAGTTCAAAAAAATGCACAAATAATTGCCCAAATTGATTGTTTGAGTTCTTTTTCAAAAATTGCTTTAGAAAACAATTATGTAAAACCTCAAATAGACGATTCTACAGATATTGAGATAAAAAATGGTAGACATCCGGTGATTGAAAAACAATTGCCAATTGGTGAAGAATATATTTCTAATGACTTGGTTATCAATCGAAATCAGCAACAACTTATCATGATAACCGGGCCAAATATGAGTGGTAAATCTGCTATTTTAAGACAAACTGCCTTAATTGTTCTTCTGGCTCAAATTGGTAGTTATGTTCCAGCACAAAACGCAAGAATTGGTGTTGTTGACAAAATATTTACGCGAGTTGGTGCGAGCGATAATATCTCTATGGGCGAATCTACTTTTATGGTAGAAATGAACGAAACCGCCAGTATTTTGAATAATTTATCGGAAAGAAGTTTGATTTTACTCGATGAAATCGGAAGAGGAACGAGCACCTACGACGGAATTTCTATTGCTTGGGCAATCGCAGAATATTTACATGAACATCCTACCAAAGCAAAAACTTTATTCGCCACACATTATCACGAATTAAATGATATGAGCGAAACTTTTTCTCGAATCAAAAATTTTAATGTTTCAGTAAAAGAATTAAAAGATACCGTTATTTTCTTGCGAAAATTAGTTCCAGGAGGTAGCAAACACAGTTTCGGAATTCATGTGGCAAAATTGGCCGGAATGCCGAGCCCTGTTATTCATCGTGCCAACAAAATGTTGAAACATCTAGAAAAAAGTCATGCATCTGAAGAAATTCAAGAAAAATTAAAAAATGCATCCCAAAACGATATGCAGCTAAGTTTTTTCAATTTAGATGATCCTTTGTTGGAAGATATTAAAGAAGAAATTCTTAGTACCAATATCGAAACTTTAACTCCGATTGAAGCCTTGATGAAATTGAATGAAATTAAAAGAATGCTCACCAAAAAATAGAGCTTTCCTTGCTATTTTTGTAGGGAATATTTATATGATGAAAATTAGTACCTTGTTCTATAAATTTTTCATTCATGACAAAATCCTTTTTAAAAGCCATTCCAATCTTGCTCCTATTATTAGGATTTAAGCCTAATACAGAGTCTAATACATCGTTTATCGTTAAAATTTCCTTTCCAAAAGCTTTACATGCCGATAATTTAGATGGCAGATTATTATTGCTTTTTTCGAATAATGATACTGCAGAACCACGTTTTCAAATTGAAGGCGGTTTAAAAAGTCAATTGGTTTTCGGAATGAATGTAGATCAATTTGCCCCAGATAAAACTATTACTTTTGATGAAAATGCTTTGGGATATCCGATCGAAAGTCTTCAACATATGAAACCTGGTATTTATTATGTGCAAGCATTATTACACGTTTATGAAACTTTTAATCTGCAAACAGGGCAAACCGTAAAACTGCCAATGGACAATGGTGAAGGGCAAAAATGGAATAAATCTCCTGGGAATTTATATAGCAAACCTATAAAAGTAACTATCACAAAAGATGGTGTTCAAAATATTTCAATTTCTTTAGATCAAGTTATACCTGAAATACCCCAACCCGAAGACACAAAATGGATTAAACATGTTCAAATAAAATCAGAAAAATTATCAAAATTTTGGGGTAGAGATATGTATTTAGGTGCACATGTATTATTACCAAAAGGATTTGATGAGCACCCCGAAGCAAAATATCCTTTGATGGTTTTTCAAGGACATTTTCCGTCTGATTTTGGAGGATTTAGAACAACTCCTCCTGATCAAAATTTAAAACCAGAATACTCTGAAAGATTTAGTGTAGAAGGTTATAATATTATAGAACAACAAGAGGCGTTTAATTTTTACAAACAATGGAATGAACCTGATTTCCCTCGATTTTTAATCATTGAGATTCAGCATCCAACTCCATATTATGACGATTCTTATGCTGTAAACTCAGCAAGTCAGGGCCCTTATGGTGATGCAATAACTTATGAATTAATCCCTTATATTGAAAAGCTTTTCAGGGGTCAAGGTGAGGGTTGGTCACGATTTTTATATGGAGGTTCAACAGGTGGATGGGAAGCTTTGGCGGTTCAGATAAAATATCCTGACGAATACAATGGTTGTTTTGCGGCATGCCCAGATCCTATTGACTTTAGAAGCTATTGTTTAACCAATATTTATACCGCAAAAAATGCTTATTATTATCAAAGTGAATATAAAAAATTAGAGATTCCTGCACATCGAAATTACCTTGGTGATATTACTTCTACAATGAAACAAAATAATTATTTAGAGTTAGTTTTAGGTGATAAATCAAGATCAGGTGGGCAATGGGATATTTGGGAAGCAACTTATTCTCCGCAAGGAAAAGATGGTTATCCAATGAGGATATGGGATAAGTTAACAGGCGATATAAATCCGGAAGTTGCAAATTATTGGAAAGAAAATTATGATTTGAGATATATTTTAGAACGTGATTGGAATAAAATTGGAGAAAAACTAAAAGGGAAAATTCATATTTATTGTGGCGATATGGATAATTATTATCTCAATAATGCGGTTTATTTAATGGAAGACTTTTTAAAAACTACTAAAAATCCATATTATGATGGTGAAGTGGCTTATGGAGACAGAGCAGAACATTGTTGGAATGGTGATGCAGGAAATCCGAATTACATTTCTAGATTACGCTATAATACCATGTATGTACCGAAGATTATGAAAAGGATTGAGAAGAGTGCTCCAAAAAATGCCGATTTAACAAGTTGGCGATACAAATAAAATTTTATGATATTCATTTAGTTTATCTCGTTTTTTGGTTCGTCAATTATACTATCTTTGTATCCTAAAATTAATTCACATGTATTTATTTATAAGCGGTGCTGAAATATTTGTCATTCTTGTAATTGTTGTCATGTTATTTGGTGCAGATAAAATTCCTGAACTCGCACGTGGTTTGGGTAAAGGTATGCAGCAACTAAAAAATGCTACCAACGAAGTAAAAAAAGAAATTACCGAAACTGCTAAAAAACAAGGTATTGATACTGAATTTACAAAAGATATCAGTAACGAAGTCAAAAAAATTAAGAATACGGTTCAAGATAATATTGATGATATTACCGGACCTATCAAACGAAATTTATAGATTTGGGTGTTTTAGATACAATTCTTGAATACGATAAAGAGCTATTTGTTTATTTAAATGCTCTTGGAAACGAAAATTGGGATACTTTTTGGATGACCATTACCAATCAGTTTTCATGGATTCCACTTTATTTGTTGTTTTTAATTCTAATTTTTAAGCAATTAGGCTGGAAAAAAGGGTTAATACTTGTGGTTTTTACCGCACTTTTAGTAACTTTTTCGGATCAGTTTAGCAATTTAATGAAAAACACTTTTGAGAGATTGCGCCCCAATAGAGACCCTTCAATCAATGAATTTATTCGAATTCTTAAAAATAACAAAAGTTTTAGCTTTATTTCAGGGCATGCCACAACTTCGACAGCGGTAACTCTTTTCATGCATCTCACTTTGCGAAAACACTACAAATACACGCTGCTATTCTTTATTTGGCCATTGCTTTTTGCCTATAGCAGAATTTATATCGGGGTCCATTTTCCAATAGACCTTATTTGCGGAGCTCTTTTTGGTATGATTATCGGATTTATTTTTTACCGATTAAGTTTGAAGTTATTGTTTAAAATGGATCAAAAAAACGGAACGGTTTCTTCATCAGATTAAACCACCATCAAATTACAACCTCGAATATCAGAATTATCAAATCTTCCGAGTATTTCAAAAGTGTTATCCGGATGAATTTTACCTAAATCTTGTGTCGCAATAAAAGAACACGAATTTACATTTGCCAAATCGATCACATTCAAACCTCCCGTTTTCCCTGTTGGTAAAATGGTTAAGGCATCTTCGGCGTCTCTTGTCAAAACACGCATCCAAGGTGGAGTTTCAAAAATGCCATTTCCATGAGAATAGGCTTGCGAAAGTAGTTCAGTCATACCGTATTCTGAATGAATTCGTGAAACACCAAATCCGCTACACAGTATTTCATGTAATTCCTCACGAATCATTTCTTTACGTTGTCCTTTCATACCTCCTGTTTCCATTATGATGGTATTTTTTAACGTAAAGTGTTTAAAATC
>RCMY010001170.1_pt1 | contig 24956 bp, 23 predicted proteins | sample 2041341 | NCBI WGS metagenome assembly RCMY01 (sample SAMN09708234, study PRJNA481090) | Marine sediment metagenome, whole genome shotgun sequencing project.
GTGCAGCGCCTCGGCGAGGCCGCGGGTGCGCGGCACGTCCAGGTCCACGTCAACGACGAGGCCGTCCAGGCGACGTTCGACGCGCTCGGCGTGGGAGGCGCGTTCACCGCCCCGGCGGGGGCCGACCTGCTCGCCGTCACCACCAACAACGCCTCCGCCGACAAGTCCGACACGTTCGTCCCGCGCTCCTACGACGCCGAGATCGCCCTCGGCGCTCCGTACCTCGCCGAGGACGGGCAGGTGCGCCTCACCCGGCGCCTGGATCTGCAGGTCGGGGCCAGCAACACGCTGGACCCGGAGGGCCGCGACCTCTACCTGACCAACCACACCCGGCCCCAACGGATCGGCGAGGCCCGCGTCAACGTCGGCCCGGACGGGCTCAACCGCACCTGGTTCACCGTCTGGCAGCCCGGCGGCACGGCGCTGGTGAGCGCGTTCGACGCCGACGGGGAGCGGCTCGTCGTCGGGACGCAGGAGTTCCGCGGCCTGCGCCCGCTGGACCACTTCCTCGAGATCCCGGCGCTGACGTCGAACCACTTCGACGTCACGACCGACACCGACGTCGACGTCGAGTACGACGGCGTCGAGGCCGTCTACCGGCTCGTCTACCGTCGTCAGCCCAGCGCCACCGTCGACGCGGTCGGCATCAACATCACCCCGCCCGAGGGGTGGCTGATCGGGGACGCGACGATCGTCGGTGGCGGGGGACGCTGGCTCAGCCGGGTCGTTCCGACCCCGTCGATCCTGTTCAACGACGGCCTCGTCCACATCGACGGGGAGTTCGTCCGTGACGCCGCCATCGCGGTGACGCTGCGCCGTGACCCGGCCGCGGGATCGTGAACAGGCCGGGGTCGCGTATCCTCCATGCCAGCCGGCGCTGGGGCGCGTCGCCTGTTGCTGATCGCCTCCTGAACGGTGTCCCGCGTTGACCGACCAACCTGCCGGAGCGGTCGATCCTGCCCGGATCCTGATCATCTGCACGGCCAACATCGCCCGCAGCCCGCTGGCCGAGGTCGTGCTGCGCGCTCATGCCGACACGTGGTTGCTCGACCCGACCGACGTCGAGATCCGCTCCGCGGGCATCCACGCCCGCGACGGTGACCAGGCCGCCGAAGGCTCGCGGTACTGCGCCGAGATGTGGGACCTCAACCTCGACGAGCACCGCAGCCGACCGGTCGCGATCGCCGAGCTCGAGGCCGCCGACCTCGTGATCACGATGACGACGCGTCACCAGAACTGGATCGTCCAGCAGGCCACCGGCCTGTCCCGCCGCACGTTCACGTGGCCGGAGTTCGTCCGCCTGCTGGGCGAGGCGAAGATCCCGGACGCGCCGAACGGCGCGGACCGCGTCCGCGCGGCCGTCCTCGCCGCCAACCAGGCCCGCCCGATGTCGTTGCACCCGGCTGAGCCCGAGGACGTCGAAGACCCGTACGGCGGTCCGCGAGAGGGCTTCGTGGCCATGGCCAACGAGCTCGCTGACGGCGCCGACGTCATCGCGCCGGCCCTCTTCACCACCCGCGTGCCGGTCCCGCACCACGTCACCGGCGCGCTCTGAGCCTCCCGCCGACGCGAAACGGCCCCAACGCGACGATCACGCGGCCGGAGCCGCGTGATCGTCAGGGTGTGGTGAGCCCGTTTGGTCAGGCGCGCAGGAGCGTGAGCATGGCCAGCTGGCCCTCACGTGCTCGCGGGTTCGCGCCCGTGATCTGGTCGACGTAGAGCAGGCTCTCGGTGAAGCGGACCAGCCCCAGCGCGAGCGACGCAGCGTCGGTCGTACGTGGGTAGTAGCTGGCCTGCTGTTCACGCTGGATCATGCCCGCGAACGCCCGGACCAGCTGGCCCTGATAAGTGCCGGTCACGACGCGGAGCGCCGTCTCGGGCTCGCTGCGGACGAAGTCCTTGATCCCGGGCGTCGAGAGCCCGGAGAGCACGAAGGACCGTGCGACCGTGACGAGGCGTGACGGACCGTGAAGTCCTTCGGCGTGCTCGTCGGCCCAGCGCAGCGAGGGCAGGGTGAGGCGCCAGAGCACCTCGCCGAGGAAGCCGTCGCGGTCACCGAACCAGCGGTACAGGGTGGAGCGGCCGACCTGGAAGTCCGACGCGAGCTGGCGCATCTCGACCCGCTGCGACGAGAGCAGCAGCGAGCAGCCCTCGTCGATCAGGTCGTCCTGGGAAGGCCGTCGACCGGCGATGCGCGGCGTTCGGTCCCAGAGGGCACCGAACCCCCCACGTCGGGGGTCGAAGGCGGCGGCCGGCGCAGGAGCCCGCGCGGCCATGGATGAGTTGGTAGTGGATGTCACGATCCCCCCGAACCGTTCGACGTCGTTGAAGGCGAGACTAACCCCGGATCTGTCCCTCGAACAACGCCTCAGGGTGACGCCGCGCGGGCGTATCTTCAGGTGGCGACGACTCCACCCAGCGTGAACTTCTTGTCCGTTTCTTCCGGTATCGCGTGACGGGGCGCGGTCGTCGCGTGCGTCGGGCGCACGCGACAACGCCGTGTTCGTCCGTGTGAACGAGCCGATCGGGCCGTTCGGCGGGACACCTCGACACCACGCGGAGTGGGCGTGGCGAACACGACGGGGGGATGTTCGGCGGGTCGAGTGACCGGTCCATGACGGCTATGTTCATCGCCCCGCGTGGTGAGGACCTCGGGTGATCTCCTGGCAGTTCATGCTCGTCGGCACGTTCGCGGCCGTGGGCGCAGCCATGTCGCTCGGAACCCTCGCCGCCCTGCTGCGCTACCGCCGTACCGGCGAGTTCCCCGGTGCTGAGCCGGGAGAGCTCATCGAGCCCACCCGCGGCCAGATGATCGGCCTGTGGGTGCGTATCGTCCTCGGCGCAGCAATCGCCGTCGCCGGCTTCGTCTCCCTCGACGCGTCGAACCTGATCTGAACGCGCCGGTTCTCAACCTCCGTTCGGCCGTCGCACGCACACACCGTGGGTTAGGGTGTCCCGCTCCGGAGCCGTCCGACCTGCAAGGAGGCTGCGCATGACCTCCTTCCTGATCGTCGACGACGAGCCAGACGTCCGCGCGCTCGTGGAGCTCATCCTCCTGCCGCGGGACGGCGCCGTCGTGGCGACCGTCGGGTCAGCGACCGAAGCGCGCGAGCACCTCAAGACGGTTCGCACCGACGTCATGCTGCTCGACGTGACGATGCCCGAGATCGACGGGCCCGGCCTGCTCCGCCAGCTGCGCGAAGAAGGCCTCGAGCCGGAGTTCACCTACCTCCTCTCGGCGGTCCCACGCTCCAAGCTCGAGGAGCTGAGCGAGGGCCTCGGCGTGCGGTTCATCTCGAAGCCGTTCACCGTCGAGGAGCTGCTCGTCGCCCTCGCCGAGCACTTCTGACCGCCGCCATGGCCGACGTCGACGCGCGTCCCCCGTGGCTGCCGGCGCTCCGTCTGCGCGACTTCGGGACCGCCGACGTCATCGCCGGGATCGCCGTCGCGCTGGTCCTGCTCCCGCAGTCACTCGCCTACGCCACCCTCGCCGGCATGCCGCCCGCGACGGGCCTGCTCGTCGCCGTCGTCTGCGGGGTCCCCGCGGCGGTCTTCGCCTCCTCCCGCGTCCTGCAGACGGGCCCCGTCGCGATCACGGCGCTGCTGACCTTCGGGGCGCTCGCCCCGCTCGCCGAGCCCACGAGCGCCGCGTACCTCGGGCTCGCGGCGACCCTCGCGCTGATGGTCGGGCTCATCCGCGTCGCGATCGGGGTCTCGCGCTCCGGTGGGCTCGCCTACCTCATGTCCGAGCCGGTCCTGCAGGGCTTCACCGTCGGTGCCGGCGTCGTGATCGTCTCCACGCAGCTGTCGAACCTCCTCGGGGTCGCCTCGACCGGCGGTGCCCCGCTCGCCGAGGGCGCTCGCGTCCTGCGTGATGCGACGAACGGCGTCGACCCCGCGACGGCCGCGCTGGGGCTCGGCACGGCCGTGGTCCTCGTCATCGCCAAGCGGCTGAAGACACGCATCCCCGTCGTCCTCATCGTCGTCGCAGCGTCGATCGCCTTCGTCGCCACGGGTGGCTACGACGGGACGGTCATCGGGACGCTCCCGGCGCTCGCCCCGAAGCTCCCGGCGCTGCCGTCGGTCGCGGACCTCGTCCAGCTGAGCGTCCCGGCGCTGGTCATCGCGGTCATCGGGTTCGGTGACGTCGCCGCGATCTCGCGTGCCTACGAAGGGGTGACGCCGGTCCCGGTCGAAGATCCACCTCCCGGCGCCGGGCGGTGGGACGCCGACCGCGAGTTCGTGGCCCAGGGCGTGGCGAACCTCGCGAGCGGCATCGTCGGAGGCTTCCCCGTCGGCGGCTCGTTCTCGAGGACCGCCGTGGCGGCGGACGCGGGCGCCAGGACGCCGTGGACGCAGGCCGTCGCCTCCATCGCGGTGCTGGCGGCGCTGCCCGCTGCGGGGCTGCTCGAGCAGCTGCCCGTCGCCACCCTCGCCGGGATCATCGTCGGCTCCGTCACCGGGCTGCTCGACGTCCGCCCGCTGCTCGGGCTGCGACGCTTCTCCAGCCAGCAGTTCCTGATCGCGCTGATCGTGCTCGTCGCGACCCTGGCGTCGGCGCCGCAGATCCAGTGGGCGCTCATCATCGGGGTCGCGCTGTCGATCGGCGCGCACCTTCGTCGGGAGCTGATGGTGTCGGTCGAGGCCCAGGTCAACGACCGCGAGCTGCACCTCTTCCCGACCGGCGTCCTCTACTTCGCCTCCGCCCACCTGCTCCACGACGAGGTCATGGCACAGCTCGTCGACGTCGACGTCGACGAGGTCGTGATCCACCTCGGACGGCTCGGACGGGTCGACGTGACCGGGGCGCTCGCGCTGCAGGACGTCGTCGCCGGGATCGAGCAGCGTGGCATCTCGGTGCGGTTCGTCAACGCGACCGACACCTCACGCAAGATCGTGGAGCGCGTGCTCGACGTCGACGCCGGCGTCAGCGACGTGCGGTTCGACCGACGTCGGGTGAAGCGCTGAGCGGACGGGCGCCCGTCAGATGACGATGCCGCCGTCCTCGTCGTCCTCGTCGAGGACCGGCAGGCCCGAGGACTCCCATGCCTGCATCCCGCCCGCGACGTTGCGCGAGTCGTAGCCCGCACCCGTGAGCGCGTCTGCAGCTCGGCCGGACCGCGCACCGGACCGGCAGATGCACAGGATCGTGGCGTCCTTGGGGAGCTCGTCGACGCGGGCGCCGAGCTGGCCGAGCGGGATCAGGACCGCGTCCGGGGCGTGGCCGGCAACCCATTCCTGGACTTCGCGCACGTCGAGGAGGAACGCGCCGCCGTCACGCAGCTCGGCGGCCTCGGCGGGGGAGATGTTGGTCGGCATGAGACGGTCCTGGTCGGGCTGTGGGCACAGGATGCCGTGTGGGGCGTGTCGGACCCTGATCGAGGACAGTGGCCGAAGGGGACGTTTCGGTCGCCGCGGGACGGGCACTGCTCTTCACGAAGCCAACCACGGCCACCACTTACGAAAGCCTCAGCCATGATCACCCTCGGCGTCATCCTCCTCCTCATCGGCGTCCTCGTCGGGATCCCGATCCTCACCACCATCGGGACGCTGCTCCTGATCGTCGGCGCCGTGCTCTTCCTCATGGGCCGCATGGGCAACGCCGTCGGTGGACGTAGCCACTACTTCTGATCTGGCCGACGTCGCGGGCCATCGACCACACATCGGCTGACCGCGGCGTCACCATCCGGCGCCTCAACGTTCCCTCCTCAGCGAAGCGCCCGACCGCGCCCGTCCGGTTCCCGGACGGGCGCGTCGCGTTGTGCTGCCACTACGATGGCGCTCGGACACGAAGGCAGACGGGTGGGCACCAAGGACGCCGTGATGGGCCAGCGAGAGCGACGCAAGATTGCGACCCGCGAGGCCTTGGAGACCGCTGCCCTGAGGCTCTTCGTGCGTGATGGGTTCGACCACACCACCGTCGACGACATCGCCGCGGCGGCCGACGTCGCCCGCCGGACCTTCTTCCGCTACTTCGAGTCGAAGGAAGCCGTTGTCTTCGCCCGGTCAGCGGAACAGCTGGAGCTGCTCAAGCTCTCCCTGCAGTCGCGCCCCGTCGACGAGCCCGTCCTCACTGCGATCAGGGCCGCGATCCTCGATCTCTCGGCGAGCCAGGAGGACGACCGCGACCGCCAGCTCGTCCGCGCGACGATCACCGTCAACGCCCCGTCGGTGCAGGCCCACGGAGCCCTGCTGACCGCGGAGTGGTCCGCGACGATCGCGGCCTTCGTCCGGGAGCGGCTCGACGCCTCGCTCGACGACATGCGGCCGGACACGATCGCCGGTGCCACCGTCGGCGCGCTCGGTGGCGCGATGGGTCGTTGGGTCGCCGGTGGTGGGCTCGAGGACTCCGCGGAGCTCGTCAACCACGCCATGGACCTGCTGGAGAACGGCTTCGGCCTGGCCGGCGGCGACGACTGAGGCGCTGGCGGCGCGGGGCGCGCGGTCAGGCGGTGGCCGCGTTGGGCCTCCGGGCGTGTTCGTGCACCATTGGCGGTGCCCACCGCACCACCGGATCCTGCCATCACCGAACTTGACGCCGACGACGTCCGCGCGCAGCTGACCGCTGCCACGGACCTCCTCGCCCGCGCCGCCCGCGACGAGTCCATGCTCGCCGTCCTCGAGAAGGACGAGCGCAACGCCCTGCGCGCCGCCGCCGCCGACATCTTCGAGCCGGACGTCGCGCTGCGTCGCAAGCTCGTCAAGCAACGCCGCAAGCGCGAGCGGGCCGAGAAGGTCGACCTCGCCGAGGAGGTCCTGCAGGAGACCGGCATCCGCAAGCTCCGTCGGCTGTCGGTGTTCACGACCCCGAACGTGATCGTGCCGAAGGACTTCACCCAGACCGACGTCACCGGGACCGAGGCGGACGAGCCGGCCGCCCCGCCGTTCCGCGACGTCGTCGAGGAGCAGCACTGCTACGTCTGCAAGGACCTCTACACCGCGGTCCACCACTTCTACGACCAGCTCTGCCCGTCGTGCGCGGCGTTCAACTACGCCAAGCGCACCGAGACCGCGGACCTGTCGGGCAAGGTCGCCCTGCTGACCGGTGGGCGGGTCAAGATCGGCTACCAGGCCGGCATCAAGCTGCTCCGCGCCGGAGCACACCTGATCGTCACCACCCGCTTCCCGCGCGACGCGGCCAAGCGCTACGCCGCCGAGGCCGACTTCAACGAGTGGGGCGACCGGCTCGAGATCTACGGACTCGACCTGCGTCACACCCCGAGCATCGAGGCGCTCTGCGAGCACCTCACCTCCACCCGTGACCGCCTCGACTTCGTCATCAACAACGCCTGCCAGACCGTCCGCCGGCCCCCGGCGTTCTACGAGCACATGCTCGAGGGCGAGCAGGCGCTCATCAACGAGCTCACCGGCCCGATGAAGGCGATCCTCGGCGACTACGAGGGCCTCCGTCAGTACGACATCCTCGGCGCGACGATGCCGGCGCTGACCACCACGACGGCCGGCGTCCCGGGGCTGACGGACCCGGCGCTGCTCTCGCAGAAGATGCTCCTCGCCGAGGACGACGTCGACCGCGAGCTCTTCCCCGAGGGCCAGCTCGACCAGGACCTCCAGCAGCTGGACCTCCGCGGGCACAACTCGTGGCGGATGCTGCTCGACGAGGTGTCTTCGGTGGAGCTGCTCGAGGTGCAGCTCGTCAACGCCGTCGGCCCGTTCGTGCTCAACGCCCGGCTCAAGCCGCTGATGCTGCGGACCCCCAACCGCGACAAGCACATCGTCAACGTCTCCGCGGTCGAGGGCCAGTTCTACCGGCGCTGGAAGACCACGCGGCACCCCCACACGAACATGGCCAAGGCCGCGCTGAACATGATGACGCGCACCTCAGCCACGGACTACGTCGCTGACGGCATCCACATGAACGCCGTCGACACCGGCTGGGTGACCGACGAGGACCCCGCCCACATCGCCGACGCCAAGGTCGTGGAGCACCGCTTCCACCCGCCGCTCGACATCGTCGACGGCGCGGCCCGCATCGTCGACCCCATCATCGACGGCGCCAACACCGGCAACCACATCTGGGGCCAGTTCCTCAAGAACTACACCCCCACCGACTGGTGACCCGACCCACCCCCGCCGAGCGATGTCCAAACCGTCCTGGTGCAGGTTCTTCCGTCGCTCGCGGTGGGGTTGGCCGATCGCCGAGTCGCCGTTTCGTCCCCGCAACCGGCGGGCGTCAGTCGCCGGACGGGTAGACGATCGGCCACTCGTCGGGCTCGACGTACTCGGCGTCGTCGGAGCAGTCACGCTCGCGGGCAACGGCGAGCCCGAGCCGGCCGGGCTCCGAGAACCACTCCTGCAGCCGGCCGCAGTCGCCGACGCCGCGGGCCTTCTCGAAGTTGACGAGCTGGCCGCTGTCCTCGTCGAGGGACGGGTAGCCGAGGATGATCGAGGTCGTCTCGAGGCCTCCGCGCCACTGCTCGACGTCGAGCGAGACCAGGTTGGTCCCGTCGAAGCCCATGAGCTCCCACGTCGACTGGTACGCGAAGGTGTCGCAGAGGACCGCGACGACGTGTCCGCCGTCGAGCGAGAACGTGACGTGGGCGTCGTCGGCGCGGGCCTCACCGTCGCAGGCTTCGGGTGAGGCCCGATACTCCGCGACAGCGCTCGTGACCGCAGCCTCGTCGATCTCGTAGTCAGTGCGCACCACGACGGAGACCGCGGCTTGACCGACGTGACCGTCACCCAACAGCTCGAGGTCGAAGGTGACGTCGCCGACGAAGATGGCGCAGCCGGTGTCGGTCTCGGCGACGTTCGCCTCCGCGGCGTAGCCGGAGCCGACGGGGCCCTCGAGCTCGGCGAGGACCTCCGCGGTGGCGTAGCGGTCGAGCCCGTCGAGCTCGCCGTCGAGCGCGGGCAGCAGGGCTGTGCAGACGTCGATGCCGAACAGGGAAGCCGGGTCGCGGCCTTCGCCTTCGTCCTCCGTGGGCGCGACGGTCTGGGTGACCGTGACGGTCGGTGACGGGTCAGCGGTGACGTCCCCACCGCCGCACGCGGCGAGCGCGACGGCGAGCGCCGCGACGGCAGACGTCATCTGGGAGGTGCGCATGACAGGCTCCGGTCGATCGGGGCGCATGCCGCGTCCCGCGACCTGCGCCGAAAACCTACGCGACCCCGTTGCCCGGAGAAGTGCGCCAGATCCGACCGATCGGTCATGCCGACGGAGGTTGGAGCGGGTGAGGGGAATCGAACCCCCGTAGCCAGCTTGGGAAGCTGGAGCTCTACCATTGAGCTACACCCGCGAAGCGGTCGTGAGGATAGCCAACACGTTGCGTGGAGTAGGGTCCCACGCGATGCGCCGGGCCGCGACGGGCCCCGTGGGGAGAGTGTGAACGATGATCCTGTCCGACGGTTCCATCCGTGAGTCCCTGTCCAGCGGACGCATCGTCGTCGAGCCGTTGGCCGACGACGCGATCCAGCCGTCCAGCGTCGACGTGCGCTGCGGTCCCGGGTTCCGGGTCTTCGCGAACCACCGCTACCCCTACATCGACGTCCGCACCGATCAGCCCGACCTGACGGAGCTCGTCGAGGTCGAGAACGGCGAGCCGTTCATCCTCCACCCGGGCGAGTTCGTCCTCGGTACGACGCTCGAGCGTGTCGGGCTCGGCAACGACATCGTCGCGCGCCTCGAGGGCAAGAGCTCGCTCGGCCGGCTCGGTCTCGTCATCCACTCGACCGCCGGCTTCATCGACGCCGGCTTCGACGGTCAGGTGACCCTCGAGCTGTCGAACCTCGCGACGCTGCCCATCACGATCTACCCCGGGATGAAGATCGGCCAGCTCGCGTTCTTCGAGCTCGACAAGCCGGCGATCCACGCCTACGGGAGCCGCGAAGCGGGCTCGAAGTACCAGGGCCAGACCGGTCCGACGGCCAGCCGCTACTTCGAGAACTTCCGCGAATCGTGACCGTCGAGGGAACCATCCGGTGTCGTGCAGCCACGGATCGTGAGGGAGTGCGCGGACTGTGCGGTTACGGTCCCGCTCGGCGTTGTCGGTGTGGGGCTGAACGTGGTCGGCATGGCAGGCTGCGGGCACCCCGTCTCGTGAGCACCGCCGCATGACCTCAGACCGCGCCGTCGTCACGCAAGGCAGCGTGCTGCGCGAACGTGTGCTGCTGACCGCCGCCGTCGGTCTGACGATCGTCGCGGGCGTGGTGTTCCTGTCGGTCCCGGGACTCGTCGCCGGCATCGAGGACGACGTCCGTGTGGCGGTCGCGGAGTCCGGCGTCGAAGGCCTTGACGTCCGCGTGGACGGCCGCGACGCCGTGCTGAGCGGCGTCGTCGTCGGCACGGAGCGCGAGCTCGACGACCTCCGCGAGGCGATCGCATCCCGCGACGGGGTTCGCCGGGTCGTGCTCGACGACGTCCGCCTCGCCTCGGCCTCCACCGAGATCGTGCGTGCGCCGGACCCGGCGCCGTCGAACGACGGCATCCCCGACCCGTCGGCGGAGGCCCGGCCTGAGCGCGAGCCGACCGTCGAGCCGCCCGTTGCACCGACCGTCGTGGCGGCCCCGCCAGTGGCCTCGACCCCGCCTGACGTCGAGGAGTCCGAGCCGGTCCTCGACCTCGACGCCGAGCTCGCGGACCTCGCCGCGGCCCTGTCATCGACCTCGCTGTTCGACCGCAACAGCGTCGCCAACGACCCCGCCGCCGAGCCGTCCTACGACCGCCTGGCCGAGGTCCTGACGCTGCAGCCGGACGTCCGGCTCATCGTCACCGGACACACGGACTCCCGCGGCGCTCGCGCGCTCAACGGCGAGCTGTCGCACGCTCGTGCCCACGTGATCGTCGACGCGCTCGTTGCCCGCGGCATCTCGCCTCAGCGCCTCGCGGGCGTCGGCGCCGGGCCCACGGAACCGATCGCGAGCGATGACACCGAGGAGGGCCGCGCCGCGAACCGCCGCGTCACCTTCCTGATCCGACGCAGCGACAACTGACCCACCACCCGCAGGCCGCCACCGGCCGGGAGACCAGGCATGTTCTACGAAGTCGGCGAGATCGTCGCCCTGCTGGTCGTCGCCCTGATCTCGGGGGTCGTCCTCGGGGCGCTCGTCTGGCGCGCGAAGGGCCGGGACCACGACGCGGAGCGGGAGGCCGCCGCGGAGGAGCACGACCACCTCGCGGAGCGTCTGACAGCCGCCGAGGCCGACCTCGAGGAGCGTGCCCGTCGGCTCGCCCGCCTCGCGACCGTCGAGCAGGAGCTCGTGGACACCCGCAACGAGCTGGCCGTCGCGAACGCTGAGCTCGAAGCCCTCGAGGACACCAACCTGCGCGCCCGGAGCGCCGAGGAACGCATCGCTCAGCTGCTGCGGGACGGGATGCGCCGTGAGGTCGAGCTGCGCACCGCGCGGGAAGAGGCCGAACGGCGCGCCGAGGCCCTTCGGGGCAGCCAGGCCGAGGCCGACCGTCGGGTCGAGCAGGCCAGGGTCGCAGCCGAGGCCAGGATCATCGACATCTCCGAGCCTGACGACGCCGACCTCACCCTCATCCGGGGAATCGGGCCGAAGCTCAGGCAGATCCTCAACGAGCGCGGCGTCACGTCGCTCCGCCAGATCGCGGCGTTCTCCGAGCAGGACATCGACGAGCTCGAGGCCACGCTCACCGGCTTCCCGGACCGCATCCGCCGCGACCGCTGGGTCAGCCAGGCGACCGAGATCGTCGGGGCGGGCGTCGTCGAGACGTCGCTGTAGCCTCGGCGCCTCCTGCCCGCCCCCTCTGAACGGCTGGTCGTGGCCCTGATCGTCCAGAAGTACGGCGGCACGTCCGTCGGTGACGTCGACCGTCTCAAGAACGTCGCGGACCGCATCGCACGTACGCATCGTGCGGGCAACAAGGTCGTCGCGGTCGTCTCGGCGATGGGCAAGACGACCGACGACCTCATCGCGATGGCGACGCGGATCACCGCGACCCCCGAGGGGCGCGAGATGGACATGCTCCTCACCGCGGGTGAGCGGATCTCGATGTCGCTGATGGCGATCGCGCTCAACGAGCTCGGCGTCCCCGCGAAGTCGTTCACGGGCAGCCAGGCCGGGATCATCACCGACGCGGAGCACGGCAGCGCCCGGATCAAGGAGATCACGCCGGGGCGGATCACCGGGGCGCTCGACGAGGGCAACGTCGTCATCCTCGCCGGCTTCCAAGGGGTCTCCGACGAGACCAAGGACGTGACCACGCTCGGCCGGGGCGGCTCCGACGCCACCGCCGTCGCGATGGCCGCAGCGCTCGAGGCCGACGTCTGCGAGATCTACACCGACGTCGACGGGGTCTTCACCGCTGATCCCCGCATCGTCCCGAACGCGAAGAAGCTCGACCACATCTCCTACGACGAGATGCTCGAGATGGCCGCGCAGGGGGCGGGCGTCCTGATGGTCCGCTCGGTCGAGTTCGGCCGCAACTTCGGCATCCCGATCCACGTGCGATCGTCCTTCAGCCACCAGCTCGGCACGTGGGTCGGCCCACGCCCCGGCCACGAGGAGTCAGACATGGAAGACGCCATCATCTCCGGGGTCGCCCACGACACCTCCGAGGCGAAGGTCACGCTGCGGGGCGTCAAGGACGAGCCGGGCATCGCCGCGAGCGTCTTCCAGGCGCTCGCCGAGGCCGCGATCAACGTCGACATGATCGTCCAGAACGTCTCCGACCACGGGGCGACGGACATCTCGTTCACCTGCCCCCGCGGCGAGGCCTCCGAGGCAGCCGCGATCGCGACCGAGATCCTCGGCGGCGTCGGCGGCAGCGAGGTCCTCGTCGACACCGACATCGCCAAGGTGGCGCTGGTCGGCGCCGGCATGAAGACCCACCCCGGGGTGGCTGCGACGATGTTCAAGGCCCTCGCGGACGCCGAGGTCAACATCCAGATGATCTCGACCTCGACGATCCGCATCTCGGTCGTGGTCGCGACCTCCGACGTCGAGCGCGCCGTCACCGTCGTCCACGACGCCTTCGCCCTCGGCGGCGCCTCGATCGCGACGGTCGAGGGCGCCTGACCGTCGGCCGGACGTGTCGGTGTGCGGGCTGGTGCGGCACCATGGGTGCTCGAGTACGGCGCCCGACCGGCGCAGCCGAGCATCTGGAGACATGTCATGCCGAAGGTCGCCGTCGTCGGTGCCACCGGAGCAGTCGGTCGCGAGCTGCGTCGTCTGCTCGAGGCCCGCAGCTTCCCGCTGGACGGTGAGCCCGTCCTGCTCGCCAGCGCCCGCTCTGCCGGGACGAAGCTGCCGTTCGCTGGTGGTGAGGTCGAGGTCCGCGAGCTGACGAAGGACGCCTTCGCCGGCGTCGACATCGCGCTGTTCTCCGCCGGTGGTGGTCGCAGCCTCGAGTTCGCCCCGATCGCCGCGGCCGCCGGCGCGACGGTCGTGGACAACTCCTCAGCGTTCCGCATGGACCCGGAGGTCCCGCTGGTCGTCGCGGAGGTCAACCCGCACGCGATCCGCAACCGCCCGAAGGGCATCGTCGCGAACCCCAACTGCACCACGATGGTGCTGATGGTCCCCGCGAAGCCGCTGGCCGACGCGTTCGGGCTCGTCTCGATGGTCGCGACCTCCTACCAGGCCGCCGGTGGCGCCGGGATGACCGGGATCGAGGCGCTGATCGACCAGACCCGCAAGCTCGTCGAGGACCCGGACCGGCTCCGTACCGATGGTCGCGCGGTCGAGTCCGAGATCGTCCCCGAGGCGTTCTCCAAGGCGATCGCGTTCAACGTGCTCGCGCACTGCGGCAGCTTCCTGGACAACCGCTACACGGACGAGGAGATGAAGCTCGTCCACGAGTCGCGCAAGATCCTCGAGCTCCCGGACCTGATCGTCTCGCCGACATGCGTGCGCGTGCCGGTCCTCGTCGGGCACTCGATCAACGCGCGGATGACCTTCTCCCGGCCCGTGACCCGCGAGGCGGCGATGGCCGCGCTCGAAGGCTTCCCGGGGATGATCATCGAGGACGGCACCGGCCTCGGCGACGAGACGCTCGCCTACCCGACCCCGCTCGCGAGCGCCGGCGTCGACGAGGTGCTGGTGGGCCGCATCCGTGAGGACCTCGGCGACCCGAACAGCCTCAACCTGTTCGTCGCCGGCGACAACCTCCTGAAGGGCGCGGCGCTCAACACCGTCCAGCTCGCGGAGCTGCTGCTGGATGCCTGAACCGATCGCACCCGGAAGCCCCGGACTGCCCCCGGACGTCGGCGTCCGCGAGCTCCAGGACCAGATCCGCGCCCTCTACGGGGCGCGGGACCGCGAGCGCGGCGTCCACGAGACCTTCGGCTGGTTCGTCGAGGAGGTCGGTGAGCTGTCGAGGTCGCTGCGTCGCGGCGATCTCGAGAACCGCGTCGAGGAGTTCAGCGACGTGCTCGCGTGGCTCGTCACGCTGGCCGACCTCGCCGACATCGACCTCGCCGCGACGATGCAGCGCTACGTCGGCGGCTGCCCGAAGTGCGCCGCCACGCCCTGCGTCTGCTGAGACCGGCGTCTGCTACTGGCCGGCGTCTGCTACTGGCCGGCGACGCGGTCGAGCTGGATGACGTTGCTGTCCTCGGGCTCCTGGCCGGAGCTGCCGATGAGGCGGACGTTCGCGGGAAGCGGTGACCGCAGACGCATCAGCGAGCGGAAGTCGACGTTCTCCATGGGGCGACCGAACAGGTACCCCTGCGCGAGATGCGCTCCGATGTCGACGAGCATCTGGAGGTCCTCGCGGGTCTCGACGCCCTCTGCGACGACCTGCAGGCCGAGCCGGTCACCGAGCGCGACGACGGTCTCGACGATGGCGCGGTCCTCGTCGTCGGCGGTGGCGTTGGAGACGAACGAGCGGTCCGCCTTGACGATGTCGATCGGGAACTGCCGCAGCGCGGTCAGCGACGAGTAGCCGGTCCCGAAGTCGTCCAGCGACAGGCGGATCCCGAAGTTGTGGAGCTCGTTGAGGATCGTGATCGCGGACGGTGCGGCGTCGAGCAGGATGGACTCGGTGACCTCGAGGATCAGCGCCTCGCGGGGGAGTCCGGAGTCGATCAGCGCGGACTTCACGACCTCGACGAACGCCGCGTCGAGCTGGCGGAGCGAGACGTTCACGGCGACGTGCATGTCCTCGTTGCCGACCTCCCGGCGCCACGCTGCGGCGTCGAGGGTCGCGCGGCGCAGGACGACCTCGCCCAGGGGGACGATGAGCCCGGTCTCCTCGGCGACGTTGAGGAACATGGCCGGGCTGAGCAGCCCGCCCTCGGTGTCGCGGAGCCGGACGAGCGCCTCGGCGCCGGCCAGGTCGCCGGTCGCGAGGTCGACCACCGGCTGGTAGCAGACGACGACGCGGTCGTCCTCGAGGGCCTTGCGGACGAGCCGCTCGGCGCCGAGCCGGGCCATGGCCTGCTGGCGGAGCGAGTCGTCGAACAGCGCCGACCGGGCCCGTCCGGTGTCCTTGGCGCGATACATCGCGGTGTCCGCCTCGCGCAGGAGACGGTCCGCCGACGAGGTGGGGGTTGCCTCGGCGATGCCGATGCTCGCCGACGGGGTGAAGCTGCCGCTCGGCAGGGCGATCGGCTCGCGCAGGGCCTCGTGCATGCGCTCGGCGACCAACATGGCCTCGTCGATGCCGTGACGGAGGTCCTCGAGGAGCACGACGAACTCGTCGCCTCCGATGCGGGCGACGGTGTCCTCGGGGCGGACGACCTCACGGAGTCGTCGACCGACCTCCTGCAGGACCTTGTCGCCGACGTCGTGGCCGTGGGTGTCGTTGACGAGCTTGAACCGGTCGAGGTCGAGGAAGATCACCGCGATGTCGTGCTCGTGGCGCAGACGGCGGTGCAGGGCCTGCTGGAGGCGGTCACGCAGCAGCGAACGGTTGGCGAGCCCGGTGAGGGAGTCCGTCAGGGTCGCCAGCCGCAGGGCGCGCTCGGCGCGACGGCGCTCGCTGACGTCCTGGGCCTGCATGATCACGTAGCCGACGGCGTCGTGGTCGTGGGTGACCGCGGCGATGCTGAGCTCAGCCCAGCGCTCGAACTCGGTCCCCTCGAGACGGACCTCGATGGTGGTTCGGGTGACGGAGCTGGTGCCGGTCACCTCGGCGAACGCGGACACCAGCATGGTGCGCGAGCGGTCATCGACGAGGTCGAAGATCGGTGCGCCGAGGATCTCGTGGGCGGCGCGACCGAACATCTCGGTCAGTCGAGGGTTGGGCTCGAGGACCGTCCCGCTCTGGCTGCACAGCGCCATCCCGATCGGGGCGTGCAGGAACGCGGCTCCGAGACGCTGCTGGGCCTCGCGAAGCTGGAGCTCCGTGAAGCGGTGCGCGGTCTCGTCGGCAAGGGTGACCAGCAGCGCGTCATCGCTCAGCGGCGTCACGTGAGCCTGGGCCCACCAGGTGCCGCCGGTCGGGGTGTGCAGCTCGGCGCGGGTGTTGAACGCCGTGCCGACGCGGCAGGCCTCGATGACCGTCGGGTCGATGATCCCGAGCGTGAGACCCATCTCCTGGCCGGTGGCGTCAGCGAGGGGGACCCCCGTCAGCGTCTCGGCCACCGCGTTCATCTCCACGATGCACCCGGCCCGATCCACCACGACCATGGCGGTGGGGCTCTGCGCGAACAGGGCACGCCACGGCGATGCGCTGGCGGCAGAGGGAGTTTGCGGCATGCGGGGGCTGCCCTTCATTCCGTGTACGGGCTCCCCACTCCCGTCGGCTGACGTGGGACCATCATGACGTGTGGTTCGTCAAAGATCCAGAGACCTCCGAGAAATCATGCGAGATGACTACACGACGCCGTCGAGCCCCGCCTGAATTCACTATCGGCAACGTCCGTTTGGCCGTTTGCGTTCGGTGTGGTCCTCGTACGCGTCGGGTGACAGGCCACGCGCGGCCGGTCGGCCGGTCGGCCGGGCCGGGACTGCTCGGCGTGCTTCCTGCGGTCGCGTTCAGGTACAGTTCCTGCTCGTGAGCGGCCGACGATTCTTCGACGGCCGCGTTCTCACGGGATGTGGCGCAGCTAGGCAGCGCGCTCCGTTCGGGACGGAGAGGTCGCCGGTTCAAATCCGGCCATCCCGACCAGATCAGTGTCACCACGTCGGCTTCCGACGAGACACCGTTCCCGCATCCATGACGCCGCGACTCCGGTCGCGGCGTCATCGGCGTTCAGACGGACTCGGCCACCAGTTCCAGCAGCGTGGCCTCCGGGCGGCAGGCGAAGCGGAACGGGGCGAACGTCGAGGTCCCCAGCCCCGGGCTGACGTGGAGCCACGCACGACCGTGACGCGACGGCCCCCGGACGCGGTCCAGCGGCAGGTCGCAGTTCGCGACCAGCGCCCCCACGGGCGGGAAGCGAACCTGGCCCCCGTGGGTGTGGCCGCTGAGGATGACGCGATACCCGCAGCCGGCGAGCAGGTCCAGCGCGGACAGGTACGGAGCGTGGACGAGGCCGAGCTGCAGGACCGCGTCCGGGTCGGCGCTCTCGAGCGCCGACGCGGACGGGAGGACCGTCTCGTGCATGTGCGGATCATCGATGGCGCCGACGGCGACGCGACGCCCGTCACGCAGCTCGACGACGTGGGTCTCGTTGCGCAGCGTCGTCCAGCCCGAGGCGGCGAGCTCCGAGATCAGGTGCTCGGTGCGCAGCAGGGGCCCGTGCTTGCGGTCATCGGGCGTAAAGAAGTAGTGGGCAGGGCTCTTCGGCTTCGGCCCGAACACGTCGTTGCTGCCGAGCACCACCAGCCCGGGCGTTCCGGAGCGGGTCAGCGGTCGCATCGCCGCGACGACCTCGTCCTCGATGTCGATCGCACCGCACAGGTCCCCGGTCATGACGACGAGGTCGGCGTCCAGACCGGTGAGCGAACGCAGGAACTCCACGCGGCGCGGACGCTCGTGATCCAGGTGCAGGTCTGAGAGGTGGAGCAGCCGGATGGGGCGGCTCCCGGCCGGCAGGACGCCGGGCAGCCGCAGCTCGCGCAGCCGGTACCACTCGCGCTCGACGAGGCTGCCGTACGCGACGCAGCCGGCCCCGACCACGGCCGTGGCCCCGGCGAGGCGAGCGAGCGGGGTCACTCCCCGTCGTCCGGCGGCGGGTCCTCGGGTGTCGGTGTCGGGTCCGGGTCCGGGTCGGGCTTCGGGTCCGGCTTCGGGTCCGGCTTCGGCGTAGCCGTCGGCTCCGGCTCCGGCTCCGGCTCGGCGCCCTTGCGGCCGACCTGGATGATGACCTGGGCACCGGAGCCCGGCGTGAGCTTGCTGCCACCGTCGGGGCTCTGGCGCAGCACCTTGCCGTAGTTCGTGCTCTGGTTCACGGCCTTGGTGACCACGATCACGTCGTAGCCGGCTGCGCGGAGGGCCGCCTCGGCCTCACCCTGCGCCATGCCGACCACGTTCGGGACGATCGGCTGGGCGCCGGCCCCGTTCGAGACCTGGATGACGACCAGGTTGCCGGCGCGGACGCGGGCGCCCGCCCCGGGCGTCTGCGAGATGAACGTCCCCGCGGGCCGGTAGTCGGTGACGGTCTCGGTCTTGACGTTGAGGTTCGCACGCTCGGCGAGCGACCGGGCACGCGCGAGGCTGCCGGAGCTGACGAGGTTGGGGACGGTCGCGCCGGGCTGCGGGCCGGGCTTCGGGAAGGACTCCGGCTCGAAGCGCTGCACGGCCTGGGCCATGTAGTCCTTCCACATCGGTGCCGGGATCGTCCCGCCGAACACGCGGGAGTACGAGGTGCCGCCGATGCGGACGTTGGTGAGCAGCCGGGTCTCGAGGCACTGGGGGAGCAGCTCCCCGTCGACGGCACGGTTCAGGTCGCGCTCGCCGGCGTCGCTGGCTCGGTCGTCCCTGCCGTTGCCGCACACCGCGATCGCGTTGTCGACGGTGTCGAAGGAGGTCGTGCCGTTCGGGTAGCCGACCCACGCCGCGGTCGCCATCTGGCGGACGTAGCCCACGAACCATGCGTCGCGGTAGTCGTTGGTCGTCCCGGTCTTGCCGCGGGTGGGCCAGCGGCCCAGGTTCGCGATCGGGGCGGTGCCACCGGAGGAGACCGGGCCGACCATGATGTCGACGACGCGGTCGGCGATGCTCTCGTCGATCACCTCGGCGCACTGCGGCTCGTGCTGGTAGAGCACGTTGCCGAGTGCGTCCTCGATGCGCTCGATGACGTAGGGCTCGCAGTGGACGCCGCGGTTGGCGAGCGTGGCGTAGGCGTTGGCCATCTGCAGCGGGTGGACCTCGGCTGCGCCGAGCGCCAGCGAGCAGACGGCGGGGAGGTCGGAGTTGATGCCGAGTCGCTGCGCCATGTCGACGGCGAGCGTCGGGCCCTCGTGAACGCCCATGGAGGCGAGCAGCTGCGCGTGGAAGACGTTGCTGGACGACTTCACACCCGTGTACATGTCGCGGATGCCGTTGCCGCCGGAGTTGTTGACCTTGTAGTCGCCGCCGTCGGTGCCGGGGCAGCCCTTGATGCGCTGCGGGCCCGTGGCATCGATCTGCCAGCCCGGAGGGACGCCCTGCTCGAGGGCGGTCGCGATGATGAACGGCTTGAAGGATGAGCCCGGCTGACGTCCCGTGCCGCCGCCAGCGGGGACGATCGGGTTGACCTGGCTCTTGGAGCAGAGCAGGCGTCCCTCGGCGTCGATGTCCTCGGGGTCGGTGAAGTCACACTCGCCGAAGGTCTTGGGCCCGATCGCCATGGTGACGACGGCGCCGTCACCCGGCAGCACCGACACGATCGCGGCGAGGGGATCGCGGAGCGGGTCGTTGACGAACTTCGCGATCGACTCCTCGGCGGTGGCCTGCAGCTCCGGGTCCAGCGTGGTGTGGATGCGCAGCCCGCCCTGGAAGACGGTGCGGATGCGGTCGTCGTTGGTGCCGGCGAGCAGGCCGTTCTCGGTGTAGAGACGGAGCAGCTGGTTGTCGCCGAGCGCTCGGGCGACGGACTCGCTGGTGAGCAGGCGGGTTGTCCACGACACGACGTAGGGCTCGTCGGGCTTCTCGATCTCGGTGACCTCGAGGAGGTCCTCGATCGAGATGGCCCCGGCCGAGTCCGCCTGAGCGCGGGAGATGAAGCCCTCGGCGACCATGCGGTTGAGCGTGACGAGCTGCTCGCCCTTCGCCAGGGTGGCGCTCGCGATCGGGTTGTAGGCGTTGGGTCGCGGGATGATCCCGGTCAGCAGCGCAGCCTCCGCGAGGTCGAGGTCGCCGACATCCTTGTTGAAGTAGTAGCGCGACGCGGTGGCCACGCCGTAGATGCCGTCACCGAACAGGATCCGGTTGAGGTAGCCCTCGAGGATCTCGTCCTTGGTGAGGCGCTTCTCGATCTCGAGCGCCCACATCGCTTCCTGGATCTTGCGCTCGTAGGTCTGTCCGCTCAGGGCGTAGGCGTTCTTGATGTACTGCTGGGTGATCGTCGAGGCGCCGGACTCGATGTCGCCGGAGACCGTGTTGGTGACGAAGGCGCGCATGATGGCGCGGGGCTCGACGCCGTTGTGGTCGTAGAACCCGGCGTCCTCCTTGGCGATGACGGCGTCGATCATGACCTGAGGGATCGCCGACAGCGGCACGACGATGCGCTGTTCCTGGTAGTAGATCTCGGCGAGCTCACTGCCGTCGGCGGCGAAGATCTGGGAGTTCTCCGCGGGGTTCTCGGCGCGCGGCAGCGGCGGCACGTCGATGAACTCCTCGGCGACGTCGATGACGTCCGACGTGCCCGCCACGACCGGTACGAACAAGGCACCCAGCAGCGCCCCGATGGCGACGATCACGAAGATCATCGCAGCGAGGCGGGCGAGCGTCCCCGCGGCGGCCGCGGGAGCATTTTGCACGTTCAACGGCACCTCGGCATGGCAGTTCGGAGGATGGACACCCTGGGAGACAACGCAGCGTCGTCGTGGATGGTGCCGGGCCATCATGCCCGATCGGACAGGTCATCATCCCGAACGTTCGGCCACACGCGGTGAGCCTATCTGTGCGTGCACGCGGCCCGAAGCGCACATTGCGCGCAAGCGGCCACTCTCCGCGCTGGTGTTGCGATCAGGTCAAGAAATTGGCCTCTTTCTGTTCGCAGAGAGGTTTGTTAGGTTGACATACGGCGCGTCTGACCCGTCCGAACGGGCCAGTCGCGAACCGTTCTTGTGGGCCATTGTCATGGGCCGACGAGTTCGGCACGGTGTTCACGCATCGCACAGTGCAAGCAGGAGCCCGCACATCTCATCGAGGGAGTCGGACCACCCGGTCCGGATTCGATGGGTCTGGCGGCGACCAACGAAGGGCTGCAACGTGATCGAAGAGGCCGAGTGGACCGACAAGGCACGTTGCCGAGGTCTCGACCCCGACCAGTTCTTCGTGCGCGGTGCGGCGCAGAGCCGCCGCGCCATCAAGGTCTGTGGACGGTGCACCGTCCAGGACGACTGCCTCGAGTACGCGCTGGGCAACGCCATCGACTTCGGGGTGTGGGGCGGGCTGACCGAGCGTCAGCGCCGCGCCGCGCGACGACGGATGGCCAGCTGAGCCCTCAGAGGTAACCGCTCGCGTTGGGAGTCGCGGGCGGAGGATCTTCCGGCGAGGTCGGCGGCTGGGTGTCGCGCTGCTCGTCGCTGCTGGCCTGCTCGAATCGCCGGCCGCCGAACTGCTGCTGGATGATGTCGTCGAAATGCGCCGCTGCGGCAGCGATGGTGACGACGGAGGACTGCAGCTCCGGTGCGTCCAACGTCGTGCCGAGCAGCGAATGGCGCAGCCACACCGCGGCGTTGTCCGCGTCGTAGGAGAACGCGCCGAACCCGAGCTTGTGGTTGGTCGTCAGCAGGAACTGGCCGAGCTCAGGCGACAGGTCCAGCCCGATGTTGGTGATGGAGAACACCCCGACCTGTGGGCCGACCTGACTCATGTTGATCGTGACGAAGACGCGCGCTCCCTGGTGCAGGAACGTGAAGTTGCCGTTCTGGTCGACCTCGTAGCCGCCGAGGGTCACCCGGAGTAGCTCGCCGACATGGGCGCGCAGGTCCACAGGGTCCACGAAGATGCCCGTCCGACGCGGCGGAGCGACCATGGGCTGGCCCGGGACGGGCGAAGCCTGCTTCTCGCGTGCCTCGATCGCGCGCTCGTCCGTGCTGGCGTCCTCGTCCACGGTGGCGGCGCCGGCGGCGTGATCAGTCTGGGCTTCTTCGTCGGTCACGGGTGCCTCGTGGTCGGGGTGTTGGCAGGTCGGGGGATGAGGGTGGCAGGTCGTGGGTCGTCGCGGTGACGCGCAGTCACGACACCAGCTTCGACGCGATCTCCTCAAGTCCCTCGAGGTCGTGGACGTCCGTCCGAAGCAGCGGGACCTCAACGATGTTGTCCACGAGGTGACCGTAGACCGCGGCGCGGACGTCGCGACGCTGACGGGCACCGAGGTTGCGAGTGTCGGCGAGCACGCGCAGGGCCCCTGCAGCGCCTCGGTCACCCTCGTCGCCGCCGTCGAGGTCGGCTGCGGCGCGCCGCAGCGCCGCCGCGTCCGGACCCTCCTCGATCAGCGGCAGGAGGCGGTTCACGACGAGGCCCGCGCTGTGCAGGCCCTCCTCGCGGAGACGCTCGAGGAAGTAGCGGGCCTCACGCAGCGGCGGGGGCTGCGGCGAGGTCACCACGACGAAGACGCTCCGTGGGTCCTGGAGGAGCACGAGCACCTCGTCAGCGCGTTGCTTGAAGCCCTCGTACATGCCCTCGAAGTTGCGGAAGAAGCTCGCGAGGTCCTCGAGCAGCTCCATCCCGGTGACCTTGCCGGCGATCTTCATGAACGCGGTCGCGCCGAAGTTCACCGCGCGGAGGTAGGTCTTGCCGACCGCCGCGCCCGGCTTCATCAGCACCCGCAGGAGCTTGCCGTCGAGGAAGTCGCCCATCCGCTTCGGCGCGTCGAGGAAGTCCAGAGCGTTGCGGGTCGGCGGGGTGTCGATGATGAGCAGGTCCCACTCGCCGCTGGTGTGCAGCTCGTGGAGCTTCTCCATCGCCATGTACTCCTGGGTCCCGCTGAGCGAGGACGACAGGGTCTTGTAGATCTGGTTCTCCCGGATGCCGGCCGCGGCTTCGGGGCTCGCCGCGGTCCGCTCGATCAGTTGGTCGAACGTGGACTCCATGTCGAGCATCATCGCATGGAGCTCGCCGTCACCCTCGAGCTCCGCGACGGTGACGCGGGTCGGGACGTTGCTGAGCTCCTCGAGCCCCATGGACTGGGCGAGCCGGCGGGCGGGGTCGATCGTCATCACCAAGGTGCGGCGACCGGCACGCGACGCGGCGACGCCGAGCGCAGCAGCGGTCGTGGTCTTGCCGACGCCGCCTGCGCCGGTCGTGACGATGATGTGGGCGTCACGGATGGCGGCGACGAGCGTGCCGTCGCCCATCTCGGTGGACACGGGGGGAAGGGATGCCATCGGCGGGCTCCGTGAAGGTCAGTCAGATCGTGGGGTGCAGCGCGGTGGCTGCGGACGCGGGCCGGCTCAGACCGGCAGCTCCGTGGTGATGCCCGCACCCGCCTCGGCGGTGGCGCCGGACTCGCCGACCTGCACGGCGACGTGGTCCGCGAGCAGCTCGAGGTCACGCTCATCGAACGTGGGGCCCGTGAGCTGCGGCAGCTCGAGCATCTCCCCGCCGATGCGTTCGGCGAGGTCCGCCCGCAGATCGCGCTGCAGCTCGAGGCGGGCGTGGTGGCGGTCGGTCAGGGCAAGGGCGATCTCGGCGATCTCGGGCGGCAGGGTCGCTCCGACGCGCTCGGTGCGAGCTTGCAGCGCGGCGGGTCCGGCGGCGGCCAGCGAGCGGGCCGCGTCGTCGTCGAGCCGGGCCGCGACCACCTGGTTGGCGATGACCGGACCGATCTTCACCCCGATCTCGCGCAGCGCCGCGACCGCCTCGACCGTTTCCTGCACCGGCATCTCCTCGAGCAACGTCACGATGACGGCCTGGGTCCGGGCACGGTCGTTGAGCATCTCACGGACCCGCGCGGCCTGACGCTTGATGGCGCCGACGCGGACGATCTCCGTCACGGACTCCGGGGCCTCGAGGAACGGCACGATCCGTCCCGTCGGTGGGGCGTCGAGGATGATCGTGTCGTAGACGCGGCCGTCGCTGGATCCGTCGCGGCTCTCGATCTCGAAGATCTTGCCGATGAGCAGCAGGTCCTTCAGGCCCGGCGCGGCGGTCGTGACGAAGTCGATGGCGTTGGACTTCTCCATGATCCACTGGACGCGCTTGATGCCGTAGTACATCTCCAGATACTCGTAGACGGACTCCGCCGGATCGATGGCGGTGCCCCAGAGACCGGAGCGGAACTCGCGCTCGTCGTAGTCCCAGGGCTGGGTGCCGAACGTGCGGCTGAACCCCTGGCGGCCCTCGACCTCGACGAGCAGCGTCCGTCGGCCCGAATCGCGGGCGGCGAGCGCGAGCGTCGCGGCAGCCGTCGTCTTGCCGACCCCGCCCTTCCCGGTGACGATCAGCAGCTTGCTGGAGAACAGGGAGTCCCACCCGTCGATCGCCGGAGCAGTCGCGGTGGGTGTGCGTTGCAGGTCAAGTGTGCTCATGGCGCGTGAGGGTACTTCCGAGGGTGCTCGATACGCTTCCGCAGCCATGTCCGGCCACCTTTCGGCGCGCGCGAATGAACGAACTTCTCGTCTCCGCCCCCGCAACCGACACGGCGCGACGCACTTCGGTGCGAACGCGCGCAGTCGTGTTGCTGGGGATGCTCCTCATGGCGCTCATGGCGCTTCCGCAGAGTGCCCCTGCGTGGGGCCAGTCAGACGCCGACCCGGCGGACGACGTGGTTGCCCGCGTCGAGATCTTCCCGGTCGAGGGCTACCTCGACCCGCCGGTGGCCAAGCAGATCCTCGACGTGATCGCCCAGGCGAACGCCGAGGGCTCGCAGCTCGTCCTGCTCCAGCTCGACACCGTCGGGGCGATCCAGGCTGACCTCGACGTCCTGATCGAGGCCGTCCGTGGCTCGGCCGTCCCGATCGCCGTCCTTGTCGGACCGCGGGGCGCGGGAGCG
>RCMY010001450.1_pt1 | contig 24951 bp, 15 predicted proteins | sample 2041341 | NCBI WGS metagenome assembly RCMY01 (sample SAMN09708234, study PRJNA481090) | Marine sediment metagenome, whole genome shotgun sequencing project.
TATTCAACTACCCCGAAAAAGATTGGGAAGCATATCTGAATGAGAAGGCGGAGAGTCCGCCGGAACCATCACTTTTTGATTAAAGGGGGCTTGTCCTACAAAATAATAATCCCGAAGTCCTATTTAAAGGGCTCCGGGAACTATCTATATCGTGTTTGTTGTTTTATCGGACAGCAATAATTTCTAATCAGTCTATCGCCTCAATCATTACTTTTGCATATTATGAAAAGATGTCATTACGCATTACGGCATAGTGTCCACCTCCTGTAAATGCAAGAGCAAGGGCCGGTAACAAATAAAGCATCGGTAATTCAATTCCCCACCCGCCTTGAGGTGTTAATGAGAATATATCACCAGTGTGTACCATAAGTATTGCAATAACCATATTGGCAACCATAGCAACAGCTGCAGCACGAGTCCATAATCCAAAAACAATAAACATTGCTGCTACAAGCTCAACAAGAAGTGATCCGTAGGCAATAAAAGAAGGTAATCCCATTGCTGCAAGCATCTCGCCAATAGGGCCAACACCGTTAAATAACTTTGAGAATCCATGGAAAAGCATCAATCCTCCTGTTGAAATACGCAAAACTAAAAGTCCAAAATCTTGGTCTCTCATAAAATCTTTACTCCATTTCATAGTTATAAATATTTTTAATTATTATAAATCGCCATTCATTTTATCGTTCGGCGATACATAAACTATTCTAAACAAAGATATATTTCACTTACTAAAGCGTTATCATATCGTAGCTATGCGACAAAGATAAACATTATTATCATTACTGTCAAGTTTTATACGATAGTTTTTGTCTATGATATCATAGTAATTTTATGAATATCATGATTATAAGATGATTGTCACTTCTAAAACAGTTACATCTGTAAATATCCTTGATTCCGAATGTAGGAGTTTATAACCAAGGTTGAAGTTTAATCATTTCAGTACCCTTTTTTGCTGCTTCAGAATGTTTATCACTTAGTTTTAGCCCCAACCCATATACTTTTGCATTGCAATTTTAACAAGACAACAATGAAATTAAAAGTATTATTTGGTATTAGTGCAATGCTGTTGACTACACAGATAACGATGGCACAGATAAAAGATGTTGTTATGAATGACACGACGACATTAAACAAAAAAAAGTCTAAGGAATGGTACGAAAAAGAACATCAGTTACATGATGTAACTGTTGTTGCTCATGTACCAATTGTGAAAATGAAAACCGATAAAATTACTTATCAGGTTCGTCACGATGTAGATGCCAAGACACACACTGTATTAGAAATGCTACGCAAAGTGCCAATGGTTACTGTAGATGGCAAGAATAATATATCTGTCAATGGATCAAAACAATTCAAAGTATATATTGATGGCAGACCAAGTAGCATGGTTACTCGCAATCCAACTCAAATTTTGCGTAACATGCCTGCTAACAGCATAGAGAGTATAGAGGTGACTACTAACCCAGGCGCACAATATGATGCCGAGGGTGCAGGAGGAATACTTAATATTATCACAAAGAAAAATAAGAATTTGAATCATAAAATTGAAAGTATCAATGGTACTGTACATTCTACTATTGGAACAAATAATTATGGTTTAGATGCAAATCTCAGTGGACAAAAAGACCGTTTTTCATATGATTTGAATCTGATAACCGACTACATGAAATATAAACATAGTAAATCGGAATCGGATATTAATCAAGAATCATTTTCTGCTCACACCTCTCAAGACACTAAACTGTCTATGCCATTTCAAATGGCAGAATTCGGTATCGGATATCAGATAGATTCTATCTCTTCTTTACATATGAATCTCTCTGTCACAAATTTCAAACTCCACGAATATGGCACACCTGAATACTTATATAAAGGTGGACCTTACGGTAGCGGGCTTAATTTTGGTAATAATCTTGATACACGCAGTAGTCAAACATCATACGATGGGAGCATTAACTATCAGCGTTTTTTTGGAAAGGATAATAAAGGCAGTATGACGTTTACATATCAGCTATCACATAATCCTGTAAGAAATAATAATATCAATAAGTTCTTCAACATTAATCAAACACAAATTGCTACACCAGAAAGCAGAAAATCTATCGTAAGAGAGAAAAATATCGACCAGCATTTTATGGCAGATTTTACTCTTCCGATAAATAAAAAAACGAAGATTAATACAGGAGCCAAACTGACACTAGGCAAGAATCAAAGCAATTCGTCTGATTACCGATTTGATTACGGCTCATATAATGAGAATACAAACGGTTCTGTTTTTTATAAACAGAATCAGAATATCATGGCTTTATATGGAGAATATGATGCAACATTCGGTTGGTTATCGGTTAAACCTGGACTGCGTTATGAATACACATGGCAGAAAACGAAATATCTGAAAGGTGCCGGGGCTGATTTCAATATTCACTATGGGACTCTTGTTCCTGCATTAAGTATCTCTGCCCGTATTAGTGATTTACAGAATATTGGTATTAACTACAATCTAAGAATACGCAGACCTGGCATAGCTGAACTTGATCCATATATCGACCGCTCCAATCCTGCGACTCTTGTTTATGGAAATTCACATCTCGATGCTGAAAAAATCAACAATTTATCATTGGTCTACAATCTAACTGCTCGTAATTTCTCAATGAATGCTACATTACGACATAGTTTCAGCAACAACGCCATAGAACAATACTCTTTCAATAATAATGGCGTTCTTAACACCACTTTTGGCAATGTAGTCAGAAGAAGCACTTCTGCCCTTAATCTTTATGCCAATTGGAGTATGACCACTTCCACAAGGTTGTTACTTAATGCAGAAGCTGGTTACATAGACTTGAGAAGTAATGCGCTAAATGCAAGAAACAACGGATGGAATCTGAACGTCAACTACGGTATGCAGCAGAACCTACCATGGGATATCAAACTTACAGCAAACTTGGAATGCATGACACGCACGCATACACTCCAAGGTTACGAATCAGGGATGTCATTGTTATCTACCAGTATATCAAAATCATTCTGCAACGACAAATGGAATGTTACAGTATCAGGTACAACAGGACTTGGACATGGTGGTAACCTAATATGGACATCATATAGTAAAGGCAGTAATTTTAATTCCACAAACAGTTTCATAGAACCTGTTAAAAATATCTCATTAGGCATTAGCTACACATTTGGCAGCAAAAAAGAGACTAACAATGATGATGATTGGATGCAGATTGGTAGCAAATCACATGCTGGTAAACATAGAAAGTAAAAAATTGCAGTAGTAGATTCTGTGTTTTAGGAAAATACTGTATCTTTGCGACATATGAATATGGTACAACGACTAATTTCGAAGAGTGTTAGAGTAGTAGGACTTTCTGTATTGAGCCTACTACTCTATTACATCCTTTGGGCCACAATAGACGAAGAATTCAGAAAACAGTTTTTTCATTCGCCTTTTGAGCCTATGGACATGGTTTATGATTATTCTTCATGTCTTATTTTTACAGTACTAGCTCTAAGTCTAAGCAAACTTGTTTTCAAGTATATCAAATGGTCACATCATCCAATGTTGATGATTGTCACTCAGATATTTCTTATACTCGTGGTTAACAATATCACTGTAGGAATATTTAGTAATATATTGAGTTCACCATATAATGATAAAGATCCCATTGTATATGTAGAAAGTTTATATCTGACTGGCATCCTGTCAACATTCGTAGCTTGCATATATGCGATGGCTTACTATTGGAAATCTTATGAAAATGTAAATAAGGAACGCAACCATTTCAGATTACAAGCATTGGAAAATCAAATCAATCCACATTTTGTATTCAATAATTTCAGTATACTAGCAGATCTGATTGAAGTAGATCCACATAAAGCTACAGAGTATCTGATGAAACTGTCTAAAGTTTATCGCTACACCCTATCACATTTTGATCACAGTCTGATAAGCATTGAAGAAGAATTGGATTTTTTAAATCAATACCTTTACTTGCTTAATGAACGCTTTGGCAACACAATCACTGTTAGTATTCATAACAACATGAAGAATCTTGATGGTTTTATTCCACCTGCAGCATTACAAATGTTTGTAGAGAATGCTATCAAGCACAATGAGCACACCGCAACCAATCCACTGCTTATAGAAATAGATACCGATGGTAAAGATATTATCGTCAGCAATAAAAAACAACGTATATCAAGCAGCGTACTATCTGCCAAGGTTGGTAACGATAATATATCAGAAAGGTACGGCATTCTTAGTAAGCAGTCTATTAAGATTCATGAGACTAGTGACAATTTTACAGTAAGACTACCTATTATTCATAAAAAAGGCACATGAAAATCCTGATTATTGAAGACGAACAGAGTAATGCTACACGACTTTGTAGAATACTTAAAGAAATAGATAACGATGTTAAGATACTTGCTTCACCAACAAGTAATAAAGAAACAGCAGACTTCTTTTCAAGAACAGAAGAGATGCCTGATATTATTCTGGCAGATATTCAATTAGGAGATGGACTGAGTTTTGAAGCATTAAAAGCAGCTCCACAATCAATACCTGTCATTTTCACAACCGCCTACGATCAATATGCAATAAAAGCTTTTAAATTCAATAGTATAGATTATCTATTAAAGCCCATTGATAAAGATGAGCTGAAGGCTGCCATCAGCAAGGCCTTCAAAAAGAATGATTCCAACACCGATGCCATAAAAGAGTTACTTCTTTCTCTTCATGGCGAAGATATAAGATATAGAGAGAGATTTCTTGTACCTTATAAAGATGGATATGAAGTGGTATTGGTTAGCTCCATCAGCCATATCTGTACTGTTTATAAAGATACTAGAATATATCTAAAATCAGGTTCGTTTTATAGCATATCTTTATCACTTGATGATATTATCAAGCAATTAGATCCAGCACGTTTCTTCAGAGTAAATCGGCAATTTATTGTCAATATTGATTCCATCAGTCAATTAAAGACATACTTTGCAGGAAAAGCACGTGTATATCTTAAAGAATACGAAGAAACAGAAATCATGTGCAGCCGAGAACGAGTGCCCATGTTAAAGAGTTGGTTAAATAAATAAGCATCAAATATTATTTAGATAATCAATCCTTTTACAATGAAAAAGATAAAACATACCTTTATGCCGAATGTTTAAACCTTAACGACATTACTCTGCGCTAAAAACAGTTTAATCTAATATTTCACAAATCATCTAGCATCTTTACTTGAAGATGCCATGTGCCATAGAATGTAAATATAATATACAGGAAACTTCATATCTGAAAACATAAATTTCAGAAAGTAAATGGTATAACATTATATACATAGCAAAGTAAATCCGTGCGTTAATCTTTTATCAACGTGTTTGTTTGACGAACAGTTATCCACTATCATCAAATCATTATTTTTAGGTATTGCAAATATTTTTCAATCATTCTACCTTTGCAAAAAAATAAATATAGATGAAGTTTTGGATATTATTATATTCTTTCCTTTTTGTTGTTTTTACTGATGGCTTAAATGCTCAAAACATATATAAATGTAGAATTGTTGACGGAATAACAGGCGAACCTCTTGTTGGCGCAGTGATGAGAATGAGCGCTAATAAAAATATTTCTGCTGTTAGTGATATCAACGGTTATATATTTATTACACCCAAAAAGGAACTGATAAAAGATGGAATAGACATCACATATATTGGATATAACAAACAGCATGGTATGCTTGTGAATGGCAATATATATAAACTATCTCCATCAGAAACAACAATAAATGATGTCGTTGTAACGGCTACAGAATCTCATGGAGTAACGAGTTCGTCGAAAATAGCGAAAGATGCGATGGAACATCTTCAGCCATCTAGTTTTGCAGATATACTTGAACTTCTGCCAGGTGGAATGGCTAAAGATCCGGCATTAAATGCACCGAATGTTATATCGTTGCGTGAAGTTCCAATCACAAGTAGTGACTATTCCACATCGTCTCTCGGAACATCATTTGTTATTGATGGTGCTCCAATAAGCACAAATGCGAATATGCAATATATGAACGGTGCTTGGGATACTCAAACTACATCACGTGATTTCACAAATTCGGGAGTTGATATGCGATCTATCTCAACTGATGATATTCAGAATGTAGAAATTGTGAGAGGAATTCCATCTGTGGAATACGGTGACTTGACAAGTGGTCTGGTTAAAATCAACAGACGTAAAGGCGGTAATGATGTTTCGGCTCGTTTTAAAGCAGATATGGATAGCAAACTATTTTATCTATCAAAGAGTTTCATGTGGGACCCAAGCCGTATGTCGCTAAATTTAAGTGCTGATTATTTAAGTAGCAAATCTGACCCAAGAAATATATTAGAGACATATAGTCGCATAACATTTTCTGCACGATTAAATAAAGAATGGGTATCAGACAAAAAGAAAGTTACAGCAAGTGTGAATCTGGATTATGGTGGCTCTTTCGATGATGATAAAGTAGACCCTGAATTAAATTATGGAGGAGTTGACAAATATGCATCAAAGTATAATCGCTATTCACTGAATGCATCGCTTGATTATATCAATCTTAATCAGAAATCTATATTTAAATCAGCCTCAGCACTCATCTCTACTTCATACGAAAAAGATCTTTTAGACCGCACCAGACTGGTGCAACTTAACAGAGAGACTCCTGCTGCAACAACAACCACAGACGGAGAACATGATGCAGTATTAATCTATCCATACACCTATACAGCCAATCAAAAAGTAGATGGACAACCTTTTAGTTTATACGCAAAGGTAAATACATCTTTGGCGGTTCCTTTAAGTGGTGTATCAAATGAACTAAAACTTGGTGCAGACTGGCAGTTAGACAAGAACTATGGTGATGGACAGATATTCAATCAATTAAATCCTTTGTATCCAGGGTTGTCTGTTCGTCCACGTAAATATTCTGAAATACCAACTTCTCAGATACTATCAGAATATGCAGAAGAAAATCTTGGATTATATATTGGTAGGAATAAACTTGATGTTCAGGCAGGAGTAAGATTAAGCACCATGCTTAATCTATCAGATAAATATGCTCTACACAATAAATATTACATTGATCCAAGAATTAATCTTGGATGGACATTCCCTACTTTCAAATTCTTGGGTAAGAAATTAACAATACAGATTGCGGGAGGATATGGTGAACATACAAAGATGCCAACAATGGATTATTTATATCCAGAACCTGTATATATGGATTTGATAGAACTAAATTACTATCATCCGAATAGAGATTATCGCAGAATTTATTTGCAGACGTATGTCAAAGATCCAACCAACTACAATATACGTGCTGCGCGAAATAACAAATGGGAACTGAGAGGAGACTTTAATCTTGGAGGAAACAGACTATCGGTTACTTATTTTAGAGAAGACATGAGTTCCGGATTTCGTTCAACAGCGATATACAATTCATACAGTTTTAAGAACTACGATGCTTCGGGCATAGATGCTAACGCATTAACATCACCACCCGATGTAGCTACATTGCCCTACACGATGCAGAATGAACTACATAGCTATACTACGACAACAAATGGCAGTCGCACCTATAAAAGGGGCATTGAGTATACGCTATCAACTATAAGATTCCCTATTGTGAACACACGTCTTACGATAAATGGGGCATGGTTTAAAACAGAATACAGCAATTCGCAGTCAATCGTGGAAATGCCTTCAAAACTCATCGGTGGAGAAAGCTTTCAATATGCTGGTATCTATAAAGATGACGATGGATATATTAGAGAAATGGTCAACACCAATTTTACGTTTGATAGCGACATACCAAAACTGAAACTTATATTCTCTATATCAGCTCAATGCCTATGGATGACGGCATCACAGAACAAAGAAAAGGAAAATGTTCCTACACAATACATGGATAAATATGGAGTTGTTCATGATTTCACAGAAGAGGACAAAACAGATACATATCTTCAGTACTTAGTACGTAACTATAATTCATCTTTATACGAAAGGCAAACTGTACCTTTTTGCATGAATGTGAATTTCAAAGCAACTAAGAAATTGCTTGACGACAAATTGACCGTAGCGTTATTTGTCAACAAACTTTTGGATTACAATCCTGATTATGTGCGTAATGGTTACACAATAAGGCGTCACGTAACTCCATATTTTGGACTAGAAATGAATGTAAAAATATAGATCTATGAAAAAAAATAGACTTGGCATATTGGTTTTGGCTTTATTTATATTGAATATAACGTCTGCTTGTTATAGTGATAATGAAGATTACAATACTTCTGCGAATATCACTGTTACTGTTCCTGATAGCATTAATGTTGAAAAGATGCAGGGTACAGTTACTGTCGTTAATCTCAACAATAAGCAGTCTTACTCATCATCAGAGTTTAATGGTACATCTACATTGATAGAGGTAATGCGTGGAAGTTATTCTATCAATGTGATTGGTACAGTATTATATCACGACAGGCAGAATATTAAGCACACGAAAAGCTTTAGAGCGGCTTCAAGTTACAGTGAATTTCTTGATCATCCAGCCAAAGCTTCTGTTAACATTATATTCATGTAAATATGAAAGAAATAAGATTCATATTATCATTAGCATTACTTAGTGTTTGCACAATTCTGAGTGCAAGCGTTAAAGATACGGTAACGGCTATCAATGAGCATAATTCCATATTCGGTGATGTCCTTACTTTGCAGAAGAACAATCCTGCATTCATGAATAATGCCTACGATAGGCAATATTCTGAACTACGGATATATAATGATTATGAGAAACTGAATCGCCCTATACTATATGAACTGGGAGATGGACATAATTATACTGGTATAAATATTAATTCCTACATCAAATTAAACAATACGACAACGGTATGGGGAAGTGCTTCGTATAGAAGTGGAAATAAGAAAGATGTAAAATGGAATTCTACTGCGGATTTCAGCACACTCTATCCCTATGTGATGGGCGACACACTTGGTGGAAATCTAAATAGTGAGCGATATACTTTTTCGGGTGGATCAGCTACAAGAATTGGACGAATAACGATTGGAGGACTTCTCTATTTTAGGGCAGAACATGAATATCGCACAAAGGATCCTAGACCTCGCAGTATCGTAACAGATTTATCCATGCGCTTAGGTGTTTCTTATGATTTTGGAAGGTATCTTCTTGGAACTGGTTTGGGGGCTAAATTCTACAAGCAGACAAACAGCGTGGAGTTTTTTAAAGAAGATGGAGTAATACCAGAATACCAAATGTTGGGACTTGGCATGTATCATCAAAGATTTTCGGGTAATAACACTTCTGCATATTACAAGGGAACTGGATTTTCTTATGATATAAATATCTCTCCAACGAAGAAAAATGGAATGTATCTATCGGCAGAATATAATTATATTCCATACAAGCGTGTTTTGCCTGATATGAATTCATTCCCTATAACAACACTGTATTTGTATAACTACAACTGTGAGCTCGGTTGGAAAACAGTGCAGAAATTTGGTTGGAGTTGTTTTGGTGGAATCAACTACGAGAAGAGAGATGGCGATGAACATATTGCTGGTAATTCTTCTTCGGGCGAATATCTTGTACTAGCAGACATGACCATGTTTCATAGTCATAAAACTGATAGCTATATTGGTGGCGCATTGAACTTTAATGGCATATCTGAATGGAATTTAACAGGACGCATTGGATACATTGATTGCGCCTCAAATTATATATTCCCAATTAGCAAGATGTCTTTCTCTAAATTATATGAGCGAATAGAAGGTCAGTTTATCGGTAATATTAAAAAAGATATTACACTGAATTGTCTCCTTTCTGCTTCATATTTTCATAACCTGAATAAAGACATCACGATGCCATACGCTTCGATGGATAATGCAAATGTAAACCTTATGGAATACACATACTCGAACATAACAGATAATTATTTAATCATATCTGCAAAAGTCAGAGCAGATTACACGCCCGCTAATTGGAAATCATACGGAATGTTTATAGAACTCGGTGGTGGAAGATTAGAGGGAAATCATAATAATGGTAATAATATATATTTATCAACAGGTATAACATTCTAAAATAGATAATATGAATACAAAACAAAAATTCAGACTTATACTGGCATTTATTGCCGTAAGTGTTGTTTTCGCATCTTGCAAAGATAACGATAATGAAAATGATGTAGAACAAAATGTGAAGTTTGCAATGTCGCTCGACATGCCACTGAATATTACTTCCCCATCATTAACAGGAGCCACTGCTACTCTAACCAACGTACAAACAAAGAAAACTTATGTAGCTAGCAACTTCAGAAAAGCAGGTACACAATATGTTGACACAACAGAAGTTCCTGAAGGCAACTATACGCTTGATATCAGAGGAGGAATTTCTTATAATCTTGATACAACAATAGTAAAGACATCTGTAAAGGCAACTGAAAATAATGTCATAGTAAATAAGACTGTTACTGGTAACGCTGTATCTCACAAAACAATTGCACTGAACACCTATAATGCGCAGGACGGTTTTGTGATTTCAGAGATATTCTTCACCGGAACACTCACTCCTGAAGGAAAGCAATATGCCAACGATCAGTATATCAAAATAGCCAACAACAGTGATTCTTTGTTATATGCAGATGGACTAGCTTTCGTAGAGTCTTCATTCATGACTGTGTCTAAATTTGATTATACTCCCGACATTATGAATCAGGCGATGACTATTGATGCTATCTATATTGTTCCGGGTAATGGTAAAGAGCATCCTATAAAACCGGGACAAGAAATCATCCTTGCGCTAAATGCGAAGAATCATAAAGAAATCAATTCAAATTCTATGGATTTGAGTAATGCCGACTTTGAATTCTATGATGTATCTTCTAATCCTAAATTCTCAGATGATGATAATCCAAATGTACCAAATCTAGTAAATTGGTATGACTACTCAAATACATATTTCACACTTCATAATCGTGGATATCATTCTTATGCTATTGCTAAGCCAGAAACAGACAAGGAAACCTTCCTACGCAACTATTACTACAAATATAGTTATGTGATGTCGGCAAATGGAACTTCATATACAATGAACAAAGACGGTTATAAAATGCCTAACTCATGGATTATTGACGCTGTAAATCTAAGTGTCGCTGGTTCTTATCAATGGAATGTGGTATCAGCCTCTCTTGATGCAGGATGGGCTCACTGCGGAAGTATTGACAATGATAAAACAAGATTCAGCAAGGCTGTAGTACGCAAGAAATCTGGTAACAAATTTATTGATACTAATAATTCAACAGAAGATTTTGAATCTGATGCAACACCAACATTATTAAAATAACAACCTATGAGAAGAAAAGTAATAACAGGAATACTGATTGCATTTGCAGTTATTTCACAAGCTGCCAATCAACTGCCACTAGATAAAAATGTGCGTACAGGCAAACTGCCTAATGGATTGACATATTATATACGCAACAACACACAGACACCACATGTTGCAGACTTCTACATTGCACAGCGTGTGGGATCTATTCTTGAAGAAAAGCAACAACGTGGATTGGCTCATTTTCTTGAGCACATGGCTTTTAATGGGACATTGAACTTTCCAGGTGATAGTATCAAACCTGGCGTCGTAAAATGGTGTGAGAGCGTTGGAATTAAGTTCGGACAGAATCTGAATGCCTATACGAGTGTAGACGAAACTGTTTACAACATATCTTCAGCACCAGTGACAAATATGAATATAGTTGATTCATGTCTTCTCATCCTTCATGACTGGAGCCATTCCCTACTCCTCAAAGATTCAGAAATAGACAAGGAACGTGGTGTGGTACATGAAGAGTGGCGTACAAGACGTGCAGGTATGGCCATACAAAGATTGATGGAAGAGGCGGCTCCCGTGATCTACAAAGGTACTAAATACGAAAATTGTCTACCTATTGGAAACATGGATATAGTAGACCATTTTAAATATCAGGATCTAAGAGACTATTATGCAAAGTGGTATCGTCCAGACCTTCAAGCGATAATCGTTGTTGGAGACATAAACGTGGATAGTATTGAAAGTAAAATTAAGACTATCTTTGGTTCTATCCCCGCTCCTATAAATCCTGCAGAACGAGTATACTATCCCGTAAATAATAATGATTCTATCATTGTGTTTACTGCTAAGGATAAAGAGCAGCCTACAGTGAATTTCACCATCTATATGAAACGAGATGCAACGCCAAGAAGTGAACGCAATTCAGAAGCTAACTATGAGGATGGTTACAAGTCTCAACTTATCATGAAAATGCTTAACGACAGACTGAAAGAAATTGTGAAGCAATCTAATCCTCCTTTCTTGTCTTCATCAGCACGTGATGGTTCTTTCTTCTTGTCAAATACAAAAGATGCCTTTAGCAGTTCTATGATGTGCAAGCAAAACAATATAAAAGAAGGTATTGCTGCACTTATTGCAGAACTACAACGTGCACGCAATTTCGGTTTCACTCAGTCAGAACTTGACAGGGCTAAATCTGAAACATTGAGATTTGCACAGAATGCCTACAACAGTCGCGATAAGAAGCGCAATGGTCATTACGTGAAAATGTGTCTGCGCAATTTCTTGGATGAAGAGCCGATGATGTCTGCTGAAGATGAACTGAAGGAAGTTACAAGATTAAATTCAGAGATTAGTCTCAAAGATATTAATTCTACTGTTGATCAGATTATTACTAACAACAATGAGGTTGTTACAATATATGGACCAGACAAAAATGGATTTACCATGCCTTCACACAGTGATATCATTTCGACAATAAGAAAGGCACAAAACAAGAAATATGAACCATATATTGACAAAGGTATTTCTGCTAGTTTAATTTCTGGAAAGATTAAAGCTGGAAAGATTATATCAGAAAAAGATTGGAAACACGGATATAAGCTGTTTACATTATCTAACGGTATGAAGGTTTATGTTCGTTCAACAGATTTTGAAGCTGACAGAATTAATCTTTACGCATTCAGTCTTGGAGGAAAGTCATTATACCCTGTCTCAGACATGGCTAACCTTAACTATACTACATCAGCAATAGCAGAGAGTGGTATTGGTGATTTTGATGCTACTTCTTTAGACAAAATGCTTGATGGAAAAACGGTGAAACTTTCACCCTATATTGGTGAAGAAACTGAAGGATTGAAAGGTTATAGCAATATAAAGAACATGAAGGAATTATTCCAACTTGCTCACTTATATTTTACATCACCAAGACAAGACAAAAACGCATTTACTAGTTTGATGAATCGCCAGAGTGAATTCCTGACCAATCGTGATGCAAATCCTAATGTTTCATATAATGATTCTATTATTTCAATCTTATATGGTAACAATCCTAGAATGGTACCAATAAAGAAAAAGGATTTGTCTTCAGTGAACTATGACAGAATAATGCAGATATACAAAGAACGATTTGCAGATGCTTCAGACTTCTCTATCATTCTTACAGGAAATATAGACATGAAGACAATTCGTCCTCTTATCTGTAATTACTTGGCTAGCTTGAAAGGTTATAACAGTAAAGAAGAAATCAAAGACAATCATGTATATATTCGTGATGCAAATGAAACCCATATTTTCCAAAAAGAACAGGCAACTCCATCTTCTTTGACGAGTGTCTTTATCAAGGCCAAGACTGAATATAATGCTGACAACTCATTACTTATCGACGTTATGAGTCAAATTCTAAGGATGATGTATACTGATAAAGTGCGTGAGGAAAAAGGTGGAACTTATGGAGTCAGCGTTAACGGTGAACTTGAAAGATATCCATACGCCGAAGCTCTTATGAAGATTAGTTTCCGTACTGATCCAGAAAAATACTCTACCCTCATTCCTATTATATATGAGCAACTAAATATATTAGCTAAAGATGGTCCGAGTGAAGAAAACCTGAACAAGGTAAAAGAGTATGAGTATAAGACTTATGGACAGGTTAAAATCACAAATGATTATTGGAATTACATAGCCTATAATGAATTGTTTAATAAAGTAGATTTAGATAACAACTACTTGCAGAGAGTAAAGTCTTTGACACCAAATGACATACGCGATTTTGCAAAGAAAATGTTACACCCGAATAATCGTATTGAAATTACTATGAAGTCAAAATAAATATTGCTAGTTAATTGTTGATAAGAACGAACTGGGACTAAATATTATTTAGTTCCAGTTTTTTTGTTTATCATGTGTATGTTAGCATGTCTTATTTTGAAAAAACTGTTTAAAACTTTGCAGAATATTGTATTACTCAAAATTGCCACGACTATTTGATAATTAGATTACACAGTAACTGCAGTAGCAGCTGACTAAACCGAGAGAAATGTCTGTAACGGCATCTGCGAATAATATTAGCAGATGCCGTTATTATTTTGTTAATGGTATGGATTCTATCATTATTCCTAATAATGTATCAAGACAAAATTCTAAGTCTACAGTAATTTATAGGACATTATAAATATTTTTTAAAGGTAAATAGCGAAAAAAGCTATTTTTACTTTAAAAAAGCAGTATAATTTTATATCTTTGCAGTATATTGGTTTAATAGTGACTTGTAGTAACTTGAACCAGAATAAATTAATTTATAATAAAAGAAAAATAAAGTAATGCCAAAAAATAACAGTACAGAAACTGGCTTTGAAAAAGAGATATGGAAAGCTGCTGATAAGATGCGTGGAAATATGGATGCATCCGAATATAAATCAGTAATACTTGGACTTATCTTCTTAAAATATATCTCTGATAAATTTGAAGTTCGATATAATGAGCTTGTTGAAGAAGGAGAAGGTTTTGAAGAAGACAAAGACGAATATACATTTAAAAACATCTTTTATGTACCGTCAGATGCCCGCTGGGAGGTTATCGCAGAAAAAGCTCATACACCCGAAATTGGTACAGTGATTGATAATGCCATGCGTGCCATTGAACGCGAGAACAAACGTCTGAAAGACATTCTGCCTAAGAACTTTGCACGCCCAGAACTTGACAAGCGTCGTCTTGGTGAGGTTGTTGATTTGTTTACCAACAATGTAAAGATGCATGAAGACGGAGGCTCGAAAGATATATTAGGCCGTACTTATGAATATTGCTTATCCAAGTTTGCCGAGGCTGAAGGAAAGTTGGCAGGCGAATTTTATACTCCTGCATGTATTGTCCGCACCCTTGTTGAGGTGATACAACCATACGAAGGCCGTGTCTATGACCCTTGCTGTGGTAGTGGTGGTATGTTTGTGCAGTCAGCTAAGTTTATTGAGAGCCATGCACGGGACATTAAGAAAATTTCTGTTTATGGTCAGGATTCCAATCCAACCACATGGAAGATGGCACAGATGAATCTTGCCATTCGTGGTATTGAGGCAGACTTAGGCAAATTTAATGCCGATACATTCTTCAATGATTGTCACCCTACTTTGAAAGCGGACTTCATTCTGGCAAATCCTCCTTTCAATTTAAGCGACTGGGGAGCAGATAAGTTGACCGATGATGTGCGCTGGAAGTATGGCACTCCACCAGATGGGAATGCCAACTTTGCCTGGATACAACATATCATTCATCATCTTGCTCCAGATGGACGTGCAGGCATTGTGCTTGCTAACGGTTCGCTGTCCAGTCTGAGTGGTGGTGAGGGTGCGATACGTAAGGCTATCGTTGAAGCAGATTTGGTAGAATGTATCGTAGCAATGCCTACGCAACTGTTTTATACAACACAGATACCTGTATCATTGTGGTTCTTGAATAAGGCAAAGAAGCAAACGAACAAAACCGTGTTTATTGATGCCCGTAACATGGGTACTATGGTATCACGCAAACTCCGTGAGATGAGCAACGAGGATATTATGAAGATAGCCAATACCGTTGATAACTTTGAGGCCGGGACGTTGGAAAACGAAAAAGGTTTCTGTGCTGTTGCCGATCTAGAAGCTATTGCAAAGCAGGACTATATACTTACACCCGGTCGTTATGTCGGTATCGCTGATGTAGAAGAAGACTCAGAGCCATTTGATGAAAAGATGGCACGACTGACAAGCGAACTGTCGAAGATGTTTGAGCAGAGTCATTCACTCGAAGAGGAAATCAAAAAACAATTGGGTAGTATTGGATATAAAATATAATTGACAGGTACGTAAAATGTAATATCTACAAACAGGTACATAATTTAACAAGAGAAAAGAGATGAATACAAATAATATAGACGAAAAGAGTTTGCAGAAAGCTCATGCATTATTTGATAGTGGCGACATCAAGAATATTGAGGTTGGCACTTCGGCAGGCTTATGTCAGATACATAAGTACCTGTTTGATGGTCTTTATGATTTTGCAGGAAAGATTCGCAAGTTTAATATTGCTAAAGGAGGTTTTCGTTTTGCCAACTGTTTGTATCTGGAAGCGATTCTGCCGGTCATTGAGAAGATGCCTGAGAATACGTTTGAAGAGATCATAGCGAAATATGTGGAAATGAATATAGCTCATCCTTTTGTGGAAGGAAACGGACGTTCTACACGCATTTGGCTGGATCAGATATTAAAGAAGAATATTAAGCAAGTAATTGACTGGAGTCTTGTAGATAAGGATTTATATCTTCAAGCAATGGAACGTAGTCCCATTAACGATTTAGAACTTCGCACACTGCTAAAGCCAGCCCTTACAGATAAAGTGGATGATCGCGAAGTAATTATTAAAGGTATCGAGCAATCGTACTATTATGAAGGGTATAGGAGAGAGGAATAATATGGAAGAGTGGAAAGAATATAAATTATATGAAATTGCGGACGTACAGACTGGACCTTTTGGGAGTCAGTTGCATAATGAAGATTATGTTCCAGAGGGTACTCCTATTGTTACGGTAGAACATCTAGGTAGTAGAAAATTTACTTATCAAAATCTCCCGAAGGTTTCTGAGAAGGATCGGTTGAGACTTTCAAAATATACGATGTCAATAGGGGATATAATTTTTAGCCGTGTTGGTTCTGTGGATAGATGTTCTTATGTTGATTTAGAATCAAATGGATGGATGTTTTCAGGACGATGTTTAAGAATACATGTTTTAAATCAAGATGAAGTTAATACGTTGTTTCTCTATTATTATTTCTGTATAAAAGAAATAAAACAACATCTAAGAAATATTGCAGTTGGTGCTACAATGCCTTCTCTAAATACAAAACTGCTTAATAATATTAATATTTGTATTCCAAGTAAAGAATGTCAGGATGCTATTGCCAAGATATTAGGAAGTATTGATGACAAAATAGAATTAAACAATCGCATAAATGCGAATTTAGAGGAGCAAGCACAGGCATTATTTCGCCGTTGGTTTGTTGATTTTGAGTTCCCTAATGAACAAGGACTTCCCTACAAATCTAATGGTGGAAAATTTGTTGATTCTGAACTTGGGAAAATACCAAATGGATGGAAAGTATTCCATGCTGATGAGGTTTTTCATATAAATATAGGAAAGACTCCACCGCGTAAAGAACAAGAATGGTTTTCTAATGAAAGCAAAAACAATATTAAATGGGTCTCTATTTCTGATTTAGGAGGTATTGGTGTGTTTGTTAATGATTCTAAGGAGTATTTATCTAAGGATGCAATTTCAAAATTTAATATAATAGTAGTTCCTAGAAACACTGTTCTTTTAAGTTTTAAATTAACCGTAGGAAGGGTAGCTATAGCAAATTGTAAACTTACAACTAATGAGGCTATAGCAAGATTTTACTTACCAAAGGAATATTTTCGAGAGTATACTTATTTAGCTCTTAAAAATTATAATTATTCAAAACTTGGTAGTACGTCATCTATAGCGATTGCTGTAAATTCAAAAATAATTAAGGCAATGCCTATATTAATACCATCTGACAATATCTTAAAACTTTTCAATGTTGTTATGGCTCCTGTTTTTAATATCATTGAGAAGAATCAGACAACAATAGAGAATTTGGTATCTCTTCGTGATACTCTTCTCCCCAAACTAATGAATAATGAAATAAATTTATGACACCACAAATTTCTCCAAAATATCAAATGAAACTCATTACTGATGTAGAAAAAGCACTTTGGAATCTTTTTCCAGATAAAAAATATGTGAATGTCTTGTTTTATATTGAAAAGTGGCATGAAGAAGAATTTGATTTAAATTATTCATGGGAGAACTTTACCATATATAAAGATGATAGGGAAAATATTGACTTATTAAAAACATTGAATTCTGTTGATGGTGAAACATTACTTAAAATAGCGATTGATTTAGGTGTTGACACTCCTGATTTCATTTCTTCTATACCAACATTTAGGAATGAGATAAAATCCGATTATTCAACGGCAAGTGTAACCTTTGAGAAGGCATTTAAGAATATTGAGAATGACCCTAGTACAGCTATTGGATTGGCAAATTCTGCTCTAGAAAGTATAGTCAAAGAAATATTAAATGATAATAGGATTACTACAAGATGGAGTAAAAACGATACACTTTATAAACTATCTTCCTCATTATTGAAAGAATTTAAATTATTCCCTGATACCCAAATACCAGAAGAAATTAAAACAATTGGCACAGCCTTACTTAGTGCAAGTCAGTCTATTGAAAAAATAAGAAGTACAAAAACGTGTTTCCATGGAAAGACTGAAGATGATTATGTAATAGATGATCCTCTATTTGTATATTTTGTAGTAAATAGTGTGTGTACGGTTGGTCTATTTTTTATATCATTTTATAAAAAAAAGTTTCCTAAAGAAAAAAGTAATGAAGATATGCCTTTAGCCCCAGATTATTTACCGTTTTAATTTTTTATATTATGCCATTCACAGAAGCAAACTTTGAAAATGCGATAATCGAATTATTCCGCGATGAGTTGGGATACGATTATCTTTATGGTCCGAATGTAGAACGAGACTATACGCAGCCATTGTATATGGAACAGTTGCGAGCATCACTGCAGGATATTAATTCTTGGTTGCCTAAGGCAGCTATCGATGAAGCCATAAATAAAATAACGACATACGATGTAGGTTCGCTAGTGCAGAAAAATGCTATATTCAATGACTATCTGCAGAATGGCGTAGACATAAACTATTATGACGGCAAGGCTATGCGATCTACACGCGTACGACTTATTGACTATGAACAGCCACAATACAATAACTTTACTATTTCTAATCAATGGACTATTGATGAACACTCTGTAAAAAGAGCTGATATCATTGTATTCATAAATGGGTTGCCACTAGTGGTGATGGAACTGAAATCGCCTTCAAGAGAAGAGACTAATGTGTCTGAGGCTTACAGGCAGCTGCGGAACTATATGCAGGAAATTCCATCACTGTTTATTTATAATGCCTTCTGCGTAATGAGTGATCAGGCTACATCTAAAGCAGGAACAATAACAGCCAGCGAAGACAGATTCATGGAATGGAAAACTGTGGATGGGTCAATGGAGGACTCAAGATTTGCAAACTTTGAGGTTCTGCTACAGGGCATGTTTGATAAGGATAGATTACTTGAAATTATACATAACTTTATATGCTACTCAGATGACGCAAAAATTCTAGCTGCTTATCACCAATTTTATGCTGTAAGAAAGGCTATAACATCTACGATAAGGGCCATTGGAAGCAATCAAGGTGATGAAAATTGTGTAAACGATTTACCTGGACACTATGGACTGCGCAATGCAGATATGCAGCCCACTGGTGATCATAAAGCAGGAGTATTCTGGCATACTCAAGGAAGTGGCAAATCGCTATCAATGGTGTTTTATACCAAGCTATTGCAGGAATCCGTAAGTTTGCCAACAATAGTGGTACTTACAGACCGTAATGATCTTGACGGTCAGCTGTATTCTCAGTTTGCCAAGTGCAAGGATTTCTTAAGACAGACTCCTATTCAGGCAGAAAGTAGAGCCAACCTAAAAGAGCTACTTGACGGGCGACAAGCAAACGGCATATTCTTTTCTACAATGCAGAAGTTTGAGGAGAACGAAGAACCACTATCTACACGAAGTAATATTATTGTGATTGTGGATGAAGCTCATCGCAGTCAATATGGATTGAATGAAAAGGTGGACGCTAAAACTGGTAAAATAAGAATAGGAGCAGCAAGAGTGGTAAGAGATTCTCTGCCTAATGCTACATTTATAGGCTTCACAGGAACACCAATCTCGGAGAAAGACAGATCTACACGAGAGGTATTTGGTGACTATATAGATGTTTATGATATGACGCAATCGGTGGAAGACGGGGCAACAAAGCCTGTATTCTACGAAAGTAGAGTTATCAATCTTAAACTAAATGATGCAGCACTGAAAAGAATAGATGAAGAATATGACATAATGGCTGAGGAGGCTGAAGATTATGCCATAGAAAAGAGCAAACATGAACTGGGACGTATTGATTCTATTCTTGGGGCTGACGAAACAATAAACTCACTCTGTGATGATATTCTATCTCATTATGAGGAATATCGCCAATATGAACAGACGGGTAAGGCTATGATTGTGGCTTACTCACGAAGTATAGCCATGAAAATATATAATAGGTTGATGGAGCTACGGCCTAAATGGGATAATAAACTGGCTGTGGTGATGACTTCGGGAAATAAAGACCCTGAAGAATGGCGATCTGTTATTGGCAATGACACACATAAAAAGGATCTAGAGAGACTGTTTAAGGACAATGATTCGCCCTTGAAAATTGTTATTGTTGTGGATATGTGGCTTACCGGTTTTGATGTACCTTCACTCTCTACGATGTATGTATATAAACCTATGGCCGGACATAATCTTATGCAGGCTATTGCGAGAGTTAATCGTGTGTTTGGTGATAAGACAGGCGGACTGGTTGTAGACTATGTAGGTATAGCCTCTGCACTTAGAAAGGCTATGAACGACTACACCATAAGGGATAGAAAAAACTATGGCGACACAGATATAATGAAGACTGCTTATCCGGAATTTACAAAGAAATTGGAAGTATGCCGAGACCTTTTGCATGGCTTCGATTACTCTGCATTCTTCGGAGAGAAAAATCTGGAACGTGCCAGAGCCATTAGCGGAGGCGTGAACTTCCTCACTGCTTATGACAATGAAGAGACAAAACGGCTCTATATAAAGGAGGCTCTGCTGATGCAACAGGCAAGATCACTATGTGGCAGTATACTTAGTTATGAGCAACGTATAGAATCGGCGTATTTCGAAGCTGTACGCACGTTACTGACAAGAGTTGAAGGTAGTGGTAAAATATCTTTCAAGGAGGTTAACGAACGTATTAATGAACTGCTTAAACAAAGTATAAAGAGTGAAGGTGTGATCAATCTTTTCTCGGATGTCAAGGAGGAGTTTTCTCTGTTTGACCCTAAATTTCTGGAAGAGATCTCGAAGATGAAAGAACGTAACTTTGCAGCTGAACTTTTACGAAAACTTATTGCTGAACAAGTACGTATATATCAACGGACAAATACGGTGAGAGCTTCGAAGTTTTCAGAAATACTTGCCAATGCAATGAGCAACTACCTGAAAGGACTTCTAACAAATGAAGAGGTAATTCAGGAGCTCATGAAGGCTGCACACGATATTATAAATGGTGAGGAAGATTCTAAGAAGCTGAATCTGACATCAGAAGAGCTGGCATTTTACGATGCTTTGACAAAACCAGAAGCTGTAAAGGATGTCTATACAAACGACCAATTAGTGGCTATTACTAAGGAATTGACTGAAGCTTTACGAGAAAATAAGACGATAGACTGGAATGTAAAGGAGAGTGCACGCGCGGGTATGCGTCGTATCGTAAAACGATTGTTGAAAAAGTATAAATACCCACCAGAGGGTGAAGAAGATGCTCTTAACACAATTATGTTGCAGTGCAATAAATGGACAGAAGAGAATGTATAGACTTTCTCTTAGCCCTTTTCATATAACGCCAGTTCAATAACTCAAAATAAGGAGAGTTGGGTATCTATAATCCTTTTTAGATTGATATAAGTGCACTGTTTATAATAATACTTTCCGCTCTAGTTTGTGTTAACTAGATAGAAAGCTATTTATAATACAAAAAATAAAATTGAAAAAACTGTTTAAAATAGGCAATATCCACTACTAATCTTGCAAGAGGCTGATATATAACGATTTAGGAGTGGTGGAGAAATCGTTTCTCTACCACTGTCCACCACTAAAGATTTATAAATAACTAAACTTTCGCAAGTGACTAATCAGGTGCATTTATTAACGTAAATTTGAAATAAAAAAGGTTTCTAAGTTTGTTTAACTCATTAAAAATGAGTCACTTTATAGTGACAACAAATAAAGCTTAAACTCAGAAGCTATGTGTAAATGGTATAACAATATTATCAGATTTGGGATATTCCTTTTCTGAAAATGAAAATAATCGTGCAGTATACTGCAGTGTGTATTCCGGCCGATACCCGTTCACCAATTCCGGTGATACCCGTTCACTCCGTAGGTAATCTTCAGTATATGTGGCAAAGTTAGTATAACTTTCTCCTGTCAACTGATATTTGAGTGCTTTATGCACAATTCTGTCTAGACAGGCCTCTGCAATGAGCTCACTTTGGAAGACATTATACCAGTCTGATATTGGTAATTGACTGGCAAGGATTGTCGCTTTGCGATTATATCTATCATCTATGATTTGCTCGAAGTCATGTTGTATTTGTCCCTCAAGCTTAACCATCCCCCAGTCATCAATGATAAGAAGATCGTGTGAACTGATTTTGCGGAAGAAGTTTGTTTCTCGTCCTTCAAGATGTACAAGTTTCAGATTTTCTATGAGCATGTTCATCGTAAAATAGAGTACCTTTATTCCTTCTCTGCAAGCTCTGTCTCCAAGTGCACAGGCGAAGTATGACTTGCCTGTACCGGCAGGACCTGTAATGGTAATAGTCATGCCATTAGTAATATAATTACCCGTACATAAATCACTTACGCTTGATGTTGTAATACCTCTGGTCGTGTCAGTCTCTAGTTCTTCAATTGAAGCCTTTATTCGGAAGTTCGCATTCTTGATAAGACGTTGTACACGGTTGTTCTGTCGGGTGTCACGTTCGTACTGCATCATCATCTGCATACCTTCTCTCAGGGTCAGTTTGTCCAACTGATGCGTTTCCTCTAAAGAGTCCCAGCATCCTGCCATTCCTGGCAGTTTGAGCTCATGTAGAGCCCTTGTAATTTCATTTATTGTCATAATATTCTTTGGTATAATCATTTAAAATAATTACTGCCACGCATGTTAGCGTGGTCTTTCGGTATAGGAGCCTCAAAACATCTGGTCGGTTCATCTTCTGAGGCAATAAGGCTATTGTGCTTGAGTATAGCTTCGAACTTTCGATAAGAGAAGACCTTGCATTCTCTGCATTGACGACATGTCTTATCTATTATGGCAACCTCGTACTTACGGCTTAGACTCATAATCGATGCACATAGTTTATAATACACTTCCTCTGGTTGACTAGTACGTTGCGGATTAAACACCTCAGAGATATAGTTCCTGCACTCGGGTGATATATGTGAAGCCCATGTTATATAGTACGATGCTGAGCGTTACATAATAGCCCTGCAATTTGATGCCAGATGCTCCTTGATATATGTGTGCCCATATTCATAGCTACGCATATGTGTGGCAACCTGAGTGCCATCGATGTAGATATTCACGACAGAACGGGTAAAGATGACTAGCGCCTTCTTGCCAACATATATATATGGTACAGAGTAGAAGTGAGTCACCTTATCCTGCCGTAGTTCTACGAAGCAATTAGTCTGCACTTGTAAATTGGCATAGTATTTCATCTCGTAGATTTTCTGCGGCAGTTGTTTCAGTTTGTCTTTCTCAGCAGCATGGAAACGCTCCTCGCGACTGTATGGGCGTTTCTGCATACGGGTTTTGTTGAAGAGCGATAAAAGATCCCATACAGCTCTATTAAGCTCAACTATCGAATAGAAAGTACGACCACGAAGCTTAGCGTATATGCGGTTGTAAGTTGTCTGCACCTTGTCTTCCACAAGAGCTTTTTGGGTAGGCTCTTTGGGGTCACATGGCAACACTACAAAATGATAATGGTTTCCCATATCCTCCAAAGCCTTGTTTAGTTTGGGCTCATGCCTGTCATTGGTAATAACTGCAGACTTGAGGTTGTCAGGCGTAAGGATTGGAGGTACTCCACCAAGATACTCCAGGCACATTCTAATAGCAAACAGAAAGTCCTCTGTTTTTTGAGATGGAACGCATATAACATAGGTATAATCGCTATACGGCATGCAGGCAACAAATACTTCCACCTTAATGATTTCGCCAGTTTCAATGTCAACATAGCTTAGTTTGTCTCCTGCAAAGTCTACCATAAGCTTCTCACCTGGATTATATGTTTCGGTAAGTACTGCAGTGCAGTCTTTTTGAGCTATAAGATTTTGCTGCAGATGAAAGTAGAATTGCGATTTACCATATCCATGAGGGTAGCCTGCCTTATACTCTTCGTACAGCAATTGGCGGGTTACATGGAGTTTGGGATTGCCCAACTGCTCTTTGAAGTAAGGCAATTTCGCAAGAAAATCTGCCATGCGTGGATCACTGTATGCAGGAGAACCGGCATGGAATAAACGATCGAGCTCGGGATCATCCTTGGATAATAGTTCGTCATAATTAAATCCATTACACTGGATAATATTGACATAGGCATTGACTGTTCCCTTGTTGATTGATAACTTGCGGCTTACGCCACGATTAGATTCTCCAAGTTGCTTGAGTTGGATAACTTGTTTGATAAGGCTCATGTCTTTTATTGTTCCTGCCATTTCCGTACTAGAATTGTTATTTCTAATACAAAAGTAACTGAAGAACCTATAAAAGTGAACGG
>RCMY010001172.1_pt1 | contig 24936 bp, 26 predicted proteins | sample 2041341 | NCBI WGS metagenome assembly RCMY01 (sample SAMN09708234, study PRJNA481090) | Marine sediment metagenome, whole genome shotgun sequencing project.
GCGACCAGCATCCCGTCGCACAATGTCCACGAAATTATCGACGCCGCCACCTTGTTGATTGATTCTCCAAAGGCAGAACATGCCGAAATAATGGCGATTGTTCGCGGCCCAGACCTCGCCACCGGCGGTACGCTGGTTGATCCGAAATCGGTTATCGACGCGGCCTATGAAAGCGGCCGGGGCGCGATGCGGGTACGCTGCAAGTGGGAGAAGGAAGACGCCGAGGGGCGCGGCGCGTGGCAAATCGTCATCACCGAAATTCCTTACCAAGTGCAAAAGGGCAAGCTGATCGAGCAGATTGCCCAGATTATTGCCGACAAGAAATTACCGATTCTCGCCGATATCCGTGACGAATCGGACGAACAGGTGCGGATCATTCTGGAACCCAAAAGCCGGGCGGTTGATCCGGAAGACCTGATGAACGCGTTGTTCCGGATGTCCGATCTCGAGAACCGTTTCTCGCTCAACATGAATGTGCTCGACAAGGACCGGGTGCCCAAGGTGATGGGCATCAGCGAGGTACTGAAGCACTGGATCGTCCATCAGATTGAAGTGCTGGTCCGTCGTTCGCAGCATCGGCTCGACAAGATTGATGCCCGGCTGGAGCTGCTCGAAGGCTATATCATTGCCTATCTCAATCTCGATCGGGTGATCGAGATCATTCGTAATTTCGACGAACCCAAGCCAATGTTGATGGACGAGTTCAAGCTGACCGACCGTCAGGCCGAAGCAATCCTCAATATGCGACTGCGGTCCTTGCGCAAGCTGGAGGAAATGGAATTGCGTAGCGAGCGGGACAAGCTGCTCGAGGAACGGGAAGGCCTGGAGAAGCTGATCGAAAGTCCGGCGCGGCAAAAGACGAGGCTCAAGAAAGACCTGGCTGATCTGCGCAAGCTTTACGCCGAGGATACGGCCTTGGGCGCACGGCGCACGATGCTGATCGAAGCGGCGCCGGCGCGCGAGATTTCGCTAGAAGCCTTTATCGAGAAAGAGCCTGTCACCGTCATCATGTCGCAGCGCGGCTGGATCAAAGCGATGAAGGGCCATGCCGATCTTGCCGCACCGGACAGTTTCAAATTCAAAGAGGGCGATGGCCCGAAATATGCCTTCCACGCGCAGACGACCGACAAACTGCTGATGTGCTGCGATAACGGTCGCTTCTATACGCTCGGTGCGGACAAGCTGCCCGGCGCGCGCGGCTTTGGTGAGCCGGTGGGGTCGATGGTTGATCTCGACGCCAATGCCGAGCCGATGACGCTGATGGTTGCGGATATGAAGGGCAAGCTGCTGATCGCCTCCAGCTGGGGACGCGGGTTCATTTGCAACATTGCGGATGTGGTTGCGGAAACCAAGAAGGGGCGTCAGGTCGTCAACCTGAAGGGTGACGCGCGGCTTCTGGTTGTGCGCAAAATTCCGGAAGGTGCCAATCGCGTTGCGGCGATCGGCGAAAACCGCAAGCTGGTCGTATTCTCTCTCAGCGAGATGCCTGAAATGGCAAAGGGGCAGGGTGTCATGCTACAGCGCTACAAGGATGGCGGACTGTCGGACGCGATCGTGTTCAATGACGATGACGGCCTGAGCTGGGCGATGGGCGGCGACACCGGCCGCACCCGGACCGAGAATGACCTGACCATGTGGCGGGTTGCGCGCGGTGCAGCTGGACGATTGCCACCTACGGGATTCCCGAAGAACGGGAAGTTTGATTAGATTCAGGCAGGATGCCATTTTCGCGGGGCTTGCCAGCATATATCAATGCAGAATGATTTTGATGTCTGGCGCAGATATCTTTGGCCGTCCGGAAAAATTTGCAGAGAATAAAGTGAATGTCTCTCAAAATATTGAGATATTTGTTTTCTTTAAAGTGAATAATTGTTCATGTGGTGCAAATATTGTCCGTGGAATTTGAAGCAGAGCTCTGGAAGATCGGCGGTTTCTCCGCGAAAAAGCTCGGTTTCAGGTGTATGGTAGGGCAAGCTGACAGTCTAATCACCCGCGATTTGGTAAAATATCTACCGTCTGCCTCGGTGTTGAGTAGACTTTTACCGGAATAGGCAAAAATGCGTCCAAACTTGTCTGCATTCGGACGAGATATTTGGAAATAGTTGACTTGATGATAAAAAAGCGTCATCTAAATCAGGTCTGATTTCGGCGCTCCACGTATGACAGGAAGAATCTTCTAAACCGATGAGCAGAGATAAAGAGACCTTGTGCGAATGGATTGATCGGCTTGAGGAGATCTTATCGCAGCTCGACTCCATCGATGCCAATATCGCGGCGATTCATGTTGATATTGCGATCCTGGAACTTTGCCAGTTGGCGGAAGTCGAACGGATCGGCGGAAAGATAAAAGCCGCCTAGCTTTTTCGGCAAAATCAAGTCAGAAACCAGCAAGCTCACGACCGATATTTTCAAGGGCATCGCTGGTCCGGATATCGCCATTTGCGGTCAGCTTCAACAGCACCTGTTCCTCGTCCTGAGCGTCGACTGATTTAATGACCAGCCCGACACCGACCAAATAATCGACATATCTCGACATCGTGCTCACCGCGAGATTGTGCGTGATGGCAAGGCCATGCACTGTAATCGGCTTCAGGGTGCTTTTCGCGGCGACTAAATCAAGCAGGATATGCCACGAAATGTCGTCAATGCCGGAGATGATGTCCCGGAATTGTTCCGACTTGAGGGCACGGCTTTTCAACAGGAATGTAGCGGTCCTGGACGGGCTTATACCGTGTCTCTTGTCTGATTTTGGGACCGAGAGTTTCATCTGCTCAAGTGAACTATCATTTGGACCGTTTATATTGGCTTCAATAAAGGCCAAATCTTTGTGCTGACGCATACATACTCCCGTCGCATAACCTAATTTCATAACCGTACCGACCGAACGTTCGGTAGTCAACGTCGTCAAGCGCCAATATACTAGAATGTCGAAATAAATGTCATTGTGAATCATGGGATCGGGATGCTATGTGCGATCGATGGCAAGCCTGACTACGATAACAACAAAGACAGCGATCATGAACGCGGCGGAAAACGCCGTACGAAAAAGAGGGTATAACGGATTTAGCCTCGATGAAGTCGCGTGCGAAGTCGGAATTCAGAAGTCCAGCATCTACTATCACTATTCTTCCAAGTCGGAACTGATCGCCGCGTTGCTCAAACGTTTCTCCGGCCGGATATTTTCATTTCTCGAACATGTTGCAGGCACCGAAAGCCGTGCCGGCGATCGTTTGAGGGCATATCTCCTGGAAACCAGAGGCTTGATTGAAGAGGGGGACTCTATTTGTCTGTCGATCGCGCTCAATATTGACCAGCAGAGCTTGCAGGCAAAAATTGTCAACGATCTGGCGTTGTTTCATCAGATCAATATAGACTGGCTCACAGCCACATTCGAGCTTGGGCTGCGGGATGGCAGCATAACCGATATTGGCAACCCTGCAGAAGAAGCAAGCGCCTGCCTCGCTCTGGTCGACGGTGCTCAATTGATCGCACGCGCCCATCAAAATGCAGAATTATACGATCATGCCATTGGTTTGCTGCGTTCGAGAATTGTTGCCTCTGGCACAAAAGATACGGTTCATTAGATTGGTGCAGATCTAACAAGATCCCCGCGCTGTCAGCGCCACCGGACAGTACGCGCAAAACTTGATTGCTTTATCCTTTCTGCCCCTTAGTCTGCGGCGGTGCCAGCAAGGGGAGGCCAGCATGTCCGAAAACAGCCTAGATGCGCGAGACCAGGATACGCAAACCAGTGCCACGGAACAGGCCTATTGGTCGCAAAATATCCGGCTGCTGTGGACCCTGATGTCGATCTGGTTCGTCGTTTCCTTTGGCGCGGGAATTATTTTCCGCGATTTTCTCGATCAATTTTCCATCGGTGGCTACCCGCTCGGTTTCTGGTTTGCGCAGCAGGGAGCGATCTATTTCTTCATTTTGTTGATCATCATCTACAACGTCCGGATGAAACGGATCGAGCGCCAATATGATCTCGATGATTGAGCGCGGCTGATGACCACCCAGACCCTCATCTACCTGTTCGTTGGCCTGTCCTTCGCTTTGTATATTGGCATCGCGATCGCGTCGCGGGCCGGTTCGACCAAGGAATTTTATGTCGCCGGCGGCGGGGTTAATCCGGTGGTCAATGGCATGGCAACCGCAGCGGACTGGATGTCGGCGGCGAGCTTCATTTCAATGGCTGGGATTATCGCCTTTTCCGGCTATGACGGCTCGGTCTATCTGATGGGCTGGACCGGCGGCTATGTGATGCTGGCGCTGCTTCTCGCGCCCTATCTCAAGAAATTCGGCCAATATACCGTCCCCGACTTCATCGGTACGCGCTATTATTCCAAGGCCGCCCGGGTGGTCGCGGTAATCTGCCTGATTTTCATCAGCTTCACCTATATCGCGGGACAGATGCGCGGCGTCGGCATCGTCTTTTCCCGCTTTCTCGATGTGCCGATCAACTTCGGCGTGATCATCGGCATGGGCATTGTCTTTGTCTATGCCGTGCTCGGCGGAATGAAGGGCATCACTTACACCCAGGTCGCGCAATATTGCGTGTTGATCTTCGCCTATATGGTCCCCGCATTTTTTATCAGCTTTCTCGTCACCGGGAATCCGGTACCGCAACTGGGCCTAGGCTCGACGGTCAATGACGGCTCCGGACTCTATGTACTGCAGAAGCTTGATCTGGTGCTGCAGGACATGGGCTTTGGGGCTTATACCGACGGCAGCAAGTCGATGATCGATGTCTTCTGCATCACCGCGGCGCTGATGGTCGGGACAGCCGGTCTGCCGCATGTTATCGTCCGCTTCTTCACCGTGCCAAAGGCTTCTGACGCCCGCAAGTCGGCCGGATGGGCGCTGGTATTCATTGCTCTGCTTTATACGACCGCACCTGCGGTGGGCGCATTTGCCCGGCTCAACTTCATCGATAGTGTCAACAATGTCGAATATGCGCAGGCTCCCGAATGGTTCAAGAATTGGGAGAGCAATGATCTGATTGCCTGGCGCGACAAGAATGGCGACGGCAAGATGCAATTGGGCAAGGGCGATCCGTTCGAGGGCGCACCGGAATTTGCTGAAGATACCGGCGCTAATGGTGAGCGGATTGTCGCTAATGCAGCAGCGGACGACAATATCAACGAGGTCTATGTCGACCGCGATATCATGGTGCTCGCCAACCCGGAGATCGCCAATCTGCCCGGCTGGGTGATTGCGCTGGTCGCTGCGGGCGGGCTAGCGGCTGCGCTGTCGACAGCAGCGGGGTTGCTGCTCGTCATCTCCTCTTCGATCAGCCACGATCTGCTCAAACAGACCTTCCTACCCGAGATCACCGAAAAAGGTGAATTACGTGCTGCCAGGTTGGCGGCAACCGCAGCCATTGTTGTTGCCGGCTATCTCGGCATTTATCCGCCCGGTTGGGTCGCGCAGGTGGTTGCCTTCGCCTTTGGTCTGGCCGCCGCTTCGCTGTTCCCGGCGATCTTCATGGGCATATTCTCCAAACGGATGAACCGCGAAGGCGCGATCGCCGGGATGCTCACCGGCCTGACCTTCACCTTCCTCTATATCGGCTGGTTCAAACTCTGGTCACCCGAGACCAATATCGAGGCCAATTGGCTGTTTGGCATCTCGCCCGAAGGCATTGGTGTGATCGGGATGGTGCTGAATTTCGCGGTGGCGGTTGCGGTGGCGAGATTCACCAAGGCACCGCCAAAGGAGATCGGTTGGTTGGTCGACAAGATCAGGGTGCCGAGAGTTTGAGCTTTGCCTAATTTAATTCAGCGGTCGCCGATAAGGCTCAGCGCTTTTTGGCAGTTTTGAGCTTATCCAACTTGGACCGGGTTCGGATCGATTCTTCACTGCGGGTCAGTGCTTTGGAAATTGCCTTGAGCGTCATTCCCTTTTTCGCAAAGGCATGAAGCTTCTGGATTTCTTCGCTGGTCCACGTCTGCTTATGGCGTTCAAAATGTTCTTTCATGGGCTTCGGCTTAACAGATTATCACGGCCATGCACCCAAATATCGCACCCCACTTTTCATCGGTAAGTTGCCCATGCTCACGCACCACTGGTGAAAGCGGGGTTTGCATATATTCATTTGTCCGCTAGCCAGCGACGAACATTATCAATTGGAGTTACCCATGAAGTTTGACGAAGTTGTCCTCGGCCGCCGCAGCATACGCGGATATAAACCTGAACCAGTAGCAAAAGAACTGATCGAGGAGATTCTCGGACTGGCGATGCGCGCGCCTTCTTCGATGAATACGCAGCCTTATAATTTTTACGTCATCACCGGCGAGCCACTGGAAAAAATTCGCGCAGGCAACACCGAACGGATGCTGGCCGGCGTCCCGCAATCGCGCGAGTTTCGCCAGGGTCAGGCTTTTGCTGGCGAGCATCGCGAGCGTCAGATCGGGGTAGCGAAGCAGCTTTTCTCGGCGATGGGCATCGAACGTGATGACAAGGATGCGCGGCAAGATTGGGTGATGCGGGGCTTCCGCCAATTTGATGCGCCGGTATGCGTCATCATCACCTATGATCGCGCGGTGGACGGCAGCGACGATACGCCATTCGATTGCGGCGCCGTGGCGACGGCACTGGTGAATGCGGCTTGGTCGCGCGGGCTCGGCACGGTCATCAACAGCCAAGGCATCATGCAATCGCCAGTGGTTCGCGAGCATGCCGGGATCGCCGATGATCAGGTGATCATGAAAAGCATAGCTTTGGGCTGGCCGGACGAAAGCTTCCCGGCAAATGCAGTGGTATCAACGCGGAAGTCTGTTGACGAGGCCGCTGTGTTTGTTGGTTTCGACAGCTAGCCGAATATGCGTGCCCCTGCGAAGGCAGGGGCACATCTCCTGAATGCACCAAGCCGGACCGACCGGAGATGGATATCTGCCTTAGCAGGTAAACGGGACTATCTGTTCAAGCGCCCCTCGACCAAGGCATCTACCACGCTCGGGTCGGCGAGCGTTGACGTGTCGCCCAGTGCGCCATGTTCATTCTCGGCAATTTTGCGTAAGATGCGGCGCATGATCTTGCCCGAACGGGTTTTTGGCAGAGCAGGGGTCAGATGCAAATGATCCGGTGTTGCGATCGGACCGATTTCTTTGCGGACGTGGCCGCGCAGTTCGGCGACCAGTTCCTCGGATGTTTCCACGTCCGCGTTCAATGTGACATAGCAATAAATGCCCTGACCTTTGATATCATGGGGATAACCGACCACGGCAGCCTCGGCGACCTTGGGATGGGACACCAGTGCGGATTCGACTTCTGCCGTTCCCATGCGGTGGCCCGAGACATTGATTACATCATCGACCCGGCCGGTGATCCAGTAATAATCATCGGCATCGCGCTTGCAGCCATCGCCGGTGAAATATTTTCCTTTGTACGTGCTGAAATAAGTCTGGATGAATCGATCATGGTCGCCATAGACGCTGCGCGCTTGTCCTGGCCAGCTGGCGGTGAGGCAAAGGTTTCCGTCCGTTGCCCCTTCCAGTATTTTACCGTCACCGTCCACCAATTGAGGCTGAACACCGAAAAACGGTTTGCCCGCGCTGCCCGGTTTCATGCCGTGTGCACCGGGCAGGGTGGTTATCATCACCCCGCCGGTTTCGGTCTGCCACCAGGTATCGATGATCGGCGACTTGCCTTCGCCGACCACGTCATAATACCAGCGCCAGGCTTCCGGATTGATTGGTTCACCGACGGTACCGAGCAGGCGGATAGACGACCGGTCATGGGCTTTGACCGGTCCATCCCCTTCGCGCATCAGGGCGCGGATCGCGGTGGGTGCGGTGTAGAAAATATTGACCTTATGCTTGGCCACGACTTCCCAGAAGCGACCGAAATCGGGATAGTTGGGAATGCCTTCGAACATCATCTCGGTCGCACCGTTTAACAGCGGACCATAGACGATATAGCTGTGACCGGTGACCCAGCCGATATCGGCGGAACACCAGAAAACCTCGCCCGGCTGATAGTCGAATGCATAGTGGAAAGTCGTCGCTACCCAGACCGCATAGCCGCCGGTGGTGTGGAGCACGCCTTTGGGTTTGCCGGTCGAACCGGACGTGTAGAGAATGAACAGAGGGTCTTCGGCATTCATCATTTCACAGGGACAATCCGTCGGAACATCGGCGGAAATCTTATGATACCAGTGATCGCGGCCGTCAGTCATTTCGACGTCGGTGTCGGTATGGTTGATCACCAGCACAGCGGTGACGTCCGTACCGTCGCGAGTCAGCGCTTCGTCGACATTGGTCTTGAGCGGTACAAGCTTGCCGCCGCGCCGTCCGGCGTCCGCGCAGATCACGAACTTGCTGTCGCAATCCTCGATCCGGCCGGCCAGTGCATCGGGAGAGAAACCGCCGAAGACGACGCTGTGAATCGCGCCGATCCGGGCGCAGGCGAGCATGGCGATCGCGCCTTCCGGGATCATCGGCATGTAGATTGTTACCCGATCGCCTTTCCCGACGCCGAGTTTCTTCAGGCAATTGGCCATTTTGACCACTTCCGCCTGCAGCTCGGTATAGCTGATGGTGCGGCCGGGCGATTTTGGATCATCAGGTTCGAAAATCAGAGCGGTAACATCGCCGTTGCCTGCAGCAACATGGCGGTCGATCGCGTTGTGGCAGATGTTCAATATGCCATCTTCATACCATTTGATCGATACGGGGTCGAAAGAGGCATTGGAGATTTTGGTCGGCATGGTTTGCCAGTCGAGCCGCTCTGCCTGACGGGCCCAGAAGCTGTCTGGATCGCTGATGCTTTCCTGATAGAGCCGGTCATAGTCAGCCGCAGTGCAATGAGTGGATTCATCGCTGCGTGGCGACGCGATCAGCGCGACCAGATCCTTTTTTACTGCATCATCCGTCATTTTCCGTCTCTCCTGTTTTTGCGCTTACCCGGAATAGTTTCTCCGTCGCAAATATCAATATCACCACTACCGGTATTCCGGTTCGTGTTTAGCCGGCCAGCTTCAGGTCAGCGACAAATTCTCTGACCCACTGCTCGTCCGGGAAACCTTGCGCAATCCATGCGGCCTCGATCTTCGCCAAAGTCTTGGCGACAACCGGACCGGGCTTCAGTCCCTGTTTGATCAGAGCGCCGCCGGTTAGCGGAAAGATCGGGGGCTGCCAGTCCTTGAGCCGTGCGAGCATATCGGGGAAGGTTTTCTCGTTAGCGAACAGCAGCGCGACATCGCGAGCTGCGTCGACATCGGTGCGATAGGCAAAGGCGCGAATATCCACTGGCGCAATGTCATTCCTGTCCAGGCACGGCAACAGTCGCTCGGCGATCGCTTTCTGCTGCTTCTTGGATAGCTTGAGGCGCTTGGCAATCTCGCTGGCTTTATCCGCTTCCTTCGGAAGCAGCGCCACCAGTCGCCGGATCGCGGTTGGTGCTAAGTGAAGCCGCTGCTCGCGCTGGATAATCCGGTTGAACAATGTCGCCGAATCCTCGTCGATCTGCTCGACAATATGCGACATAATTCCGGCGTTGATCATCTGGCGGACCGCTGCTCGCGGGTCTTCGGTTTCGAGCAGTTTCATAAGCTCGTCGGCAATTCTCTCGCGGGACAGCGTCTCAAGTTTCGCTGCTGCAGCAGTGCAGGCAGCATATGCCTCCTCGTCCACCTGCTGTTTCCCGAAACGGGCCTGAAAACGGAAATAGCGCATGATCCGCAGATGATCCTCTGCGATCCGTTCTGCAGGAGAACCGATGAAGCGGATTTGAAGCCTCTTCAAATCTTCCAGGCCGCCGAAATAATCGAAAATTTCCAGCGTCTGCGGATCGGCAGAAAGCGCGTTGATCGTGAAATCCCGGCGCGCCGCATCTTCCTTCCAGTCATCGCTGAACGCCACTGTCGCTCGTCGTCCGTCGGTTGAAACATCGCGGCGAAGAGTCGTGATCTCGACCGGTCCGTCGGGTAGAACGGCAGTGACCGTACCATGGGCGATGCCGGTAGGCACAACCTTGATGGAGGCTGCTGTGAGCCGCTGCATTACATCCTTGGGCAGCAAGGGCGTAGCGATATCCACGTCCTTCGCCTCAAGGCCCAATAAAGTATCGCGCACGACTCCTCCGACAAAGCGCGCCTTGCCATCCAGCGCCGCGATCAGCGACGCGAGGCCCCGTCTTTCCATCCAGTCTGCCGATGGCAATCTCATGGTCCCCAGCCTAGCCTTTTCCCCAGATTATTCAAAATCCCGGCGGTAATCCCCCAGATACGATATTCTTGCCAGTAGATTTCGTAATAATGGCGCTTGCGCCCGTTCCAGGTTCCTTCGTGGATCGTACGGTTTTTGGGATCGAGCAGGAAATCCAGCGGTGCTTCAAACCAGCTCTCGACCTCGCTTGGATCAGCGATAAAGGGCAGGTCCGGGGGAATGACGCTCAGCACGGGCTGAATATTATAGCCGCTGCCCGACTGGAAACTGTCGGTCATTCCGATGATATCAACATGGCCGCGATCGAGCGCCACTTCCTCGTGCGCTTCGCGCAGGGCCGCGTCAATCGCATCCCGGTCGCCCGGGTCAATCTTGCCACCCGGAAAGGCCACTTGCCCCGGATGGTTGCGCATATGCTGCGGGCGCTGAACAAAAATCACCCCCGGATCAGGGCGATCGGTCACCGCGATCAGCACCGCTGCATCGCGCAGGACTTTCAGATCGTCGATATGGTCGCGTTCATTATAGAGCAGATGGTCGAGATCACTCGCATGGCCTTTGACAAGCGCCTTCTCCAGCCGGTCGCGCAGGATCATAAGTCGGCCGCCATCGGGAAGAAGGTGCCAGCGGACCAGATGCCGATGGGCTCGGCCGCGTCTTCCAGCGCCAGTTCGGCGAGTTGATAATAGACCGGCCGCGCTAGCACTGCTTCCAATCCGTTCCGCACCAGCAAATAGGGTTGCGGCTTATCCGTGCCAAATCGCAGCGGATGATCGGCATTGGCGACCACCAGATGATCGGTGTTGAGCCGGAAGGCGAGCGTCCGTTCGGGACCGGTACCCTCGCTTTCCAGTTCCACCGCGACGAAGGGCGCCTCATCGACGATGATGCTCAGCTTTTGATAAGGGGTGACCAAGGCGTAGCTATCATCCGCTTCCCGTCGCAATATGCTGGAAAAGGCGCGGACCATCGCCGGACGTTTGATCGGGTCGCCTTGATGGTACCAAGTGCCGTCGACAGCAATACGCATCTCGCTATCGCCGGTCTCCTGGGGATCCCATTGATCTACCGGGGGCAGCTTTTGCGCTTCGGCCAATTCCGCAATTTCTGCGATGGAGAGCGAGGCTAGTTCGGGCGGCGGAGTATAAGGCATAGGAAATGCCTATTGCCCGGCGTCATTTCTGTAAAGCCTTAGACTCGCTATCTCGACCAAGGTCCAAGCACGCCGGTTTCGGGTAATGGGTTTTTAGGGTTAGCGCGGACCAGCAGCCGCGACTTTTCCCATGGCCCCGGCAGCGTCCATCCGCCGGTTCCCTCAGCGGTAAAGTCGAAGAACCTGCCATAATATTCCGGATCGCCGATCATCACCAGCGGTAGCGGATCATCGGCATGAATTTCCTTGAGCAGGGCCGCCATCATCGCCCGGCCAATGCCCTCGCGCTGAAAATCGGGGTAAACCGCAACCGGTCCGACCATGATCATCGGGTGCGTTTTGCTGTTTTCATCGGTCAATGCAATCGGCCAGCATTGGATTGATCCGAGCAGTTCGTGCTTTTCCTGATCCACCGCAGCCAGCGACAGGCCTTCGAGCATGTCGACGCCTTCGCGCAACTTATAGGCAGTGCGTTCGTGCCGATCATTGCCAAAGGCAGAATCAAGCAGCGATTCGACCAGTTGCGGATCGATTTCGGCGAGAGGAATGATGCTGGTCAAATCGTGGGTCTCATATATCTGGAAAAGCGCGCGCTACTCCGCTTTGTAGCAAAAGTCGAGCCGCATAGGTTGCAATTGCCAGATCGCGAAGCGCCAGCTAAAAGATTGAACTGTTAAGGGAGTTTGCGCGTGACGGACCAAAATGAACCAACCGAACCTTCCACCGGCGAAACGCCTCCGGCGTCTGAGCCTGCGAAAGCAGCGAAGCCGGGCAGGCTAGGTTCGCTGCGCCGCGACCCCAAGGGATGGCTTGTCGTGCTGCTTGGTCTTGGTGCGCCGCTGGCATTCGTCGTCGCGGCGGTTGGCGGTGGCATTGGTCTGTGGGGCTGGCAAACTGGTCTGGCAGCGTTGCCGTGGATTGCACTGACGGCGGTTCTTACCCTCATTCTTGCGATTGTCTTTATCGTGCTGAACCGCCGCAAGGGGCAAAAAACCCGGTGGCCCTTATTGGGGTTGGGTTTGCTCGGGTCACTCGGTTTCCTGGGTTTCCTGATACCCTATGTATCGGCTATCCTGACGCTTCCGGCGATTCATGACATCACCACCAATCTTGCCGATCCACCGCAGTTCAGCGCTCTCACTCTCCGAGCCGACAATTGGGACAATATCCCGGGTGCAGACGACAGTGACATGCGCGGCATGAATCCGCGCCAGCGCTGGGCGACGGTGCATCAGGACGCCTATCCGGACATCCGCTCGGTACGCATCGATCAACCGGTCGCCGTGGTGATCGAGAAAGCCAAAAGGCTGGCAGAAGATCGCGGCTGGAAAATCATCAGCATCGATCCCGCAGCGGGCCATCTTGAAGCAACCGATACGATCTCGCTGTTCCGGTTCAAGGATGATATCGTTATTCGCGCCCGTGCGGCGGAAAATGGTGCCGCCAGTATCATCGATATGCGTTCGGTCAGCCGTGTCGGCGTGCACGATATCGGCGCCAATGCGAAGCGTGTCCGCCGGTTTCTCAGCGACTTGTCAGGAACGACGACCACAGCATCGGAATAGGTCTTTTGCGGCGGAGATGTGCTATTTGGTCGGCGTCAGCTTGAGCATCCGGCCATTTTCGCCATCTTCGAGAATATAGATCGCGCCATCTGGCCCCTGTTCAACCTCGCGGATGCGGTTATTCATGATGAAACGATCGGCTTCCTTGGCCGTGTCTCCATCGAAACTGACACGGATCAGTGACTGACTGGCGAGGCCGCCAATAAATGCGCTCCCCTGCCATGCCGGAAATAACTTGCCGGAATAAAAGATCAGTCCGCCTGGTGCGATCGTTGGAACCCATGCCACTTTGGGCGCTTCAAATTCCGGACGGGTGCTGTGATTAGGGATCTTCTTGCCATCATAATGATTGCCTTCCGATACGATCGGATAGCCATAATTGGCGCCGCGCTGGACCAGATTCAGTTCATCGCCATCGCGCGGTCCCATTTCCTGATTCCACAGGCGTCCTTCGCTGTCAAAGGCGAGGCCCAAAATATTGCGGTGGCCGAGCGACCAGATTTCCGGAAGCGCGCCTTCCTTGTCGACAAAGGGATTGTCCTTGGGGACGGTACCGTCGGGATAAAGCCGGACAATCTTGCCAAGATTGGATGCCATATCCTGCGCTGGATCGAATTTTTGCCGATCGCCGGAGCCGATGAACAGATATTGGCCATCCGGTGAAAAAGCGATCCGGTGCGAATAATGTCCGCCGCCGGTTACTTTCGGTTTCTGGGTCCAGATTGTCTTGAGGTTCTTCAATGCCGGTTTCGAACCGGATAGATCAAGCTTTGCACGACCGACCACGGCACCGCGGGTATCATCTTCTCCCGCTTCCACCCAGCTCAAATAGACCATTTGACTGGTCGCAAAGTCTGGAGCGAGCACGATGTCACCGAAACCGCCCTGTCCGCCATAGTCGACCTTGGGAACGCCGCTGATTTCGGTTTTCTGCCCCTTGGCATCGACGAGCTGCAACTTGCCCGCTTTTTCGCTTACCAGCATCCGGCCGTCGGGCAGGAATGTCATCGCCCACGGTTCATCAAAGCTGGCAATTTCGTTTGTTTCAAAAGGCTTGCGGTCGATGGGAGAAATATCGGCCAGCGCCTGCGCTTCTGTTGTCGCGCCGCCGTTAGCCTGTGCGTTATCTCCGTTGGTGCATGAAACCGCCAGGATTGAAATTGCGAGTGGAAGTCCAATATTTCTCATGAGTTTCCCGTATTTTATCATCAAATTATTCCCATCCACCACTAGTAGCGAATATAGGGCAAGAAACGGAATATTCCTAGGCCAAACCTCGGAAATTTGCCTTACTTCAGGGTCGTTCACGGCTTGCTTACCATTTTTGGTTAAAGCAGCCGCATGTTCGGACAAAAATCCAGAAGCGCTGACCCGCGCCCCCAGTCGGCGGTTTCCCATGGTGTGGGTGTAGCGGGGTTGATCGGGCTGGCTTCGTGGATTTTGATTGCCCGTCAATATGGCCTTGACGGGCCCTATTCGGCGCTCACCGCTTGTGTTGCTTGCGGATTGCCGATGGTGATCTGGTCGCTGCTGATGGACAAGGTGCATTTGCGACCGTCCACCGGGATCGACTGGCATAATCCGAAATCGATTAAAGAGATATTCGACATCAGCCTGGTGAAGCTGACAGGTCTCTGGGCCACTTGGGGCATTATCGCGACTATTTACGCGATTGGACGCTGGTACTGGACCGGACAATATCAATTTTCGATGCAGATGCTGGAGTCCGCCGCACCTTGGCTTTTTGTGCTGTCGATCCCTTATGTCCTGTTCATGGACCGCTATTTCATCGAGCCGCGTGATGGTGCCTGGCATTTCGGCCAGTTACTGACCGGCCGGAAAAACGAATTTGATCGCGAACAGATTTATCACCACCTGCGCGCCTGGGCGGTGAAGGGCTTCTTCCTCGCCTTCATGATCTCGATCGTGCCCGGTGGCTTTGGTGATCTCGTCCGGCTTGATATCAATGAACTTGCCGGCAATCCGGTGGCGATTGCACGCTGGCTGATCATCGCGATGTTCGTCGTCGATGTCCAGTTTGCCACGGTTGGCTATCTGCTGACGATGAAGCCTCTCGACGCCCATATCCGCACCGCAAATCCCTATCTGGCAGGCTGGGTCGCGGCCTTGATGTGCTACCCGCCATTCATCCTGATGGGCGATAACGGACCGCTCAATTATCATGTCAACACTGCCGACTGGTCTTATTGGCTGGGTGGTCAGCCCACGATCCTCGCGATCTGGGGCGGTATTCTGGTCATCCTAACGGCCATTTATGCTTGGGCGACGGTAGCCTTCGGTCTGCGTTTTTCCAATCTCACCCATCGCGGAATCTTGACCCACGGACCCTATAGCTGGACCAAGCATCCCGCTTATGTTGCCAAAAATGCTTATTGGTGGCTGGCGAGCATGCCGTTTCTGGTGACCTCCGGCAGTATTACCGATTTTGTCCGCAATACGGTGCTGATGGCGCTGGTCAGCGGAGTCTATTATTGGCGTGCCAAGACCGAAGAAAAGCATTTGCTGGGCGACCCTGATTATAAGGATTATGCCGAATGGATGGACCGCAACGCACCTATCCCGCGGTTGCTCAACCGGATCAAGCGTCGCACCGGCTGGTGGACCCCTGATCAGGGCCGCGCACCGGATATCCAGCCAGCCGAATAGAATTGTAGTGGCCGTTCGGAGAGGCTAGTCAACGACCATGACAGTGGTTGGTTCAGACGGAAAACACCGATGCTTTGGCGGTCAGGCCGGCAAGGAATTTTACGGCGAATATCATGACAAAGAATGGGGCGTCCCCGTTCATGACGACCAGTTATTGTTTGAAAATCTGATCCTCGAAGGTGCTCAGGCTGGCTTGAGTTGGGAAACGGTGCTGCGCAAACGCGATGGCTATCGCCGCGCCTTTCACGGATTTGATGTCGGGCGTTGCGCAGCGATGAACGACGACGAACTGGAAGCGCTACGCGAAGACGCAAGCATCATTCGCAACCGGCTCAAGATTCACTCAGTTCGCAAAAACGCGCTGGTTTTTCTGGAAATCCAGAAAGAATTTGGCAGTTTCGATACTTGGCTCTGGAACCATCTTGATGGTGCGCCGCCGGTCAACCGGCCGGGCCGTTTTTCCGCTATGGCGAGCACCTCCCCGATCAGTGATATAATCTCCAAAACCCTCAAGAAGCGCGGAATGAGCTTCGTCGGCAGCACCATCATCTATGCCTATATGCAGGCCATCGGGATGACCGACGACCATCTTGCCGAATGCTGGAAAGCCTGATCAGCTCGGGTTCTTGAGATAGGCAATCATATCCGCGCGCTTCTGCGCGTCCGGGATGCCGGCAAAAATCATCTTCGTTTTCGGGATCACCCGCTGGGGCTTTTCAAGAAACTGGAAGAGTTTTTCTTCTGTCCAGGTGATGCCGCTATTGGCATTCGCTTCAGTGTATCGGAAGCCTGCAACCGTACCGGCTTCCCTGCCGACGATATCCGCTAGGGAAGGCCCCACCCGGTTCATGCCGGGGTCGACGACATGGCAGGTCCGGCACTGGGCGAAGCTGGATTTTCCCGATGCTGCATCTCCGGTCAGGCTGGCATATTCAACGCCATCCAATGTTGCGACGTCGTCAGCGGCTGGTACGCCTGCTTCGACGGGAGATGGGGCAGCTTCAGTCGCGCTTGGCGCTGGTTCAGCGGAATCCGAGCCACCACCCGAACAGCCTGCTGTCAAAACTGACCAGGCGACTATTGCAGTTACCGTTTTCATGCTGACCATATTCTATCCCAATCCATCGCTTTGATCATCTGCTCAATATCCTGATCGCTTACCGCAGATGGATAATAAATCAAATGTTCCTTTGGTGGCGGTTAGAATATTCTCCGGCTAAGTCGCGTAAATGATACCGTCCGCCGTGATGTCGTGCCCCGGACATGCGCGATCATATCGAGATCTGAAGTCATGTGTGATTTTGTGAAGGGCCGGAAAACGTGAGCGATGATATGCATAGGGGGCATATTTACCAAGGCTCCGTTTTCCGGCGCAAACCTTTGGGTCGAAGGTGAAATCGAACATCGCCCAAGGATTAATGTTAAGAACGCAATTGTATAACGTTGGTTCCACAGCGGATGATTTTTTCGCTCGGGAATATCAAGACCAGAGCTCGGCGTTCAGTCCGCTGTGAAAGCTGCTACAATCTCGGGAAGCGCGGTCGGATTTTCCATTTCCCGGAGTGCAGCAATCGCGTCGGCCACGACGAGATCATATTGAGCGACGGGCCCATCCAGCGAACAGGGCTTCGCGCCGATCGACCGCATCAGGCCGTAAGCTTTTTTGTTGCTGCGCAGGATGTCGACCCGCAAGCGCCGCAATCCTTCGCAATAGCAGTCGATAAACACGGTCATCATCAATATTCTTGCCACGCCCTGACCATGATATTGGTCCAGTACGGTAATCGCAAACTCGCCGGTGTCGTCGGTTCGATTTTCGCGGAAAACATGTGCGGCGGCGATGGGAGGGTGTTCCTGCTCGCTCATATTGATCACGCCCCAGGCGAGATGATGGACCCCATCGACGTTTGCCAATTTTTCAACAACGGACGGCGGCATTGTCTTCGACCCCGAAAAAAAGCGCAAATAGCGGCTCTGGTCGGACATTTGACTGATGCCCTTTTCGATCTGGCCGAGGTCGGAATGGCGAACGCGCCGCAGGCAGATGTGGGTGCCGTTATCGAGTTTGACGTCGACCGACTGTATCTGATTTTGAAACGAAACAGTCTCGGTCATCGATCCATCCCTGATGTCGCCGTGCTCACCAAATCGTGAGCCGGGCTTGGCCTCAAACTCGACCGGTTGCTGCAAAACTATCATCAATCAACTCTCCGGTGAAGCTATTGCCAGTGATTCCTTGAACGTATGCGTCATGTAGGGGAAAGGGATCTCTATGCCCGCGTCATCCAGTGCCCGTTTTACCGACCGGATCACAAGGTCACGACTTTCGTGCATGTCGCGCTGGGCTGAACCGGACCACCAGCGCAGTTTGAAATCCACAGAACTAGAGTTAAACTCACAAGCGAATATATCGATCGGTTTTTCGCTATCGACGACATCGGCGGATTGCACGGCTTCGCCAATCACGGAGCGCGCCTGTTCGAGATCCGTGTCATAGGAAACGCCGACGACGATTTCGTGCCGTCGCTGCTGTCGATCAGTCAGAATTTCGACGGGATTTTTGAACAGGATCGAATTGGGGACGATCGTCAGTTCGTTGGACGGTTTCCTGATATGGGTTTCGCGCAGCAATATTTGTTCAACTTTTCCTTCGATACCGTCGCATTTGACATAATCACCGATCCGCATTTTTTCGCGGGCCATGATCAATATGCCAGCGAGAAAATTCTCGAATATATCCTGAAAGGCAAAGCCGATTGCGACGGTTCCGATACCAAGGCCGGCAACCAGACTGCCCGGGGTCAAATCCGGCAAAAGGATAGTGAGGGATACCAGCAACCCGACCGTCCAGATTGCGATCTTGACTAGCGTGTCGACAAGTTCGCGCAATGAAGGGCGCATTGCCGTTTTTGCGGTAATCTTGTCGGAAATTTTCGTGGCAAATTTTGCGACAATCCAGGTGAAGATCAGGAATGCGATCGCAATAACCAGGCTCGGCAATAGGCCGACAATGCTTTCCCACATCGACTGGAGCTGCGCGACCAATATCTCGAGGGTGTTCAGCGATTGGTCTACTTGTTCATCCATTTACTCTCAACGCGTACAGACGAATATGGTTGCAGATCAAAATGTGGAAGCAGGCGCGAGGCAGTGACAAAGGACAGGAGCTATCGCCTTTGTCACTGCGCGCAGGGGGAAGGGAAGTTGCGCCGGCAGGGCGCTGATTCCGATAAATCCAGTATTTAGCGGACCGTTACCGTCACAGCACGGCGATTCTTGCCCCATGACTGTTCATCCGACGCCAAGGCATCAGGTCGTTCCTTGCCATAGCTGACAACCGATATTCTAGACAGCTCGACGCCCAGGGTAGAAAGATAGTTTTTCGCGGCATTTGCCCGGCGTTCTCCTAGAGCAAGGTTATACTCGCGGGTCCCGCGCTCGTCGCAATGGCCCTCGACCCGGATACGAACACTCGGATTGGCAAGCAGCCACGCGGCCTGGCTGCGCAGAACTTCCTGATCGGCGTTGTCCACATTGCTTCGGTCGGTTTCAAAAAATATCCGGTCTGCGGCAACATTGGCCAGAAAGTCTTCCTGGCTGCCCTTGATCGGTCCGCTGGAGGATTGGTTGTAATCCGCATTGTCTCCGGGCGCAGGTGGCAGGCCTTGTGGCGCTTTCTTGCTACAAGCAGATAGAGACAGGGCTGCAACGAGCAGAGGCATAGACAGCAGTTTTAGCGAAATAGGATAATTGGACATGGGACAACCTTCTTACTGTTACCCGTGCCTCATAGGTGCTTTTCCCAACAGCAATTACCACGGATTTCATATGCGCTAGCCATCGTGGGCGCATATGAAATCCATTGTAACGGCTGCGGCTGTCTTATCATAAAAAGAGCAGGCCCTCTTCAGGGGCGGTATGAACAAGCAGAAGTCCCTCTGCGATGACGCGGGTAATCGCCTACCCCGACGATGCCCGCGTCATCCAATCTTCAATGTTCAGATTCAATATCCAGACGATAGCCAACGCCGGGTTCGGTCAGCAGATATTCCGGTTGCGATGAATCATATTCAAGCTTCTGACGAATGAGGGCCATATAGCTGCGCAAATATTGGGTATCGACACTGGGGTCATTCCACCCGGCCAGCAGTAGCTGACGATGGGTGACGACTTGTCCCGCATGACGCGCCAATGTTTCCAGCAGATCAAACTCCTTGGGAGAAAATTTGATTTCCTGATCCATCAAGACAACCTTCCGTTTGAGAAAATCGATTGATAATTGACCGGATTGGAATTCCTGACTTTTGACGGCCTCGTTTTTCAAACGCCGGACTGCAGCCCGAATGCGAGCCAGCAACTCCTCGATATTGAATGGCTTGTTGATAAAGTCATCGGCCCCCTGATCTAGCGCAGCGACCTTTTCCGCTTCCTGATGGCGGGCGGACAGGATGAGGATCGACAGGGCGTTGAAGCTCAGCAGTTTCGAGATGATCTCCTTGCCATCGGCATCGGGCAAGCCGAGGTCGAGCAAGATGATGTCAAACACAGTGTCTTTCGCCTTTTTTAACGCTTCGGCGGCGGTTCCTGCTGACTCTACGCTATAGCCTTGTGCGGTTAATACCGGCTGCAGTGATCGTATGAGGGCGGTCTCGTCATCAACCAACAATATTTTCGCGTTCATTTGCCAATGCTTTCTGATGTCGTTGACGTAGCCGGAAGCTTCACGATTATTTTGGTTCCCTTGCCTTTTTCCAAGGGGCTATGCGCAGAGATATTGCCACCAAAGGCCTGCGCAAATCCCGACGCGATGGAAAGGCCGAGGCCGTGACCTTCTTTGCGAACATTTTCTGCTGAACGGTAAAACCGGTCAAATACTCTGCTCAGTTCGGATACTGGTATCCCGCAGCCTTGGTCCGAAATGGCGATTTCGACATGTCCGCCTTGCTTGTGACCGGTTATCAATATCGGCGCAGCATCGGGACTATACTGGATCGCATTTTCGAGAATATTGTAGAATAATTGTTCGAGCATGACCGGATTGGCGCGCACCGTGCAGGCGTCGAAGGGCAGGGATTTGATGATTTCGCGCCCGCCATGATGGATTTTCACAGTGTTCACCGCCGATCCCAGCATTTCCACCAAATCCAGGCTTTCCAGTTGGTCCGGAGAAATGCCGGCCTGCAGTCTGCCAAGATTGAGCAGGTTGGTGGTGTAGCGGTTCAGTCGCTCGCATTGGTCCTGGATGATCGTCAGCATGTCTTTGCGTGACGCCTCAGGCAGTTTTTCGCCATAAGATATCAGGCTGGAAGCGGACGCGGATATGGCGGCCAGTGGAGTCCGCATGTCATGAGAAATCGATGATAGCAACGCGGTCTTAAACTCTTCGGACCGGCGCATGGCTTCTGCTTCCGATTTTTGGTGGAGCAGTACAAATCTGTCGATCGCCATGCTCAGCAGGTTCAACACTGCGGCGAAATCAATCTTGCTCAGCCGCTTGGATTTCTGCGCATTTTGGTTGCAGATCAGCACCCCTACGCGGCGCTGCGATGACGACAGAAGATAGGCAATCTTCTTATCGTGAACATGCTGCAATTCTCCTCGTTCGATGGCTTGCTGTGCCTCTGCCAGCCAATCTTCCTTGCCTTTTACCGCGATCCATTCGTCTTCGCTGAGAGCATGTATTTCAAATTCCTGGGTTGAATCGAAAATGCCGGTCTCGACGATTGCCCGGTCAATATCTTCCAGATGCACCGCTGTTTGCAGCTGGTTGCTGATGTCGAGCAGCAGGTTGATTTTCTGCTGTGCAATCTCGGCGGCGCGGGCCCTGTCGTTGATTCGTCCCGCGAGCACACCCGACAAAAGAGCACTTAGATTGAAGGCGAGCAGAGGGATATATTCGTCTGATGTGGTGACACCAAAATCGAGCAAGGGCTCGCTGAAAAAGAAGTTATAGAAAAATGAAGCGCCAATGCCCGCGAGCAAGCCCCCCCGGAGGCCGTTTACCGCGCCGATTATGGTCACCGCAGAAACGTAGATCAGGGCGGCGCTGATCGGCCGATCTGCATTCTGTGCGATGTAAGTCGCCAAGGTTCCTGCAATAAAGACCGCAAGACCGACGAAGAAAGAAAAATAACCGCGCGCGCTATCCGGGGATCGCCGTGCGTACATTATCGGGATTTTGCTGAGCAGTGGTAGTTCCATCCGGATAGCATAGCGGAGAATCCGGAAAGCGGCATGCACGGATTTTCTATGGTGCCTGCTCACGGACACTGCACATCGAGGTCCTGGTGTATCCACTATGATCTCTGCGATTGCCGGGCCAATCGTGGCGGTGTTGGACTAGCTCCTATCAGTCCCAGGCAGATTGGAATCTGGCTTTGCCGCCGATCAGATCGGCGACGGTAAATCCGTCGAGATTCCGCATGAAGGCCTCGACGCTGTCGGCCAGAATATGCCGCAAACCGCAGACGGGGGTGATGACGCAGCTGTTGCTGGCCTTATCGAAACATTCGACAAAGTTTCCGGAATCCTCAAAGCGGCGGACGACCTTGCCGACATTGATTGCGTCGGCCGGCTGATTCAGCAGCAATCCGCCGCTGCGACCGCGGACGCTGTCTACAAAGCCTTCCGCGACCAGTCGTTGGGCAACCTTCATCATATGATTTTTCGAGATGCCATATTGCCGGGCGATTTCGGTGATCGAATGATGACCGTCATTGGCGGCCAGATACATTAAAGTGCGCAACGCATAATCGGTCTGAACGGATAATCTCATTAAAGATGTATATCATATATTGCTATTAGCTGCCAAGCGGTATAAATAATGTATATGAAATACACATTATCGGAGTCGGGATCATGACCGAAGTCAGCTATGCCCAACGCGCCAGGGCAAAAAAGATGGCTCAAGCCAACGCGCTTGGCATCGATGATGCTTTGATATCCAATCTCGTCGAGACTTTTTATGGTGCCATACGCAGCGATGAACTGCTCGGGCCGATCTTCTTGTCCCATGTAGCCGACTGGACGCCGCATCTCGCGCGGATGAAAGATTTCTGGGCGTCGGTAACGCTCGAGTCAGGTCGTTTTCGTGGCAATCCCATGGTCAAGCATATCGCCGTTGGCGGCCTCGACAATTTGCATTTCGACCGTTGGCTGGTGCTTTGGAACCAGACCCTCGACGATGTTGCGCCCAATGATGCCGCCGCGCAGGTTTTTCGCGATGCTGCCGGGCGGATCGCCGACAGCCTACTTACCGGTATCAAGGTCCAGCGCGGCGGTCTGGACGCAATTTCCCAGTAACAAGGAGACACGATCATGTTGATGGATTTTCAAATGGAAGGTGGCCAGGCAATTGCCGCTGAAATCATGGCGGAAATGGAAGATGTACCGGAAGGGTATCGCGCGCCATCGCATGAAGCCCGGACATTCGGACTGCCCGCTTCGGTCTGGATCACGATGTTCACATCCTATGTCATCTTTTTTGCTGCGCTTTTTGTAGCAACCGGTCACGGCATCGCTGCCATATTCGCGCTGGTGGTCAGCATCGCTTATACCGTCATGTATTTTGGTACCGCCGCCGTCCTGAACAATGTCACCGCAGCCGAACGCAAGGCATTGCCACCGGATGGTCGAATTGGCGGGATAGAAACACAGACCGGGTGGATGACCAACGGTGCCGCAAACGCCCAGATTCTGACAGTCCCGATATTGCTGGCGGTGTTTGCCTGCGCCTTCGCCGTCATCCGGGCTGTGGTCTAATGGCTGGCGCATCCAAGTCCGTCGCTCCTTACGGTGCGTCACCGATATTCGACGAGCTTAGCCTGCCTGATTCCCTGCGCAATAAGCACAGCACCAAGGATGGTACGTGGGGCTTGCTGCGCGTGTTGGAAGGCGAGGTGGAACTTGTGTTTATCGATCCGCCATCACGGCGCCTTGTAACGGTCGATAGTCCCGCACCAATTCCTCCGCAGTCACCGCATTTTGTCAATCTTGTCGGACCTATGAAAATGCAGGTGGAATTCTATCACCACCATCCGCTGGGCGCGGATGATGCCGACCGCTGACATCCATATAAACGAAAGCGCCGCGGAAACGGAAAAAGCCGCATAAGCTGCTTCCTTTTTGGGCGCACTGCCTCTCAGGCGTGCAAGCCTTGGAAGGCTGGCCGCTAGGCTTGATCATGATATGACAAGAATGAAAAAATGGTGACCCCTGCGGGAGGAGCCTAAGCATCGAAAAAACCTACATCTTGCGTTGTTTTTTGATCACGCTGACCGTATATTTTGTACCACATTGTACCTACATTAAAAAGCTGTATCCTGACAATTGTGAACTCTTTTCCTGATTTGCCGTTCAAAACCGGAAATTGTGATATTTCGCGCCAGCATGGCGAGCTGGACAGCTTGCTGACGGCCGTCGCTATGGTTGCACGGTGGCGAATTCAAGGCAATCCATGTTTCCATATTCCAAAAGCCGCGTCTGCGTTAATAGAAGGGTATTTGCGAAAGCGGCTATAGGTCATTGCTGCGCCGATTTTGAAAGGAGAGCAGTCAAAACTTTTGGGGAAGGCCTTCGGCTTGTCCGTGGAGGCAGCCTATCAGTAGATGTAGTTCCGCTTCGCGCCCAAAAGTTGCCATTCGCGGGCAACCGTGATTGTTCCGAAAGTGGTCGTTCCACTCTATCTGTCCTTAATGCACCACGTAGGGCTTTGCAGGCACACTTTGCCGAAAGGCCCAAACTACACCAGTTTGACGGGGTACACCCATTACCATTCAGAAATAGCCTCCGTTGAGATCGAATCTGAGTGATCGATGAAAAAACCGCAGATGAAAGATTCCGCACAAGTAGTGCTCCTGCCGGTGCGCTGTAAAATGCACATTTTCTAAGCAGACGCCTTACTTGTCCAAATTGTTCGATCGGACGTGAGTATTGCTCGGCGATGCCAAAGTTACAGGTCGCGTCTACGCGTTAGTTTGGGAAATCCTGCAAAATTGACAAAAATGCTTGGTATGACGCTAAAAACTTCGGGTAAATCGACGTGGCACCTGAGTTGCTAGGCTGATGTTGCACTAGATAGTAAGCGAAGAAAAGCCCCAGAGGAACCAGTAGCAAGTGGGTCTTCGCAATTTCTACTCCTGATAAATGACAACGGGCGGCCTTCCGAAGAAGCCGCCCGCTGTTCTTGGCATTATCCTGCTTGCTCAGTCTGGCATCACGGCCCGTTCGTCCGCAAATTTCAGCTGCAGCAGATATTCGCTGAGCGCTCGGGGGCCATTTTCCCAAGCGCGTGTCCCCCAGTCGCTCCACCGATCAACGCGGTGACAAAGCCAGAAGTAGAACCGGTCCCGCGCATATTGATCCGGGAAGGTGAGCGACCACA
>RCMY010001173.1_pt1 | contig 24936 bp, 24 predicted proteins | sample 2041341 | NCBI WGS metagenome assembly RCMY01 (sample SAMN09708234, study PRJNA481090) | Marine sediment metagenome, whole genome shotgun sequencing project.
AAATTCCAGCTTAAAACATTGCCAATGGGCGCAGTGGCAATTAGTCCCGCGTCAAAGCGTTCACTGTCTTGATTTTGAACAAAACTGCTTCCATCGGGCACAGTACGTTCCGGTTTCGTGCCCCCTTTGCGGTTTTCGGTCATAAAGCCAGCGGTTGCATAAATACTGGCTCCGTTTTCAGTGCTGTAGAACAAGCGAGGCCGAGCCTTTAATTATTTCTACGCGTGCTAAATCAGTAGGTGGAATTTGCAGTAAACCAATTGAGGAGGCTTGACCTCCAAACAGCGGTAAACCGTCATTTAGCAATTGAGTATAGCGACCGTATAGACCCTGCAGACGAATGTTGGCGCTGCCAAGAGCCGGTGATGTCGTTTGTACTCGCACCCCGCCAGTTTCGGCCACCAGCATGGAGATATTACCTGGTCGCATAATGGCCTTTTCTTCAAGTTCTTCGCGATTAATAACCTCAATACGAATAGGCTCATCGTTCATAGAGCGGCCTAAACGCGTGGAGCTTACTAGAATAGATTCGATTTCCTCATGATGATCGTCATCTTGATGATCTTCACTATGTTCTTCACTCTTTTCGTCGCTAATAGAAGGTAAAGCATTGCCCTGATGTGCCTGTATTGGCAGCACCCACATATTGGTGGCCAATATCGTTATAAAACTAAGGTTTTTGCAAAAATGAAAAGCGTTCATTGAGATTGTATTTCCGTAACATGATAAGGGGGTTTAACGACTATATAGCTTTATGCCAAATACTCGTTCAGTGCTCATTACTTTGATATTAACTAGCTAGCTAACACCTTATTGAGAACTCTGTGTAAGTTACCACCCAAAATTTTATCGCGGTCGGGGGCTTTAAATTGAGCCTTACGCAAAGCATCATCAATTAGGCTCATACGGTGTATATTATTTAGCTCAGGTATTACCACATGCTCTGGTTCAACATCAAAACCTAACACATTTTTGCTTGCTAAGCTTCGCCACCATTCAAGATATTCTTTGACACCCTCGGCGTTATTATTGTTTAGAGCAAGTAGATTTTCTTGGCCGCGCAGTGGATAGTCGTTTGCAATTGCCACACTTTCAATGCCACCGATTTTGGCAACATGCGCGAGTTGTTTTATGTAGTCATCAATGGTGGGAATAGACTGCTTAGTCAGCCAAAAGCTCATCATAAATACGCCAAAGACTCCGCCCGTATCGGCAATGGCGCGAATTACTTCGTCAGGTGAGCAACGAGCATGTTTAACAATTGTGCGCGCGGCCCCATGACTTTGTACAATAGGAGAGTTACTTAGTTTAGCCGCGTCAAGCGCCGTTTGAGGGCTCGAATGGCTCACATCAATAAGCATTTTTTTGCGGTTCAATTCATATATGAGCTCTTGGCCCGACTCGGTTAAAGGCAGGTTAAGACCTTTTACGCCATCATTATCTAAAGCACCGCCAGCAAAGCGATTACCGTAATGATGGGTTAACTGCAATACGCGCAAGCCGTGTTGGTGTAATATGTCTAATTGCTGCCATTGATTATTGTCGCCATCAGCTTCTACGCAATCAGCACCTTGGATTTGAAAGAAAACAGCCGTTCTATTTTGTGATCTAGCTTGTTTAATCGCGGTTTCATTAAGACCTTGCATATAAACGTCAGGATTGGCGCTTACTAGGTCAGCCGCTTCTTGAATACTTTTTAAGCACGCTTTATAAGTGCGTTTGTAATTCTTTGTACCGTCTGCTTTTTCAATGGTTTCAATAGCTGAAATATCGGCAATATAGGCATCAAGCTTTGACTTCTTAACGTCATTAATATCGCTAGGCAAAAACGATAAACCGTCTATGTATAAAGGACGAGGGCTAGAGCCCAGAGCGCGAATTGAGCCAAAAGGCACTGCTAATGAGGCTGCAGCAAGACTTTTAAGAAAAAAACGACGGGTATTATTATGTGTTTTTTTGATCATAAATTTCCTTAGTATTGCTCCTTTACATGGAACAATAACATTCTATGGGATAAGCGCGATACTCGCTTCAAAGTACCTACACAGCCAGATAGTTCAACATTACATATTAAATGCCTATCACGCTTATATTTATTCTTTTTTATCGTCGTCTTTGGTTTGATTATTGCGTAAAAACCCAGATATATCTTCATCCTTTATTGAGAGCTTGTCTTGACTCGTGGTAATACTTGAACGCGTTTGCTGATTAACCTGATGAATGTTGCTTGCACTTTGTAAATCAGATTCATTGGTAATAGACGCAATAGCCTCTCGCTTGCGCAGGAATGACTTTATTTCTGCCACTATGCCTTTTAACTCATCTTCATTTTTACGCATCGTCAATATGTATCTAGGTGCTTCAAGATTATTGACGCCGCTGGTGGCAAATATTGAAGTAGTAATACGCGATGAAATAATCCAAGGGGTGATGGAGCTGCGCACCACCACGTTTTCAGATCGCGTTGAATCATGTATTGCCATGCCTGTTGATATTCTAGACTCGGTATAAGTTCCTTCTGTTTTCATAAACATTAGCAAAGAGTCAAACTGTAGTTCGCCCCAAAACAAATGAGAAGCTTTTACCATCAAACTGCTACTGGTGCTTATTGAAAGCCAAGCAAAAAAGTAAAAAAGAATATTATTAATATCGCTTACTAATATTGCTAATGAGGCATCTGAATAAGTCCCGACGGGGAGATCTTGTACAAATATAATGGTTTCAGCAATACTTATTCCTAGCCAGTAAAACAAGAAGAAGCCCACTAGCATGGCTATTTGTGATAAAAACGTCAGTATTGTTTTCAAGAGCTTTTTATCGCCAATAGGATCATTTGATAAAGCGGGTTGTGTTTCAACTAATAACTCGCCATTAAAACTACCTTTGCCGTCTGCTTGTTCAGTCAGTTTAGGATCAAAATTCCGATATATGCGGTTTGGAATTTCTTTGTAGCGCCGATTCGCCAATACAATATTTTCTATATTGATAAAAATTTCATTGGGATGAACACTTTCTTGCATATTCTCTCTAAATTCACTGACGTCGGTAAGCGGGTTAGCGGTTTTAAATCGTGCAAAAAGAAGTGGCAGTACAGACGCTAAAACAATCAAAATGGCAATTAACAAAATTAAAAGATTGGTCCAAGCCGAAAAGAGTCCAATACTGTTAGTAAAATCTGTGACTTCTTGTGGCGTATAGGGAAATATTTTGTCTAAGTAAAATCCGGCAAAAACAGGAATTATAATTGCCAATGCCATTAACACTGCGACCGACAATCCACCGGCCTTTTTTATTTGGCTTTGGTTTTTTCTGTTGATTGATTTCGCGGCTGAGCGCCAGCTCAAGACTAAATAAAAAAGTAAAAGTATTGATAATAGTGGCATTACGAGAACTTGCGCGATTTCGCCAGCAAGACCGGTAGACACAATAAAGTATACGATACTAAAAACGACCAATACCGCGAATAAATTGATCACCACGCCGGTTAACTCTAAGGCTAAAAAGCGCAGCGGATAGGGCATAAATGTGAGTTTGGGCAATAGTGTGTGGACTAAGCGTGAAACCCAGCCGACAGGTTCGCGAAAGGTTGTATTCTTGCGTCCCATCAGCATTGAATGCAGTTGCTTATCATTGTAAAGCACCGCATTTTTTTCCATGTTAGCAGCATCTTGCTCAGACACGCTTTGGTTGGGTGCTAATGAAGTTGGGACGCTTCTTCCCACAAAATAGCGAAATAGTTGAAAAATGCCTGAACCTGCATTACGCAAACCTATCGCCAACAATATAAAGCCTAAAATTGCGTAAGTGTAAGCCATGACAGGCTCCACTTTTAAGGTCTCAGATATTGATAACAGTATACTAATACTGCTTAACGCAAGAAGAATGCCGGCTATTGTTTTAATATAGCCTTCCGTTTTAAATGGGTTTTGAATACCTAGTTTTTCTGAGCCAAAATCAAATGCCATGGGTACTACCTTGTTTGAAGAGTTATAAATTATAGACGCTAAAAAACGCGTATTATACATAGTTTCTGAAGGCTAGCATGCGTGAAAATATCTTAGCAGTGGATAGGCGTTAAAATTCACAATTTAGGCACAAACTAATGTGCAAAAGTTTACTCGTCAAAAACAAGTGTAAATATAGTCATATTAGAGTAGAGCGTTATTTGTCTGCATCTTGCCTAAACCTATACTAAGGTCTATATTATAATAGATCGTCAAGTCCATTTCTAAATCGTAAAGAGCATTTTGGAATCATTAGCATAATGATTGAAGGAGTATTAGATGGAAGCAGCAAATCATTCTATGGATTCGCTTTTCAAACAGTTGGGTTAGACGCAACGAATAAAGCTGTTAAGAATTTTGTAGTTAAAAATGCATCTTTACCTCGCTATAAAAAGCAACATGAATCTCTACAAACAAACCGGCGTTAGTCTGGTTCATCCAATCTACGTTTTTGATGGTATACCAAGCTCACGATAGTCATGAACTAGAAGAGTATGAATAAATGAAAATTAGTATTTATCGTTATATACCAACTCAAGATGAAGTCCCCCGAATGCAGGACTACACGTTTGAACTTAAAGATGGTAAAGACATGATGATTCTTGATGTTCTTGAGCAATTGAAAGAACAGGACCCTACTTTAACTTACCGGCGAAGTTGCCGAGAAGGAGTCTGTGGTTCCGATGGTATGAATATCAACGGTTCAAATTGTTTAGCCTGCATCACAAGTGTTTCAATGCTACTCAATGGCGGTTATCTACCTTCTGGACAAGCGGTTCATCCAAATCGAAGTGGTGCGGATATCGTGATACGTCCGCTGCCGGGTATACCAGTAATACGTGACCTAGTGGTTGACATGACCATGTTTTTTGAACAATACGAGCGAATTAAACCTTATCTAATAAACGATGAGCCTTCGACAGGGAAAGAAAGACTTCAATCGCCAGAGGATAGAGCGAAATTGGATGGGCTCTATGAATGCATCTTATGCGCGTGCTGTTCAACGCAGTGCCCTTCATGGTGGTGGAACCCAGATAAATTTGTAGGTCCTGCTGGACTATTAAATGCCTATCGATTTCTTATTGATTCGCGCGATACCGCAACTGAAGAGCGCTTGTCTGAACTAGACGACCCATTCAGCGTCTTTCGCTGCAAGTCTGTCTTAAATTGCATCTCATTTTGCCCGAAAAAGCTAAAGCCTCGCGTCGCAATAGGTCAGATAGAAAAAATGCTGTTGAGGCGCGCGTCAAATTTAAAAATTGATGATTAAATTTTTAATTTAAAGCTCTTTAAATATACATATTACACAGAAAGGATTGTTATGCGCTATCATCAATTAAGAGAAGTATTCAAGTATCTATATAAATTAAAAATGGCGACGCTAGATTATTATGAAAGAAGCCTTAAAGTAACAAAACAAGAACGTACTAGAATGGTTTTACATTATCTTATTGACAAGCAAAAAACCAGAAACGAACATCTAATGGACTCGTTCTTAGATGATCATGATAAAATATTAGAAATATGGTTTGATGATGAAATTGACCCGCGTTTACTAATTTTTATAGAAAAACTTGAACCAGATCCTGATGCCAGTAGTGACAAACTACTGAGTGTACTGATTCAAATTAATGAGAAAATCGAAGATTGGTTAAACGCTGTTTTATTATCGGTGTCAAACAAGCATGGTGAAGAATACATTCAGAGTGTAATAGACTATCTTCATCATACAAATCAGCAAATATTGCATGCTGTCCATCGGATGGATGATGTATAATAAGGTTCTTTAAGGTGCAATCTATTGCTGTTGTGGCACACTTGGTTTGTTAGAATATTATTAGCAGCGGATCAGCAGTTCGTCAACAGTAGCATGCTAAAAGATAAAATCGCATCGCGAATATTAGAATCTGATCCTTGCAAGAGAATCTTATATACTTAAGTACAAATTAGCTCACTGATAGATTTTCACATGCATCAGCATATCCAAAAGCTACATAATATAGCGTCAAAACAGCACCGAACCATTATGGGTTTAATGAGTGGTACGTCATTAGATGGTCTGGATATAGCAATCTGTAAGATAAGTGGCCATGGCACTAACACAATAGTAAACATTGAAGCCTTCACAACGCTTCCTTATGATCAAGAATATAAAACTAATGTACGCAAAATATTTGCGCGTAAACAAGGTAGTATTCAAGATGTATGCTTATTAAATGCGTGGGTAGGTAATTATCACGCCAAACTTATTAAGCAATACATGCAAGAGCAAGGATATGGCAGTAAAGATATCGACATTATTGCTAGTCACGGCCAAACTATATACCACTGCCCAATTCAACAACATCAAATTTCCACTATGCCAAATGCCACTTTACAAATAGGTGACGGTGATCATATCGCGGTGGGTACGGGTGTTATTACGCTTAGCGATTTTCGCCAAAAGCATATAGCTGCAGGTGGGCAAGGCGCGCCATTAGTGACCTATGGTGACTATCTTTTATTTCATGCCAAGCATGAAAACAGAGTGTTATTAAATATTGGCGGCATTGCTAATCTTACTTATTTACCACAGTCAGGTGATTTAACAAACGTTTTCAGTAGCGATATTGGCCCCGGTAATACAATGATGGATGGCTATATGCAACAGCAATATACCGATCGTGACTATGATGAAAATGCTCAAGTCGCATTATCGGGCAAGTGCAATGCGAATTTACTTAAGGCCCTAAAAGAACACGCGTTTTTTAGTTTACCTTTTCCGAAAACCACCGGTCCGGAAGTTTTCAACCTAGCGTACTTAAAGCAAGCAATCGAAAAAACAGCTTGTAAGCATTTATCCACTGCAGATGTGATGGCAACCTTGTGTCACTTTAGTAGCGATATTATTGAACAAAGTATCCATAAAATAACCGCGCACTTTACTAGCCAAGATAAACTCGCTATTTATGTAAGTGGTGGTGGCATGCATAATCCTTTATTAATGCAGTTAGTAACTGACAAATTAGTCAATGCACACAGCACGCCAGAAAATGCACGGCAAATCTCGCTTGGCACCACGCAGCTACTTAGTCTTAATCCTGATGCAAAAGAAGCGGTATTATTCGCCTTGCTAGCCAACGAAACACTGTGTGGAAATAAGCAGACCTTTCAAAGTGCGGGACCCAATTTACCCAGTGTGAGCATGGGAAAAATTAGTTTCCCTGATTAATGCGCTTCGTCCCAATTGTTCCCCACACCCGCTTCTACTACCAGTGGTACATCAAGTCGCACGCTATTTTCCATAAGCTTATTAATGTGTTGTTTGTACGCTTCTACTTTGTCTTCTTTTATTTCAAAGACCAGTTCATCGTGTACTTGCATGATCATCGCAACATCGGTTTTATCGCCTAAACCGTTCATCCACTTACTCACGTCAATCATGGCCTTTTTGATAATGTCAGCAGCGGTGCCTTGCATGGGAGCATTAATAGCGGCGCGTTCGGCGCCTGCGCGACGAGCTCCATTGGTGGCGTTAATTTCGGGTAGGTACAAGCGACGACCAAATACAGTGGTAACATAGCCGGCTTGCTTGGCACTCTCGCGTGTAGATTCCATATAAGTTAACACGCCAGGGTAGCGTTCAAAATACGTGTCCATGTAAGTTTGAGCGTCATGGCGCGAAATGTTTAGTTGCTTACCCAAGCCAAAGGCTGACATCCCGTAAATTAATCCAAAATTAATCGCTTTGGCGCTGCGCCTTTGATTGTCTGTGACGTTTTCTAATGACTCGCCAAAAACTTCTGCAGCCGTTGCTTTATGCACATCAATTCCATTAGCAAAAGCATTTAATAAGCCTTTGTCTTTGCTTAAATGGGCCATAATGCGCAGTTCTATTTGTGAATAATCGGCCGCCACTATTTTATAGCCATCACGTGGAATGAAGGCTTGACGCACTAGGCGGCCTTCTTTGGTGCGAATTGGAATATTTTGTAAGTTTGGATCGGTTGAAGACAATCGACCGGTGGCGGTTATTGCTTGATGATACGAGGTATGTACTCTATTTGTACGGTGGTTAATCATGCGAGGCAGTTTATCGGTATAGGTGTTCTTCAGCTTGGTCAATCCTCGATACTGCATAATAAGTGCTGGCAATTCATATTCAAGAGCAAGTTCTTGCAACACTTCTTCTGAGGTTGATGGCGCGCCTTTTGGGGTTTTCTTTTTTATCGGTAGTTCAAGCTTTTCAAATAGAATTTTTTGTAGTTGCTTAGTTGAACCTAAGTTAAAGTTTTCTTCGGCTAACTCATGAACCTGTGACTCAAGTTCGATAATACGTTTCGCTAAATCTTGACTTTGTTGTCCCAATTTCTGGGAATCAATTAATACACCCGTTTGCTCCATTATCGCCAATACGCTGCTCAACGGAATTTCAACATCATTGAGTAAATCGAGCAAGCCATCTTGTTCTTCAAGCAAGGTTTTTAGGGCGTCATATAAGCGCAAAGTTACATCAGCATCTTCAGCAGCATATTTAGCCGCTGTTTCTAGTTCTACTTGATTAAACGTGATCTGTTTTGCACCTTTACCGGCTATTTCTTCAAAGCTAGTGCTTTTATGGCCTAAGTACTTAAGTGACAAACTGTCCATGTCGTGACGTGTGGCAGTGCTATTCAATACATACGAGGCCAGCATGGTATCGCATAGTATGCCTTGTAAATTTATATCGTAGTTAGCCAGTACATTTTTATCATACTTAATGTGTTGGCCAATCTTTTTAGGGCGAATATCTTCCAAAATGGGTTTAAGTTTAGCGAGTACATCGTTTCTATCGAGTTGGTCAGGCGCGCCCGCATAGTCATGCGCAACAGGCAAGTAATACGCGGATTGATCAGTAAAAGAAAACGAAAGGCCGACTATTTCAGCTTGCATATAGTCAAGACTGGTTGTTTCAGTATCTATCGCATACCGCTCAGCGCTTTCAATTTTGTCTAGTAACTCAGCAAATGCTTGTTCGGTCAAAATGGTATGATAATGGCTCGTATCAATAGGACTAATAGCTTCGCCGGTATCTTTACTGTCGCTTGTATTATGCGCATCTTTTTGGTTTTGAGTGACTTGTTGTAATGTATCTGCGTCACTCACTTCACTTAACCAGCGTTTGAATTCAAGTTCGGCAAACATATCTCGTAAAAATGGCTTGTCCATTTCGTCGATGGTTAGCGAATCAAGCTCTATGTCTAGTTTTAATTCTGTTGCTATTGTGGCTAATTCGTATGATAAAAGCGCTTGTTCTTTATATTCGGCCATTTTTTTGGCCATGGTTTTAGCGCCTCTAAAATCAAGCGACGCGATTTTGTCGAGATTATCATAAATTTCTTTTACACCACCTATTCCGTTCAGCATGGCAATCGCACTTTTATCACCTACACCAGGCACGCCTGGTATGTTATCTACCTTATCTCCTTTTAGTGCCAAATAATCAATAATTAGCCTGGGGGGAACACCAAATTTTTCAATTACGCCATCAACATCCATGGCGGTGCGCGTCATCGTATTAATTAAGGACACGTGCTCATTGACTAATTGCGCCATGTCTTTATCGCCGGTGCTAATTACGCACGCAATGCCTTTTTCGGAGGCCTGCTTAGCTAGCGTACCTATTACGTCATCTGCTTCCACACCCGATTCAACGATCATCGAAAAGCCCATGGCTTCTACAATTTTGTGTAGCGGTGCTATTTGGCTGCGTAACTCATTAGGCATAGGGGGGCGATTAGCTTTGTAGTCGGCATAAATCTCGTCACGAAAGGTTTTGCCTTTGGCATCAAATATGACGGCCATATGAGTGGGGTTATAATCTTTGACTAAAGAGCGCAACATATTCACCACACCGTAAATAGCACCAGTGTCCATACCCTTAGAATTGGTCAGCGGCGGTAAACCATGAAAAGCTCTAAATAAATAAGAAGAACCATCAACGAGAACTAATGGTGATTCGTTTTCTTTGTGCATAATTTACCTTCTTTGATGGACTTAGAGTTATAACTTTCTGATTTTAATGAAATAAATCATAATTCGCAGCCTGAAAAGTTGTGGATAACTTTGTTGGTAAGTCAACTCGCGGGCATAAAATTACTACCTTTTTCTTTCGAAAAAAGTATACATGATATAAGAGTAGGAATAAAACAGACTGGTATTCAGTATTTCCATTTTCTTTGTAGTTATTGTTCCGTGCTTGCTTCCGCATTCGTTATTCAATACTCATTCGAGTAAAGATTTGTTATTTTGTTGCGGCTAAATAAACACTTTGCATGTCAATTTAGTGACGTAAAAATAGCACAAATATTGGCTTTTCCTAGCAAAAATTTAATTTATTTTTTTATCTTTTTTGTTCAATGGGTTATAAATGACGAGTAGAGATTGGCATTAGAATTGTTGTGTGCTTCTTAATGTCAAATAAGCATGTAACAAAATACCTTTCATGCCATACTTGACGCATTATTATTGACATGTTTATGCAATAATTAACATATTCAAAAAAAGGGGTTAACCGGGCGTGCAATACCGCGCAATAATCAGAATTTTAGGGCTTTTAGTCGCAATGTTTAGTGTGACTATGTTACCACCCGCGCTCATATCCTTGATCTATGGAGATGGTGCTGGTTTAGCTTTTTTGGTGGCATTCATTCTTAGCTTAGTAACTGGTCTGGCATTTTGGTACCCATTTAGGCGTGATCGCGCCGATCTAAGAGCAAAAGATGGCTTTTTGATAGTGGTACTTTTTTGGACGGTACTAGCAAGTTTTGGAGCTTTACCTTTTGCATTATTAGATCAACCCGAAATGAGTATCTCAGATGCCATCTTCGAATCTTTTTCTGGATTAACAACTACCGGTGCTACGGTTATTGAAGGTATTGATTACCTACCTAAAGCGGTGCTGTTTTATCGCCAACAATTACAGTGGTTTGGTGGTATGGGAATTATTGTACTCGCGGTGGCTATCTTGCCCATTTTAGGTGTAGGTGGTATGCAGTTGTACCGTGCTGAAATGCCAGGGCCCGTAAAAGATTCAAAAATGACCCCTCGTATAGCGGATACTGCGAAACACCTTTGGTATATTTATTTTTCGATCACATCAGCCTGTGCATTTGCATATTGGTTAGCCGGAATGAACGTATTTGATGCCATATGCCATGCGTTTTCGACCATAGCAATTGGCGGGTTTTCAACTTATGATGCAAGTTTAGGGCACTTTAATAGTCCTTTGGTTAACATAATATGCGTTGTCTTTTTGTGGATAGCAGCGCTTAATTTTTCACTTCACTATGCGGCTGTTAGCGGTCGTAACATTAAACATTATTTTAAAGATCCTGAGTGTAAAACATTTTTTACTATTCAATTCACGTTAGTAACGGTTTGTTTCCTGGTACTAGTCAATTATACCGTTTTTGACAGTGCGGAAATTGCGCTTGACCAAGCATTAATACAGGCGGTTTCTATTAGTACAACTGCGGGTTTCTCTACCACAAACTTTTCTGAATGGCCTACGTTTTTGCCTATTTTACTAATATTTTCTAGTTTTATCGGTGCTAGCGCAGGTTCAACGGGAGGCGGTATGAAAGTAATCCGCGTTTTGCTGTTATTTAAACAAGGTAAACGAGAAGTAGATCGGCTTATTCATCCTAAAGCAGTATATTCAGTTAAGCTTGGTGACCGCGCTATTCCGGACCGAGTGGTAGAAGCTGTTTGGGGTTTTTTTGCGGCATATGCGATTGTCTTTGTGGTCATTATGATTGGGCTAATCGGTACCGGTCTAGATGATATCACAGCGTTTTCTGCAACAGCCGCAGCATTAAATAACCTTGGCCCGGGTTTAGGCACGGTAGCAGGTACCTTCGCGTCCGTAAGTGATGCGGGTAAATGGTTATTAGTGATAGCGATGTTGTTTGGTCGGCTAGAGATATTTTCATTGCTAGTTTTATTTTCACCCACGTTTTGGCGAAGCTAAGTCAAAAATGGTTCTGCTTATAATGGCTATCTAACATATCAATTATTTACTTAGAAGAACATCGCGCTAGGCTGGAACAAGCGTTCAACGTCACCAATGAATTTTTTATCCACTAAGAATAATATTACATGGTCGTTTGCCTGAATTTGGGTATCACTATGCGCAATAATGACTTCATCTTTGCGCACTACTGCGCCAATAGTAGTGCCTGGTGGTAACTTAATATCTTTAATTTGTTTGCCAACCACCTTCGACGTTTGCTCATCTCCGTGCGCAATAGCTTCAATAGCTTCGGCCGCGCCGCGGCGAAGTGAATGTACGTTTACGATGTCGCCTCGTCTAATATGTGTAAGTAGCGCCGATATCGTTGCTTGCTGTGGCGAAAACGCAATATCAATATCGCCTCCTTGCACTAAATCGACATATGCACTGCGTTGAATCAGCACCATGGCTTTTGCTGCGCCCATTCGCTTAGCTAACATCGCCGACATTATATTTGCTTCATCGTCGTTGGTCACGGCAATAAATGCGTCAATACTTTCGACGCTTTCCTCATTTAGTAATGTTGCATCAGAGGCATCGCCCTGGAAAACGGTTGCGTTATCAAGCGTATTGGCCAAGTATTTAGCCCGCTCTGCGTTATATTCAATAAGTTTCACGTTATGATTATTGCCTAAACTTTTCGCTAAGCCTTCACCAATTAAACCACCGCCAGCAATCATTATTCGTTTGTAACTTGACTCAAGCTTTTGCAGTTCACTCATAACCGCTCGAATGTGCTTTGTATCGGCAATAAAAAACACTTCATCATCGGCTTCGATAACCGTCGAACCTAATGGACGTATTGGACGTCCGCGTCTGTAAATAGCAGCCACTCGCGTGTCGACGTTTGGCATATGTTCTTTTAACGCGGAAAGTGCGTGACCTACCAATAACCCACCGTAATATGCTTTAACGGCAACTAGGCTTGCGCGGCCATTTGCAAACTCCACAACTTGTAATGCCCCCGGATAATCTATTAGGCGTTTTATTGCCTTTGTGACGAGTTGCTCAGGCGCAATTAAATGATCAACAGGAATGTCTTTATGATTGAATAATTGATCTTGATAAATAATATATTGTTCAGAGCGTACGCGCGCAATTTTGGTAGGTGTTTTAAATAAACTATAAGCAACTTGGCACGCCATCATATTGCTTTCGTCACTGCTGGTAACGGCGATAATCATATCAGCGTCTTGTGCGCCGGCCTTCTTTAGAATGTCGGGGTGTGAGCCAATACCACAAATAACCTGAAGGTCGAGCCTGTCTTGTAAATTCGATAAAATCCGTTGGTCTGAATCAATAATGGTGATTTCATTTTTTTCACCGGCCAAATTTTCTGCCAGCGTACCACCCACTTGACCTGCGCCAATGATTATTATCTTCATTTTAGTCTTATTTATTTACCGTTTTGTGAGTCGTGCATAAAAAAACCCGTCCATATTGTCTTGACCGGGCAAGATTTGCCATGTGTCTAATATTTGATTATCAATGGTCGTAATAGGGTCAAGTGTAGCGTCATTGTGCGCGACAATAAAGCGCTCAATTTGCTGCTGGTTTTCTTGCGGCAGGATAGAGCACGTGGCGTATAATAAGGTGCCACCTTTTTTGAGTTTTTTCCATGCTGATGCCAATATTGCCTGCTGAATTTCAACTAAGGGTTCAATGTCGCTCGCCTTGCGTAACCACATTATATCAGGATGGCGGCGAATAACGCCGGTGGCGGAGCAGGGCGCATCTAGTAAAATTTTGTCAAACATGGGCAGTTCAGGCTGCTTATCTAACTCCCTAGCGTCTTGGGTTAGCAAGGTGAATTTGTCTTTAAACCTTTGAGTATGGCCAAGGCGATCAAAATTTTCATGAATGCGCAGCATGCGTTTTTCTTCAGAATCAAGAATATACAAGTGCGCTAAATCAGGTTCACTCTCTAATAAGCCCGCGCTTTTACCCCCGGGCGCGGCGCAGCAATCTAACACTACATCATTCTTTGCCACCCTTAGCAGCAGTGCTGCTTGTTGCGCAGCGTAGTCTTGTACTGCAAAAAAACCTTCGGCATATCCGGGTAACTGCGTAATTTCGCCTGCGTTTTCGAGTTTACACGCATTATTGGGGTAAACCTCAAAGCTAATATTCGCTTCGCTGAGTAAATTTTGATACGTTTCAAAAGTAATCTTTAAAGTATTAATGCGCAGCCAAAGAGGCGCACGTTGGTGCATATTCGTTGCAAGGGCTTCAATATTGTGGCTTGGCCCATAGGTTTCAGATAGCACTCTATATAACCATTTAGGTAATCCCAAATTGATATGCGCGTGTGGATATTCTTGCGCTTGAATATTTTCACGCTGAAAACGTCGTAAAATTGCATTTACTAAGCCGCTAAGTGCTACTTCTTTCATTTGCTTGCAGGCGTCAACTGTTTCCGATACCGCGGCGTGTTCAGCGGTTCGCGAGAACGCGAGTTGATAAAAGCCAATCATGAGCAAGTGCTCGATAATTTTTTGTTGTTTTTTTAAAGGCTTATTGAGTAACTGGCGCAACCAGACTTGTAATTTTGGAAGATTACGCAAGCTACCGTATACCATTTCTTGTAGCCATGCGCGATCTTGTGGCTTTTCGTGTCGCGCCCAGACGCGAGGCATTAGTTCACTTGCCGAACGGCCATTTTCAAGAATATGGTATAATACCCAAGCGGCATCGGCGCGTTTATTAACAGGGTGCTTTATGTGAAGGGAATCTTTGGATTGCGATTGTTTAACAGGCGGTGAGCCTGGCTTGTTTACGTGTTGAATCATGCGAGTACATGGCCAGTTTCAAATAATTGTTTATTACCATTTACCAACTGCTCAACCTCTTGTATTTTTTTACCGGCGACTTGTATTTGTTTTATAACCAACACACCTTCACCTGTAGCGATACGCAAGCCTGCTTTATCAAAGGACAATATTTCCCCAGGCGTGCCTAGCAACTGCCCGCTTTCGTTCAGTGTTTCAGTAACAGCCTGCCACACTTTAAAAGGGGCCTCTTTATAAGTAAACCACGCCACTGGCCATGGATTAAACGCTCGAATATTTTGTGACAGTTGCTGGGCTGGCATTTGCCAATTTAAATAGGCCTCTTGCTTTGACAGCTTTGCTGCATAGCTGGCGTCTTCATTATTTTGTGGCACGGGTATTAATTCTTTAAATTTTGAGAGGCTCTTGACTAAGGCTTTAGGTCCCAGTGCGGCGAGCTTTTCATATAGGCTGGCGCTTGTGTCGTCTTGCTTTATAGGTATTCTTTCGATATATAAAATATCACCGGTATCAAGTCCTTCGTCCATTTTCATAATGGTAATCCCAGTTTCTACATCGCCTGCCCAAACACTTCTTTGGATTGGGGCTGCTCCTCGCCATTTTGGTAAAATAGAACCATGCACATTTATGCAACCAAGTGTAGGGGCTTGCAGCACTGCTTTTGGTAATATCAATCCGTATGCGACAACAATCATAAGGTCAGCTTGTAGATCATTAAACGTTTGTTGTGCTTCTAGCGCTTTAAGTGATTCAGGTTGATATACGGGTATATTGTGCTTTATCGCTAACTGTTTAACCGCACTTGCCGCCAATTTTTTACCACGTCCAGCGGGGCGGTCAGGCTGTGAATAAACGGCGACTATGTTATATCCTGCATCAAGTAAGGCTTGTAAATGAGAGGCCGCAAATTCAGGTGTACCGGCAAAAATTATGCGCAAAGTAGATCCTTTGATAAATGTAGAGCTTGGCTTATGTAACGCCAAGCTATTAAAACGCTAAGCCTTGGCAGCAAAACGAGCTTCTTTTTCTAGTTTCTTTTTTAGACGAGTACGTTTAAGTGGTGATAGATAATCCACTAGCAACACTCCTTCCAAATGGTCAAGTTCATGTTGAATGCAAATTGCCAGCAGGCCCTCCGCTTTTAATTCAAAACTGTCACCATTTTCGTTTAACGCGGTTACGGTTATTTTTTCGGCTCTATCTACTGTGGCGTAGTTATTAGGCACCGATAAGCAACCCTCTTCACTACAAACAGTACCTGATTTTTCAATGATTTCAGGATTAATAAATACGTGAGGCTGGTTCTGCTCTTCAGATACATCCATCACAACGACACGTTTGTGCACGTCAACTTGTGTTGCAGCTAAGCCAATTCCTTTTTCATCTTTCATGGTTTCAAACATGTTTTTGACTAAACTTTTTATGTTGTCGTTAACGACCTCTACAGGTGTTGCAACCGTGCGTAAACGATCATCAGGGAAGGTTAATACTTCAAGTACAGGCATAAATTCACTCTTTAGGTCAGTATCAATATTAATAACATTGATTCAGAATTCGTATTTAATAATTATATTGATTGCTTAATATAGTAACACAAGGCGAAAGTTTGATTACACATCGCATTCTAAATAATCGTTACACATATTCACACATAGTTGCCTTTTTATATTTGTGTGGCAAGCGTCAAAATCAAGGGGTATACACTAAGTGCCATTAAATAATATAGGATTTAAACCGATAACCTATTATACAACAGTCTTTTCAGATATGAATCTGAATTATTGCAAGGTTTATTGAAGATGCTCAAAGGTGTAGCAATAAGTAAAAAAATTATACTAACCCTAGTGTTATTAGTGGGTAGTATTGGACTAGCGTGCGCTGATATAATTGATATCAAGTCTGATGCACCTACCACTTATGTAGTGAAAAAAGGTGACACTCTTTGGGATATTTCCACCTTATTTTTAGATGAGCCTTGGTTGTGGCCAGAATTGTGGCGTAACAATGTGCAAATAGAAAATCCTCATTTAATTTATCCAGGAGACACCTTACGCTTGCGCTATGAAGACGGTAAGCCCGTAATTGATATTGTGCGCAGCAAAGAATCAGTAGTTTTAAGTCCCTCAAAAAGAGTGGTAAATAAACCAAGCCCTATATCGGTGTTACCATGGTCAACGCTAGCTCCCTTTATTGCAAACGACAGTATAATGAGCCCCGAAAAATACCAAGCCTTGCCAACATTGTTGGGCGACAACGCAGGCTCGCCTCGTTTTACCGAGCAAGATTATGTACTTGCTTACAATGTTGATGATACTAAGGCTAATTACCAAGTTATACGTAAAACACGCGAAGTATTTGACAGTAAAGGAAATAGCTTAGGTCTTCAAGTGAGTCATTTGAGTAATGCTGACATTAGCAACACTTTATCGAATAAGCGCCAAATTGTGCGGATAAAAAATACGCACCTTGAAGCGCGTCAAGGTGACCGTTTAATGCCCAATGTTGTCAGTTCAAGCAGTGACTTAAGCTTATCTCCAGCCGCTACTCAGGTTGGTGAAATTGTGCAAAATATTAATGGTTACGTGCTAATTGGGACGCAAGATGTGGTGATTGTTAACCTAGGTAATGATCAAGTATCGCCAGGAACAGTGTTTGGTATATATCAACAAGGTCCCGATGTTATTTTTGATAAAGAACCTGATTATGCAAGCAAAACGTCATCGCTACTGGACATCATCTCGTTTAAAGAGCGAATTCAGCAGCCTGCTTATAAAGTGGGTGAATTGGTTGTTATAAAAACGTTTGAGAATGCCAGTTATGCGTGGATAACAAAAACTGAAACGCATCTGCAAGGCGGAGAGCTAATCGCAAAGCCCTAACATAAACAACGCGCAAGATACTGGCCAGCGCTTTTCTTGTGTATTTTTTAACATAACCCATTCCAAGGAAGGAATTAGCATTGTTTACTTCATTTACCCAAAAAATCTCTGACCATCCTGACTACCCGCGCGTGCATAACTGGTTACGTTTGCACAATGTTCCTAATATTGGGTTTATACGTTTATCAAAAAGTGCTAAGAAACTAGGCTGTAGTTTACTTGAGTTATTATCTCAAAACGAATCGTCTTTACGCAGTATTGGTTGGTCTAGCCAGCAAATACATGCGCTGTCGACGTCCCAAAAAGAGGTGTTGAAACAAGTAGATTGCACCATTAAATGGCTGCGTCAGTCGCCACATCATTATTTTATTACTTTCGAGTGTGAAGAATATCCCGCTTTGCTTAAACACATTACACGACCACCTCTATTTTTGTATATATCGGGCAACATAGATTTACTGAAGCAGCCACAAATCGCTTTTGTGGGTAGCCGAAATGCTTCTGTTAGCGCTGTGCAAACTACTTACGAGTTAATCCAAGGATTAGCAATGCATACAAACGCTGTTTCTACTAGTGGTTTAGCTTTAGGTATAGACGCCGCATGCCATCAAGCTAGCTTAGCCAATAAACTCCCAACAATAGGCGTGCTTGGCTGCGGTGTAGATGTTGTGTATCCTAAACGTCACAAGCATCTATACGCCGAAGTTGAAAAGCATGGCGCACTGGTTTCTGAATTTTTATTAGGTAGCACTCCGGTCTCTACTATGTTTCCGCGTCGAAACCGTATAATCAGTGGTATGAGTTTGGGTACAGTGGTGGTTGAAGCTAAAATAAAAAGTGGCAGTTTGGTCACAGCTAAGTATGCGCTTGAGCAAAATCGCGAAGTGTTTGCTATTCCGAGTAACATCAATAATCCAAATGCTGAAGGCTGCCATTGGTTAATAAAGCAGGGCGCAAAGTTGACCGAAAGTATTCAAGATATTGTTGATGAAATTCCAAGTATTCTAAAACCTAATAAAATAGTAGAAAAAAAATCATCACAAAGCTTGGCATCTGATCCATTGTTAGATAGTGTAAGCTATAGCGCAACGTCAGTAGATCTGATTGCAAGTCGCACCGGCATGCCACTAGGTGATGTGCTATCACAATTATTAGAGTATGAGCTGCGTGGGCTAGTCGCTTCAACTGCAGAGGGCTACGTCAAATTGAAGGGCTAAAAAATGTTCGATATCCTCATGTATTTATTCGAGAATTTAGTTAATAACCATACCGATGTGGTGGTTGATCAAGATGAGTTAACTGATGAACTCATCCGAGCTGGCTTTCATCATGATGAAATATTTAAAGCACTTGCATGGCTAGAAAAACTTTGTGACTTGCAAGGTAGTGATGAAAAACCTTATTTAACACGTGCGAATGGACTGTTTAATACGCGCATTTACAGTCATGATGAACAACAAATGTTGGATGTCGAGTGTAGAGGGTTTTTAGTGTTTCTTGAGCAGATTCAGGTATTGTGCGCCACTACGCGAGAAATGGTGATTGACCGCGTTATGGAAATAGATTCAAGCGAATTCTGCTTAGTTGATTTAAAGTGGGTTGTATTAATGGTGCTATTTAATGTACCTGGTAAAGAAACGGCTTACGAACAAATGGAAGACTTATTGTTTGATTACCCAGAAGGTCAATTACATTAACGGCTATAAAGTTGTGAGCAGAAAATTGCGCAATGACTAAAAAACAGGCAGATATTTTTCCCGCATTAGCTGATTCCGAAGCTAGCCAGTTAGCCTATGGCGATTGCCCTAAATGTGCATCTCCCCTGCAAATAAAGCACGTTGGTAAAAATAGCTTTGTAGCGTGTACTGCGTATCCAGCATGTGACTATTCCCATTCTCTCACTAATCAAGAAGTCACCACATTAAAGACCATCGACGATAGTCACTGTCCACAATGTAATGCATTATTAGCGGTCAAAAAAGGCCGCTATGGTATGTTTATAGGCTGCACAAACTTTCCTGACTGCCACTTTATTTCCAGCAATCAACTTAAACAAAAAAGCGCACAGTACACACCTGTAAGCTGCCCTAGTTGCACATCGGGTTTACTACAAAAAAAACAAAATCGCTTTGGCAAATTTTTTTATGCCTGCGATAATTATCCTAAATGTAAGTATGTGCTTAATCAGCAGCCGGTCAACAAGACATGCCCTGCCTGCAATGCCAGTATCATGCTGCGTAAAGGTAAAGATGAGGCTGTATTGATATGTGCAAAAGAAGACTGTGCACAACAGATAAATGAATCGGAATAAATGAACACTTCAATACAACAAGTTGTAAACTGGTATAGGCAGGGTGAAGTGTTTGCATATCCAACCGAAGCCGTTTTTGGTTTAGGCTGCGATCCACAAAATGAACCGGCAGTAAAAATGATTTTGTCCATTAAAAGTAGACCGATCGAAAAAGGAATGATTTTAATTGCCAGTGAGTTTGCTCAAATTGCGCCCTATGTCGAATTTTCGTCATTACCGAAAACATCGCAGACTAAAATTTTAGCGAGTTGGCCAGGCCCTGTTACTTGGTTGTTGCCAAAATCGAGCTTTACCCCTATTTGGATAAGCGGTGATTCAAACATGGTTGCCGTAAGAATAAGTGCACATCCAATAGTGCGCAATATATGCGATCTACTTAAACAAGCGATTGTTTCCACGAGTGCGAATCCTGCAGGGAAAGAACCGGCTAAAAGTGTTCAAGACATTATCAAATACTTTGGTGATTCGTTACATTATATAGATGGGGAGTTAGGTCAACAGCAGTCTCCCAGTAAAATTTTTCACAGCTTAACCATGGAAACCATTCGCGCATGAATGATAAAAACGCGGCTACATCAGTTGGTGCAAACGAAGTTGTTACCGAAAAGCACATTGCTAAAGTCAAAGCCTTCTTACTTGAGTTGCAAAACAATATTTGTCAAACCCTATCACTAGTAGATGGCTCAGGAAGTTTTGTTGAAGATAACTGGGAGCGTGAAGGCGGTGGCGGTGGTCGCTCTCGCGTGATGCGCGCAGGCAATGTAATTGAACAGGGAGGGGTAAATTTTTCGCATGTGTTTGGAAGTCAAATGCCAGCTTCTGCCACGGCCGCAAGACCGGAATTAGCCGGACGAAGCTTTCAAGCAATGGGGGTATCCTTAGTGATTCATCCTAACAATCCTTACGTGCCTACTTCACACGCGAATGTTCGGTTTTTTGTCGCGTTAAAAAAAGATGAACCCGCTATTTGGTGGTTTGGAGGAGGTTTTGATTTAACCCCTTCGTATGTATTTGTGGACGATGCAAAGCACTGGCATCAGGTTTCTCATGACTTATGCGAGCCCTTTGGAAATGAGGTGTATCCTGAATATAAAAAATGGTGTGACGATTACTTTTATTTAAAACATAGAGATGAAACACGTGGTGTAGGCGGACTGTTTTTTGATGACTTGAACCAATGGGGCTTTAAAAAATCGTTTGAGTTTATGCAGGCTGTAGGAAATGGCTATTTAGATGCTTATGTTCCTATTGTTGAAAAGCGCAAGAATATGCCGTTTACTGAAAGGCAACGCCAATTTCAATTGTACAGACGAGGTCGTTACGTCGAATTTAATTTAGTTTACGATCGCGGTACGCTTTTTGGCTTGCAGACTGGCGGTAGAACAGAGTCAATATTGATGTCGTTGCCGCCATTAACGCGTTGGGAATATAATTATCAGCCTTCACCTGAATCACCGGAAGGCAACATTCAGCAATATTTACAGCCTATCGACTGGTTGGCTAAACAGTAAATTTGCAACAATAGCACTCTAGTTTTTATCCAAAACAAGTTTATTGCTTGTTGACACGGCAAATAATTTGATTTAGATCAAGGAAATAAATAGATATAAATCAACTATTTAGAAAACCTTAATCTAGATCAATGTTTAAAATAAAGTCTTCTATATTATTGTCTCAAGATTTTTGATTAACCCTAATATAGTGAGTACATAATGAACAAAACTTTTCTTTCTACAGCCATCATTTCTGTTTTAGCGTTATCAAGCGCAACAGCCTTATCTCATGAAGCTGGTGATATTTTAGTTCGAGTTGGAGCGACCACGGTTGCACCTGAAGATAGTAGTTCTAATATACTCGTTGGCGGTGAAAACTTTGTACTTGGTGGTGCAGTTGTTGGTGGTGTTAACGTTGACAATAATACTCAGCTTGGCCTGAACGTGGCATATTTTTTCACCGATCGCTGGAACGTGGAACTATTAGCAGCAACTCCGTTTACGCACGATATGGATTTAGATAGTGGCATTAATCTTGGGAAAACAAAACATTTGCCGCCTACTATTACGGCAAACTATTACTTTAACGAAGCCACTGCTAAATTTCAGCCTTATGCTGGAGTAGGGGTAAACTATACGCTATTTTTTGATGAAGAATTTAACAGTGCAACGGTTAGTGTAATTGAGGGCGCCGCTGGTGCGACGATATCTGATCTAGATGTAGATTCATCATTTGGCTTGTCTGCCCAAATAGGTGCAGATTACGAAATATCTGAAGGCTTGTATGTTAACGCCTCAATTCGTTACATCAATATTGAAACTGAAGCTAAATTTAAAGTAAACGGCGCGAACTTAGGTGAAGTTAAATCTGTTGAAATTAACCCTATCGTTTACACAATATCTTTAGGTTATAAGTTTTAATTACTTAATGAAATAATATTTTGTTAGTAATTTTGCCCTGCATTGCTATGTGGGGCTTTTTGTTTTTGTATATACTTTAATTTTCGGTATGATTACATTTCTGCAATTTTAACTAAGGTCTCTTTTGTCTTCTATCTCTCCTATTGTTTGTGTGTTTGGGAATCCTATTGCACAAAGTAAGTCGCCTACTATTCACACTATGTTTGCCAAGCAGTTTGGTTTGTCGTTAGATTATCAAAAGCGTCTTGCGCCTATTGACGGTTTTGTGCAATCTGCAAACGAGTTTTTCGCAAATAAGCACTGTATTGGCGCTAACGTCACTATGCCGTTCAAGCTAGACGCACTAAACTGGGTTGATGAACTTTCAGTTCAAGCTGCGCGCGCCGGAGCAGTTAATACTATTATTCGTCAACAAGATAAATTTGTAGGTGACAATACCGACGGTATTGGTTTAGTGATGGACTTACAAAATCACCTAGTTAACTTAGCGGGTGCTAAGGTCTTAATTATTGGCGCGGGCGGGGCTGCAAAGGGTGCATTACCGGCGTTAATTGAAGCGAATATTGAAAGTGTTTGTATTTACAATAGAAGTATAGTTAAGGCTGATAAATTAGTGGCCGAAACAAATGCATACACACCAGACAAAGCCTACACATTTGGCTCATTGCAAACCAAGGGTTCGCAAGCCATGCAGGAATTCGATGTGATTATTAACGCGACCTCGTTGAGTTTGTCAGCTAATTTGCCGAGTCTTCCTGATAGTATTTTCAATCACCATCCTGCCGTTTACGATATGGTTTACTTATCACAGCCGACTCAATTTTTAAATAAAGCGGCAACATTAGGGTGTGACACGTGCATCGACGGCCTTGGCATGCTGGTTAACCAAGCCGCGCACAGTTTTTTCCTCTGGTTTGGACATAAACCTGACACCCAACCGGTTTATGAATATTTGCGCGCGCTCAATAAATAATTAATATGTTCTATAGCTCTTGCTGATACATATTTTTTAGTACAACATAGTTCTTGGCCGACTCAGGCAGAAATGCTTTTTCCTGCTCGTTAAGCGGCCGTTTTTTTACCGCTGGGTTCCCCACGTACAAATAGCCACTTTCTAATCGCTTATTGGGCGTCACTAAAGAACCCGCGCCAATAAATACATCGTCTTCCACAACTACGCCATCCATTACAACCGCGCCCATGCCGACCAACACTCGGTTACCAATAACGCAACCATGCAGCATGCATTTATGCCCCACGGTAACATCGTCACCTATAATCAGTGGGAATCCGTCGGGATGCGCTTTACTGGCTCGGCTAACATGTAACACCGTACCATCTTGAATATTAGAGCGCTGACCAATTCGAATAATATTTACATCACCCCTAGCGGCGACGAGTGGCCATACACTGCTTTGCTGTCCTAATATAACATCGCCCACCACAACTGCTGATTCGTCGATATAAACAGAATCATCAAAACGCGGCCGTATGTTATTAAAAGATCGAGTTGTCATATAATTATCCTATAATAGTAAAAAAGTGGAACGGGCTGTTTGAGAAAAACGGTAAGGTAACAAATTAGACTTAACTTAAAGCAAGCCACACGCCAACTAACACGAGTAAGCTTCCGCCAATACGATTAATCCACTGGGCTTTATTGCCTTTATTTAAAAGTGTGCGCAGACCTTTACCGCCATTAGCGTATAATAACATGCAAAAAAACTCACTCAGCATAATAATAATCACTAGCACGAAAAGTTGCGGAGCTATGGGGTTATCTATACTAATAAACGGCGGCAATAGCGAAATCATAAAGGCCCAGCCTTTCGGGTTTGCCACAGCAGTTATAAAACCCTTTGATATAAGTGTGGATCTACTTGGCGCAGCGAGTGTAACATCAAGACTATTATCAATATGTACTTTAGTCGCCCACATCTTCAAGCCAAGGTACACTAAGTAGCTTGCTCCTATCCATTTAAAAGCAATAAACAATCTTGGGTACTGCAACATCATATTAGCTACACCAATTACCGCCAATATTGCGACTAATGCTACTCCCACTACTTCGCCAAGCATCATCCATAGCGTTTTTCTTACACCAATGGCCATACCCAAAGTCATCGCTAGGCTCATGCACATACCTGGTGTAATGGAGATAAAAAAGAATGTTGGAATAAAAATAACTAAAACGGTCAAATCAGGCATGGTCGACTTGTTATCCAAAAATTATTAACGCTAACGGTATACTCATTATATAAAAGCATCCGCATTATTGATTACTACGAGCAAACTAAGGCCAATTGTAGATAATTTGTAAAGAAACGATACTATTTTAGGCGTTTCGTTGTAATTATAGCCACTCAAGCATAAAAGACTACATTTTTTGCAAATTATGCTTGCACTACAAAATCAGTTATGTAGAATGCGCGCTCGCTTCAAGGAGACATGCTTAAGGCAGTCACCCACTGGGTTTACCCCAGTATGAAGCGTCAAGATTTAAGCGT
>RCMY010001174.1_pt1 | contig 24925 bp, 22 predicted proteins | sample 2041341 | NCBI WGS metagenome assembly RCMY01 (sample SAMN09708234, study PRJNA481090) | Marine sediment metagenome, whole genome shotgun sequencing project.
TTAGGGGCAGGCGGCGACAAAACGTGTGCCATTTGTCCGCTGATAGACGCAAGAGCCGGAAGAGGTGCGGCCGAGATACCTGCCAGCATAGGCCCCGGCAGCGCCACCTAGGACTGCGCCAAGTACCCTGTCGTCATCACCGGACACCGCTGCCCCGATCAACGCTCCGGTTGCTGCACCAGCAATTGTTGAATCTTGCTGTGTCTCACACGCAGAAATCGGAATGAGAAGGGCCATTAATACCAGATATTTTTTCATGCTATTCTCCATTCATTCTGTCGCACGACCAAGGCGTTAGTCAAAAACTGGCTAATGTCTGTCCAATTCAAACCAAGCTTTCCGCAGCATGTGCTGCGTTTTCTGATCGAGCATACTGAACAATGCTGCCTTCCGCGAAAGCAGGCTTGATATTGATCAATATGCGAGAGAGGTTTCGGGGGGCTTAGCACATTTAGAAATCTTGGTACTGACTAAGCGATTTTTGGACGGAAGCCCTATGAGATCTAAATAGAACATTCCGCGCGTTTGAGCATATCGGCCGTGTTCCGTCAGGAAGGTTTTCCTCATTTGAAGTCCCGTCCGTTTCCTTGATCTTCCGAAACCCATTTCATTCATAAAAGCTGATGGCGCGGCTATTCCGCTGAAAGGCCCAGAGCTGCAAGTACGGGTGGTTCTCTTTGGCCCTATTCAGAAGAGCTTCGCCGAGTGTCTTTCCGACGTGCGTTGGAAGAAGGTATAGGTGCTCGACCCAGCCAACCTTGAGAGCACAGAATCCGACAGAATTTTGGCTCTCTTCAACAATCCAGACCTCGCATTCCAAAATTACCTGTTTGCGAAAATACTTCTTGTCGTCTTCAAACGAATGCAGATTGGGCTGATAGGGCAAGAAAAACGCTCGGGACTTTCCGGCGATTGCTGCCACGGAATCGCTTTCGACAGTGGTTGCCTGCCTGAATGATATTTCGAGCATTGTCATAACGACGCGTCTCCAAACTGAATGCACAATTAAAGCGATATATTGCACGCCAGCATTGTAGCCATGAAATCCTTGTCTTCGTTCCGATGATGGGGGACCAGAATCCGCTCCGCCCGCATAGCTGCGCCGTGCCCGAAAGCTGTGAAAAAGATCATGACCACCACTCCGCAACCAAATATCGACGCGCTTTGTGTGTCCGCGCAACGGGCCGTTTAAGCAGACTAACGTGGCATGAAACAGAGCTGTGGGTAATGAAGGCGGGTAGGTATTGAACCTTTTGCCGTTCTCAGTTGTTATTCAAGAAGAGGAATGTAAGGAGAAGACCGATGACAAACCCGACCGTCGAGACCTTTTGGGACGAGCTAACAGGCAGTTGGCAATATGTTTTCCATGATCCTGCCACCATGAAAGGTGCCATTGTCGATCCGGTCTTGGACTTTGATCCGCGGTCGGGATCAACCACCTCCGAAAACGCCGATCGCATTCTGTCCTACGTTGAGGAAGCCGGGATTGAGGTGGTCTGGATCCTGGATACGCACCCGCACGCAGACCATTTTTCTGCCGCGGATTGGTTGTCGGAAAAGCTGGGTGTGCCTACTGCGATCGGGGCTCAGGTCACAGGTGTTCAGAAGCTGTGGAAAGACATCTATAACCTGCCAGATGATTATGACGTGGACGGCCGCCAATGGGGCAGGCTGTTCGAGGACGGCGATGTATTTCAAGTCGGGGAAGTGCCGGTCAAAGTTATGCACTCTCCGGGGCATACCCTTGCATCCGTCACATATGTTGCTGGCAACGCTGCCTTTGTGCATGACACGCTGATGATGCCGGATAGCGGGTCGTCGCGTGCTGATTTCCCCGGCGGCAGTTCAAAGGCCCTATATCAAAGCATTCAGGCGATCCTCGCCCTGCCTGAAAGCACCCGTGTTTTTGTCGGTCATGACTATGCCCCAGATGGGCGCGATGCTGCGTGCGAAGCGACGGTGGCCGAGCATAAAGAGGCAAATATCCATTTTAAGGACAATCCATCCGAAGAGGCGTTCAGGGAGGTGCGTGACGCTCGTGATCAGACACTGTCGTTGCCCAAATTGATGCTCGCGGCGCTTCAGGTTAATATACGTGGCGGGCGTTTGCCCAAAGCTGAAGATAATGGGCGGTCCTATTTGAAAATACCGCTCAACTATTTTTCACCCCGATAGGGGCTGGCAATACAAGCCGCGAGGGTTGCCGGAAAAGCTATGCAGTTATCTGATCAAAAAATGACACTGGCAACGGCGATTTTGTCGGCAAATTGATCTATGTCAAGGATACATTCGTGTTGGTGAATGCATACTGTTGCAACCAAAGGATGTTGGAGGATTTCACACGACCATGGCAGACATCAGCCCTGCTGATCGCTACACCACGAAGAAAGCTTGGGCGGTGATAAGGATCATGTGATCACCACCAATGGTTTTGGCCTTCCTAAAGGCTAGCCGGAATATCATCCGAGACCATCAACGTTTTGCGCGAATATTTGCGAGCATGCGGAACGTTTTACCTACTGGGCGAGGCATTGAATGAGCGACCAAACCGACGCGGAACTGCCATTAAAAATCATTGACCATGACGGAGGCAACCCCGCCGGTTCCGCGACACGCAGAAGGTTTCGCAAGCGGTATTTTCTGGTGCTGCTGGTGCCGTTATTTCTATTCACGGGTGCCGTAATCGGTATGTATTTTCAGCCGCCGGGTCTGCAGAAGTTCTATGCCCTGACCGGGCTGCAGCCGGGCGGCGGGTCTAAATCACCCATCGCTCTGCCCCCCGAAATTGATCTGCCAAAGGACATGGTCGAAACCATGCGTGTGACCGATGTCGTGGGCCTTGCGCGCCTTTTGCCACGCGGCGATGTTTCGATCGTGGCGGCCCCCTACGGTGCAGGGGATGCAAGGGTTGCGGAACTGCTGGTGGCCGAAGGGGACAAGGTCGAAAAAGGCACGCCGGTGGCGCGGCTGGACAACCATGATGTCCTTGATGGGGCCGTCTTGCTGGCCGAGGCCGCCGTTGCCATCCGCGAGGCGGCGTTGGTGCAGACCCGTGCAGGCGTTCAATCTAGCCGAGACGAGGCACAAGCCGCGCTGGATCAGGCTCGCAGCGCCGCAACCGAGGCTGCCACAGAACTGGGACGCACCCGCGCATTGTTTGATCGCGGTGTTGTTACACGCAGCACACTGGATACCGCTTCGGCGGCGAGCCAACAGGCGTCGCTTGCGGTTGCCAAAGCCCAAGCAACCCTTGCGCGGTTTGTGGCCGTGGCGGTGGACCAACAACCTGATGTAATTGTAGCCGCGCGAAATCTGGACGCGGTCAACGCGGATTTGATCCGCGTGCAGCGCGATCTGGCGCGGGCAGATGTGCTGGCACCCATCACGGGTACGGTTCTGAACATCCATGCCACACCTGGGCAACGCCCACCCGCAGACGGCATCATGGAAATCGGAGATACCGACCACATGATGGCCGAGGTCGAGATATATCAGGACCGAATTGTTCAGGTCCAAAAGGGCCAACCGGTCGAGCTGGTCTCGACGGCGCTTGGCCGGACATTTCAGGGGAAAGTCAGCTTTATCGGTCTGACGGTCGGGCGGCAGGGGTTGGTGTCCGATGACACGGCGGCCAACACCGATGCTCGGGTGATCCGCGTGCTGATCGAACTGGATGCGGCGTCGTCCCTGCTTGCATCACGGTTTACCAATCTTGAGGTCATCGCCCGGATCGACACCCATGCAGCACTTGCGCAATGAAGCGCTTGTTGCACGCAATCTTCGGACGTTTACCGATCGGCTGGCTGCAATTGACCCACAGCCGCCCACGCTTTGCTGCGGCCCTTGCCGGTGTGGCATTCGCCAATGTGCTAGTGTTTGTGCAGCTGGGGATTATGAATTCGATGGGGACAGCCACTTTGAAACCCTACGAATTTTTCAATGCGGATATCATGATTTCGTCTGGTGATGCGAACTCCATGACCGAAGGCGGCAATGTCGCTCGGCAATGGTTGCTTCAGGCGCTTGGCGACCCACAGGTGGTTGCCGGCACCGGGCTATTTGTCGGAAATATAACGTGGCAGCGCCCGACCAAGACGCTAGGGCTGACGACTTACGGTCTTGACCCGACTACAGGTAATTTTTTTGCATCCGGGATTGCGGCAAAAGCGGCTGTCCTACAGCTGCCAGGGGCAGGTTTGCTCGACCGGTTCAGCCGTGGCCTGCCCAAGGAAGAGGCCGCATCGATCCGCCCCCAAACGCCGCTTTCCTTTGAAGTGTCGGGCGAGACATTGACCCTGTTTGATACTTTCGCCGGCGGCGGTGGCTTTGGCGGTGATGGATATATGATGGTGTCAGACCAAACCTTCTTGCGTCTTTTTCCCGCGCGTACGTCAGCGGCCCCCGATCATATTTTGCTACGCATCTTTCCGGGCGCTGACCCTGATACGGTTGCGGCGCGCTTGGCGGGGCTGATCTCGGACAAATCCTTGCGGGTGCGCAGCTTTGCCGCCGCCGGCCAAGAAGACCTGTCGTACCAGCAGACCAAGCGGCCCACAGGCATCATCTTTGGCTTTGGTGTGATCATCGGAATTCTGGTGGGGATCGTCATCGTCTATCAGGTGCTGTCCACGGATGTGTCGGACCATATGCGAGAATACGCAACATTCAAGGCGATGGGGTACAGCCATAGGTTTTTCCTCGGGGTCGTGCTGGAAGAGGCGCTGATTTTGGGTGTGCTGGGCTTCTTCCCCGGTATGATTGTGGGGACGGCAATCCTAAAGGGGATGGCCATGGCGACGACGCTGCCCTTGCAGATGACCCTTGGCATGGCCGCATGGGTGTTTGTCGGAACCGTGATCGCCTGCAGCTTGTCGGGTGCCATCGCCACGCGGCGTCTGGTGCGGGCAGACCCTGCCGATCTGTTCTGATGGGGGATAGATATGGACGTCAATAATCCGATCGCCGTCGCGGGACTAAATCATTGGTTCGGCACTGGAGAGGCGCGAAAACAGGCGGTTTTCGATGTGAACCTGTCCGTTGAACGGGGCAGTCTGACGGTTCTTGTCGGGCCGTCCGGGTCCGGCAAAACGACCGTTCTGACGCTGTTGGGCTGTCTACGCGAGGTGCAAGAAGGGTCGGTGCAGTTGCTGGGGCATGAATTAAACGGCGCGAATGCGACGCTGCTGACCACCCTGCGCCGCCGTCTCGGGTTTATATTCCAAGCGCACAACCTGCACGAAAGCCTGACCGCGCGACAAAACGTCATCATGGGGCTCGAGGTACATGGCAGGTTGCCGACCGACCAGACCGAAGCGGCGGCAAGTCATGTATTGAAACTGGTCGGGCTTGGGGACCGCTTGAATTATCTGCCCGGGAATTTGTCAGGGGGCCAAAAACAACGGGTCGCCGTGGCGCGCGCATTGGTGGGAAACCCCGATGTAATTTTTGCCGACGAACCAACCGCAGCGCTGGACCGCGAAAGCGGTGCAAATGTTGTTGCGATGATCAAACGCCTTGGCCACGAACGGGGGACTACCACGGTCATGGTTACCCACGACAACCGCATTATGGATCAGGCCGACAGGATCATCACACTTGAAGACGGCCGCATTGTGGATGACACGCGCGCTGTTCGTGTTTGAAGGCTAGACGGCTGTTTGGGCAGCACAAAGAAAGTATTGGCAGAGAAATTGAAGCTTATACGTCAACGCTTATCCGCGGTGCTTCGGAAGTGCCGGGCCAACGGTTTGAACTACGACCTGCTCTAAGTGTGTAGCATAGGTCCCAGACGATCAATCAGGTCCGCCCACTGCACCCGACGATTAGAACGAAAACAGCACGAGCGGGTGTCTCGGGTGCCTACATCAATGTTCAGAAAGTAGTGGCTGTGCTGCCAGTCTGGAGCTATCCAGTCTGGGCGGGTTTTCCCTGCAATCAGGGAAATTTACAGGGAATTAAGCAGAGTTTGCTGAAAATCCGAGCTTAGGGTTCTCTATTAGGTAAAAAATTCAAGCGTTTGCAGGTGATTTCCCTAAATTGAATAACACGGAAATTCCTTGCGTGTTTCAGTGAAGTGATAAAGCCGAGCAGGGAACCAACCTTACTCCCTAGTACGGAAGTCGGAGGCGATTTGATTGCATCAGCAGAAATCGCGGTACGCTAAAGGTAAATTTCAATTTGGCTAGTGTTGAGCGCCACGATCGTTCCAAAGTTTCCAGTATCTCAATCGACGGGCTTTCAGCCACTTTTAATATATTATTGGAATCATCATTTTGGTCCGAACGATATGAGTATGAACGTTGCCATGTTTGGCAGTTACAGCGTCCTCAAGATGGCCCACGAGCCGCTAAATATGAAAAACATTATAAGCCATTTATATTTTGCCGGATATTAGGGAAACTTTCTCTTGCCAAAAATTATTGACTGATCGTACCAAGACGTCGTGGATTGAGTACTCAAACGAAATTCATGAGAGGGAAATTCCGGGTGACCGGCAAGTTTCCCAATAGAATACGAAGTGAGACGGAACGAAGGCCTTCCTCTCTGATGCTGCAATAGTGGCCCTTCGTTCAGGACTGATGTTGGTCCGGCCCTCCATACATCACCTTTAACCGCTGTGTCGCTTACGCGAGACAGTCTTTGTATGTCGTGCGGCTCACCGTGCGAGTCTGATGAAAGAGAAACTATGGCCAAAACGAAAATAGACATCGAAACTTATATGGTACCGCCGATCTTGGGACCCAAGTTGTTTCGAATTGACCCTAACGAACTGACCTTCAATTGTCGGTCCAAGGGAGAACTTTACAAAGAGGACATCTGCGAGATAGTCGAGGCCGTCAACATAACCGGGTTTCTGACACCGGTACTTCTTGACCAAGATGATGTCGTCTTGTTTTGGTAATGAAGTTTGCGCGCGCTGGCCATGTTGCGCGCCGTTGCTAAATCCACTCAACAGTCATCCCAAAAACGTAACCAACGCCGTATACGGTTCTTATGATGTCGGGTGCCTTGGAATCATCCCCAAGTTTCTTTCGTAAGCGGCTGATCCTTGCATCCATGCTGCGATCAAACGGCTCGGTCGACCGCCCCGAGGTGGCGTCAAGTAATTGACTTCGCGTCAGGACACGCCCCGCAGAACTTACGAATGCCATCAGTAAGCGGGCTTCGGCAGAGCTTAGATCAGTGCCGTCGCCATCAATGTTAGCAAGCGTGCATGCGCTGAAATTGGCTGTCCAACTGCCAAATCGGGCAATTTTTGTATCACCTTCCTCGTTCCGAATTGTGCCGCTCCGGCGCAAGACAGCACGCACGCGCGCGACAAGTTCCCTGGGTTCAAACGGTTTGACGATGTAATCATCAGCCCCGATCTCAAGCCCGACGATCCTATCTGTGAGGTTGCCGCGTCCCGTAACAATAACTTTTGGCAACGTCTCTGGAAGGATTGAGCTTTTAATCAGGGAGAGACCGTCTCCATCCGGCAAGCTAAGGTCGATTAAGCAAATATCCGGCAACTGGCGGTTCACTTCACGTTCAAAGTCAGACCGCCGCGTAAAGGAAAGGACGCTGAACCCATGTTGCGAAAGAGCCCGAACGATCAACTTCGAGATATCGAGGTCGTCCTCAAGAAGATATGCAACTGGCATCATAGTTGTTCTCTCCTTGCTTTCATATCTTTGGAACTAACAGCTTTTATCGCTTGGGCCAAATCCTCAACCTCAAATGGCTTTCTGAGAAATGGAATACTCTGGTCTTCTGCACTGCTGAAATTTGTTTGCCCGCTCATCAAAACTATACCAACTTTGGGAAATTTTGCCTTCACACGAGAGGCAAGCGCGTTGCCATCCATCCCACCGGGCATGCCAATATCCGAAAGCAGAATCCCAACTTCGTGAATGCGTTCCAGCAGTCTCAACGCCTCGACACCACTCTCAGCTTCGACCAAAGGGTATCCAATTTCTGCAAGCTTGCGCCGAACGATGCGTCTTACATCCGGGTCGTCTTCCACGAGTAGGACCATCGGCAGGTCGGTTTCAGGGGGTCTGATTACTTCTGGCAGTTCTTCGAATTGTAAGGGTTCGTCGGCGTCACCGTTAGAGTCGACCAATTGTACACTCGGAAGGAGAACTGAAAATGTCGTTCCTTTTTCTGGAATGCTGTCGACCCGGATGGAACCGTTTGATTGCCTTACAAACGCGTAAACCATCGATAAACCGAGTCCGGACCCAGTTCCGTAGGCCTTGGATGTAAAAAACGGCTCGAAAATCTGATCCATCTGGCTGGTTGGCATTCCACAGCCATCATCAGAAAACGTCAGTTTTACATATTCTCCCGTCGCGAGATGCAGCAATTCCGCCTCATGGGTTGGAAGATAGTAATTTGAAACTGTGATAGTGATGTCACCGGACCCGTTAGTTGCGTCTTGTGAGTTCATCGCGAAGTTTAACAAGGCCATTTCCAATTGTGAGCGGTCGACATGGGCTTTGGAAGCGCGTTCGCCTTGAATGTGACCGATCTTGAGCGTTTTGGGCAAAGTCGATTTAAGTAGATGCGAGATTTCCGCGACAGCTTGATTGATATCGGTTGGTTGCGGGTCAAACTGTTCGCGCCGCGCCAGTTTTAACAACCGTTGTGTAAGTGAGGATCCTCGTCGGGCGGCCGAGATGGCCGGTGTGAGATACTCATCGACAAGCGTGCTATTTGGAAGGTTTTCAGAAAGCGGCACGAGATTGCCTAGAATGATGGTTAGCAAATTATTGAAATCATGGGAAATGCCGCTGGCCATTCGGCCAAGCGCATCCATTTTCTGAGACCTCATCAGAGCAGACATTGTTGCTTTGTGGCGTGTGACATCGACTGAAACAAAATAGAATCCGATCACCTCGCCGGATGACGGCGTTTCAGGTCGCAACAAAGTGCGGATGTCTCTGGTCCGATTTCCGGGCAGGTCAATGCGCATGTCGAAGTCTACAAGCGCCCCGCGACGGGATTGTTCGAAGAAATGGGCAGATTCTAGGAGAGTTTTCTTCGATAGGACCTTGTTTACATGTAGGCCTAATATTTCTTCGGGTGTTTTAAGATAGGAACGGGCAAACCGCTTGTTCGAGTAGAGGATGTTCATGTCTTTGTCCAAATGCACAATTCCTGCTGGAACTTCATCCGCAACCAGTTTCAGACGATGTTCGCTCAGCGTAAGCTCCTGAGTGCGGGTGCGGACTAAATCTTGGAGTTTTTTCTGCAGGCACTTGGTTTCGGTGACGTCGGTATAAGTTGTCACAAACCCGCCGGTTGGCAGCGGAGTACCCGAAATTTCGATTACGGTGCCATTTGGTCGCTCCCGTTCAAGAAGATGTTTGGTGAACTTACGGGCCGTATTTACCCTTTCTAAGACAAGTTGATCTACTTGACCTTCGCCATATTCTCCTTTCTCGGCGTTGTGTCTAATGAACGAACTAAAGTCTGCTCCAGAAAATGCCAGTTGTTTGGGATAGCCATAGATCTCCAAGAATTTATCATTCCAGGCGATCAGCTTTAGATCATTGTCAAAAATTGTCACACCTTGGCTTACGTGTGCCAACCCCTCAAGGATGAGGTGGATTGCGTTATTCTCTTTAGTTTCGAGTGGCATATCTTGGCTCCGAGTGCTTGGGCCGGTGAAGCCAAGGATGCGTCATGCGCGCGTTTTCCCAAAGGCGAATCTTTGGCACGTCACAATTGGATACAATTCTCGCGAATTTGGGCAACATCAACATGTGTTCAATTGCCCGATCAGCATGAGGACGGGAGATTCTCGGCGCTGATCACGGGAGGACACATGACCAAAGAGACTTCTATATACGAAAGCGGCTTGGCACCTAACGCTGCCAACTATGTGGCGCTGTCGCCGCTGAGCTTTCCGCAGAGAACAGCAGAAATTTATCCAGACCTTTTGGCCGTTGTCCATGGCACCATTCGTCGCACCTGGCGCGAAACGTATGAGCGCATGCTGCGCTTGGGAAGCGCGCTACAAAGACGCGGTATCGGCAAAGGTGATACGGTTTCGGTGATCGCGGCCAACATCCCGGAGATGTTTGAAGCACATTTCGGCATCCCGATGGCGGGCGCTGTTCTAAACGCCGTGAACACAAGGCTGGATGCTGAAGCGATCTCTTTCATCCTATCGCACGCCGAAGCAAAGGTGGTGCTGGTTGATCCGGAATTTAGTGATGTCGTAGACAAAGCCATCAGGATGAGCGGCCGCGAGGACATGCTTGTCGTGGATATTGAGGACCCATCTTTCGAAGGCGGACATCTGATTGGTGAAATGACCTACGCGGCATTGCTGGCCGAGGGCGATCCCGATTTTCAATTCGAGCTTCCGGACAATGAATGGGACGCAATCAGCCTGAATTATACATCCGGTACGACAGGCGACCCGAAAGGCGTGGTGTATCATCACCGTGGCGCTGCCCTCAACGCAATGTCGAACATTGTGACCTGGGGCATGGCGCATCACTCGCGCTACCTTTGGACGTTGCCAATGTTTCACTGTAACGGCTGGTGTTTTCCTTGGACAATCGCCGCCAATGCAGGCGTTTGCATCTGTCTTCGCGCAGTGCGGGCCGAGCCGATTTACCAGTTGATCCGCGACGAGAAGGTCACCCATTTCTGTGGTGCGCCGATCGTGCTGAACATGCTAGTCAACGCGCCTGACGAATTGAAAGATTTCAGCCACGAAGTCAAAGTTATGACAGCCGGTGCCTCACCTCCCGCAGCTGTAATTGCGAATATGGAATCGATGGGCATCGAAGTGACCCATGTGTACGGGCTGACAGAAACTTATGGCCCTTCAGTGGTCTGCGCCTGGAAAACCGAATGGGACGAGTTGGACACCGAGAAGAAGTCCAAACTCAAGTCGCGGCAGGGGGTCAAAAACCTCGCGCTGACGGGCTTGATGGTTGCTGATCCGGACACGCTGGAACCCAAGCCGCATGATGGCACGTCGATTGGCGAAATATTCATGCGTGGGAATAACGTCATGAAGGGGTATCTTAAAAACCCCACAACGACGGAAAAGTCCTTTAAGGGGGGGTGGTTTGCCTCCGGTGACCTCGGCGTCATGCATCCCGACGGTTATATTGAATTGAAGGATCGATCCAAAGACATCATTATTTCGGGCGGGGAGAATATCAGCTCGGTCGAAGTCGAAGATGTGATCTATACCCACCCCGCTGTGATGGTAGCCGCCGTCGTAGCGCGACCTGACGAGAAGTGGGGCGAGACGCCCTGTGCCTTTGTCGAACTGAAGCCTGACCAAGTTGTAAGCGAAGCCGAGCTTATCGCATTCTGCCGCGAGAGAATGGCAAATTTCAAGGCACCGAAAAGGGTGGTCTTTGGAGAGTTGCCAAAAACATCGACCGGCAAGGTGCAAAAGTTCGTCCTTCGAGATCTCGCGCGCGCCTTGGCTGACGGAAATCTTCGAGATTTCGCGCGGGCGTTGTCCGACACAAAATAGAACCTCCCTGAAACTAAGGGGAGAGTTGTTGAATTCTTCTCTCCCCGCTTTTTTGGAAATATTTCATGAGTGAAGCCGCACAATACATCCTTGAAACGCAGGGCCTGACGAAGGAATTCAAGGGCTTCACTGCGGTTGACACTGTGGATCTGAAGGTGCGCAGGCATCAAATTCATGCCCTCATCGGTCCTAACGGGGCAGGGAAAACCACCGTTTTCAATCTTTTGACAAAGTTCCTAATTCCGACACGGGGAAAGATATCCTTCAACGGTCAGGATATCACCAAAACCAAGTCCGCCGACATCTCCCGCAAAGGCGTTGTCCGGTCATTCCAGATTTCAGCCGTGTTTCCCCAGATGACAGCCCGCGAGAATGTGCGCGTGGCCCTGCAACGTAAATTGGGAACGTCCTTTCATTTCTGGCGCCCGCTCAGCAGTTTGAATCAGCTGAATGAGCGCGCTGATGAGTTGCTGGACATGGTGGGTCTCAGCAAGTTTTCTGACGCGATTGTTGGTGACATGTCCTATGGGCGTAAACGTGCCTTGGAAATCGCAACCACGCTCGCTTTGGAGCCAGAGTTGATGCTGTTGGATGAGCCAACGCAGGGCATGGGCCGCGAAGATGTGGATCTGATCACTCAGTTGATCAAGAAAGTATCAGCCAATCGCACAATTTTGATGGTCGAACACAATCTCGGCGTCGTCTCGACCCTTTGTGACACAGTCACCGTTTTGCAGCGCGGCGCGGTTCTGACCGAAGGAGATTATGAAACGGTCTCATCGGATCCACGCGTCAAAGAAGCTTATATGGGGAAAGCCGCATGAGCGTTTCTGTCGAAAACCACGAACTTGGCGGTTCACATGTTTCGGATCATATCGAAGAGCTGCGCATTCGCGATCTTCACGCATTCTATGGCGAAGGCCATGCTTTGCACGGCATTGATATGACAGTTTACCGCGGTGAACTGGTGACATTGCTGGGTCGTAACGGCTCTGGCCGGACCACGACATTGCGCTCGATTGTCGGGCTGATGGGGCGGCGCACCGGATCAATCATGTTAAAGGGTCAGGAAATCATCAAGGCGGCACCACACACCATAGCACATATGGGTGTCGGCTATTGCCCTGAGGAACGTGGCATCTTTGCCAGCCTCAACGTCGAGGAAAACCTGATGCTTCCACCAGAAGTGGCGGCGGGCGGGATGTCCGTTGAAGAGCTATACGATATGTTTCCGAACCTGGCCGAACGGCGCAAAAGCCCCGGCATGCGGCTTTCGGGTGGCGAACAGCAGATGTTGGCCATGGCACGCATTCTGCGCACTGGCGCAAATGTTCTCTTGCTTGATGAGATCACCGAAGGCTTGGCCCCTGTCATCGTCGACAAGCTCGCCGAGGTTCTGATTGAGCTTAAGACCCGCGGATACACAGTGTTGTTGGTCGAACAGAATTTCCGCTTTGCCGCACCGTTGGCCGACCGGCATTTCATCATGGACCACGGCAACGTGGCCGCTGTCATTCACAAAGACGAGCTGGAAGAAAAGCAGCACGTTTTTGATGAGTATCTGAGCGTTTAACAAAAAACTCCTGGAGGAGGATCAATGAATATTCTTAAAAAGCTGTCCCTTAGCGTTTCTGCCATGGCCATGGTGGCCTCAGCAGCAGCAGCCGAAATTAGCGATGGCGTTGTCAAGATCGGCGTACTGACCGATATGTCAGCAACCTATTCCGACGTGGCCGGTCAGGGCGCGGTTGTTGCCGCGCAGATGGCGATTGATGAATTCAATGGCACGGTTGCTGGTTCCCCAATCGAACTGGTGACGGCCGATCACCAGAACAAGGCAGACATCGCCGCTAACAAAGCGCGTGAATGGGGTGACACACAACAAGTTGACGCCTTCGCAGAACTTGTGACAACCTCGGTCGCCCTCGCTGTTTTCGAAGTGGCGAAACAACAAAACAAGATCGCACTGGTTTCTGGCGCGGCTTCCTCGCCTTTGACCAGCGATGCGTGCATCCCGACTGGCTTGCACTGGACCTATAACACACGCGCTCTGGCAGTCGGTACAGGCTCTGCGGTTGTGAAAGAGGGTGGCGATACTTGGTTCTTTCTGACTGCTGACTATGCATTTGGCGAAGCCCTTCAGGCTGACGTGACACGCGTTGTCGAAGCTGAAGGTGGTAAGGTTCTGGGCGCGGCAAAGCACCCGTTCCCTGCGTCTGATTTTTCATCTTTCGTCCTGCAGGCGCAGGCATCTGGCGCGAAGGTTGTCGGACTGGCCAATGCGGGCGCTGACACCATCAATGCAATCAAGGCAGCCAACGAATTTGGGCTTGTGGCCGCCGGACAAAAGATCGCCGGATTGCTGGTTTTCTTGTCAGACGTACACGCGCTTGGCCTTCAAACTGCGCAAGGTCTGCAAATGACCGTGAGCTTTTACTGGGATATGAACGACGAAACACGTGCATGGTCGCAAAAGTTCTTTGAACAAACAGGTAAAATGCCAACGGGCGTTCAAGCGGGCACATACTCATCAGTTCTGCAATACCTCAAGGCCATCGAAGCCACAGGTTCTGATGATACCGATACTGTGTTGGCAAAGATGCGCGAGATGCCTGTGAACGACATGTTTGCAACGAATGGTGTTTTGCGGACCGACGGCCGCATGGTGCATGACATGTACCTCGCCGAGGTAAAGTCGCCTGCTGAATCTTCCGGTCCTTGGGATTACCTCAAGATCGTTCGCACGATCCCTGGTGAAGAAGCTTTCGGACCCCTGTCTGAAAGCAACTGCCCAACCAAATAAGACTACGGCCCGCCAATCGCGACATGCGTTTGGCGGGTTCCGTGCGCACAATCACTTTAGGACATTGTTGACATGCTGACAGATCTTCTGGGTATCCCGCCCCAAGTCCTTTTCGGCCAGCTTATGCTTGGTCTGATTAACGGGGCATTCTATGCGGTTCTCTCTCTTGGCCTTGCCGTTATTTTTGGCCTGCTGAACATCGTGAACTTTGCGCACGGAGCATTCTACATGCTTGGAGCATTCGCAACAGTCTTCATTACCCAGTATCTGGGGATAGGGTATTGGGGCGCATTGATCGTCGCACCTTTGGTTGTTGGCGCTTTCGGAGCCGCTATCGAGTATTTCTTGCTGCGCCGACTAACGGGTGTGGATCACCTCTATGGCCTTCTTCTCACCTTCGGACTGGCGCTGATAATCGAGGGTGTGTTTGTAAAAATGTTTGGGGCATCGGGCGTGCCTTATCCAGTCCCTGAACAATTGGCTGGTGGCGTGAACCTCGGGTTTATGTTCCTGCCTTGGTATCGCGCTTGGGTTGTTGTCGCTTCGCTTGCGATCTGTATCGCCACATGGTTCCTGTTCGAGCGGACCAAGATTGGTGCCTATCTGCGGGCCGGAACCGAGAACCCGAAGCTTTTGCAAGCCTTCGGTGTCAATGTTCCCCTGCTGACAACACTCGCCTATGGCTACGGCGTGGCGCTAGCCGCCTTTGCAGGTGTGCTGGTCGCACCGATCACCCAAGTCAGCCCCCTGATGGGGTCAAACCTGATCATTGTGGTCTTCGCAGTGGTGGTCATTGGGGGGATGGGCTCGATCATGGGCGCCGTTGTCACCGGCTTGGCAATGGGCGTTATCGAAGGGCTGACCCGCGTGTTTTGGCCCGAGGCATCAGCAACCGTCATCTTTATGGTCATGGCCATCGTTCTGGTCCTTCGACCAGCGGGCCTTTTTGGCAAGACAGCGTGAGGAATTAAGAACATGAACTCCAAAATTGGATATCTGATCGCGTTTGCCATACTTCTGGTTCTCCCATTTGCGGTCTACCCCGTCTTTTTGATGAAACTGCTTTGTTTCGCCCTTTTTGCCAGCGCGTTTAACCTGATCCTCGGTTTCGGCGGCTTGCTTAGCTTTGGTCACGCGGCCTTTTTCGGTGGCGCGGGCTACATCACGGGTCACGCCTTGAAAGTTTGGGGTCTCCCCACCGAGCTGGGTATCCTGTGCGGCGCACTGACAGCGGGACTTTTGGGTCTGTTGATCGGTATGTTGGCGATCCGTCGGCAGGGCATTTATTTTGCCATGATCACCTTGGCGATGGCGCAAATGGTTTACTTCATCTTCGTCAGTTCCGAATTCACCGGCGGTGAAAACGGTCTTCAAGGGGTGCCGCGTGGTTACGCACTGGGTTTCATCGACCTGCAAAACGACTTGTCGATGTACTACTTCGTACTGGCAATCTTTGTTATCGCGTTCTTCATAATCTCGCGGACGGTAAACTCGCCCTTCGGGCAAGTCCTTAGCGCAATCAGGGACAATGAAGATCGGGCAACGTCGCTTGGTTATGATGTCGATCGCTATAAACTGCTGGCCTTTGTTTTATCTGCCACCTTTGCTGGTCTGGCAGGGGGGACCAAGACGGTTGTATTCCAACTGGCCTCACTGACAGATTCTCATTGGCATATGTCGGGTGAAGTTGTCCTGATGACACTGCTTGGCGGATTGGGCACGATTGCTGGCCCATCGGTTGGAGCCGCCATCATCATCACGCTCCAGAACTATCTGGCATCTGGTCCGCTTGGTGCATGGGTGCCTGTCGTACTCGGCGTGATCTTTGTGGTTTGTGTGCTGGCTTTCCGCCGCGGTGTTGTCGGGGAACTTCAAGCCTTTATCAAGAAATCATTCTGAGACTTGGGTGCGATGAATAACAGGAGTTTGAGATTATGAAGGTCCTTGTCCCAGTTAAGCGGGTGATTGATTACAACGTAAAAGTGCGCGTCAAAGCGGACGGATCGGGTGTTAATCTTGCCAACGTCAAAATGTCGATGAACCCGTTTGACGAGATTTCCGTCGAACAGGCGATCCGTCTGAAAGAAGCGGGTCAGGTAGATGAAATCATCGTCGTGTCTATCGGTGTGAAACAGGCGCAGGAAACCCTACGGACAGCATTGGCAATGGGCGCGGACCGCGCGATTTTGGTTGTTGCCTCCGACGACGTGCATCAGGACATCGAACCTCTGGCAGTTGCAAAAATTCTGAAAGGTGTTGTTGACCAAGAGCAGCCCGGACTGGTTCTGTGCGGCAAGCAATCTATCGACAACGACATGAACGCGACAGGTCAGATGCTATCGGCCCTTCTGGGCTGGTCACAGGCGACATTTGCCTCCGAAGTCGAGATCTCAGGCGACAAGGCCAAGGTCTCTCGTGAAGTGGACGGCGGTATGCAGACCATAGAAGTCACGATGCCAACGGTCATTACTGTCGATTTGCGCCTGAACGAGCCGCGCTATGCGTCACTGCCCAACATCATGAAAGCCAAGAAAAAGCCGATGGATGAAAAGACATCGGCGGACTACGGCGTTGATGTCACGAACCGTCTGGAAATCGTCAAAACAGTTGAACCGGCCGAGCGTGCGGCCGGAATAAAGGTTGCATCCGTGGATGAACTGGTCGCGAAACTCAAAGAAGCGGGGGCTGTGTAAATGGCTGTTCTACTCCTTGCAGAAGTAACTGATGGCGAATTGGCGATGGATGCTACGGCCAAAGCTGTGACAGCCGCCAGAGCTTTGGGTGACATCACTATTCTGGCTGCTGGCGGCTCTGCTGCGACGGCCGGTGAAGCAGCGTCCAAAATAGCTGGCGTGTCCAAAGTGCTGATCGCCGAAGATGCCTCCTTGGGTCATCGTTTGGCGGAATCGACAGCGGCACTGATTGTATCGCTGGCGGGTGATTACGAGCATATCGTTGCTCCGGCCACCACGGACGCCAAAAACATTATGCCACGGGTTGCGGCATTGCTGGACGTTATGATCATATCCGATGCCTCCGGCGTTGTGGACGCAAACACGTTCGAGCGTCCGGTCTATGCAGGGAACGCTATCCAAACAGTTAGATCGTCTGATCCGAAAAAGGTCATCACTTTTCGCACGTCCACATTTGACGCTGCGGGGGCCGGTGGATCCGCGGCTATTGAAACGGTAGGCATAGCAACAAACCCCGGCCTGTCCGAATGGATCGAGGACAGGCTTGCGGCCTCTGACCGACCAGAATTGACGTCGGCTGGCGTGGTTGTGTCCGGTGGTCGCGGTGTCGGATCCACAGATAATTTTGCGATGATTGAAAAACTGGCTGACAAGCTGGGTGCCGCCGTGGGCGCATCCCGTGCCGCTGTTGACAGTGGCTATGCCCCGAACGACTGGCAGGTTGGCCAGACGGGCAAAGTGGTCGCCCCTGATCTTTATGTCGCCATCGGCATCTCTGGTGCGATCCAGCACCTTGCCGGGATGAAAGACAGCAAGATCATCGTGGCCATCAACAAAGACGAGGAAGCCCCCATATTTCAGGTCGCCGATTTCGGCCTTGTTGCGGACCTGTTCGAGGCAGTGCCTGAACTAATCGAAAAACTTTGATTTCAGCGGAGAAACCAGACCATGACATATAGCGCTCCAATTGAAGACATGATCTTCGTACTTGAAGAACTTTGCGACCTTAAAGACATCGCTAAACTCCCTGGTCTGGAGGAAGCCACCCCCGACATGGTTGCCGCAATTCTTGAGGAAGCCGGCAAATTCGCATCCCAAGTCTTGTCACCCTTGAACGCTGTTGGCGACGTCAAAGGACTTGGGTTCGACAAGGGCGAAGTGACAATGCCGGACGGGTGGAAGTCAGCCTATGATCAGCTTGTTGAAATGGGGTGGAATTCCCCGACTGCGGACAGCGAACATGACGGCATGGGCCTTCCTGCCATCGTGAATGCCTGCATTCAAGAAATGTTTCAGGGTGCAAATGCAGCCTTTCAACTGTGCCCTATGTTGACGCAGGGCGCGATCGAGGCCGTAGAGGGATATGCATCACCTGCGTTAAAGGAAACCTACCTGCCTAAACTCGTAAGTGGTGAATGGTCGGGTACGATGAACTTGACAGAGCCTCAGGCTGGCTCCGATCTTGCCGCGATACGCTCGAAAGCTGAACCACAGGGCGATCATTTTCTGATCTCGGGTCAAAAGATATACATCACTCATGGCGAACACGACATGACCGAAAATATCATTCATCTGGTGTTAGCGCGACTTCCTGACGCGCCAGACGGGGTGAGGGGTCTTTCTCTGTTTGTGGTGCCAAAGTTCTTGGTCAATGAAGATGGTAGTTTGGGCGAGCGCAACGATATGCGCTGCGTCTCGATCGAACATAAGCTGGGTATCCACGCGAGCCCTACCTGCACCCTTGCATACGGCGACAACGGCGGTGCCGTCGGCTACTTGGTGGGTGAGCCGAACGTCGGCTTGCAGTATATGTTCGCGATGATGAACAATGCGCGTCTGAATGTGGGCTTGCAGGGCGTCGGCATTGCCGAACAAGCAACCCAGCACGCAACCCAGTATGCCATGGAACGCAAACAAGGCGGAACACCCGAGGACAGCGGTGTTGCAACGATCATAGGGCATCCCGATGTCCGTCGCATGTTGGGTTTGATGAAGTCACGGACCGAGGCGGCACGTATCTTGGCATACCGCGCAGCGCGTTCGCTGGATTACGCACAAAGGTCAGATGACGCCAATGAAAAGGCACGCCACCAGCGCCGTGTTGACCTGTTGATACCTGTGGTCAAAGGCTGGTCGACGGAACTGTCAGTGCAAATCGCATCACTCGGTATTCAAGTCCACGGTGGTATGGGATATGTTGAAGAAACCGGGGCTGCTCAATACCTACGAGATGCCCGGATCACGACGATCTATGAAGGTACGACGGGGATTCAGGCTCTTGACTTGGTCGGCCGCAAGATCTTGCGCGACCGTGGTAAGGCTGCTCTCGAAATCGTCAGAGATATGCGGGCCACCGCGCTGGTACTTGCGGATCAGCAGGGTTCATCAGCTGATTGGCCTGCACTAGGTGGCGCTGTAAGTGGATCCGCCGATCTCATCGAAAACGTAACCAATTGGATTCTCGAGCAGAACGGCCATGAACCGCAGGCCGTAGCAACAGATGTCCTCGAACTATTTGGGATTACGTTGGGTGCATGGGCAATGGGTGATGCGGCTTTACACGCAGGACGACACATAGAAGCTGGGTCCGGTACGGCGTATCACGATGCCAAGATGAAAACAGTCAAGTTCTACATGGCTAATGTGGTCCCTCATGCAAACGCTCTTTCGACGATAATTACCGGTGCGGCCCCATCGATCCTCAATTTGAAGGCCAATTATTTTGGGACGGCCGCCTAAATGTGTGTGCGGTCGAAACTGGCCGGTTGGATGCTTGTCGCTCTGTCAGTGTGGCAACGATGAGCCAAGTCTCGCGTGAAACGATGGAATATGATGTTGTGATTGTCGGGGCGGGGCCCGCTGGCCTCGCCGCTGCAATCAGGCTCAAGCAACTTGACGCTGACTGCCAAGTCGTTGTGCTTGAGAAAGGCTCCGAAGTTGGCGCTCATATTCTATCGGGTGCGGTGCTGGACCCCTGCGGCTTGGATGCGCTGATACCGGATTGGAAAGATAAGGGCGCGCCGGTGAACGTGGCGGTAAAAGAAGACAACTTTTACATGCTGGGCGAAGCGGGGCAGGTGCGTATCCCTAATTTTCCAATGCCACCGTTGATGAGCAACCACGGCAATTACATCGTATCAATGGGAAATGTGTGTCGCTGGATGGCCGAGCAGGCCGAGGGTCTGGGTGTGGAAATCTTTCCCGGCATGTCAGTTTCTGAGTTGGTCTATGCCGAGGATGGCAGCGTCAAAGGTGTGGTTGCGGGTGAGTTCGGTAAGAACCCTGATGGCAGCCAAGGCGATGCATATGAGCCCGGCATGGAGTTGCATGGCAAATACGTCTTTCTGGGCGAAGGGATGCGCGGATCCTTGGCGCAGCAAGTAATCGGAAAATTCGATCTTTCAAAGGGCTATGAGCCCCAAAAGTACGGTCTTGGCATGAAGGAAATCTGGAAAATTGATTCAACCAAGCATGTTGAGGGCCGTGTGACGCACACGATGGGCTGGCCTTTGGGCAAGAACGCGGGCGGCGGGTCATTCATTTACCACCTTGAGAACAATCAGGTTTACGTCGGTTTTGTTGTCCATCTGAACTACAAGAACCCGCATTTGTTTCCCTACATGGAATTCCAGCGCTTCAAGCATCACCCGATGGTAGCCGACCTTCTGAAGGGTGGTAAGCGGGTGGCTTATGGCGCACGGGCTATTTCCGAAGGTGGATACCAGTCGATGCCGAAAATGGTGGCACCCGGCGTAGCGCTGTTGGGATGTTCTGTGGGCATGGTTAACGTGCCGCGCATCAAGGGCAATCATAATGCGATGTTGTCGGGTAAGGCCGCAGCCGAGGCGGCTTATGCGGCCATTCAGGCAGGCCGTTCAGGCGATGAGCTTTCCAAGTATGAGAGGGAAGTCCGCAACGGGGCAATCGGCCAAGACTTGAAAAAAGTGCGCAATGTCAAACCATTGTGGTCCAAGTTCGGATTGGTCGCCTCACTTGTTGGGGGTGGTCTGGATATGTGGGCGAACACTTTCGGGATTTCGCTGATGGGGACACTGAAGCACGGCAAGACCGACGCAGCAGCGACCGAGACCGCCGACAGACACAAGATCATCGAGTACCCCAAGCCCGATGGCAAGCTGTCGTTTGACCGGCTGACCAATGTGGCGTTTTCTTTTACGAACCACGAAGAAAACCAGCCGGCGCACCTGACGTTAAAGGATGCCAGTGAGCCGGTCAAAACCAGCCTACCTAAATTTGGCGGACCTGCCGCGCGCTATTGCCCTGCGGGCGTCTATGAGTTCGTCGAAGAGCCAGGCAAGGACCCCCGTTTCATCATCAACTTCCAGAACTGCGTGCATTGCAAGACCTGCGACATCAAAGATCCGGGCCAGAATATTGTCTGGACCACGCCGCAAGGGGGCGACGGGCCAAATTATCCAAATATGTGATCAAAAATAATAATGGCGAGGACAGTACCATGAACGAACTGAACGGTTACGATATTGAGGATCTTGAGGTCGGGATGACGGCGACGTTCTCAAAGACCATCACAGAGGCTGACATCGTGCTTTTCGCCGGGGCGTCGGGCGATAACAACGCAATCCACATTAACGAAGCTTTTGCCAAGACGACACCCTTCAAGGGCAGAATAGCCCATGGGTTTTTGACGGCCAGCACCATTTCGGCGGCCATTGCAAACAGGCTGCCCGGCCCCGGGACAATCTATATGTCCCAGCAAATGAGTTTTCTTGGCCCAGTTCGCCCTGGCGATACTGTTGATGCCGTCGTTACCGTCAAGGATATAGACCGAGAGAGAAGTAGGGCTGTTCTGGACACCGTCTGTTCAGTTGAGGGTGCGGTGGTTGTAAGTGGCGAGGCTTTGGTCAAGACGACCTCCAGCGCCAAACGCTTAGTCACAACTCAGCAATAGACCGTAACAAGAAGGAAACAGCAGATGGATATCGCTAAGTTACAGGTGCAGGCAGGCGAATGGGCGGAGCTATTGGGGCGTGTGCATGCCGTCACGCAAGCAGCTAAGAAAACAGCGGCATCCAAGGCACCTGATGAAGAGTTTTCAATTGTTGATCTCACTTCTGTGCTTGATGCATATCAAAAGGCACTGCCTGAGATGCTTCAAAACCCGCAGGCTGTCGCCGAATATTTCCAAGGCTTTTATACCGATTGGATACAAGCGTGGCAGGATGCCTGGACGGGAAGTGACAAAGCCCCGAATGACAAGCGGTTTCGCGACAAGCGCTGGAGCGCTGATCCTGTTGCGCGCGGTATGCGCGATACTCATCTGGCACTTGAGAAGGCGACTGACACATTCCTCAAGTCCCTGCCTCAAGACACCAAAGAGGCACTTAGGGTCAAATTCTACACCCGTCAGATGCTGAGCGCACTGGCACCCACGAACTCCCTGGCGACGAATCCGGCCGCACGCGACCATCTTTTGGAAACTGAAGGCGGCAGCGTCCTTCAGGGGTTTCGGAACTTTGTTGAAGATCTGGAGCGGGGCGAAGGCCGACTGGACATCAACACTAACGATGAAAGCGCCTTTGAGGTGGGCAGGAACCTCGCCGTTACGCCCGGGAAAGTGGTGTATCAAAATGAGCTCATGCAACTTATCCAGTATGATCCACAGACCAAGACACAGAAGAAACGACCTCTCCTTTTCGTGCCGCCGTGGATTAATAAGTTCTATATTTTTGATCTGCGGCCCGACAATAGCATGGTCCGATTCATGCTGGAAAAGGGGCATAGCGTTTTCCTGATTTCGTGGGTCAACCCGACAAAAGAACATGCTGAAATGAGCTTTGAGGACTATATGAAGCTGGGGCCTTTGGCCGCGCTGGATGCCATGGAGAAAGCGACCGACGAAAAGAAGTTCGACATCCTGGGTTTCTGCATTGGTGGAATTTTGGTCACAGCAACCCTGGCTTTGCTTGCCGCGCGCAAGGACGAGCGGATTGTCACCGCGACGACGTTGGCCACGATGGTGGATTTCACGGATGTTGGCGAGATTGGTGTCTTTGTCGACCGTGATCGTTTGAAGGCTATGCGCATTTCAATGCAGGACACGGGCTATCTCGATAATCATCACCTTCAAGATATGTTCTCAATGATCCGCGAGAATGATCTGGTGTGGTCATTTCATGTGATGAACTACCTGATGGGGCGCAAATCACCAGCCTTCGATATGTTGTTCTGGAATGCAGATAGCACACGACTGCCCGCAGCCATGCTGCTTTGGTATCTTGAGAAAGTGTATATCGAAAATGGGCTTCGTACAGCGGGCCAACTGTCCCTGGATGGAACGCCCATCGACATCTCCAAGATCAAGGTACCGTTTTTTGTATTGGCCACTAAAGAGGATCATATCGCACCTTGGACATCGATCTATCCGACCACGCAGCTTGTTGGAGGAGATGTCAAATTTGTGCTCGGAGGATCCGGTCATATCGCAGGCGTCGTCAACCCGCCGTCAGAACGGCCAAAGTACGGCTATTGGATACGGGGGGACAACCCAGACACTCACGATGAATGGCTGAGTGGAGCCGAATATCATGTAGGATCCTGGTGGTCCGAATGGTCCGAGTGGATCGACGGGCACTCCCCCGAAGCCGAAGTCCCGGCGCGTCAGCCAGGTGACGGAAAGCTGAAGCCTATTGAAGACGCGCCGGGAACATATGTTCTGGCGAAGTAGGCAAGAGGGTGAAATGAACTCACCGCATTTATTTTATTGAGGTAAGCCAAAAGGTTAGCGGAGATCATCGATCAATTCGGTCCTTGTTAATGAGACGTGTTGTTGAGCTGATCTGCATTGCAATTGACGGCTTGCCGAAACCAAAACCTTAAAGGAACGTTCGTGAAGAAAATGGCACCTTACAACCTAATGGAGACCATGAGGCTGACCAATCAGTGGCTGGGCGCAAAAGCTCAGGCTATTGGCAATCACCCGATGGTCTCTACGCCGCCTAACCCGGCGTTCACGATGCTGGCTGCATGGGGTGAAGTTACGGAACGCTCATTTGGCAGAATGGCTGAAAAACCGGATTGGAACATCCCATCGATTTCGGGTCCACAGGGCGACGAGCATATTGTGTCGATCGAGCCGGTGGTTAGCAAGCCTTTTGGCGACTTGATCAAGTTCAAAGTCGGCAGCCGTAAGCCGCACACCCGCAAGATTTTGCTGGTCGCGCCGATGTCGGGCCACTACGCCACACTGCTGCGATCCACCGTTATAAGCCTACTGCCTGACGCCGATGTCTACATCACCGACTGGCACAACGCGCGCGATATTCCTGTCAGCGCCGGCAAGTTCGATGTTGAAGACTACACGCTGTACCTTGTTGAGTTTATGCGTAAAATGGGCCCGGATACTCACGTGATCGCGGTGTGTCAGCCTGCACATTTGGCACTGGCTGCCACCGCCTATCTGGCCGAGGAAGATCCCAAAGCCCAACCCGCATCTTTGACACTGATCGGCGGACCGATTGATCCGGATGCGGCGGCTACCGATGTCACAGATTTTGGCAACCGGATAACGATGGACCAACTGCAAGAGATGGCCGTTCAAAAGGTGGGCTTTAAGCACGAAGGCGTTGGACGTTCTGTATATCCTGGTCTGTTGCAACTCACCTCGTTCATATCAATGAATTCAGAGAAACACGCGAAGGCGTTCCAAAACCAGATTATAAACGTCTCTAAAGGCGAAACTGGCGACTCTGATCGCCATAATAAATTCTATGACGAATACCTCGCAGTGATGGATATGCCGGCAGAATTCTACCTTTCGACGGTGGAACGAATCTTTAAGAATGGCGAGATTGCGAAAAATAATTTCATCGTTATACTGCGATTCCTGCGGAATCCGAATTTGATGTCTTGACGGCTGGGTTTGAAGCGATTCAGATCTGCCTATGATCCGTCCCGGTT
>RCMY010001351.1_pt1 | contig 24918 bp, 22 predicted proteins | sample 2041341 | NCBI WGS metagenome assembly RCMY01 (sample SAMN09708234, study PRJNA481090) | Marine sediment metagenome, whole genome shotgun sequencing project.
GCCATTAGAGGTAAATACAAACGGTATTTGAAGTATTTCGGCATATTCTAATGCCTGTTGCATACCGGAACCTACAGGTTTTTTATTGTCTTTTGCCTCAATTATCGCAATAGGAATATTCGGTTTGAAGTATAGAATGTAGTCCGCTCTTTTGCTTCTACCCCTAGTATATAACTTGCCCTGAACAATGATTCGGCCGTCGGTAAAGGACACCTCTTCCCTTACTTGTTTTCTCGTATCCCATCCTGCTTTTTGGAGTGCGGGATTTATCAACTTTGTGCAAATGTCTCTTTCTGAAAGACTTTTCTATTCAATTATGAGGATTTTCGGTTAGTTGGAGCTCTAAATTAAGTAAAACATTGGAATCTATTATAAAATAGGTTCTACCACTATATTTGTGGGTAGAGGTTCAATCCTCCATGGAAAAATAGGATTGCGCTCCTAAAATTTTTAAAGGTCCTGTACCCTCTTGCGGTGGCCTTTATCTCCTGTATCTTCCCGTTCAGCCTCTCGGCCATTGCGTTGGAGAACTTCTGTACCAGGGCATTGCACACCCCTTTCAAATGGGCGTTGAACATTTTTGCTATTTTTATCATTTCCTTTATGTTGCCCCTTAGTACGCTCGCGCCCCATTTTATGAACAGCGGGACGGCCTCCTCGGGCGAGGGAAGGCCGAACATTGCCTTGAAGTCCTCCCTGACCCGCCAGGCCCTGGCCACCTCGTAGTTCTCCGCTTGGATATGCTCGAACAGTACCTGTTGTTTATCGGTCAGGTTCTCCCTGTTCTTCAGTAGGGCGAACCTACTGTTCTTGAGCCCTTCCTGGTGCTTCGACTCCCGCCGCCTGACCTTGTCGATCCCGTCGTTCAGGTACTTTACCAGATGGAAGCGGTCGTGTACCACATCGGCCTTGGGGAACACCTCGCCCACCGATCCGATATATGCCTTCCACATATCCATGGACACCGTTTTGAGCCTGTCCCGGTGCTCCGGTGCGACCGTATTCTCCAACAATGCCTTTGCGGCCGCCTTGTCACGGCCTTCGGCCACGTCCACTACGCAGCCGGCGTTGGGACTGCCCGGTACCGTCACATAATGGTGCCCCCTCTTGAAGGACTTCTCGTCGATGCTCAGGTGCGTGTACGGGACGTCCTTCGGGCGCCTTGCCATGCCCCGCCCCACCGAGAGGTGGATGATACGGTTGACCACGTTGAAGCCGCAGCGCAGCAGGTGTGCCGTCTGCGTCTGGTTCTTGGTGGCCTTGAGCAGGTCGATAGTCAAACGTTCGAACAGGTAGGTGTGGCGTTCGTAACCGTCCGCCCATGGCACCTTTATGGTCCTTGTCCCCTTGGAGGACCTGACCCGCGGCACCCGGCAGTTGATAAAGGTCTTGAACTGCATCGTGTCAAGATGGCGCCACCTGCGCGTTTCCCTGTGGTCGTAGACCGGGCACATCTCAAGCGGACACTCGGCCTTGGCACCTATGAACGAAACGAAGACGTCCACCTCCTCCGATAGGAAGTCGACCTTCACGTTGTCGACCTTCCAGTCGTCACCGAAATTGAGCAACAAATCAAAGAACTGTTCCGAAAACATTTTTTAGCCATTCCACAACATTCGTGGTAGAACCTTTTTAATCAATAGAATTTCCCGAGACTCTGCCTCCTTTAGTTCATTTACTCCATAATAGTTCGGGAAAATGAATATATAATTAAGAAAAGAATAGTACCCTTAAGCCCGATTAATTCCAACAGCAATTCCTCGTTCGATTATATTTTGGTGGTAAATTAACGGAATTTGCTTTATAAAGTCTTAGACTCAAAAAACGTTTGTTTTATGGAACTGCCTTTTAATCTCCTTAAAGAATAAAAATCAGCGATTAAGATCTAGAATAAATCTTTGGAGATCTTGCATTTTGAAATTTATCAAAGGTATTTCCTGATGATTTCATGGGATGTATCCGAAAAAGTAGGGGAGAAGCAATTGCCCTTATAGGAGCGCATATCATCGTGATGTCCAAAAGCTATATTAATTTTCCTGAACTATATCTTAGATTCTCTTTGATGGGCTGTTAGCGATACTCTATGAGAGCAATCAATAGAAAATCGTCAAATTAAAATTTTAGTTCTGAATTCGATTTAATAGCAATTGATGTAGATTCAGTTAAAATATTATGCTACCTTTAAATCTACGAACAAAATCGATGCAAAGGTTACCTATTCGGTTACCTAGTTTTATTACAATCGGCTAATTGTTTGATAATTAAAATATTGCGATGTGGTAAGTTAGTTCTGCCACCCCGACTTGAAAATCAGAGGCCTATGAATTAATTTTCATAGGTCTCTTTTTATTTGCACTCAATTTGCACTCAAGAATGTGTAGCCTTCCCTAAAAAGTGGATTGATGGTGAAGAGGCAATGTCTATACCCAAAATAAAATCTACAACTACTTTACAGAAATTACGGGACGAAGGCAAAATATTATTTTCACAACCCCATAAAAAAATAATTCTATACAACAGGGATTCTATTAACCTTTATATCAAGGCCCATGTTCGTAAAACATTCTGATTATGGCGGAAAATCTAAAAGTTGATAAGGTTTATAAAGAAGCTTTCAACCATGGTTACGAACTGACAGAAGAATTGGAATTAAAATCTCCTATGTTTAAGGATAAGGATTCGGATAGTTTAAACATTAGTGCAATTCAGGCTGATATGGATCTTTATAAAAATGAGAAAATGGCTGTTCTGAAGAATGGTATCTCGTCGATTATCAATGATAACGAAGCTAAAAGTTCTTTAAATCAAAATTTTAGAAATGATGACCAAGGGTTAGATTTTTCCCTTTAAAAATTTGCCTGCGATTAGATTCTTTTCGAGCTCATCTTTCCTATTAGCCACGACTCAGAACATTTACCGGCATGCTACGTAACTGTGAAATACAATATCATCATATGTTGATAATTGACTAGCCATGCTTTGGACAACACAAAGAATTGATTCTTCAGTGTTTGAATTACTAAGCTACAGGCTCGGACTCTAATCTAGCCGCACACTTCATCAAGATTCTTAAAATTTATTTTATCATTTTTTTGGCGTTTGACGTTAAAATTACTTTTAAGGCTATAGAAGTACTCACTAAATTCGCCCTAACTTGTTAAATAATAAATTGAATTAAACCCTTTACCCTAATTATTGGGTAGATGGCATTGGCAATTTCATTATCAGTCTTTAAAAATCTAAAACCTATATGTCATGAGATCAATTTGGAACGGTTCTATCAGCTTTGGCCTGGTATCTATACCCATAAAACTCTTTTCAGGCTCGGAGGACCGAAAATTGGATCTCGACATGCTCGATAGCCATGACGGCAACCGTATCCGCTATAAGCGCGTAAACGAAAAAACGGGCAAGGAGGTGGAATGGAAGGATATCGTCAAAGGCTTTAAGAAAGACGATAAGTACATCATTCTTGAGAAAGAAGATTTCCAGAATGCCAATATGAAAAAGAGTAAGACCATAGATATCGAACAGTTCATCAAGGCCGATGAGGTTTCCGATGTCCTTTTCAAAAAACCTTATTTTATCAAACCGCAGAAGGAAGGGGGCAAATCATATATCCTTTTACGGGATGCCCTGACCAAAACGAAAAAACTTGGTGTGGCCACTTTCGTTATGCGACAAAAGGAACACCTTTCCCTTATCGGGGTCTATGACGGCGCCTTAGTTCTGCACATCATTCGTTTCGAGGACGAAATCAGAGAAACCTCGGAGCTTGAACTTCCAAATGAAAAAGCCGGTAAAAGGGAACTCGACATGGCCATTTCGCTTATCGACCAATACACGGAAAAATTCGATTTCGATAAATTCAAGGATGTCTACAATGAGCAACTGATGAAAATCATCGAATCAAAATCCACAGGTACGAAATCGAAACTGGAAAAGTTCGAATCCATACCGACTCCGGCCAAAGATTTGATGGCCCAGTTAAAGGCGAGTCTGGAAAAAAGAAAAAAACAAGCATCCTAAAAAGTGGACCTTCAGGAATATAATAAAAAAAGGGATTTCAATACCACGCCGGAACCCATAGGGGATGAGGTCTCGGACGCCGACTTACAAAGGTTCGTGGTGCAGCGGCATAAAGCCCGAAAATTGCATTACGACCTACGTCTTGAAATTAACGGGACCTTAAAAAGTTGGGCGGTACCTAAAGGTCCTTCAATGAATCCGGATGATAAACGGCTTGCGGTGCGCACTGAGGATCATCCCCTGAAATACTTGAGCTTTCGAGGTATCATTCCAAAGGGTAATTATGGGGCGGGAGAAATGAGTATCTGGGACAATGGCACGTTTGAAATCAACCGTGAGGAACTGGATATGCCGGCCGGTGAACAATTGGTCAAGGGCAACTTAAAATTGATTTTCTACGGGAAGTACCTCAAAGGTCATTTTGCCCTTGTACGTACCGGGGAACGCGGTGGTAAGGAAAGTTGGCTTCTTATTAAAAAAAAGGATATTTATTCGACCCTGCTTTATTACGATTCCGAATTACTTATAGAAGAAGGTAAAGGGTCTACGGTTACAAAACCGAGTAATTTACGGCCGCAAAGGATTATAAAACCCATGTTGGCGTCGGTCTCAAAGAAAATCTTCAATGATCCGGAATGGGTCTACGAACTGAAATGGGACGGGTATCGCGTATTGGCCCATCTGTCGGAAAAAGGAGTATTGCTACAATCCCGAAATGGCATAAACCTGAACACAAAATTCAGTGCCTTGGCCAAGGAACTCGACGAAGTACCCCATGAGGCTATTTTAGATGGCGAGGTCGTGGTGGTGAATGAGGATGGCGTATCGCAGTTCGGGGAAATCCAAAATTATCCCGATGCCCGAGGTACTTTACGCTATTATGTTTTCGACATGTTGTACCTGAATGGCCATAGCATGCTCGAGCTTCCCTTGCTCGATCGCAAGAGCTTGATTCCTGAACTTCTAGAAGGCCTGGACATTTCACGGTATTGCGACCATATCGAGGGGATGGGTACCGCACTTTTCAAGAAATCCACCGAAGCCGGGATGGAAGGGGTCATGGCCAAACGGAAGGGTTCGACCTATACGCCCGGGACACGAACGGAGAATTGGCTCAAGGTAAAGACCACGGAGAATATCGAGGTTCTGATATGCGGTTATACGGATTCTGTCGATAAGACCGCCTCCTTTGGTTCGCTGATTCTAGGTCTACGGGACGGAAAAAAGCTTACCTATATCGGAAATTGCGGTTCGGGATTTTCGGACGGAGAACGTCGTGAACTTTTCCGGCAGTTCGGTCCTTTTTTGCGGAAAACCAATCCTTTTGAAAAGAAACCTGCGCTTAAAGGTAGAAAACCAAACTGGATGGTGCCAACCATAGAATGTGAGGTCATCTATTCCGAACGCACAAAAAACGGTTTGCTTCGGAATCCCATTTATAAGCGGCTCATCGGCAAGGTTGAATTACAGGAACCGAAACCCGTCAAGGCTGTTCAAACCTATTCCCAATCCAAAGAGGTTATTGAGGTGGACGGATTCTCGGTCCCCATCAGTAATCTTGACAAAATGTATTGGCCCGAATCGGGCATCACTAAATATGACTTGATTGATTTCTATCTGGGCATTAGCCATATAATCCTTCCCCATTTGATAGGAAGGCCACAAAGTCTGCACCGCCACCCCAACGGCATTTTAGAGGAAGGATTTTATCAGAAGGATTATGAATTCGCTCCCGAGTGGATGGAAAGTATACCCATCTATTCCAAATCCTCGGAACGGAACATTGAATACTTACTCTGTCAAGACACCGCCTCACTATTATATTTGGCCAATTTGGGCTGTATCGAAATCAATCCGTGGAACTCAAGGGTAGGTAGTCTTGATTTTCCCGATTATGGAATTATAGATCTTGATCCTCCCGAAGACATGCATTTCAGTTCCGTAATCAAGATTGCGCTCGAATTCAAAAAGATTCTTGACGCCATTGAAATCGAAGGGTTCTGCAAAACATCGGGTTCAAAAGGGCTGCATATCTATTTGCCGATGGGTGGCCAGTATATCTATCAAGAGGTCAGGAATTTTATCAAGTTGCTCTGTTATACCGTTGAACAAAGTTTACCAAAAATCGCGACCTTGGAACGTAGCATTAAAAAACGCGACGGAAAGGTATATCTTGATTATTTACAGAACCGAAAGGGGCATACCATCGCCTCCGTCTACTCCGTTCGTCCCCTGCCGGAAGCTCCAGTCTCGACCCCTGTAGCCTGGGAAGAACTTCACAATGACCTGACGCCACAACGCTACAACCTTCACAACTTGCGCGAACGCCTAGACGAAGTAGGGGATTTGTTCCGACCCCTTACGTCTAAATCCATGGACATGGCCGACGCACTGAAAAAACTGGACGGTCATTTTGATAATTAGGTATTTGAAAATAGGAGTGGAAGAAGTTACAACTCGCTAGATAAGACTATTCAAAAAGCAATCAATATCGCTAGTTTACCTCTTATCTGATTTGTTACCTTCTCTTTTCGCACTTAGTTCTAAAGATTATCGACACTTTCCATCCTGCAATCTTTACCTTACCATTTTGACACTATTGATTATATTCATCTATCAATTGAAGTCGGTTCAATTCTTATTCCTGAGACGTATTGGACCAGAAGCATCTATATAGTATCGATGTCAAATTTATTCGAATTCTTGAACGCCAGACTTACAATTAAAAAGTATTGAAAATTTTAGCGAGTTTATCCTTACCCAATCCTTAATACAAACGTTGCCTTCTTCAAAAATTGGTGATTGGATTATTAAGGCTCAAACGGTTCGAGTAAGGCCTTTGTAAAACCAAGCCAATTTAGGCTACCTACCCCAATTTTACCACCAACGGCAATTGCCTTGTTCCGCACAGTATCTAGTATGGGCACTTCCAAAGTGTTTTCAATTTCGTTTCTACCATGAACCTCTGCATAGATGCATGTGCTCACCCTTCTTACAATAAACGTATTTGTAGAATCCTCACTGTAAAAATGAGCCACAGTCTCGTCGCTATTGTCTGGCATGGGACAGGGCCTGATGGTCAGAAGAAAGAATGGATATTCTTTAGTTGCTTGCCCAATCTGAATATCGATTATTTTGGTCCAATCGTAACCGCTACCACTTGGGTTGCCTATTCCGGGAACATCGATTTTTATCATGTTTCCTTTTTCAAGACTGTTGGTCGGCTGCTTTTTTATAGGATCGTATATACTAAACTTGGCTTTCACCTTATCCGAATATGTATGCCATTCGTTAACAGACTTCAATCGGGCCTCGAGTTGCTCAAAATATTTGATGGCCTTCTCGATACTGTCGGTACAGAGCATACTGACCGTGTCGTGAAAATCACCTTTCAACTGGGGCGGAATATTTGGATGTATCATGTTGTCAAGTTTTAGGGACGGGGCATCATCGGGAACATGTTGGTCTGGTTTCACCAAATTATCCATTTCGCTATAGAAATTTTCAAAGTATACCCCTTCCGGTCATTTTTTAATTCAAAAGATTCAATTTCGACACTATCCAGTCTATTTCCTTTTCCGGATTTTAGATGATAGTCATAGATGTCGGTAACGATTATAGCCAAAGTAAATATTTCAAAGCCCGTTCTCGTCGAAGAGTTTAGTCATATTTTCAACATCCGCATCGAATAAAGTTTTTCCAATGGAATTCGTCCAAGACTCCACCAATATTTTAGTTGTAGCGCTGCAGGCCTGTAGACCATAAGAATAGGGCCGTATTCCAGAGGTGTGGGTAAATGTGATATTCATAATACTTTCGTTGGGGACACCGTCGCTACCAATAACGCGATAGGCGGCGTTTATGTCTATACCACCGGTATACATATAATGTTCATCATTATCCATGAACACTGATTTGCTTTCCGAAACTTTATGGATTTCCTTAAGATTTTTTTCGTTCTCAACTTTAGCTCGGGCCTTCCTCAAATGTCCCGAACTTACTAGCGATGCAAACGGAAAATCATCCAGTTCTATACTTTTTTGTCCGGCACAGTTTACGAACATCTTATATTCAATTGTTTTCTTTGTACCGTCTTCCGTTTCAACCTCTACCTTAGTTTTCCCAGTGTTCTCGTTGTTTTCCAGCACTGTGACCTTTCCCGGGATCAGTTCTATGCATCCGGCATCGTTAAGTGCCAAAAGTATGTTGGCCGATTGAAGAGGTAAGGCTGCAATTACATTCATTAGAAAAGAGGATATCTCCTTTTTAAAATATAAATTGTCCTCTGCGGGCAAGAGCTCGGCATGGAAGTTCAGACAGTACATCAGGTCGTCTAACGTCTCCATCCAATGTATAGGCCTGTCATTCTTTATGGAGTCCAGTGCTTTCACCATTTCTTTTTTCATTCCCTCGAAGGAGTCGGAATATTCGTGGGCATCAGCCATCATCTCCACAAAATCCTTGAACCGAAAATCAGATTTTCCCAATTTCCGGGCTTTTTTTTCCATACCATCCTTTCTTAAGGCCGTCATCAGTGCCGGACGACAAATTTTGTCAAAAAAAGTATTGATTCTTAAAAATCCTTTAGTATCCACAAGCGCTAAGATTTCATCTCTATCGGTATGGCGGTAAATCTCACGCATAGGTTCCTCCTGCTCATATTGTAAGTGAGGGAGCCAACCTTCCGAAGAATGCATAACTATTTTAAACCCCTTTGCATTTTCCCGAAGCTGGTATGTAAGCCCATTTTTATTCGCGATGAAATTTCCGTGACGGTGCGCTAGCGAAGTAGCCACGTCGAAGGCACTTAAAGAGGCTCCTAGGGTGCCTATTGCGAAATCGTAGGACAAACCATTGTTCGGTAAGAGTTTTTGAATGGGCCAAGGAGAACCATAATACCCATTTTCAGGGATGTCCTCCTCGTTCCAGGCATGTCCGGTGGCGATGATAACCTTCGAAAAATTAGAATAATCGCCATAGGAAGTTGTGACGGTGACATCATTTTTTTTCTCGTCAAAACTGAGGTCCGTTACTTCTTCCTCTTGAATCTCCTCCATAGAAACACCCTCTTTTTCTAGACTTCGTACAAGCCTGAGGTATTGATGATGAAGATAAGAGCCCAATGCCAATCTGCTGTAGACCTCAGAATCCTTGATGGGAAGTTCCGTTATATTCAGTTCCAGAAGAACTTCCTTATCCTGTTTCCTCATCCAATCCCCGAAAGTGATCGGAAGTTCGGGAATTTCTTCTGAGGAAATATTGGCAAGGTTATAAATGTCCGTAGTCTCCGGACTATAGGGCATCCCCATACCCATGTACCCCCGGCGTTCAAAAATCGTGATGCCCCGAATCTCCTCCTTCAGAATGCCTATATTACCCAAGATATGTTTTAACAAATAGATAGCGGTGGCGCCGGAGCCGATAATTGCCATTTTATTTTGGGTTCCCATATTAGTGATTCCATATTCAAGATTAAAATTAGACAAGTTGTTCAGTAAAGAATCTCCGTAAAAACTTATTTTTTAACTTTAAAGCAATAATCGTTTTTAGGGAAGGCTACAATAGCACTTATCATTCATTCAACACTTCTGATGGGAGTTTTCGAAATTGGAATTGCAATGATTATGAACTTCAATTTAAAAATAGAATTATGGAAAAGCTTTTTGAATTAACATGGAATTCGGTCGGGTTAATAGCATTCAGCACTTTGGGAATCTACATGTCTGTAATAATTTTGACGCGTATATGTGGCAAGCGTAGTTTTTCAAATATGTCCAGTTTCGATTTTGCGATGACTGTGGCAGTAGGCTCAATAATTGCTACAACCGCATTATCCAGTTCCGTTAGCATGTTACAAGGTGTAGTGGGTTTAACCGTAGTCTATTTGTTGCAAATCGGGGCGGCTTTTGCACGTAGAAATAAAAGGCTATGTTGAAAGAGACTAGAACATGCTAGTTTCCATCCTATTGTGACCCAACCTTGTCATCGTTCGGTATCGGGATATAAACATTAAAATCGGCTCCTTGGCCAGGTTTTCCGTGCCCCGAGACGAACCCATTGTGGTTCTCGGCGATTTTTTTTACAATGGCGAGGCCTACCCCGGTACCCATGTATTTTCCCCTGTCATGTAGGCGTTGAAAGACCTCGAATATTTTCTCCGAATATTCGTTCTCGAACCCTATGCCATTATCGGACACCGTTATGCACATATATCTCTTTTCTGTTTCCGCCCTTTTATCCTTGATATCCCCCTGCTGGATAAGACTTGCCGAAACTATTATGATGGGAGGCCTACCATCTACTGCGTATTTTAGGGAGTTGGATATAAGGTTGTAGAGTAGCTGCCTGAACTGGAAATGCACGACGTCGATGATACATCCATTTTCTAAGGTTACAGAGGCGTTCTTGGCATCGATAATTTCCGTGAGGTCGCCCTTGACATCAGTCAAGACTGAATCGAGTTCTATCGCCTCGAACTTCGGCTCCTCCATATTCAATCGGGAATAAGCTAAAAGGTCATTGATGAGTACCTGCATCCGATTTGCGGCCGACTGCATCCTATCAAACTTTTCTTTTCCTTTTTCGGAAAGCCGTTGGTATTCATGGGTCATCAAAATCGAACAAAAGGTCTGTATCTTCCTTAGCGGCTCCTGAAGGTCGTGACTCGAGATAAACGCGAACGACTGTAATTCCTTATTCGATTTTTCCAGCTCGGTGTTGGAGTCTGCAAGTTCTTTGGTGCGCATGCCCACCTCTTTCCTTAGCTGTTCCGAGAAGGTCTTCTGTCGATGAACATTCATCCCCGTACCGATGAAACCGGCGAGCGTTCCGCCCTCGAACCTCGGGACACCTTTCACAGTGAACCACTCATAGATTCCTGTTTCCGCTTTGCGTACCCGATAATCCACGGAAAAGCCACTACGCTTTTCCGCGGCTTCCGAAAACCCTTTGGAAACTGTAATCAGGTCCTCCGGATGAACAATGTCCTGCCATACCTGACCTGTAAAGTCCGAAATTTTCTCTATGCCAATATAATCAAGCAACTCGCTGTTGGCGTATTCGACGTTCACCTCTGCGTCGGTCATCCAAATCCACATTGGCGACTGATCCGCAAGCTCCCTAAACCGTCGTTCGCTCTCCATAAGTCTTTCGTTCGCCATCACCGCTTCCGTAGTCTCCGTACATACGGTCAGCACCCCGATCGGACGGCCCGACCCGTCCCTCAAAGGGCTGTAGCAGAAGGTCCAGTAGACATCCTCGATTTGTCCGTTTCGAAAAATGGGCAGTAATAGATTCTCGTTCCATACGGGCCTACCTTGGCCTCTTACCTGTTCGAGCATTGGTCCTATATTGTCCCATATTTCTGGCCACGCATCCCGTGCCCCCTGCCCCAATATGTAGGGGTGCTTTCCATTGTCGCCTAGGCTTGGACGGTAGGCATCGTTGTAAAAACATATGTAATCCTCGCCCCACAGCAGGAACATCGGGAATAGGGAATTCAACATCATATCCACGGTGGCTCGCAGGCTCTGCGGCCAAATTTGAGGGGGTCCTAAAGGTGTGGCCGACCAGTTCTTCTCTCGGTGCAGTATGGCCATTTCGCCATCTCCTTCTAGGAAATAGAGATTATCAGTGTCAATCATTGGAATATTCAGGAATTTATGACATAGTCACATTTAGCGACAGGTTCTTTACCATCTCGTTCCAAGGATTCGATGGCCTTGAGTATTGCCTGTTTTAATTTCTCGTAAGTAGCGGGCTTTCGAAGGTAATAATCCGCACCCTTTTCATAGAGCATGTCAGCGGTTTCGGGGTTGTATGAGGTGGAATATATGACAACCTTGACGCTTTTCAATATACGGTTCGCTCGTATACGCTCAAGGCATTCTTCACCGGACATTATCGGCATGTTCAAATCTAGGAAAACAATATCGGGAAGCTGTCCCTTTCCATCGGCGAGTCGTCTTAGTGCTTCCGGTCCATTTGGACAATGTTCGAAATTGGTGGCGATATCCAGCTCGTCCAATACGTCCTCGAAGAACATTTTGTCATCCTGATCATCGTCAACGAGTAGAATATGTGTAGTATCGGTTTTCATAAGTGCATCAAATTTATAAAAATAAAACGTCTTGTTTACGGATGATTTTATTTTTTTGGGCTGCGAATCCGTATTTATTTTGGCATTAAACCATTCGGGCCAAGATTCGTACGTATAGGGGTAGTGCCTGATATACGAAAATCTTAAAATTGTATAATGAGATTACGGCCCTCCTTGTCAGAGAATTTTAGTAGCTCTGAATAATTAGTAGCTCTGAATAAGAGGTCTGGCACCTGATAACGTATTTTATGTAGTGATAAAAAACAGAAAGAATGGAGAATGAAATCAACTCATATAAGGAAAATATTTGCAGGGTATTTCTTGTCGACGATGATGCCGATGATCGTGAATTTTTTTCCGAGGCATTGGAAGAGGTAAACAGTAATTTGGGGCTTACCCTTTTCTCTGGAGGAGAGGAAGTCTTGAACAAACTTGATTTTATTGATGAGCTACCTAATATAATATTTTTAGACCTTTACATGCCGAAAATGGATGGTAGGGAGTGTTTAAAAAAAATCCGATCCGATGCAAGGCTAGATACCGTCTGTGTTGTAATGTACTCTACCTACATGGATCTTGAACAAATCGATGAACTTTTCAATGCCGGCGCTAACAGGTTTCTTAACAAACCGTCATCGTACCCCGCATTGAAAAATGCATTGGATCGGGCAATTGAATCTGTCACGAATAATCCTTTGGGAGGTAAGACCATTATCAACTATTCGGAATAGGAAATTAAGGACATAGGAAATGATTATCTAGTTATGGGATTCGTATATTTTGGATGGTTCAAAAAATGAGTCGATTATAGTTATCGATATATAGTCTTAGCTGGATATTTACATAAACTAGTACTATTATGAAAAAATCCAAAGATAGATCTGCGCTTTTCGCTGCCCTTCTTATAGGTGTCGCCTTGGGTGCGGCGGCGTCCATACTTTATGCCCCTCGCGGCGGTAGGGAAACACGACAGGCCATCAAAGAGACTTCGAATCGAGTATCCGACAATTTAGGCAATACTGTTGCTGACATCAAAGAAAACATATATGATAGATTTGAAAAAAGGCGGGACGGTTTCGGCTTTATGATCGGTACCGCAGTTGCCCGCACCTTCGTCTTGGGAAAAGACATTTTTCATGCCGTAGAAAAGGAATTGAAAACTTGAAAAATATCTTACTGGTACATTTTTCAAATTAGTCGCTAGAATTCAACCGAGAGATGAATAGTTATTGAACATAACTATTTTCGCACAACGACCAAATCGTATTTTAGAGGTAGGGGAGGCGCTTAATTGGTCGATAGTCTCGAAGTTCAACACAGGCATATCGGTAAATTTTTTGTAACATTTTCAAGAAAATTTTCAACTAGTCTCAAAATATTTCAAATATGATAGTCAACCCACATCCTGAAGGTTGGGAAATAATCTTACATTACACCCATGGCCTTTTAGCAGGTAAGATTGCAATGAGGCTTAGAACCGATATGAGGTCGGGTTTTTGGGAGGATATTTTTACGGCAATTATCGAACATGATGATCACTTGCTGGATTTTGGAGAAAAGGACTACCTGACCGATGCAGGGGCTCCCATGGACTTTACACTTGACCAGCGCTCCGATGATCAGTTACATTTATACGGTTGAAATATGACGGACTTGGAAAGAACCTATTCGCTTATGCGTTTTTGTGATCGCTGCTCCCTTATTTTATGTCAAAATCTGGTTCCAGATGCGAAAAGGAAATTGGAGATCAATACCTCGATAAAGGAGAAGACCTATTTCATCTCGGATTCAGACAAGAAGGTTTATATAATTACAACAACATTTTATGGTCATTCGGTTTGGCGGTAGTGCTCATAGCCTACTTACCAAAACTCCTCAATAGAATCAAGATTTCCTACACCGTTCCAATTCTTGGAATTGACATAATCATTTACTTTATACCTGTACTGTAGTCCTATTGATTCCGATTTTGATTCTAATGGTATGATGCCATACCTTGTTTGATACAACCGTGTCTTATCTTAAATGAACCTATGGACTTCAAGTCCATAGGAGTGGTTCATTCATTATCGAACCGAATCCTTTTGCTTGGTATCTGCGGGTTAGTTATCGCTAGCAATTATATGCTTTACATCTTCTCGAACCTTTATAGACTAAAAATCGAAAAAGGATGTACCCGATACTACCAGCCCAATAATGATTATTATTAAAAATGCCACTACCACAGCGACCGCTATTTTTGTAATGGTATTTTTTTGAAAGATGTAACTTCTTTTGCTTTCATGCTCATCTTTTACAAATTCAGTATTCTTGTCAGCTTCTTTTTTGTCCATAATTATGTATTTAAATAGCTTTTGTACCCTCGGTAAGAAAAACCTGCAGTGCAAGTTCAACAACTCGATCTGCCGAATCCCTGTGAATAAAAAAGGCGCCACATTGGGCGCCCTTTCCAATATCCTTTAATTTTAATGCAGACTTTCTAAAGTGTCATTTTTTGCAATGTCCCGCTGAATATCGTCTCGCTGTGTAACAAGGAGATTTTTAAGTCCGATCGGAAGATTTTCATATTTGATGACATCATTGTATTCATCTATCGCCGCCTTGTCACCAGTAATCGATTCTTCTAGCATAGACTCATCGCTATCCGCTGAAAATAGGTTTTTAATGTCCATCCACGCACGGTGAATGGTACCCCCGAATGAACCACTATCGTCAAAGTCCGTATAAGCACCTTTAATTTCACGTCTAAGGTTCATGTTGAAGTCTTTTCTCTTCGCAGCCTTCTGCCTGAAATATACGGTCAAGGTGTTACTGTCTGCGTTTTCCGCCGCTTTTTCGTACCCTTTAAACGCATCTTCGTTCTTCGCTAAAATCTCTTTAATCTCATCGAATATTTCTTCTGTTTTTTTGCTCATAATATTTTGCTTTTAGTATAACCGAAAGTTAGATGTATGCAACGCATAACTTGATTCTTTTTGAATGAATTTTTAACTGCATCCACATCTTGCCTTAGGTTTTTGTATCAACCAAAAGCCGATTCCACGGCACCTCCATCGATTCGAATATTGCTTCCATTGATAAAGCTCGCATGTTCCGAACATAGAAATGCGACCACGGCTGCGACTTCTTCGGGTCTTCCCCTTCGCTGCATGGCGATATGGGGGCGTTTATTTTTCACGAACCATTGCACCGCTTTCTCTACGGATATATCTTTTTCCTTGGCCAAATCTTCCATCATGGCATCGGTCATCGGAGTTTCTATATATGCCGGCGATATACAATTGAAGAGTAAATTCTCTTTGGAATACGATCGCGACAAACATTTTGATAAGTTGATAATCCCTGCTTTACAGGCATTATACGGACTTTCTTCCTCATAAGGCTGAAAGGCATTTTCGGAAGCTACCATAATCATACGTCCCCATTTCAACTTTTGCATTTGCGGTATGAAAGCTCTGGCAACCCGCACCGCACCCATCAAATCTACTTCAATGGTCTTCATCCAATCATCGTCGGTAAGCTTTAAAAAATCACCTGCCGCACCGCGGGCACCGGCGGAATGGAATATGATGTTCGCGCCACCGAATTCGGTATCGATTTTATCGGCCAAATCCAATACTTCCTGATTGTTAGAAATATCGGCAACTATACCCATCACCTTAGCACCATTTTCACAGTCTTTTTCGACCTGCTTAACGGCTTCCTTTAAATCCTGGTTATTTTTCTTGTCCGAGAGAATCACGTTTACACCTTCCCGTACAAGAAACTTTGCGGTTTCGATACCCAAACCGGAATCACCACCAGTAATCAAAGCTGTTTTTCCTTTTATTTGTAAATCCATAATATTTATTTTGGTGATAAAATTTATATAGGTCATAAAAATACCTTGTAATATATTCCATTCATGACCCTATACATTAAATTCTGGCTTCAAATGGAGCGGTAGTTCTTGAAGAATTTTAAGAAGACCATTAGCAGCGCTAACTGAAAACCCCTCAATTCAGATTCAAGCCAGAATTGTAACCCTAATGAACTAAGGATTGATTCGAAAGAAGTATTAGGATATTTGGTAATTGAAGATGTAGTAGTTTTATGAAATGGCCAAGTAGCTTCAAATTAAAATCCCTTTAAAAATTCTCGATGAAAATAAAAAATGACCTGCAGGTCGTTCCCGATTATGAAATTATCGGAAACGGAGAGAAGACGATAGTTTTTATCCATTATTTTGGCGGTGATGCCGGTAGTTGGCAATGGTTGGCGAAACGACTTAAGAAAAACCACACCTGCATTTTGTTGAATTTGCCAGGCTTTGGTTCGACCCGGCCTCTTTCCCAACCTTCCATCTTTGAATTCTCAAAGTTTATCAATGCTTGCATCGACGAACTTGAGCTGAAGGAGTATATACTTTGCGGCCACTCTATGGGCGGAAAGCTGGCTCTTTATGCCGCCAAGATTATGGAGGGTGTCAAGCCCAAAAAAATTATTCTTATCGCGCCCTCTCCACCGACGGTAGAGAATATGGCCGAAGAAGAGCGCGATCGGATGTTGAAACACCCGAACGCGGAGGAGGCGCTAAAGACCGTGAAAGGGGCTGTAATAAAGAAGTTGGGGAAGAAAAAATTCACCTATGCGATAGAATCCCAACTTAGAATTGACGAAAACACTTGGGATTGGTGGTTAAATGAAGGGATGCAAAACAATATCGCCGAAAGAATCAAAGATTTGGATATTGCTACGCATATTATTTTTTCTAAGAACGACCCGGTCATAGCAAAGGAGGCTATTTATTCGGAAGTATTACCGTACCTCAAAAAACCTTCGGTCATCACTTTGGGCAAAATCGGCCATTTGATTCCCATCGAAGCTCCTCGCAAGTTGTCAAGACAAATCAAGAGAATAACTAAAAAAGATGGTTCTTAACTGTAGCGAAATCTTGTCCGAACGCGGTGGATACACGCATACTTTAGTGCATCGAATCGTGGTTTGTCAGTGCATCAAAAGATGATTTGTCAGGGCTCTCCTAACTTAGAGCATTTGGCTAAGTAAAAAAGTAGCCACCACCCATAGTATCAGGGATAGGATGCCGCCGATCAAAAAAAAGTGCTTGAACTTATAGTTGCCTATTCCATATATCAGGGTATTCGTTTGGTATCCTACAGGGGTGAAAAAGCTAAAATTGGCGGCGAACATCACCGCGAGTATAAAAGGTTTGAAATCTAGTTCCAAACCCTGTGCCACTGAAATAGCGATGGGGGTCATGATGATGGCGGTGGCATTGTTGCTGACCACGCCGCTCATGAGCATGGTTACCAAGAATAGTGTTCCGGTCACGACCCAATTCGCGCGGCCCGACAAAAAGCCTAAAAGCTGCTCCGAAATCCACATATCCGCGCCCGTATTGTTCATGGCAAGGCCCAAGGGAATCATACCGGCCAATAGAAAGAAAATTTGCCAATTAATTTTTTTGTAGACGGTGGCTAGGTCAAGATTTCCTGACAACAATAGCAAACACACCCCTGTTAGGGCGCTGACCATAATGGAAAGTTGCCCCGTTGCCGCCAGCACGATGACCAGAACCAATATGGAAAGGGAAAAATAACGCTTGAATTGTGAAGCTCCGGCCGTACTCTCGAACTCCTGAAGTATCACCACATTTTCAATGGCGTTCAGAGAATTTAGGTGTTGTTTTTCGGCTTCCACCAATAAGCGGTCGCCAGGCTTTAGAACAAGTTTATCGGCACTGCTTCGTACCATTTTGTTATTGGCGCGGATACGGGTACGACGTTTTTTGATGGCCAATGGAATGACATCCTGCAACATGAAGTTCCGTAGGTTGCCCAAAGTTTTACCCAGAAGAGAGGCACCCGGAAGCATCAAAAGTTCCACAAATACCCGTTCGCCCATTTCTGGGGATTCGGATTTTCCATCGGCTGCATCCGTTTTGGAAGCGGGAGCTTTTACGTACTTTTCTTCGCTAATATTCAGGTCTTCCGATTCGTTAAGGCGGGCTAAATTTTCAAGATCGCACATCAAAAGCAGCTCATCGTCCGCCTTAAGCGTCACATATTTACCAGGGGACTTGTGCTCTTGGTAATGGCGCGTCAACTTTAAGAGCGATATATCAGGATTATCATAGAGAAAGGTGTCCTGAATTTTCTGGCCGACCAATTTCGAATCCGCATTGATACGTATTTGTGTCGTGTAATTACCGATATCGTAATCTTCGCTAAGGTCTTGATGCTTTCCTCTGGGCAACCATTTTAGGGCCAGGGTCAGATAAACGATGGAGATGGATAAAAAAATCAGGCCAAGCAGCGAGAACTCGAAGAAACCCAGTTTGTCTGCACCCAAATTCTTTGCGACCGAATTGACAAGAAGGTTGGTGGATGTACCCATCAGCGTACACGAACCGCCAAGAATACCTGCAAAGGAAATCGGCAGTAATAATTTGGACTGTGGAATATTGAACTTTTCCGATAGTTGATTGATGATTTTGATAAAAACGATAACCACCGCCGTGGTGCTTATAAATGCTGAAATGCCCGCCGTTACAATCATAAAAATCGGGGCCATAAGTAACAAAGGCAACGATTTTATCCTTCCCATACTCGAGGTCAGCCAATTGATCACCCCGTTCTCTTCCATCGCAATGGCCAAGATCATTAGGGCCAGGACCGCAATGGTCGCGCTATTGCTAAAACCGCTTATGGCCTCTTCCGGCGTTACCAGACCCAATAACGCCAAGGAGACGATGATAAAGAAAGCAATTTTATCTACCGGAAATACCTCAAACGCAAAGAGGACTACAACGGTCAGGAGTACGGTAAAAACCAAAATAATTTCGAATTCCATTGATTTTGTAAGCGTTTAGTTTAAAAAAGTTTGAGGGAAGGGTTTGATTACAGCATCCTTGATCTGAAATCCCATTCAAGATACGAGATTAGTCGATTCGGCCGATAAAATTTGACCCGATATCGATTTAGGTTGATGCAATCGGAATAGCGGAGGTTCTCGAATAGCCCAATCGACGGACCTGCTCGTTTCAAGCTTGGGTGACGAATAATGTATCGTTCGCAATACCGCCTTTATTTTTTTCAAAATCAAAACTAAACCTTTTGAAAAAAATGGCATCTTTAAGGTACATATTTTGAAGATTCGACCATGAAAGGTATATCCTATTCTATTTTGTTGTTCACTTTGGTGTTTTTTAAGGTGGATGTACTTTTTGCCCAAAATGGTCCTGTTACCATTATTGGAAAAGTCATTGAACAAGGGGGCGTGCCCATCGAGTTCGCCACTGTATTGGTCGGGAACTCAGTAAATCAAAAACCCATAACGGGCACCACAACTTTAGAAGATGGAAGCTTTGTGCTTGAAACGGATGCTACCAATTTTTACGTTGAGATCAGTTTTATCGGTTATACTAAAAAGATAGTAGAGAACCCTACAATCGTCGATGACCAAATCGATTTAGGCACCGTGACCCTAACTGAAAATTCACAGCAATTGGATGAAGTGGTGGTCGAAGGCGAAGTTTCCCAAACCGTATTCAAGCTCGACAAGCGCATCTTTAACGTCGGTGCCGACTTGAGCAGTACAGGCGCAAGTGCCTTAGAGGTATTGAACAATGTGCCGTCGGTCAACGTAAGTATTGAGGGGGCGGTTAGCCTGCGCGGTAGTCAAGGCGTACAGATGCTGATCAACGGCAAACCTTCGGCCATAGCCAACGAACAGGGTAACGCCCTCGGTACTTTGACGGCGGATATGATCGAACGTATCGAGGTCATAACCAACCCTTCCGCAAAATATGATGCGGAGGGTACTTCGGGCATCATCAACATCGTTTTAAAAAAGGATGAGAAAAAGGGACTGAACGGCGCTGTGACCCTGAATACTGGCATACCAAACAATCACAGTTTGGGGCTTAGCCTCAACAAACGCACCGAAAAATTCAATCTTTTCAGCCAAGTAGGCTTTGGGCGTCGCACCTTTCCCAGCGATAATGAGACCGAGAACCGAAATTTGATCGATAATACGTATATCAGCAGTATCGGTGTGGGAGACAAGAACGAGACCTTTTTTAACCTAATCTTAGGTACGGATTATCATATCAACGATCATAACGTGTTGTCGCTTTCCGGCCATTTCGCTTACGAATGGGAAAAGGAACATTCGGATGCCGATTACAGTATTTTCGAGGCCGGGAATACCTTGACAGATGGCTTTCATCGGCGTGAATTGACTTCGGCCACCAATCCGAAATATTCCTATGAATTACAGTATAAGAAAGACTTTGAGGGCAATGAGGACCAATCCCTATTGATAAGCGCAACGGGCAATCTTTTTGCGAAAGACCAATCATCTGAATATAACAATGTAGTTACTTTGGGCGATGATGAGGATATACAGCAACGCACACGGACTGATTTTAGTCAGGCCGAATACACTTTTAAGGCCGATTATACCCATCCGTGGGCGGAAAAATATACGATTGAGACCGGAGCGCAATACCAGATCAACGATGTGGAAAACGATTTTGCCATTAGTGATTTTGACGGTAGCGGTTTTGTTGAGAATCCCGACCTGACCAACGTGTTCGAATGGGTACAAAACGTATTAGGCGTTTACGGAACGGCGGCCTACGAGGGCGACAAGTGGGGCATAAAATTAGGCATGCGCTTTGAGGATACCGATGTGAACACCCTGTTGAAGAATTCCAACGTTCGCAATGACCAGAAATACAGCAATTTTTTTCCTAGCGGACATACATCCTATAAAATCAATGATGATCTTTCATTGCAGGCGGGCTATTCTAAGCGGATATTCCGTCCCCGCCTTTGGGATTTGAATCCGTTTTTTAATATTCGGAACAATTTCAGCATCCGCACAGGGAATACCGATCTGCAACCTGAGTTTACGGATAGTTATGAGTTGACCAGCATTTATAAATTGGGCAAGACTTCAATGAATTTGGGCGTGTTCTACCGCCATACCGAAGATGTGGTAGAGCGCGTGGTCGAATTCGACGACAACGTAAGTATTTCACGCCCCGAAAATATTGGTACTAATAATACAGCTGGCATTGAATTCAATGCCAAATACATTCCCACAAAGTGGCTGTCCTTTACCAACGATTTGAACTACAGCCGTTTTGCACGCAAGGGGGATTTCGAGGGAACTTCTTTCGATTTTAAGGGCGACCAGTGGTCTACCCGTCTGACGGGCAAGATCAATCTGCCCGCCGACATCGATTTTGAACTGACAGGAAACTATCAATCCGGTTATCGAACTTTACAGCAAAAAATCACGGAAAATCTTTTTATGGATTTCGGCGCACGGAAGAAAATATTCAAGGGAAAGGCCATTTTAAATCTGAGCATTCGCGACGTATTCGCAACTCGAATACGGGAGAGCATTACGAGTCAGCCTAATTTCTATCTAAGGGATTTCAGCCAGCAGGGCCGCTTCGTAACCTTCGGTATCAGTATCGGTTTCGGCAAGGGCGAAGCGATGGAATTTTCGGGACAGAAACAGTTTTGAGATTAAAATAGTAAGGGAAGGCCAACTCCGAATTTCAGTGATTTGCTGATGGCCCTGCCTTCTTTTTTCTACTTTAACTTAGTTTTACTATACGCTAATTATTTTTTTTCCAAGTTTCGTAGGTAGCATATTGTTCCTCAGAAAGCACTTTCCCTAGCTGCCGATCTTTTTCGTCGGATAGGGTACCCATAATTTCACCGCTGGCCGTGTTTTGCCGACGGGTGGTAAAATCCTCCATCGCATTTTCAAAACTTTGGATTTGATCGTTAGTCATCTGAAGTTCCTTGTACATTTGGGAGTTGTCCGTATTCTTCGTTACAGGGGTTGTAGTGGCATCGTTGATATTGACATTAGAATTGCCACCGCCGGAACCGTTGGTCATCTGCACGTCATTGGTAGCGCTATCTATCTCATCGGTGTTTTCTGTACGACTGTAATTCAGAGTTCCAGTCTGGCTATCATCGGCTGTTTCGGTCGCCATCTCTTGTTGATTTTTTTCCATTTTTGATTGCGTACTTCTACTGGCTCCGCAGGAGACACACATTAGCAAAGAGATTCCAGCGATAATTTTGATACTTATCTTCATTTTTTTAGGTTTTAATCAATGGTTAAAAATTCGTGGTTTTCAATAACTCTCGGCGATGACCTTACGGGCCAGTTTCTCGCTGGCCGAAAGTGCGTATTCGCTTTTGACTTCTTTAAACGGGTTCGGGTCGGGTAGGGTTTTTTCGTCGATAGAGCGGAACAGGGCAGGGTGCACGTAGTAATCTCGGCAAACGGTGGGGGTATTCCCCAGCTCGGTGGCGACCATTTTGATTACGATATTACTGAACTTCTTTCTGCTACCATCCTCCAGTTCCTCCAAGGCCAACGGATAACATTCCACTGCCAAACGGTTGGCGGACCATGTACGGAAATCCTTGCTCGAAAAATCCGGACCCATATATTCCGTAATATATTCATTGACGTCGTCACTGTCCACATCATGAAAGTTTTTTTGGTCATCGCAGTACCGAAAAATCTCGTAGCCGGGCAGGTCGGACACCTCCTTGATGAACGGAATCAAGGTTTTATCATCAATATGTATTTCCTGTTGTTGATGGCTTTTCCCCGTAAAAGACAACAACAACTCGTCATCATCCATGCTTAGGTGTTTTCTACGTAAGGTGGTAAGCCCGTAGGATTCGTTCTGTTTTTTATATTCTTTATTTCCTATTCGGATGCCGTATTCATCCAAAATCAAAATAATCAATGCCACTAACTTGTCTTTTTTCCAACCTTTGGCATCAAGGTCATGATGTGCTTTTTTACGAATTTTGGGAAGTAGGTCCGAAAATTCGAGCATCCTCTTAAATTTCGCCTCCTGCCGCTGTTTTTCATATACGGAATGATAAATGTATTGCTTCCTATCTTTAGCGTCGCGTCCGATGGCCTGTATATGGCCGTCATCGAAACGGCACACCATAACTTCTTGCCACATCGGAGGTATTACCAACCCACGAAGGCGTTCTAGGACTTTTTTATCCTTAATCAAATTGCCGTCCTCCCCATAAAAACTATAACCTTTGCCACGTTTCTTTCTTGAGATACACATAGCCGAATCGTCGATTTCCCTAATTTTTTTCATAGATGCTCAAAATTTTAACATGGATGTGGGGTCAAAATCTGGATTTTTAGGTGTAAAACGATGACCTTTTTATGACCTAAAGGATACCCTTTTTATAATCTAAAGAATATCCCTTTTTATAATCTATTAGAATGAGGGGATGCTATATTTTTAACTGGCCCTGTTCGCCCAAATCTTGCTTTTCCCCGGTTATGGCACCCATTCCCATTTTTAGGAGGCTTACCAGTTTGCCGTTCTTGGTGTCCCAGTAATGGGCATCCTTAGGTATCACCTTTATAGCGGTCAGATTCGGATCGTCTATACCATCGAACCATGCATCGTCAGATTTACCGTAATATTTTTCAAGCACCGGTCGTTCGGTTGAAATGAAAGCATGGCCGAAAACGGTCACAAATTCCATGTCACTAGGTTTGGAATAGATTAGTTGAATGCTATTATCGGCATTTATATAGCCATTATGTTCGCTGTTCTTGTTGCTTAAGAACCAAATACAGCCATCTTCGTCGACATCTTTGGTACTCATCGGTATAACATGGGTAGGCTTTGCTCCTAAATGGGTTTCCATCATTGCAAAGTCGATATTTTCTGCCAATTCCTTAATTTTGGCTTTAGCTTCTTCGTTAAATAGATTGTTCTTGCTCATGCTCTTTAGATTTATGTTAAAAATAATGCAGACGTGTCCAGTTTTTTATCCCAAATAGAGGATGTTTTAGCTGTTTCGAATTGAACCTTGCCTAATTTGGATACAATTCATTTCAAACAATCGATGAATTTGCTACCTTTCGCAGCTCAATGAATAGCTACAAAGTAGCGATTGAACCCTGCCTCTCCGGCTGGCAGGCTTAAACCAATACCCAATACGTACGACCAATGGCATCAGGATTTTTCGCTTTACTGGATGATATCGCAAGCATGATGGATGATGTGGCCCTCATGACCAAAGTTGCGGGTAAAAAGACCGCCGGTATATTGGGCGATGACTTGGCCGTTAATGCCGAAAAGGCCTCCGGATTTATGGCTGCCCGTGAGATTCCCGTGCTTTGGGCAATTACCAAGGGATCTTTGCTTAACAAGCTAATCATTCTGCCGGTCGCTTTTCTGCTCAGTGCCTTTCTGCCGGCAGCGGTTACGGTAATCTTGATTCTCGGCGGGCTTTATCTTGCATACGAGGGCGCGGAAAAAATCTACGAGTGGATTGTGCCGCATGAACATGCTACGGAAACCATTGCCACCGATATGACCAAGGCGGAAATTTTGGCTGTAGAAAAGGATAAGATAAAATCGGCCATCGTAACGGATTTCATCCTATCGGTCGAGATTGTCATCATTGCTCTTGGCACCGTGGTAAAAGAGGATATTTGGACGCAAGTTGTAGTAGTCTCTATAATCGCCCTTTTGGCAACCGTGGGCGTATATGGTATCGTAGCTCTGATTGTACGTATGGACGATTTCGGGGCAAAGCTCATCGCTCTTAACGATAAGGAAGATAGTTTTTCGGATAAAGTCGGACATTTTTTGGTCAATGCACTCCCCAAAGTAGTCAAAAGCCTGTCCGTAATCGGTACTGTAGCCCTGATTTTTGTGGCTGGCGGTATCTTCGTACATAATCTAAACTTTATCCATG
>RCMY010002004.1_pt1 | contig 24918 bp, 20 predicted proteins | sample 2041341 | NCBI WGS metagenome assembly RCMY01 (sample SAMN09708234, study PRJNA481090) | Marine sediment metagenome, whole genome shotgun sequencing project.
CGCAGTTCTTTTTTAACTTCATCATGGCGTTTGTCAGCACCAAACTTCTCTCGTGCTGAAAAGGCGTTCGGCGCAAGTGTCATGGTTGAGATCAACGCAAGACCGACTAAGAAGCTGAATTTTTTCATTCTTTTCTCCCTCTGTTTGGATTGAGTGGTTGAATACGGGGTAATCCCCACATTGATACGACGAAAAAAATGCTGCTTATTCTGACGTGTATGGACCGACTTCTACCCGGCAATACACGCGATCTCTTAGGCTGGAGTAAAGTATTTGGACGATTGGTAGTACCAATTTTTATCAATATAAATTGAACTAGTCAAGAAAAAACTTGATAGCTCGCTTAATCTTTGCTAGATAGTGTATGCAGGTATTCTCGCTCGTGGGTTTAGCCTGATTGGGGAGCGTGTATGATTTTCGACGAAGCAATGGTAGGACCAATATTGGACAGACATGTACAGCTAACTGCTGATTTTCTGGGGTCTTGTCGCGGCGCCTGATGTGTGAGTACTCCCTTAACCGGAAAGTGAAGAATGAATCTTAAACCAATCAAACCAAAACGTATCTCAGATCAGGTCTTTGAACAGATACGAGAGTTGATCTATAAAGGCTCCTTCAAACCAGGGCAACAGATACTTCCTGAAAGGGAGCTGGCCCTGTCGATGGTGGTAAGTCGTACTTCGGTAAGAAATGCCATCAATAAGCTGGTTACCATGGGAATGTTGGAGCATCGTCAGGGGCAGGGGACTTTTGTCAGTTCGCCCGACAACCGTTCCGGCAATCCTCTGGCGGCAGCCATGGCCGTCGATGAGGCAACCTTCGGCGATTTGCTTGAGGTGCGGATGGGACTGGAGTGCAATGCCGCCATGCTGGCGGCACAAAGGGCAACGGATACCGATCTCAAGGCAATCGAAAAGAGTCTTGGGGAGATGGAGGACGACCTGGCAACTACGGATAAAATCGGTACCGGGGCCGATGCCGCCTTTCATATGGCGATAACCTTTTCGACCAAAAATCCGGTTTTTATCCATCTGATGCGCAACTTCTACGATTTTCTCTTCATCGGTATCAAGAAGAACCTGACCCATATGTATATGGACCGGGTAGCTTTGGAGGATGTAATTGCCCAACACCGGGCAATTTATGACGCCATTCGGCGGCGGGAATCTCAGGAAGCCTTTGAGGCAATGCGTTGCCACATTGCCTATGTCCAGGAGTATTTCAGGGTTCGTTGAAAAAACTCAAATTTGAGATGGTTAAGTAAAAAGCTTCATATTCGAGGCGTGTGAATTTCACTATTATTTCGGCGTACTAAGGTACGTCGTAATGATAGTAAAATGCAACGCCCGAAGGAAGTGCCCTTGGGGTACAACGAAGCAGATAAGCGAAGACTTCGGATGAAGAGTTTTTACGACACAATCATTCTTCATCTTCCTTTATCGCATCAGCATGGGTTGCAGCATCAAACGATTCTACATCTTCTAAGTCACCAAACCACAGTTCAGAGCTTATTATCTCGTAGGTAACCTCTTTGTCTGAGGTTGAAATTTCTTTAACCTGCCACAAAATATTTTCTGCTTCAGGAAAATAATCACCTTGGATTTTTTCATCATAGAGGCGGTTTAAGATGGCTTTTTCATCGATACCCCCTGCAAGTAATCTGGTAAGAGCAGGCTCTATGGTTGGTTTGAAAAGCTCCAAATCATCTGTATGTTGAGCCTTTACTTTGACCTGAAAGGTAACACCTGTAGGAGCAGTGAAAGTTCCATTAAAAGCCTCTCGCAAAAGTCCATAGGCATTAAAAAACATCTCATGAAAAGAGGGGTCTGCAAATTCCTCCCATAATTTGTTTTCTACCATGTCATGAGACATCTGGTCAATCTTACCGTCAGGTAATTCACCATGGATGCTATGTGTCAAAACATACTTTGCTGCTTCGTCCGCAGGAAAATCATTTAATGACATCATACACATTTCTCTGAGATCACTCTCGCTCATGGACTCAAGTTCATCTTCAAGACCCATCAGGACTAAAAGAGCTTTGTAGTCATTCGCCTTCCAGGCGCCTTCTATCTTGGCAATTTTTTGAAACGAAAGAATAGAAACGTTGAATTTTTTCTTCATGATAACCCCTTTATAAACAAAATTTTATTATATCAGCAGTATGGTGGGAGCCTGCCAAAAAGCTGTGCCTCAAGCAAGCTCCCTCGGGGAACTTTTTACGACGCCACCAATATGACAAACTCGTAAAAACCTCAAACTTAAGATGGTTAAGTAAAAAGCTTCATATTCGAGGCGTGAAAATTTCACTATTATTTCGGCGTACTAAGGTACGTCGTAATGATAGTGAAATTTACAACAACGAAGAAGATGGGGAATTTTTACGACACCATCAATGTTATTTGCCGACCATTTCCGATGTCTGCAGATAGTAGAGTGTAGACATCTTCGTCCATTCCCGGGCATTGGCCATATATGCTTTCTGTGATTCATAGACTTCCTTGAAATCAGCATTCTCGGCCGCATATCCTTCCATAACTTCATCGGTGGCCTTTTTCATTGCTATTAAAACCGGCTTCGGAAAGATCATCACTTTGATGTTGGGATATTCTTTTTTCATCTCGGCCCAGGCAGTGGCACTGGCGTCAAAATTATCACCGAACATATCGGCCGATACTGCCTCAATGGCGGTTAGTAAGATTGTCTGATATTCTTTCGGTAATTTGGCAAAGGCCTTCTTATTGATTAAAAACTGCATGTCGGAAGCGGGTTCATGCCATCCGGCATAATAGAACGGGGCAATTTTATGGAAGCCCATTTTGATATCCATTGCTGGCCCGACCCATTCCAGGGCATCGATGGTGCCACGATCAAGTGAGGTATAGAGTTCACCGGGGGCAATGTTCGTTACATTGACGCCGAGTTTGGCAAAAACTTCTCCAGCGAGTCCGGGGATACGCATCTTCAGGCCTTTCAGGTCGTCGAGCGATTTGATTTCTTTGCGGAACCAGCCGCCCATCTGCACTCCGGTATTGCCGCCGGGATAGGAGTAGACATCGAATTTATCATATAGCTTCTGCTGCAGTTTTTGGCCGTCGCCGTAATGCAGCCAGGAAAACTGTTCCGGAGCAGTCATGCCAAACGGTACGGTGGTAAAAAAAACTGAGGTGATATCTTTGCCTTTCCAGTAATACGAAGCGGTGTGGCCCATCTCAAATTGGCCACCTTTGACCATATCGAGAATGCCTAGAGGTGCTTTGTGCTTTTCTGCACCTTCCACTCTGATCTCGAAATTTCCTCCAGTCATGTCACTCACCAGTTGGGCCAGTTTCGGGGCGGGTGAGGCAAGTGGCGTCAAAGTGCTGGACCAGGTCATTGCCAGCTTCCAGCGAATCTTTTTTGCTGCCAGGGCTGGTGATGCTACCACCATGCACGCCGCAAGTACAATCGCAATTTTCCCAACACGTTTCATGTTACCCTCCAAAGTAAACTTAAATGTTCCTGACCGTACTCATGGCAGGCGGATATTGCAATAACACTCACATCTCTACCCCCGGTAAACGAGGAATAAGCCGGGGTAAGTACCATGAGACAGATTGTTTTCTTGCAAACAAAAAAAAACAATCTGTAAGGTATTAATACGCAGAATGAAATAAGGCAACAACCGAGAGCAATCTCTTTGATTTCCTTTTGTTTAAGTATCTTGCAGATAAGTTGTAACTGCTTACCGGAAAATCACCAAATCCCGAATAACCTCCAAACGGTAAGCATTCATCAGTGCCGAAGATGCGCGAAAGAGGTCATCAAACTGTACTATGGTACGTTTAATGGCCGATGACAAAACAGCTTCGGTGCTGATGAATGCTTACGATAATTTTAGAGGATTTTCTTGCCAAAGAGCGAGGCAATGAGGTTCACCGCCATCTGTGCTGTCCGATTCTGAATGTCGAGAATGGGGTTAATTTCCATGATATCAAGAGAGTGCAGTTTTTTGGTGTCGGCCAAAATCTCCATAATGAGTTGTCCTTCCCGGTAGGTTAAACCCCCTTGGGACGGGGTGCCGACTCCCGGGGCGTCAAGAGGATCCATGACATCGAGATCAAGACTGACGTGGATTTTGTCAAGCTGTCGGAATTTTTCCAGAGTCTCGGACAGTACGGCGCGGATGCCTCGCTCATCCACCTCCCGCATGGTGTAAACGGTGCAGCCGGAATTCCTGATTAAAACTTTTTCCTCGGCGTCGAGATCTCGTATCCCTATCAGTACGACATTTTCCGGTTTCATCTTTGGGCCGGGCCGTCCCAGATCGACCAGTTCCGGTGGTCCGAGGCCGAGCAGCACTCCCAGGGCCATGCCATGAACATTCTGGCTGTTGGATGTCTCTGGCGTATTGAAATCGCCGTGGGCATCGATCCAGATCAGACCAGCCTCAGTGTCGTGGGTCACCCCGCCCACCGTGCCGATGGCGGCGGAATGATCGCCGCCGAGAAAGATGGGGATTTCTCCGGCGGCAACCGCCTTTCTGCCGAGCTCATAGGCGCTCAGGCAGCCTTCGCAGATAAGCGGCAGCCGTTCCGGCAGACTGGTATTGGCCAGGGCGTAGTGACCGGGGATGACGATGTCGCCGCTGTCAAAAGTTGCATAGCCGAGCTCCCTGAGGCTGCCTGCAAGATTTGCATAGCGGAGGGCACTTGGCCCCATATTAACCCCACGGTGATTCTGGCCGAGGTCCATGGGGACCCCGATGATGCGGATTGATTGTTGCATAGGCCTAACCTTTACGTTGGTAACTGTATTTTGGTTCCCATGCAGCGCATGGTAACCAGTGGTCCAGCGATGCTGCGGACAGACTCTGGTTCCCATGCGCTGCATGGGAACTATTGGACGCCATCAATCTTTCTTAAGATGGTTCCATAAATTGACAATGAAATCCTGCACATTAGTCAGGATAGCCTGGGCCTGGGCCGAACCGCGGTTGGCGAGCTTGTCGGCACTGAACTCCGACATATCCACCACATAAAAGTAGACTGGGCGGACGGAACCGTCTGGTAGTACTTTATATCCAGGCGTCATATTGCCAAAGGCTATGGAGTGGAGCTGCGTGGCCATGGTGATAACAGTGGTGGCCTTACGGGCATGGACACGCATTGTATCCTGTGATTCATACACATTGCCGATGGTCTCCGGCAGCGGTCCATCATCGCGTATGGAACCGGCCAGGACATAAGGGATGTTGTTTTTTTCGCAGGCGTACATGATGCCATCTTTAATGTTGAGGGTCGTCATGGCCTTTGCAATGGAGCCAGCTTTGCGCACTTCATTGAGAATATCAAGGTGGTTGTAGTGGCCCATTGGCTGCAGCATCTGGGTGTAGATATTCTGGCCCAGCCCGGTGTTGTAGACGGCGGCTTCAATATCGTGTGTTGCCAGGGCATTACCGGCCATCAATCCATGACAGTACCCATTTTCGATGAGTCCCTGCATTGCCGCTCTGGAGTCCTTGTCGAAAGCTACAGCTGGGCCAAGCACCCAGACTATATGGCCGTGGTCTCTGTCGTGTTTGAGTATTTCATAGAGAGAATCGTAGGAGTGGGAAAAGGGTGTCTCTCTGGTGCCCCGTGAGCGAAAGGCGAATTTATCGGCATTAGCCGCACTCCGTTCAAAGCCTTTTTCATGCACGAGAATGCCTTCCTCACCGTTTTCGGTCCGTCCGGTGACCACCATATCGCCTTTTTTGAGATTTCTGGCTTCAACCACTGCAATCCTGTTGCCGGCGACAACAAACACCGCATCCATCCGGCTTTCCGGGGCGAGAAGCCAACGATCCCTGGCGATTTTTATATACTCCGGGTGGTTAGAGGTGGCATGATAGTTGGCCGGAGAAATCCCGTCGGAAGGGGATGGTTCAAGAGTGGCTAAAGGGCTTTTCTTTAGGGTGGGGTGTTCGAAATCTGGCGGGGTGTAGGTGAAATCCAGGTTCATAGCTGCCTCAAATATGATGGTTTTTCTGGGCGAAGACAATTGTTCTACAACTATAGGGGGATAACGCCCAAAAGCAACGTGCGTTAGGCAGGATCACTCAGCGACACCCTTGGTAAACTATTTTGGGATTGGTGGTTGATTGCTTGACCCAGTCTGAAAATCCTTCTACACTACAACATAATAAAAAGTCAGCTGGTTATCCCCACTCTTCCGGGACAGGTTATGAACCGATCCGCATATTTTGCCACTGGTCTGGCGATTAAGCTTCTTTCTCGCTTGACCAAGGCCTCTATTCATGTCCATGGCCAGGAAAATATCCCCAAAGGGCCGACCATTTTCGTGATGAATCATTTCACCCGGCTCGAGACCATGCTGATTCCGGCGTATATCTATAATCTTACCGGAAAACCGGTCTGGTCCCTGGCCGCGTCTTCCCTTTTTCGGGGTGGTTTTGGGAAATTTCTGAATATGATGGGTGCAGTATCCACCGCCGATCCAAAGCGTGATGAACTCATCGTCAAAAGCCTACTCACCGGCGAGGCTAACTGGGTTATCTTCCCGGAAGGGAATATGGTGAAGACCAAAAAAATTGTCGCTGGGGATAAATTTTTGATCGCCAGTCACAATGGTCCGCACGAACCACACACAGGAGCTGCGGCCCTTGCCCTGAGGGCAGAGCTCTATCGCACCTATCTTCTCGATACAGCCAAGACATCCCCGGAAAAATTGCCCGGGATGCTGCATGTCCTGGAGTTGATAAGTATTGCTGAAATTCACCGGCAAAAGATCGCCATTCAGCCGGTAAACCTCACCTATTACCCCATCCGCGCAGCAGAAAATATCGCCTTGGACATTGCTTCCAGGCTGGTAAAAGAAATTCCCGAGCAGATGGTGGAAGAGATAATGACAGAAGGGACCATGCTCCTGTCCGGGGTGGATCTCGACATCCGGTGCGGTAAACCCATGTTGATGGCCGACTATCTCGATAAAGAGTGGCTGCAGGAGGACATGGCACGTGATGGAATTACCGGATATTCTGTTTCAACCGTTTTAAAAGAGAAGATGCGTAAAACGGCCTATGATGTAATGCAGCACTATATGCAGGATATCTATGCCATGACCACAGTCAACCACGAACATCTCTTTGCCTCTTTCTTACGGATGTATCCCTTTAACCGCATCGAAGAACTCGATTTCAAGCGGCGCGTCTTTTATGGAGCAATGCTTATCCGCCATGGGGCGGAAGAAGGAAAGGATCCTTTTTATCTGCACAAGTCGCTGCAGGAAAATCAGGCCCACCTGCTCACCGACGATCGCTATGGGAAATATGATAATTTTTTACAACTCGCCTTGGAAAAAGGGGTTGTGACATTGCACGGCGAATATCTGGTTCGTGATCGTTCCAAATTGTCAGCACCGATCAGTTTCCAAAAGGGGCGTATCAATAACCCTCTTGAGGTTATGGCCAATGAAGTAGAACCGTTAAAAAAATTTATCACGACCATAAAAGCATTGTCCTGGCAGCCGAAAATCCTGCTGAAAATTCTGCTGGTCAAATATCTTCTCAAACAGGAAAAGCAGAAATATGCCAGGGATTGTAAAAGAACCGGCCTGTTGGCTGGAAATGAACGAATATGCAGTGGTAAGCCGTTTCTTCTTCCTGGTTTCAGACGCAGACTCGGAGTGATACTCATCCACAGTTACCTGGCGGTGCCTGCAGAGGTGAAAGAACTGGCCAGGTATCTTCGCAGACAGGGAGTATGGGTCTATGCTCCCAGGCTGCCGGGGCACGGCACCTCCGCAGAGGATCTCGCCGGCAGGAAATATCGGGAGTGGGTCGAGACAGTTGAAAATAGCTATGTCCTGATGCGTACCATCTGTGATCGAGTTGTCGCCGGCGGGGTAGGAGTCGGCGGTAATCTGGCCCTGGATTTGGCCGCCCGGGTTGGTGAGGTGGCCGGGGTTTTCGCGCTTTGTCCGACTTTATCCTTGCAAAATTATTCGACCAATTTCATGCCGGGGAGAGATGTATGGAACCGAATTCTGAACAAGATGAAACGTGGTGATCATGCGCAGCAATTTTTTGAGTTTCACCATGGAAACTCCCATGTGAATTATCGCAGAAATCCACTGACTACAGTAAAGGAAGTCGGTGAGTATCTCGAATCGATTGAAAAAAGATATGCGACAATCAGCCAGCCGACCCTGATCCTTCAGGCAAATAAAGACCCGGTTGTTGATCCGGCAGGGGCCAAAGAGCTGTATGACAATATCGGTTCGACCAATAAAGAGTTCTGCCTGCTCGGCGACGACCAACATGTCTTGGTCAATGGTGCAGGTGCCGAGAAAGTATTCCGTAAAATAGGTGATTTTGTCAGGGATCTCGCAACCAGTAAAGCTGCTGTGGAGCGATTCCCGGAACTATAGCTAGAAGATGAAAGAGGGTGTCATGTCCGCTGTCCAAGAAGAATGCTGCAAAGATTGTAAAAGTTCCTTATGGTCCGAATACTATATGGAATTCCCTTATTTTTCACAGCAGACAATACGACCGGGCTGTCAACCTTGTCAACTGCTTCATGAAAACCGGACTGGAAAGGCCATAGTTTTGGTGCATGGGCTGACCGATTCCCCCTTTTATATGAAGGGCATAGCCAAATATTTCTATGAAATTCTGGGATATGATGTCTACCTGCCTTTGCTCCAATGTCACGGATTGCAGCATCCTGCCGGTATGGCAGGAGTTTCCCTCTCGGAATGGAAAAAAAATGTTCGCTTTGCCCTGCGCTCTGCTGCGGAGAAAGCCGAGCGAGTCTCTATCGGTGGACTTTCCACTGGGGGAGCGCTGAGTTTTTATTTTGGCTGTACCGACCCGCAGGTGACCGGTGATATATTCCTCTTCTCGGCTGCCCTCGGTTTGTATGGCGGACGTTTTAATATGTTTGACGAGATGCTCGAATTTTTGCTCCGTAACGCTTTTTTCAGTCTCCTGGACAACAGAAAACCACTGGTGGGCAATAATCCCTATCGGTATGACCGAGTTCCGTTAAATAGTGCAGGGGAGCTGTCCTGGTTGATCCGGGAGATTGATGTATTGCGGCACACTGCCGCAGGTAAAATTTCGGCGAAACGGATCTTTGCTGCCTGGTCGGATTATGACCGGGTGATCAATGTGAAAAAATTAGAGAGCCTGCGGAATTGTACAGGAGCAGACAGATTTGTTTCTTTTGTCATCCCTGTAGCAGACCGGGTCGATCATGCCTGTGTGGTATTAAAAGAACCGGTCTATGCTGTCGGCAGCCAGCCGGGCGACGAGCCTTTGGAAGAACCTAATCCACGCTTTGCAGAGATGATGGTCTCTCTGCAAAGCTTCGAAGCGGGGGGTGATCGTATGCAACCGGTCAAGCCATCATGATTTCGGCAGGGGTATGATGAGACTGGGTATTCGCGAACGGCGCAGTACTCTTTTGGCGATGTCGCCAAGAAAGGTCTGGGTGAATCCAGTTTCGTGCGCCCCCATGACAAGAAAATCGGCCTGTATATCATGGACGGCCTTCAGTATCTGTTCCTCTGGGTAGCCCTTCACTACTTTGATCGAAACCTGATTTTTGCACGCTGCATCTTCGCCAATTTCACTCTTGCAAAATTCCAGCAACCGCGCCTTCATCTCTTCGACTACACTCGACTCTCTCTTGGCGAGCAATTTTTTTTCAACATCCTTGTCAAAGTAGGTGGCAAAAACGAATTTCGCCTCATCTGAGAGCTCCTCAACGACGTGCAGGATAGTGATGTGTGCATCAAATTTTTTGGCCAGCACAAAGGCATAGCGCAGTGCATGCCGGGAGTTTTCCGACAGACGGGTGGCGAAGAGGATCTTTTTTATATCTGGTAGCATGATGATCTCCAAATGCGTAAAAATGTTGTGGTCTTATTTGTATCCCAGCAGACCGGGCAGAAAAAGCGATATCTGCGGGACATAGGCAATAATAAAAATGGCTATAACCGCCAGGATCGTAAAAGGGATGGCCTTGACGGAGATATCCTCGATTGTCGAACCGCCGATACCGGAGGCGACAAAGAGATTCTCCCCCAGGGGCGGCGTTTGAAAACCAACCGCCAGGGTAGCGACCATGACTACCCCGAAATGCACGGGATCGACGCCAACATTGTACATGATGGGCAGGAGCACTGGAGTCAAAATCATAATAGTGGCAAGAGTTTCCATGAACATGCCGACAAATAAAAGAAAGGCAATAACAAAAAACCAGATGATGTACAGGCTGCTGGTAAAATCAAGCAGGGCCTGGGCAACTATCGCCGGTATCTGGTTCTCCACGAGCAAACGGCCAAACACCGTTGCCGTAAAGAGAATCAGGAGCACCCTGCCAGAAATCCAGGTTGTCGTTTCGAGGGCATGGAACACATCCTTGAGCTTCAACTCTTTATGGAGAAAAATGCCCACGAACAAGGTATAAAAAATAGCCACGATCGCCGATTCAGTAGGGGTGAAAAAGCCGGTATAGATTCCGCCAAGAATGATAAGCGGGGCGAGAATCGACCAGATACCGCTTCTGATTGTCTGGACCATTTCCTTAACCGACCAGCTTGTCGAAATGCCCGTGTATCCAAGCTTCCTGCTGCGGAAGTAGTTGGCAACGATGATTCCGGAGGCGATGAGTACCGCCGGCAGGAAACCGGCAATAAAAAGTTTGGGGATTGACAGTGACTGGAATTCCCCAAATTTTGCTATTGCTTCAGCCGGTGGACGCATGCCCATGCCCGATATACCGAAAATGACCATGGGGATGGAGGGAGGGACAATGATCCCGAGTCCTCCGGAGGAAGCAGTAATGGCCGAGGCGTAGCCGCGATCATAGCCACGTCTGACCATGGCGGGGATCATCAGCATGCCGACAGCGGCGGTGGTTGCCGGCCCGGATCCGGAAATAGCCCCAAAAAAAACACAGGCCAGGACCGTGGCCAGACCCAGTCCACCGGTGAGCGGCCCGGCAAAGGATTCAGCGATTTTGACCAGGCGCCGGGAAACGCCGGCGGCTTCCATCAACGCCCCCGCCAGGATGAACGCCGGCAGGGCCATAAGGGGAAAGGAGCCAACTGAGCGGAAGGCAATCTGAACCAGTTTTATTGGATCATCGCCCAGGTACATGAAGGCCGCCAGAGCCGAGGCACCGAGGGCCACCGTAATGGGTGTGCCAAGGAGCAGCAGAAAGATAAAAGTGCCAAATAAAATCTCAACAATTAGGGTATTCATACGATTTCTCCGGATCGGTTCTATTTTTTCCGTTCAGTTGATTCAGCGTCCTTATCCGCATCAACGCCCATCGTGTCTGCCAGGCCCTCCATTTCCGCTGCATCCGGATCGCGAATATCGATACCCTTAACCAATTTAAGGTAGTTTACCTGGATGATGCGGATCGACATCAGGGTAAAGGCAATGGGGAGAACCATATAGAGATACTTCATAGGGATCCCCAGGGTTTGGGATTTCCAGAACAGGTTCATCTTGTGGAAGACAAAGTCATAGCTGAGGTAGACAAAGTACAGGTTGAATGCGAGCCAGATCAGATCGGCAATGGCTTCGCTGACCTTGCGCACAATAGGGGGAAAAGGTTTAAACTGGAAAACAACCCGGTTGTGTGCCGCAATCTTGGCCGCATGACTTGCGCCGAAATAGGCAAACCAGACAAAGAGAAAGACCGAGAGCTCCTCGATCCAGGAAATTGAGAATCCAAAAACCTCGCGGGCCACGATCTGCGTCATTAAAAGAACAGCGAAAACAGCCAGGAGCAGACGGCAGATATAGCTTTCGATGTTGTTGAAGAAGTGTCCAATTGTCATGTACGTCTCCTCATGGGTCAAGAATTGTTCGTTATTCGCTCTAAGATTCGGTTCTGATGACGACAGATCCTGTCGACAACTTGCTCAGCTGTCTCTGGGAGAAGTCAGCCGGCACAAAAAAAAATGCGCCGGTTTACAATATGTAAACCGGCGCATTCGTCAGATCATAGGAGTAGACCTCAATCCTAACGACCGAGGGCCTTGAGCACTGCGTCAAATTTTTCCTTGCCGCCAATACTGTCATAGTATTGCGGCCAAACTTCAGTAGTTGCCTTGTCGATCCACTCTTTCTCGTTATCGGCCGGCGCAATGATTTCCATGCCTTTTTCTTTCAATTTGGCAATGATCGCCGCCTCACTATCCTTGAGGTGCTGCTCCGAGAACAAGGTGGCCTCCTCTCCTGCTTCGAGAACTGCCTGCTGAACCTCTGGTTTCATGTCCTGGAATATGGACTCACTTATGACCAGCGGTTCGAGGGAGAAGATGTAGCGGATTGTGGTGATATACTTCTGGACTTCGTAGAACTTCATGGCATCGATGGTCATGAAAGGATTGTCCTGGCCATCCACTACCTTCTGTTGCAATGCGGTGAAGGTCTCCGACCAGGCCATCGGTGTCGGGTTTATTCCCCATGCCTTATAGGAGTTGATCATGATTTCATTCTTGGGTACCCGAATCACCAGTCCCTTGAGATCGGCAAGGGTTGAAACCGGTTTTTTGGAGTTCGACAGGACGCGAAAACCGGAATAGGCCCAGCCGATAATGCGCACGCCGGCATCACGGATGGTATTCTCCGTAAGCTCCTTGCCCACATCACCCCGGGTCAGGGTTACGGCGTCTTCCAGGCTCTGAATGACATAGGGGAGGGTCAGCACGCCGACGGTTGGAGAAAATGGCGTCATATTGTTGACTGCCAAGATCGAAAAGGCCAGGGTGCCCATCGAGGCTTCGTTGATGGTGTCTTCTTCACTGCCCAACTGGCCGTTGGCAAACAATTTAACATCATCTTTGCCACCGGTTTTCTCTTTGAACAGCTCGGCGAATTTTACGCCCAGTGCCCATTGTGTGCCACCCTGGGCATCGCCGACAGCCACATTGTACGTTTTAGCCTGGACTGCAGAACCGACCGTCAGAAACAGGGCGGTAGCTGCCAGGATTGCAGACATTTTGCGTATTTTATTCTGTAACATATGTTCTCCTTAGTGTTTATGTTTATGCGGAACCAGTGGCCAACCATTGGTTTGTGAGGATGTTTGTTGCAAACGGTCTTACGACACGAAACAGAATACTTGAGGATGGTGGAATGTTCTGGATTGGCATATTTTTTTTATGTAAAACTCCAGCTGAAATAAAATAGTTACCTGTGACTAGAATCTGATATATCATGTATCAGATAGTAAAAGCACCGTCAAGGCTAAAATTTCCAGATGCAGATGAGCCTGCGACATAAAAGCTCATGTAAAATTGGCGGAGGTGACCTGGCAAGTGGCACTGCACCGCTTGCTCAGGAGTAACTCGTTGAGATCGACTTTGCAGGACGAAGAGGCTAAATATGCAATATGTCTGCAAGGCTATATTCCTCTTGAAGAAGAGCCCGCTTCACAGTTTGCGAAGAAGGCTACTCCCTTTAACCTTTTGGGGTGATTTCTTTTTTGCTTCATAGAATTGCAAGATATAATCTTTCTGGTAGGCAAAAGACCAGTGCAGATCCTGTAAAATTCTTGCCGCTTCTTTGGCGTCACCCTCTTGTAGACTGATGATGAGCTGCTCGTGCTCTTCACAGTTGCGAATTTCCCAGGTACTGATGTAGTTCTGCCGCGGAAAATCATAAAGCCGATGCTTTATCGGTGTTATGAACTTTTTTAGGCGTTGGTTTTCTGACAACTCGACAAAAATATCGTGAAATTCGAGGTTGGTCTCGAAGAAGGTGGTGAAATCATCCCGTTCAATATCAGCGATCATCGTCGCATTGAGCGCTTTGAGTTTTTTGATATGTGCAGGTTTGATCTTACTGATACACTGGCTGATAATGAAAGCTTCAACCAGTCCTATAGCATCATAGGCATTCTTGACGTCCGCCATTTCGAGGAGGTTCACCCGTACCCCTCTGCGCGGCAGAATGGTGACGAACCCCTCCAGCTCCAGTTGCATCAGCGCATCCCTGAGAGGGGTCTTGCTGATGCCCAGCTGCGCGGCAATTTCACCGATATTGATGGTGGAGCCAGGGAGTAATTCTCCGTGGTTCATCTGCTTGCGGAGGTATTTATAAACCTGTTCACTGAGAGAGGAATATTTCAGCGCGGTATGCATCATGGATATCCTTGGTTTTCTGAAACAACTTTATACTTCCCCCTTAATCATTGCGCGAATTCTTATAACATATCTCCGGCAAGAGGAAAGTATAAAGTTATGGTATCCAGATGTTACAGAAATGTTTCGATCGGGGTGTATTCAAGGCCAAAGGCTTCTGCAACTCCCTTGTATGTCACCTTGCCCTGCACGACGTTAGCGCCCCGCATGATCTCTTTGTTGTCCTGCATTGACTTCTTCCAACCCTTGTTGGCGATCTGTACCGCATAGGGCAGTGTGGCATTGGTCAATGCCGCTGTGGAAGTTTTGGCAACGGCACCAGGCATGTTGGCGACACAATAATGCAGGACGCCCTCTACCTCAAAGACCGGATCTGCATGGGTGGTGGCTTTTGAGGTCTCAAAACAACCGCCTTGGTCGATGGCCACATCAACGATCACTGACCCTTTCTTCATTTCCTTAAGCATGTCTCTGGTCAGGAGCTTGGGAGCTTTTGTACCTGCGACAAGAACAGCACCAATGACGACGTCGGCTTCCTTGACCAGCCGCCTGAGTACGGTGGCATTGGACATAACCGGGAAGCAGTTTGCCGGCATGACATCGTCAAGATAGGCAAGTCGTTCCAGATTGGTATCCAGGATATATACTTTAGCACCGAGTCCGCAAGCTATCTTGGCGGCATTGATACCGACCACGCCGCCACCGATGACGACAACTGTTCCCGGCTCTACTCCGGTTACACCGCCGAGTAGGATGCCCATGCCGCCCTGAGGCATCTCTATATATTTCGCTGCTTCCTGGGCTGCCATGCGTCCGGCGACCTCGCTCATTGGTATCAATAGTGGCAGAGCGTGGTTGTCTTTTTCGATGGTCTCGTAGGCGATAGCGACGGATTTGCTCTTGATCAAGGCCATGGTCTGTGGCTCGTCTGCGGCAAGGTGCAGGTAAGTGAAGACGATCTGGCCTTCTCTGATCATGTCATACTCGGAAGGCTGTGGCTCCTTAACATGCATGACCATGTCAGCTTTCTTGTAAATTTCAGCAGGGGTTGCGACTATGGTAGCACCTGCTTTGACATAATCAGCATCCGGGTGTCCAGCGCCAGCACCGGCATCTTTTTCTACAAGTACTTCATGACCATTGTGTTTCATGGCAATGATACCAGCGGGGGTCATGGCGACCCGTTTTTCCATAACTTTGATTTCTTTCAATATGCCGACAATCATGGTGTATCTCCTCTAAGGTGTATTCTGTTAAAAAGTCTTTTCGATAGCCTTGGCTACCGCTGCGACTATGGTATCAACCTGTTCTTTGGTAATGGTCAGACAGGGGGCAAAGTTCATGATATTATTCAAGCCATGAAAACTGGAGTTTGTTCTGCCGACGATGACGTTTTCCCCCATGACATTGCCCATGAGTGTCGCCATCTGTGCTTCGCTGATCGGTTCCTTGGTTTTCCGGTCGGTGACGAATTCAAGACCGCCGAAGAGGCCTTCTCCTCTGACATCACCGACGCACTCATACTTGCGGAGTTCTTGTAATTTCTCTTGCAGGTACGCGCCAACAACCCTGCTGTTTTCGACCAGATCCTCATCTTCGATGATTCTGGTACTCTCCAGTGCGGCGACCAGAGAGGAAGTGCAGCCGCCATAGGTGCTGATGTCACGAAAATAATTAAGGCGGGTGTCAGGATCTGCAGGGTCGTTCAGGAAAACATCGAAAACCTCCTGCTTGACCACCGTTGCCGACAGGGCCTCATAGGAGCTGGCAAGTCCTTTGGCCATGGTAATGATGTCGGGGTCTACCTCGAAATGATCGTGGCCCCAGAACTTTCCGGTCCGGCCGAATCCACAGACCACCTCGTCCATGATCATCCAGATGTCGTACTTCCGGCAGATATCCTGGAGGATAGGATAGTACTCCTTGACCGGCTTGATGATCCCGCCGCCTGCAGTAATGGGTTCGACGATGAGGCCACCTATACTCTCAGCACCCTCTTTGAGAATGACATCTTCGACTGCACGTGCACACTCAATGTTACATTGGCCATAGGTTTTGTCAAATGCACAGCGGTAACAGCAGGTGTGCGGAAATTCAACAAATCCTTCGACAAAAGGTCCAAAATCCTGCTTGCGCTGGGCCTGACCGGTGGAACTCATGGCGCCGATAGTGGTACCATGGTAGTCACGATCCCGATACATGATCTTATACTTGCCCTTACGCTTTTCGCTGATTCTCGAGGCCTGACGGACAATTTTATATGCCTTTTCATTGGCCTCGGAGCCGGAGTTGGAAAAATAAACTTTTCCCATTCTCGGCAGCTTCTCAAGAAGCTTCTGGGCAAACTTGATGGCGGGGATGGTCCCGAACACCCCGGCAAAATACGGCATCTTCTTCATCTGGGCGCAGACAGCCTCAGCAATGGAGTCGCGGCCATAACCAACCATGACACTCCAGACACCGCCCGAGGTTGCATCAAGGAATTCCCGACCTCTAATGTCTTTCACCATCAGACCCTTAGCGTCGACAATAATCATTTGTTCTTGTTTTTCAAAAACTTTATGCGGTTTGAGGTGATGCCAGAGGCAGTCCTTGTCGGCCTTGACCATCTCATCTACGTCATATTTCAACCAATCCTGTGCAGTATCCATGAGTTTTAATTTCCTTTATAAGTCTAGCGTCAAGGGGTTATCCGCGGCAGTTCTTTTGTGAAAGAACTGCCGCGGAGACGAGGCTATTGACAGAAAAAAGGTGGGGCCAGGGCCTTACGCACCTTTCTGAGGATGCATGTCCGAGGCTTTTATACCGGCAACGGCAACCGGTTTTTTCATGGCATCGCGACGGAACGGTTCGCCCAACTCCATGTTGGTCATAACCTCGATGAAAGTGGTTTTTCCTTCTTCCATCTGTGCTTTGACAGCAGCTTTCAGTGCTGCAGTCACTTCTTCCATTGTTCTTACCTGAACGCCTTCAACGCCACATGCCTTGGCAATTCCTGCATAGGAGACATTGCGATCCAGTTCGGTTCCAACAAAGTTGTCACTGTACCAGAGAGTGGTGTTGCGTTTTTCTGCACCCCAGTGGTAGTTACGGAAGATTACCATGGTCACTGCGGGCCAGGATTCGCGGCCACAAGAAACCATTTCGTTCATGGAAATACCAAAGGCACCGTCACCGGCAAAGCCTACGACAGGAACGTCCGGTTTGGCCATTTTAGCGCCGCAAATTGCAGGGAAACCGTAGCCACAAGGTCCGAACATGCCGGGAGCAAGGTACTTCCGCCCTTCTTCAAATGAGGGGTATGCAGCTCCAAGTGCACAGCTGTTGCCGATATCGCCGGAGATGATAACATCTTTTGGAAGCCCTTCAACGATGGCACGCCATGCCATGCGGGAGGTGATTTTTTCCGGATCAGCTTTCTGCGCACGGGTGTTCCAGTCGGTGCCCGAGTCATCAGCTTCGTGGTCCATCTTGGCAAGGTCTGCTGCCCAGGTAGCTTTGGTTTTGGCTATAACTGCTTTTCTTTCTGCGCGATCTGCATCGCCAGCGGTTTCGGAAAGCTGGGCAAGAATGGATTGTGCAACTTTCTTCGCGTCGCCAACAATACCTACGCTCAGTTTTTTGGTCAGACCGATACGATTCGGGTTGATGTCTACCTGGATCACTTCAGCATTTGCCGGCCAGTACTCCATTCCGTAGCCCGGAAGAGTGGAGAATGGATTCAGCCGGGTACCGAGAGCGAGAACAACATCTGCTTTGGCGATCAGTTCCATCGCTGCTCTTGATCCGTTGTAACCCAAGGTTCCTGTATGCAGGGGATGGCTTCCCGGGAAGGCATCATTGTGCTGATAGCCACAACATACCGCAGCGTCCAGACGTTCGGCCAGCGCTTTAGAATCGCCGATTGCGCCACCGATTACGACACCGCCACCGTTAAGGATGACAGGGAATTTTGCTTTGGAGAGCAGGTCTACCGCCTTGGCAATTGCTTCTGATCCACCGGAAGGAAGCTCGAAATCAACGATGGTCGGTAGCTCGATTTCAATTACCTGGGTCCAGAAGTCACGGGGTACGTTGATCTGGGCAGGAGCGGAAGCACGCTTGGCCTGGATGATTACCCGGTTGAGAACCTCGGCAATACGTGCAGGGTGACGTACTTCTTCCTGATAGGCAACCATGTCCTCGAATGCAGCCATCTGAGGAACTTCCTGAAAACCACCCTGACCCATAGCCATATTGGCAGCCTGAGGGGTAACAAGCAGAAGTGGGGTGTGGTTCCAGTATGCGGTTTTTACAGGAGTGACAAAATTGGTGATACCAGGTCCGTTCTGGGCAATCATCATAGACATTTTACCGGAGGCACGGGTATAACCGTCAGCCATCATACCGGCGTTGCCTTCATGGGCACAATCCCAGAATGTGATGCCTGCTTTAGGGAACAGGTCGGAAATCGGCATCATTGCTGAACCGATGATGCCAAACGCATGTTCTATGCCGTGCATTTGAAGAACTTTTTAACAAAGGCCTCTTCGGTGGTCATCTTAACCTTGCTCATTTCATGCCTCCATGAGTGTTTAGTTTGCTTTATGACAAGCAGGTAATTATTTGAACTGCTGCAACCAGCAGGGTAATGTACTTGTCGTATTACAGTTACTGATACATCACCCATCAGGTATCTGTCAATAGTTTTTTGCCAATTCATCTCTTTTGATGAGGCAACATACATGAGCCTGGAGGTCATGGCAGCGATTGTTCCAGGTACAATCAATTCTGTGAAAGTGATGCCGCTAGGTCAATTCCTCGACAATCTGCCGAACAACCGGGATATCTTATGTATCAATTGCTGTTTTGCAAAAAAGAGAGAGGGGAGTCGAAAAATCTATTGACACCTTTTCGACGGTGGTTTATATTGCCCGCCTACGTCAGTTCGGTGATGCTCAACAGCAAAAAGCATGTTGGCAATTTTTTCGCAGAAATTTCGTTTGATCCTCGGTAGCTCAGTTGGTAGAGCAGGTGGCTGTTAACCACCTTGTCGGCGGTTCGAATCCGTCCCGGGGAGCCAAAACATCCAGGCTCGATTGTTATAGTCGAGCCTTTTTCAATAGAGTCGGGGCGTAGCGCAGCCTGGTTAGCGCGCCTGCCTTGGGAGCAGGAGGCCGTAGGTTCGAATCCTACCGCCCCGACCAGTAATTGCAAAAAGCTGATCACTTACTAAAGTGATTGGCTTTTTTTTGTTTAATAACAAGTAGGGTACGTAGCAAATGGCATTCACCACTGACAGCGCAACTTTTATTTACATAATCCTCCCATTGCTGGTTTTTTTGGCCCGTATTCTTGATGTAACTATTGGCACCCTGCGGATTATCTTCGTGTCCAAAGGATTAAAACATTTTGCCGCAGTGCTCGGTTTTTTTGAGTCACTTATCTGGTTGATAGCGGTGGCTCAGGTTATGCAAAACCTGAATTCATGGCAGACGTATGTGGCTTTCGCCTGCGGTTTTGGGGCGGGCAACTATGTTGGTGTGGTTCTTGAGGAAAGAATTGCTCTTGGCAACCTGTTGATTAGAATTATTACCATGAAGGAAGCCGATGACTTGGTGGAAGTCCTCAGGAAAGCAGGGTATGGGGTGACCAGTGTCGATGCAAACGGTGAGTCCGGACCGGTAAAATTGATTTTCAGTATCATCAAAAGAAGGAATCTTCCCAAGATCATTGCCATGATCAAAAAATACAATCCCAATGCCTTCTACACCATCGAAGATATGCGCTATGTCAACCAGACCTATCCCTTGCCAATGACCAAACCGTCATGGTTTTCGTATTCGGCTCGGGGTAAGCGTGGCTCATTATCATCAAAAGAAGAAATATTGACAAAAATACCTGTATAATCAGGTGATTACAGCTATTCATGGTTTGCGGCAAAAAGTAAAGAGCCGATCTTACTATTCCTTTCTGCCGTCCGGGGTTTTGGCTGGCAACAGGGCGCCACGGAACCAGGAAAAATAGACCCCCATCAGGCAGAAAAATGCTGACAGGACAAAGACGGTATGGATGCTGCGCAGAAACAGGTCATGATTTTCCGGGACTATAGCCTGGCGGCCGACGATAAGGGCCAGGACAACCGTTGCCATGGCCATGCTGAACATTTGGCCAAGTAAGCGCATTGTTGCAACTGTTCCTGAGGCCAGTCCGTAATATTTTTTCTCCACGGCGCCCATGATGGCGTTCATATTGGGGGAGCTGAACAGCGCAAAACCAATACCAAGCAGAATCAGATTGGCAATGATCAGTGCGGTCTTTGTGTCGGGCTGCACCATTGAAAAAAGCGCCACGCCAATCACCGTGAGGAGCATTCCTGTGGTGGCGAGCAATCGAGGTTCGATACGGTCAGAGAGTCTTCCGGCCATCGGCGATAAGACCGCCATCATTATCGGCTGGGCCATAAGCACGCTTCCCGCCGTTTGTGGTGACATCTCCTTTATATATTGCAGGTAGAGACTTAAGAGAAAGGTCACCGCAAATGTTGCAGAATAATTGAGTAAGGCGGCAAGACTCGAATAGGCAAAGGTCTTGTTGCCGACAAAGAGCTGCACATCAAAGACCGGGAAGCGGGCAGTCAGCTGGTAGCGGATGAAAATGGCGAACAGGATGAGGCCGCAAAGCAGCAGCACTGTGCCGGGGATCGACGGAAGCAGGGTGGCACCACAGACAATGGCCAAGATACCTGAAGCATAAAGTAGACATCCGGCAACATCAAGTTTTTGCCCCGGCTCGCCCAGCCATTCCCCTTTTAAATAATGCAGGGTCAATAAAAAAGAGAGCAGGCCAAGCGGCAGCATGACCAGAAAGATGCTGCGCCAGCCGAAATGCTGGGTGAGCATGCCGCCGACAAACGGACCAACCGACAGGCCGATATAGACCGCCGCGACATATATGCCGATAACCCGGCCCCGTTTATTTGGCGGAAAAATGGAAGTGATGATTGCCATGCCGGTTGTCACAAACATGGCAGCCCCCAGGCCTTGAACGACCCGCAGCCCGATCAGCATGGTCGCTGAGTTGGCAAAGGCTGCCAGACCTGCACCAAGAGTGTACACTCCCACACCAGTGGCAAAAACCTTTTTGCGCCCATGAATATCGGCAATTTTCCCAGCCGGTACCAGACCCACCGCCATTGCCAGCAGGTAGGCTGTGGCTATCCAGCTGAGCTGCACAGCATCCATCTGGAACTCAGTTTGGATAGCCGGTAACGCCACATTGACCGAAGAAAGCATGAACGGCCCCATGAACGAGGTTAAAGTGGCGACAATGAGTGCCGACCTTTCCAGGGCTGCTTCACTTGTTATGTTGTGCTGCATTGATTACACCTGGTAAATATGGGGACAGTATTGTGTCCCGGCATTTGTAGTGTCCCTGTATTTGTGATACATTTTACCTACTTCATTACTCCAGTTACTGAAAGATGTCTAATTAGTTTGTTACTTTTCTGTTACATTTTCCCTTTATTAGAGATAATTATGCCCAAGAAATACGAGGACTTGCAGTTACACCTTCAATCATCCCCCCGCACCTGGCTCATCACCGGCGTTGCCGGGTTTATCGGCTCAAACCTGCTTGAGACCCTGCTGAAGCTCGACCAAAAAGTAGTTGGGCTCGATAATTTTTCCACCGGTTTTCAACATAACTTCGATGAAGTTCAATCACTGGTCAGCCCGCAGCAATGGCAGCGATTTAGCTTTGTCAAAGGCGATATCTGCAACCTGGAAGACTGCACAAAGGCGTGCGCCGGTGTCGATTATGTCTTGCACGAGGCAGCCCTGGGATCCGTGCCGCGATCAATTGCCGATCCGATTACTACCAACGAAAATAATATCAGCGGGTTTCTGAATATGCTGGTTGCCGCCAGAGATGCGCAGGTTAAACGATTTGTCTATGCCGCTTCCAGCTCGACCTACGGTGATCACCCGGGCCTGCCAAAAGTGGAAGATACAATCGGCCGTCCGCTGTCTCCGTATGCCGTAACCAAATATGTCAATGAGCTGTATACGGACGTTTTTGCCAGAACGTATAATTTCAAAACAATCGGTCTCAGATATTTTAATATCTTTGGTCAGCGACAGGACCCCAATGGCGCCTATGCTGCCGTTATTCCCAAATGGTTTGCCGGCCTGATCAATAATGAACCTGTCTATATCAATGGCGATGGGGAGACGAGCAGGGATTTTTGTTTTATCGACAATTGTGTCCAGGCCAATCTTCTGGCGGCAACGGTTGAAGACGAAGCCGCCACCAATCAGGTATATAATGTGGCTTTTGGGGAACGGACAAGCCTCAATGAGCTGTACCAGCTCATTAAAGAGCGGGTTGTTGCCGTCAAAGAGGCCGCGCAAGACGCCAAGCCGCAATATCGTGATTTCAGGGCAGGTGATGTTCGCCATTCCCTGGCCGATATTACAAAGGCCAAAAAGCTCATTGGCTATCAGCCGAAATTTTCAGTAAAAAATGGCTTGAACCGTGCCGCGGAGTGGTATCTGAGGTAATCTCAACGAGGACGCAATATCATGAAAATATCCCATCTTGGCGCAAAAGACTGTGTTACCGGTTCCTGTCACCTGGTGCAGACCCACCCGGGTGCAGCGGGTGGCGTGAATATCCTGGTGGACTGCGGTTCGAGTTATGGCGATGACCCGGAGCTGCCCTTTGACCAGTTTCCTGTTCCGGTCAACCGCATCGATTATCTGTTTTTGACCCACGCCCATATCGATCACATCGGCCGGGTGCCGGACCTGCTCGAAGCCGGATTCAAGGGTGAAATCATCTGCACCCATGCCACCAAGGCGCTGCTCCTGCCCATGCTGCGTGATGCCATGTCTTTTTCGAGCAGAACCGACAAGGACGTCCACCACCTGGAATCTCTTATTGACGAGCTGGCATGGGGGTTTGAGCTGCATGAGATCTTTAGCCTGAAGCAGGGAATAACTTTTAAGCTGAGTAATGCCGGCCATATTCTCGGATCCTGTTTTATCCTTTTTACCTTCCCCGGCCTCCTGGCACATGGTTCGGATGACGCCGGTGACTACCGGGTGATCTTCTCCGGGGACCTCGGCTGCAATGATACCCCCATTCTGCCGGATCCTGACCCGCCCGATGCATGTGATCTGCTCATTCTGGAATCGACCTATGGCGATCGCCTCCATCCGAGCAGGAAAGGTCGGGTCGAGACCCTGCGAAAATTGCTCGAAAAAGCCCTTGCTGACCGGGGCATTGTCTATATTCCCGCCTTTTCCCTGGGGAGAACGCAGGAACTGCTGTATGAACTGGACAGGATACAACCAAAGGTCCCGGTGTTTGTCGATTCTCCCCTGGCGCTGACTATCACCCGGATCTATTCAAGCCTGCAAGAGTTCTGGGATAAAGAGGCTCAAGACCTCATGGCCAAAGGCGATCATCCCTTTGATTTTAAAGGTTTGTATGCAGTAGAGAAATATCGGGATCATAAACAACTGCTGGACGTCAAAGGCCCGGCCATCATCATCGCCGGCAGCGGTATGTGCACCGGTGGACGTATTGTCGAGCATCTGCAATATGGCCTTGACGATCCGGCAAATGACATCTTTTTTGTGGGATACCAGGCGCAAGGAACCCCCGGCAGAAAGATGATTGAGGGGAAAATCCCCGTCAAAGCAGGTATCCATACCCTGACAGCCTATTCAGCCCACGCCGATCAGCAGATGCTCGTCAACTGGGTCCATTCTATGCCCCAACCGCCCAAGGAAATCCGCCTGGTCCATGGCGAAGCCGATGCGCGTCGTGCGCTGGCAGATTTGCTCCCAGCGGGTGCAGATCGCAAAATCTAACAGAAAAAACAACACCGATCATCCCTTCTCTTGTTCCCATGCGCCGCATGGGAACAAGTCTAACATTAAAGACATAATAAAAATGATCGAGGCTGACGGCTGGCAGTTGATTAGTGCCAAAGGGAGTCATCATGCCTTGTTCCCATGCGCTGCATGGGAACCATAGTAATATTTCAAAATGGTCGCAGCCAGGCAGTGCGCTTGCCTAAGGAGTTTCGATTTAAAGGCAGCAAGCCAAAGCATGCTGGGCAGTGAACGTTTTGTCGCCCTGATAATGGAAAAGTTTATTAATAATGGCAAGGACCGGGAGAGGCCGGATGTCCGGAAAATTCATTGATATCTGCCCATGGACGCCGTACTGGCGGTTGTCGAAAAAGAAACGGGAATGAGCCAGTTGCCCCAGTCAACCGGAACGACCAGACAGGTTGTCACGACCGCCCTATATAACTTTGCAGCTCTCAATAACCGGGAGATAGGACATATGGGGGGGAGATTATTCCACCAACAGTCAAGGCCAAAAACGTCTAATTGGCAGGGCTGAAAAAGATCAAGAAATCAGCTTATTAATCGAACGAATAAGCAAGAAGTGTCAAGAATAAAGATTTGACCCATTGCCATGGAAAAAGACAAGTGTGAAGGGGGGGTGGTCTGTCCCCTATTCTCCTTAAATATCGAGTGCAAAGCGGACTGCGTGTCCTGCCTCTATCATCTTTGCGTGCGACAAGGATGTGATTAAAGATCCAATTTTCCCCTTCGAAACAGTCTGTAAATGGTCACAATTCGCAGCACAATTCTGGGGCATGCCATCAGCCGGTGATAGAAACACTTCGGATGGTATATCTCGGACAGTACTCGTGATCGGAGCGATGGGCACTGACCAGGTTGTGGATCTGCGGCCCGATCAGGGCCAGCG
>RCMY010001175.1_pt1 | contig 24913 bp, 20 predicted proteins | sample 2041341 | NCBI WGS metagenome assembly RCMY01 (sample SAMN09708234, study PRJNA481090) | Marine sediment metagenome, whole genome shotgun sequencing project.
TCTATCACTCAGAAAAATGAACGATTCAATAGGATTATGCATAATTATAACCTAAAAAATGTAGCATAATTCATTTGAGAAACTTAAGTAAATTTATTATAGCCAATCTTTGAATCTCAACAGTATCCTCACCTTTAGATTTCTGAGACCATCCTTGACATGCTATATTTTCTGATGAAACAATAGAAGCAGAAAGCTCTATAATTTATAATGAATGGCAAGATAAACTTCGTTATTAAACTTGTAATTATCAAAAACAAGTTTCTGCCCTTCTACTACAATATTTCTAGCACTTCCAAAAACATCATAATCAGATATTCTACATCCTAAAGGCCCCCCCATATACCACTATCCAAATTAGCGGAAACATTCACAAAATTATAAATATTATATACACGGTTACTATTTGATACTCTATTTTCATCATCCGGAACGAATTGTCCCTTTTCAGCTGGTGTGTAAATCACAACTCCTGAAGCTCTATTAGTTAGAGGAATCGTTAGACCATACCCTATACTGAAATTAAGATTATCACCAACATTATCCAATTTGATATTTGGTGAATATAGTTTTGCTTCTGGTTGGAAAGCAACATAATAAGAAAAATCCGACAAATCATCTGTTTTCCAAGTATGACCATGATCTATTGTTTTTCCTCCAAATATATGGTCTTCACCAAAAAATATATCCATAAGTCTCAATCCAGCTGAAACTCCACAATATTTAATGGGACGATATTCCATATTAATATCGACATCCCAAGAATTATAATTCCCGACTGCACCCGACAGCGATACGCCAAAAGTTCTATATCTGTCTTCTGAATTATCTTCAGCACAAACTGTCATTACCAAACTTAAAAATAGAACAGTAAATAAATATCTATAGGATGTAAAAAACATTTTTGTATTTTATTCATAGGGATGATTTTTAATACGTCCCAATTACATTTAATCATTAATGAACTTTGTAGCAATATATTATATTTGCTAAAAGAATAACTATAAAGATCAAATTCAACATCACATGAACATGATATCATTATCATAGCTCTTACATTTTTTTGCAAATATTCGACAGAAAGTATTTGTTAGTACTTTCTGTCTGAATATTCACTTCTTCGAATGTATATATATGAGGTTAAGTAAGTCTAAATTAAACTCCAACTTGGAAAGTTAATGACGTAGACGCATTACCATTACTAAGACTGCAATTACACTTGTACATCTGATTTATTTCGGAGTCCCATAATCAGGATATTATAATTATTAGCGTTATTATTTTGTAGTGCAAATATATTAAAAATAGGAATTCTGTACTTGAATAATTATGATTTTAACCTTTACATATTTTACACGTTTTTGTATATCACTGATTATAAGCAATATACACATTGTTCACGGTAAGGGAATTCGCAACTTATCACCATATTTTATTCAACAAAAACGTTGTATCAAGCATATTATGCACAAAAATATTAATAACTAGTCCACAAATAATGCGTCTTACTAATTTTCCACATCAAACAGAATGGAGAATAATAAAGAAAATTGAGACGCTACAGGGCGGATGAAGTAAGATTTATTCTGTAACAAAGAAGCTTTTAATCATATTCATGTGGCTAATCAAAATATTTTTATTTACTTTGCAGTAGAAAAAATAATAGTTTATGATTAAAACATTGTTTTATATTGGTATTGGAAGTTTTGCAGGCGGCGTTTCACGCTACTTGATTTCCAAGTATGTGCAGAATATGACTAGCAGTGGATTTCCCTTAGGAACACTCTTTGTAAATATTCTAGGATGCTTTATTATCGGACTTCTTTATGGATTGTTTGATCGTGGCAACTTGATGAATACCAACCTAAAGTTATTTCTTACAGTTGGTTTCTGCGGAGGTTTCACAACATTCTCTACTTTTATGGGAGACAATTTCCAACTGATAAAGGCTGATAATCTCTTCTATAGTTCTGTATATTTGGCAGCTAGCATCATTTGCGGCTATCTGTTATTGTTTCTAGGTTATTCACTCATTAAATTAATATAGTTATGGAATCAAACTCAAGAGCAAAAGTCTTAAGATTCTACGTTAGCAGTACTGATGTAGTGAAACACACTTCCGTTTACGAAACTATCGCGTTCGCAGCCAAAGAACATGGATTGGCAGGAACTACAGTGTACAAAGGTATTATGGGATATGGAGCAAGCAGTGAACTGCACTCTGATAAATTCTGGGAAATTATAGATAAGGTGCCAGTAATCGTTGAAATTGTTGACACTGAAGAAAAGATAAACAGTTTTCTTGATGTAGTGCTTCCTTGGATTAAACAATTACCAAAAGGTTGCATGGTTACATGTCAGGACACTGACGTTATCTTAATTAAAAACGGACAATCCCCTTCTTCTAAAGAATAGAGGAAAGGGATTGTTTTGAATTATTCTGCGGTATTGATAACAACACCACCGTTTTGTGGAATGCTTATTGAAAGTTTTCTTTTACCATTGATAACTTTTACAGATCCATTCAATGATGCATCATCTGTATAAATCATCAACTTCTTAGCGCCTGCAAGCATTGACAAATCAATCGTTTTCTTTAATGTAGTAGCTTCTGCATTAACTCCTGCTATATACCATTTATCACCATGTCGGCGTGCCAATATAATATATTTACCAGGATATCCATCAATATACTTCACTTCGTCCCATGTTGAAGGAACATTCTTCATGAAGTCAATAGCCCATGAAGGAGCATCTTGAAGATTATTTGGCGCTAATGCAAAATGCTGTACTGCACTTTGAAACAAGACAGCTGTTGCCAAAGCATACACATCAGAAGTAACACGATGATTACCATGCTTGTTGTCAGCATTATAATACTTATTAAGTGCACTACCTCCGAAATCCATACTACCTATCGTATTACGTATGAAAGGATGAAGACAAGCGTTTACAGCCTCATGATTACAAAAATCCTGAGAGAAGTGAAGGTTCTCACTTGCCAACACTGCTTCACTAGCTACATAGTTAGGATACATACGTTCCCAACCTCTAGGAATTGTACATCCGTGGAATATTACTTCAAGTCCATAGTCATTGGCATCAGACAGAATTCCTTCATATACTTGCATCATCATCTGCTTGTCACCACCGAAGAAATCAACTTTTATACCTTTTATACCAGTCTGCTGCATCCATTTCATTTCTTTTTTGCGCAAGATTGGATCATTCATTATCCCACGTGGAGACTGAAAAGCATCATTCCAATAACCATTAGAATTATACCAAAGATACAGAGAAACGCCCTTTTTAGCACCATATTCAGCAAGTTCTGCAATCTTATCACGACCAATCTGAGTATCCCATAATGCGTCTACAAGTACTGACTGATAGCCCATAGCAGCAGAAAAATCAATATACTTTTTCTGGTCGTTATAGTTACAACTTGCGTCCATGCCGATAATCCAACTCCAAGAACCTTTACCATAAGTATATTTCTTAGATGGTTCATATTTTCTTTCTACGACATCGAAAGGAACTGTTGTCTCAACAATATTTGCAAGGGTATTGCCTAAAGTAATCGTACGCCATGGAGTCTTTCCAGGTAAAGAGATGCCGGGAGAAACAGTGCCATTACCATTACACTCCTCTGCCTGCGGGAATCCTATACAATAAGTTCCATCAGATTCTCCGAGAAGTCTTCCTGCGCAATAACCTCCGTCGACACCTGTTTCAGAAACAAGCATCCAACCGTCGTTCTGGTTTTTAAACAAGCAAGGGAATGTGTAACCTTCTCCCCAACCGTTTTTGCCCATAGCATCATCAAGAGTATATGATGTCTCATAACTTGGAGATGTGCCAGCAAATCCGCCCATAGGTTTAGCTTGCGGGCAAAGGAAAGTAGTACTTCCTGTTGTAGGCTTAAACTGTGTCAACTCTTTTGTTATCGTGCAGCTAAGATGTGCATCGGCAGGATGAATTACATATCTGAAAGCAACATCGCGATTACTAACTCTAAAGATAACATCGAGTACATTTACAGTATCACGATAGTATTTATATACAGCCTCATTGGCTACATAATGCACATTGCTCTGTTTGATGTTTGGCAATGAATAATTTTCATCTAACTTTGATGTTTTTACATCCTTCAATCGTAGATTTTCAGAATAATCGACATGATTAGTTATGACACCCAAAAGAGAAGGTTGTATAAACACCTTGTCACCATATTTTACAGCATATTGCGGTTTCCCGTTATCATCAGTAACGGTAACACATATTTTCCCGTCAGGACTTTTTATCACATTGTTTAGTTGCTGACAAAAAGCCGTAAGACATGATAGTATGATACTACCGAATAAGAATAATGTTCTTTTCATATTAATTATTTAAAACCTTAAAGTTACTTTTTTACCAGAATATATTACCGTTTTGGTTACATTCTGTTTTTCCCCATTGATATAAACAAGTTTCAACTTACGCTCCTTACACATTCCTTTATATGTTCCCTTTCTCTGCCCTATTTCAAGAGTGCTAGAACTATTTTTCCATGTTATAGGATATGTAGAATATGCACCTTTCTCATAATTATAACTTGTTCCGTCATCTTCGTAAACGGTAAATGCTCCATCGGCCCCTCCATAAACTCGAATCTCCCAAGGAGAATTGCGGCTTTGAGAAGTGCTCTGAACAGATGGTCCTAACGGAATTATAGATCCAGCTTTTGCATATACTGGTATACGTTCTTTTACGATAGGCATCTGGTAAGACTCGCCGCCAACATACATTTTATTAGTAACAAAATCATACCATTTTGTGTCTTTAGGAAGATAAACCGACATTTGGCTTATTCCCTGTTCGAATACAGGAGCTACAAGCAAAGACTTACCAAACATATACTCGTCTTTCTGTTTCAAGGCCAATTCATCATTAGCAAAATCCATTATAAATGGTCGCATAATAGATGTTCCGTTCATTGATATGGCTGCCGCATTAGAATAGATGTAAGGCATCAGCTTATAACGCATATCAAGACACAAACGAGCATTATCAGAAACTTTTTGACCATAATTCCAAAATTCAGTATTGCTCATATAACCATGGACACGCATCAAAGGCAAGAATACAGAAGTCTGCATCCATCTCATGAAACGTTCATGATAAAGGGAATCACTGTATTGATTACCAGGACGGAAAAAGCCTCCTGCATCATAAGTCCACCAAGGTATTCCAGCCGCCATAAGTCCCAAGCCAGCTGTTACCTGTCGTTTGAAAGTATCCCAGTCGTTACCAACATCACCCGACCAGTTGGCAATGCTATAACGCTGTATTCCTGTGTAAGAACAACGAGTAAGTATCATCGTACGCTGCATTGGATTGTCTCTGCGGCAACCCTCATAAACAGTTTTGTTTACCAACAGCGGATATGTATTTCTGAATACTTCTCCAGGTGTTGTACCATTGTTAACAAGTCTACCTGACAAGTCGTCATTTTCTGGTTCGGTTGCATCCTGCCACCAAGCATCAATACCATAAGGTTTAAGCATACGCCTACTGAAATTACTCCAATAGAAATCAGCTGCCTTTGGATTAAAGAAGTCAACCCAGTTTGTATTCGGAATAAAATATCCCAAGCTATCCAATTCGTGTCCAAGTTCTGTTTTATGATCAGTATTAGACCAAACAGAGACCATAAACTTTATATTCATTTTATGTAGACTGTCGGTCATGGCCTTTACATTAGGATATCTATCTTCATCAAACTTCATGGCATTCCAACCATATTTTCCCCAATACTGCCAATCCTGAACCATCATATCAACAAGGAAAGACTCTTTACGGAATTTATTAGCCGTTTCGAGTATTTCATGTTGTGAATTAAAACGTTCACGACAATGAATATATCCCAATGCCCATAAAGGCATAATTGGTGCCTCACCTGTTACCTTGCGATAAGCAGCCATAGCCTCATCAGCATTGCCAGCAAAGACAGTATAGTCTATGCTTTGCGAAACAGGCGAACGAAAGACTGTCTCGTCTGTCACCTTATGATAATAGAGTATCGGCGAATCGTTATTGGTGAGTTGTGATTTAACATGATGAATACCAGCAGAAAGATGAGCTATTACCGAAGATGTAGGTGGAAGCCAGAGATTTTCCATGTTAATCAATCTATGTCCATCAATTTCAAGGTTCAGTTTTCGGGCCATCTTCTGTCCTACATCAAGAAGAAAAGAATAATCGCCGTCTTGATCAATATTAACATCAGCCTCGAACACATTACTTTCACGACGTTCTTTCTTATTTCCTGCAGTTGTAGTCACATTAACTTCTGTGACATCGCCACCCTCTGCATTTTTCTTTAGAGTAACATTATTGTCAGAAGGATTGAAATCAACGAGACCATAATTATTCCACAACAATCCATATCCTTTATTTGATAAGATCATAGGTATGGAAATCTGCGTGTTGACCTGCGTAAGTCGTCTTGACAATCCACGAACATCAAGATAGCCATCCTGAAACTGTCCTAATCCGTATTGATGTTCGTCTGAAGGAGAAATAAAATGCTGTTCAGCAATATAAGTCTTCTCTTTGCCAACAAAAGAATGAGCAAGACTGCGTCCGTTTTCGGCAAGTATCTGTTTACCATTCTTGTTAAGATATACGACCAATCCAGTATTACGGTCTACCTCTACAGTGATATTCTTCAGACAAATTGATACTTTATCTTTACTATCCTTTATATTGAATGTAGGATTCTTCAAGTTTTCTACATAAACCAATTCAGGCATAACACGATATACCTGCTTACTGAATATCGTCCTTACGGCATTATCAGTAAGCGGTATTATTGTAAGAGTTCCGTCTATTGTAGTGATATTAACCTGTTTCTTATTGACATTATATCGCAAAACCTTCTGCGACATTGCAGCAATAGAAACCTGCAAGAATATCATTACAATTAATAATAATCTCTTTTTCATCTAACATTAATGTTTATGATTATATCACGTGAGTGAAATATCAACGTTTCTTCATCTGCCAATAATCCAACTTAAACAGTTGTTTGTCGGCATCGCCTTTGAATACTAGATATAAATCATGAACACCACTGATATTTGTCATACCTGCGATATAATTACTCCATTTATTCTCTTCACCTGCTATTTTGCAAGTGCCCAAAGATTTGCCATTTATATTGTCAATTCGAATTTCGACCGTACCTCCATTCAAAGGTGCTGCATTTATACTTATGCTTTTTGCTCCTTTACCGAAGTTAACACCCTTCAACATGATATAATCACCATTGTGGATATCATTTACGGCAACACAATTATTAATCTTCTCTGTCTTCACGCCTTTGCTCCAAGCCATAGTCTCAGCCTCAACACGCTTATAAGGATTAAGATGTCCTATCTGTGCTACGCCTTCCTTTGTCCAATATGGAACTTCCTCTATTGTTCCATCCTTACGATAATGCATCTCAGCTACAGAAACAGAACGACGCTCATGATGTTCCATTATTCCATGAGCATGCATAAGGTCATAATTGAGTCCAAAGACATAAGATTTTCCTTTATAATCCATGATTCCAGGATGATTACCCCTACTCTTATCTGTTGGCGCCATGATATAGTTTTTGAATGTCCACGGACCAGTAGGAGAATCACTCATCGCATATCCTATACCTTCAGGGCAACAAGTAGAAGCATAAGCAAGATAATATTTACCTGCACGCTTATAGAACCAAGGTCCCTCCTGATAATGCGCAGGGCGGGCTACTTTATGAATTTCTCCAGAATATGAAACCATATCCTTATTAAGTTTTACATAATATGGGTCTGGATTACCCCAATACATATAAGCCTGACCGTCATCATCAATGAACACAGTAGGATCTATATCATTCCAATTTTCTTTCTGCCAAACAAGCGGTTTGTTTATTGGGTCTTTAAATGGTCCATAAGGACTATCAGATACCAAAACACCTATGCCATTGCCATGAATAGGGCAATACATATAGAATTTGCCATTACGGGCAACAACTTGTTCAGCCCATGCGCCATTATCTTTGTTAATCCATGAAAAACTTTTAAGTGAAGCTACAGCTCCGTGATCGGTCCAGTTTACCATATCTGTTGAGGTGTACAGCAACCAATCTTTCATCAAAAATCCGTCAGCATTATCCTCATCATGAGTAGTATACAAATAGACAGTGTCCTTATATACCATAGGGGCAGGATCTGCTGTGTATTTTGTTGTGAGAATAGGATGTTGTGCAAAACACCCCAAAGAGGATGTTGTCAACAACATAAAAGATAATATTCGTTTCATAATATTTAAGTATTAATTATTTATATGCAAAGTAACAGGTTATTTAAACTGCCACCAATCGAAATTGAACAATTTAGCACCCTGATTACCTTTAAAGAGGAAGTATAAATCGTGTACACCAGTTATCTCTTCATTAAGATTTGCGTCTACAGTCTGCCATTTTTCCCAACCTCCAGTATAAGGGGCTGTCAATGTACAGAGTAATTTACCGTCTGGCTTGTCGACATGAATTTCCATTTTTCCTCCTTGCAGAGCACTAGCCACACTTGCAGTGAATGTTTTTGGAGAAGTAGTTCCGAAATCCAACACACGTACAACGATTGAATCTCCGTTATGAATATCACTTACATAAACACCAGTTTCTTCATTCTGTTCAACTCTAACACCTTTAGAGAAAGCCATTGTCTCTGCTTCAACTCTATTCTTAGGGTTCATAGTTCCGATTGGTTCTACACCGGCACTTGTAGGTTGAATAATTGGGAACGAACCATCCTTATTATATTTAAATTCTTCAACTGCAACACTACGACCGAAACCTCCACCCTTAGGAAGTTTACCTGTATGGTAGAAGAAATAAGAATGTCCCTTGAAATCAGTAACGCCACAATGATTTGTGAAACTGCCTGTATTTGACAAAGGCATTACCTCACCCATATACTTCCATGGTCCAAATGGCTTCTTTGCCATAGAGTAAGCAATATGTTCTGGTACACCACCAGCGGCATACAACAAATAGTAATTTTTATTGCGCTTCATTAGCCAAGGTCCTTCAACATACGAATCCTTATATTTGACACCTTTCTGCCTTTCACTAAGAACAGGTCCCCCAAAGCCTTCTGCTGTCATAGGAACCTTTTCAATTTGTCCATCAATGCTCACCATATCCTTATTCAACTTACAGAAGTAAATACGTGGATTTCCCCAACATAGATAAGTCTGACCATCATCATCTAACATAACTGTTGGATCAATATAATCCCAATTACCATCAGCAAGCGGTTTGCCGATAGCATCCTTAAAAGGTCCTGTAGGACTATCACCCACTGCTACACCAATAGCCATAGCACCGCTTAATTTAGAATGAGCGCATACATACCAATAATATTTGCCATTGCGCTTTATTGTCTGTGCGGCCCAAGCTCTTCCGTCAGCCCATGAGAATGATGCCAAAGATAATGGAGAACCATGATCTGTCCAGTTTACCATATCGGCACTAGAATAAACACGCCAATCGTTCATCCAGAAAAAGTTTGCATTGTCTTCATCATGACCAGTATATACATACATTCTATCGCCATCTGCCATTGGTGCAGGGTCTGTTGTATAGTTTGTCTGCACAATAGGATTCTGAGCAAAGCTGACAGCAGCAGCTGTGGTCATGAAAATTGATAAAAGTTTTCTTTTCATTTATAAGTATAGTATTAATAAAACTAAGTGCAAAATAACATAAAATATTTCATAAAAAGAAATTACAATGTGTCTAAAACTTTGCACCCTGTATCATTTTTTCATATAATCTAATTATTTCAGAACCTTTTAACTTGATTTTCAATATGTATTTACAGACTATTATATATAAAGAAATATTGTTTGAAACAATACATAATTAGAAGAGTCTTGAAAAATAGTTTCAAGAAAAAACAATTATCAAGATTTTATTGTACCTTTGAAAAATAATATAGTGCAAAAAAGATACATGATTAATAATAATTTCACATGGATATTGCTCAAATGGTTTGAAGAAAACGGACGCGAATTACCTTGGCGTGATACGAAAGATCCGTATGCGATATGGTTGAGCGAAGTGATTTTGCAGCAGACCCGCATTCAACAGGGCTATGCATATTGGGAAAAATTTATGCAACGATTTCCAACAGTGAAAGATCTTGCTGATGCGACAGAAGACGAAGTGTTGCGCTATTGGCAGGGGTTAGGCTACTATAGCAGAGCACGAAATCTACACACTGCCGCCCAGCAGGTTGTTTCATTAGGTCATTTCCCAAACACTTTTGAAGACATCAAAAAACTAAAAGGAGTTGGCGACTACACTGCAGCTGCTATTGGCTCCATCGCTTTCAACCTGCCCGTTGCCGTGGTGGACGGAAATGTCTACCGTGTACTGTCACGTTATTATGGAATTGAAACACCTATCAATTCGACTGAAGGGAAAAAAGAGTTTGCTGCGTTGGCGCAATCACTATTGCCAACAGACCAACCTTCATCTTTCAATCAGGCAATGATGGATTTCGGAGCCATTCAATGCACTCCTAAGTCACCACACTGTTTGGACTGTCCTTTGACAGAAAGGTGTGAGGCATTTCGTTCTGACAGGATTGGATTATTACCAATAAAGATTAAGACAATTAAAATTAAGACAAGACATTTCACGTATATTTATCAACGCTACCAAAATATGACTGCAATCCACCGACGTCCAGCAGGCGACATTTGGCAGGGATTATGGGAACCGCTTCTGATAGAGGGCGGAGAGATGCCCAACTTTAAAGGAAAACTTACATTATTAAAGAAAGATGTGAAACATGTGCTCACACATCAGATTATCTATGCAGACTTTTATCTTCTTGAAACACAGAGTAAACCAGAAATACCGAAAGATTTTATTTGGATTAATGAATCCGAACTAGACAATTATGCTATACCACGTCTGGTTGAATTACTAACAGAGAATTTAAATCTCCTCAAAAGTAAGTAGTGAATAATCCCAAGAAATATCACTGCGGATTTAAAGCTATTTTATAAAGTTCCCCCAAATGCTGAGAAATGACAAATTAATCGTATCTTTGCATCAAGATAAAAACGAATTGTAATTTAACAACAAGATTATGAGATCAAAAGACTTAAAACCGTCTGAATCGGCAAAGATATTAGTGATAGGTGAAGATTCTAATTTACAATGGTCCGACACGGCGACCGAAGTAGCTATGTTTGCCGACTATTATTTTCGCAGTTTTCCGGAAGATGACGGAGAACGTAGTCGTAATGTGGAAGCACGCAATTTATTCAGTCATATAGATTTCGTCACTCTCAATCGTGTCAAGCCCCAAGAAATATACATTACTAACTTATGTAATGACCAGTTAACTCCTGCTCCGAGGGGAAAAAGAGTTTTTATCACCGAAGAGCATGCTCTTAAGGGACTATCTCACATAGAATGGCTGTTAGAACAATATCCAACAATCGAATATGTACTGACCATGTCTCTGCAAACCAATTATTGGTTACAGAAATTAGGATTCTATGGCGACGACGAGAAATTCATTGAAGAGGCTCAGCCTCGTCGTAAAGGTTTTGAGGATATGTCAGCACCTTTCTATCAACCAGTGAATGGAAAGGCTTTCGAATCCATCTGCGGCAATATCTATAACGCCAAAAATCATCCTGTCAAAGTGATACCCATCCTTGCAGCTAAGGATTATCCACTGAAAGGTAGAAACGAGCTTTACACAGAGGCTTACGAAAAAACAAGAAACTATTTTCGCAAATCATAGATTATCGCACTACGATTTATACCATTCACATTATATGTATTGACATAAGATAATGCAGCTCTAGATAATAGTAGTGTTGCTAGTAATTAAATGCTTCATTATCTTATTTCACTATTTCATATTTTAATACGCAACCGTTCCTTCTATCGGCATCAGCTCCTTGACAATCTGCAGAATAAGGACTTCCATCATCAGGATGCTTACACAGATAGCGCTGCGTCTTCATAGACAGAAGCATAAACTGATTATCTAGCATATCCTGCCATACAAAATCTTCTACCTGATTCTTGTCTGTAGTGAATCTTACATCTCCAGACATTCCAATTCCAGCAATATACAAATATCGTCCGTCTGCACATTGTAAATTCACCTTTCAAGCTTATCTCCGCTTAATTTATCCCGTCCGTTCCGAGTAGCTATCGGGCTTTAGTTTGTCGTGCAAGCTAACCCACGGACATAGACCTTTATAAAGTTTCTGTTCATCAGAGCAGATGTTTGCGCCGGCTTCTTTCAGATTCCAACTCGCGATGGACACCCTTGCCTTAGGCTGTAGCTTTTCTTCCACTACTAGGGCAACTTGGGGACTTGCACCCGTTAGCTGATGCGCATGCCGAGCATACACATAAGAAGGGCTTGCCTCACGGCAAACCCTTCAACCTATATTATAGGGAAAAATGTATAGGTATGAATTACATCTTACTTATTATTCCCAATTCCGTAGCCTTGATAAACTTGACAATATTTCGTATCTCTGCGCTGTCAGGAACCTGTTCAGTTATCTGAATCACAGCATCAAAGATACTTGTCTGTCCATGAAAGACAAGACGATAGGCATTGGCAATATGTTTTTGTATTTTCTTATCAATATTATACACACCCATCATAGTGGTATTCGGTCCACCATAAGTCACAGGTTTTCCGCCTACAATGATATAAGGAGGAACATCCTTTGAGAATGCAGTACCAGCCTGAATCATTGAGTAATCACCGACACGTGTCTTTGCATTCTCGATTACACTGGAACTGAAAATTACTCCATTTCCAATAATGCAATCACCAGCGATCTTTGTTACATAGCCAAAAACACAATTGTCTCCAACCTTTGTGTCATGAGAAATATGTGCACCCTCCATAAGGAAATTTTTATTACCGATAACGGTACTTGCTCCCTCATGTGTAGCACGATTTACAACAACATTCTCACGTATAATATTGTTATCGCCAATAATGAGCAGACTATTCTCTCCTTGGAAATTGAAATCCTGTGGGAGAGCTCCCAATACTGCACCTTGAAATACTTTATTACCCTTACCCATTCTTGTACCGTTAAGAATACTAGTGAAAGGAAAGACAATACAGTCATCACCTATCACCACGTCATCCTCAATATACGCAAATGGATATATCTTGCAGTTTTCTCCAATCTTTGCTTTTGGAGATACTTCTGCACGTGGACTTATTTCACTCATAATATTACCACCCCTAATCTTCCCGAAAGAAGATGTCCAGATTTACTACGGGGTATATCTGGTTGTGTTATTATTCTTTTATCCAACGCTAATCCGTATTTTACTATTTAGCGCCTCCGCCAAGAGCATAATACAGATTCACGACAGCTTGCATCTTGTAGAAATCATCGGCAACCTTTGACAATTCAACATTGAGCAGACTACTCTGTGCCGTTATTACTTCAAGATATGTGCTTCCGGCGCTTGCCATAAGGTCCTTAGTATCCTCGACATTCTGTTTTAAGACTTCAATCTGCTTAGCCTCAATTGTTGATTTTTCGGCTGAAGAGTTATAAAGTACGAGTGCATTGCTAACTTCACTTCCTGCAGTAAAGATAGAATTCTGCCATGTATTATATGCCTGCTGATATTGAGCCTTAGCTACCTTTAAACCGGCAACGAGCTTACCATTTTGGAATATAGGTTGAGTAAGAGAACACACAGCTGTGAGCAACAAATTACCAGGATTTACAATTCCCACACCACTATTATTAGTGAATGCTCCGCTGGCATTGATATTTAAAGCTGGATAAAAACGGCTTCGTGCTGTCTCGATATTATAAAAACACTGAGCGAGTTTCATCTCTGCTGAATGAACATCTGCACGGTTATTGAGCAACTGCACACCAATTCCTGTAGAGAAGTTTGCAGGAAGACTTTGTTCGTCAATTTTTCCTCGGCTAATACTCTGAACCTGCTGTCCTAAAAGTAAAGACAAAGAATTCTCAGTTTCACGAATCTGTCGCTTTATATCAGTTTTTTGAGTAAGAACAGAATAGTAATTAGACTCTGCCCTCTGTACTGCTGTAGAACGAACACCAATCACAGAATTCTTCTGCAATTTCATTATATCCCATGTATTCTTTGTAAGCCCTTCCATGTCGTTGACTATTTCGAGTTGCTTGTCAAGCATAAGAAGTGAATAATACATGTTAGCTATATTGGCAATGAGATTGGTCTGTACTGACACCTGATAATCCTTGCTCTGAAGTAGAGCTACCTGAGCAGAACGCTTAGATGACAATAGGTTTCCAAAAAGGTCAGCACTCCAACTTGCATTGATTGGCAAACTGTAAATTTTAGTAGCCTTTCCACCATCCCATGAAGAAATTGTTCCCTGTGGAGAGAAAGTGAAAGAAGGTAGGAATGCTAATTTTGCAGACTTTAATTGAGCCTCTGCCATCTGAACGTTCAAAGCTGCATTAAGAAGGTTGGTATTGTGAGCCAAACCTACCTCTATCAATGATTGTAGATGCGAGTCGGTAAACACACTACGCCAAGGAATATTTGCGAAACTTGTTGTATCACGAGCAGCGAGAGAATCACTGTCAGACACTGCATCTCGCATGATTGCGCTTGTATTTATATCTGGACGTTCATACTTTCCATACAAGCTCTTGCAGCCACTCAACGTGAGTGCTGCAAGACCAAGTAGTACAATACTGTTATATTTAATTTTCATCATACTGATTCTTCTAGTTTTTTGGTGAAACCGTTGACTTAGAATTTGCATACTGTGCCAGTTCAGAAGCAGCCTCAGCATTCTCCTCATCCTCAAACTTGAGCGGAGTGAGCTTCTCCTGCAACCACTGGAATACGGCAAACAAAGCAGGAACGACAAACACCTGACATAATGTACCTATAAACATACCTCCAACTGCGGCGGCACCCAAAGTCTGGTTACCATTCTTACCAACACCTGAAGCGAACATCAACGGAAGCAAACCTACAACCATGGCGAGAGACGTCATAAGGATTGGTCGCAAACGTGCTCCAGCTCCAAGGATTGCTGAGTATTTGATAGCCATACCTGTGCGTCGTCGTTCAAGAGCAAACTGCACAATAAGTATGGCATTCTTTGCCAACAGACCGATAAGCATAATTAACGATATCTGCATATAGATATCATTGGAATGCCCGAATATCAATGTAAAAATAAACGCTCCAGCCAATCCAAACGGTATTGAGAGAATTACAGCCAACGGAAGAATGTAACTTTCATACTGCGCACTAAGAATCAAGTAAACGAATACTATACAAAGTACGAATATCAATGCCGTAGAATTACTACTTTCTGCCTCTGAACGAGTTAAACCTGAATAATCATAACTATAGCCATCAGGAAGAGTATTCTTTGATACTTCCTTTATAGCCTGCATAGCCTGACCAGAAGAATAACCAGTCTGCGGAGTGACACTCACATTAATTGATGTAAACAGGTTGAAACGTGATATATTTGAAGGTCCATATATACGGCGCAACTTGACAAACTCACTTACAGGAGACATTCCAGTAGGAGTTCTTACATAAATATTACTGAGTCCATCTGGGCGCATTCTACTTGCAACATCTCCCTGAATCATTACACGATAGAGTTTACCAAATGAATTAAAGTTCGATGCATAGAGACCACCATAATATCCTTGCAACGTTGTCAACACATCAGAAGGAGCTATTCCTGCCTGTTTTGTCTTAGCAACATCTACATCTACCATATACTGAGGATAGTTAGGGTTATATGAAGTCTGAGCCATCTGTATCTCTGGTCTCTTATTGAGTTCAGCAATGAATTCCTTGGTTACATTATAGAACTTGTCAATGCTTCCACCGGTCTTATCCTGCATAGACAGTGTAACACTGTTCTGCATAGAGAAACCAGGAATCATAGGAGGACCAAAAGCCAATATCTGAGCATCCTTTATCGTTGCAGTCTGCTTGTAAATCATACCAAGAACAGAAGTATTTTCAAGAGGGTTCACAAACAAAGCCATTATGTCGGCATTTTTGATTGCGTTCTTTATACGAGTAGTGAAACTTCCCGAACGTTCCTCAAACGATTTCAGTTTTACAATAAATGTAGCCTGATCAGAACCTTGTCCAGCAATAAAGTTATATCCAAGTATAGACTCACGACGCTGTATAGCAGGGTTATTGGCAAGCATTTTGTCAACCTGTGAAACAATCTGCTTAGTGCGTTCCTGACTTGTTCCTGGTGCAGCAGATATAGTAACAAACAGTGTTCCAGTATCCTCGTCAGGTACAAGACCAGTCTTAGTTGTAGCCATTGTTATAACTAGAGCAGCAATACCTAATACGACAGCGCCACCAACAACCAAGTAATGGTTGATAATCCATTGTACACCTTTCTTATACTTATTGGTAATCTTATCAAACTGATGATTGAATCCATCATGGAAACGGGTTACAAAAGTTGTCTTCTTTTCGCTATGCTCATCATCCTCGTGAGGTTTCAGGAACATTGCACAAAGTGCAGGAGAAAGTGTAAGGGCGTTAAGGGAAGAAATCACGATAGAAATAGCCATCGTAACACCAAACTCACGATAGAAAGTTCCGGAAGTTCCACCCATGAAAGATACAGGCACAAACACAGCTGCCATTACCAATGTAATTGATATGATAGCTCCAGAAATCTCGCTCATGGCATCAATAGATGCAGCGAGTGCGCTCTTGTAACCTTGGTCCAACTTGGCATGAACCGCCTCCACAACCACTATGGCATCATCCACCACTATGGCTATCGCAAGCAGCAAGGCGGACAGTGTCAGCAAGTTGACGGAGAATCCAAATACCCATAAGAAGAAGAACGTACCTATCAACGCAACAGGAACCGCAATCATTGGTATCAATGTTGAACGGAAATCCTGAAGGAATATGTAAACCACAATAAACACAAGTGCCAATGTGATAAATAACGTGAAAACAACTTCATGGATAGAAGCGAACAAGAATTCAGTTACGTCCTGCTCAATTGTATATTCCAATCCAGGTGGGAAACTTTTCTTTGCCTCTTCCAAAGCAGTTTTTACATCCGAAGCAATCTGAGTTGCATTAGATCCAGCAACCTGATTAACCATACCAAGTACGGCAGGATGTCCATTATTGAGTAGGTTTACATTATACTGTAATCCACCAAGTTCTACCTTTGCAACATCACCCAACTTCAATGTCTGACCATTAGTTGAACTTGTTATTATGATATTCTCATAATCCGGGATTGTCTTCAAACGTCCCTTATAGCGAAGCACATATTCAAAAGCCATATCGCTGTTCTCACCAAATTTACCTGGCGCAGCTTCAATATTTTGTCCATCAAGAGCTTTTGTAATGTCAGAAGGAATAAGTCCGTACTGTTTCATCTTATCTGGCTTAAGCCATATACGCATGGAATAAGTACGAGTACCTGGAGTCTGAATATCACCTACACCATTTATACGTTTCAACTGAGGTATAACGTTGATAAGTGCATAGTTAGTAACAAACTGGTCATCATAACGTCCGTCCTCTGTAGTAAGAGAGAACATGATAACGTTTGAAGATTGGCGTTTAGACACCGTTACACCAGCACGAGTAACCTCGGCAGGCAACAACGCCTGAGCCTGCTGTACACGGTTCTGCACGTTAACCTGTGCCATGTTAGCATCAGATCCCTGCTTGAAATACACTGTAATCGAAGCCATACCATCATTGGTGGCAGAAGATGTCATGTAGGTCATGTTCTCAACACCATTGATACTCTCCTCAAGAGGAGTAACAACGGAGTTAAGCACCGTCTGAGCGTCAGCACCAGTATAAGTGGTACTAACAGAAATAGTAGGCGGCGCGATATCCGGATACTGCTCTACTGGCAGCGATATCAATCCTATAGTACCCAACAATACAAACAAGATGGAAATCACCGTTGAAAGTACTGGGCGCTTTATAAAGTTAGTTAATGTCATATATAACTATTCTCTTTTTATTGTTTTTACTTGCCTTTCATAACATCAACAAATCCCTTTGCTGTACTCTGCTTTGCAGCGAGTTTAGCGGCATCGTCGATTTTCTTCTCATACTGAGCTTCTGTGATAGGCTTTATCTTCATACCGTCAGAAAGTTTGGTAATACCCTTTGTTACAATACGGTCACCAACACTTAATCCTGAAGTTACGATATATGTCTTTCCGTCATTTTGCGGATTAACAGTAATTTCTGTGTATTTCACCTTATTATCGGCACCTAACTTATATACAAATATCTTATCCTGAACTTCAGAACATGCTTCCTGTGCAACCTTTATAGCATGATTGTCATCTGTAGGGATTACAATCTGTCCAGCACCTCCACTCTTCAATAGTTTCTCTGGATTAGCGAAATGTGCTATAAGTGAAACAGAACCAGTAGTAGCATCAATAACACCACTCATCTTGACAACCTTTCCTGGATGATTATATACAGTTCCGTCTGCCAACTGGAGTTTTACTGTCGGCATTGAAGAAATGGCTGCGCTTACACTTCCTGCAGTCTTTGTAAGATTAAGTATCTCACTTTCTGACATAGAGAAGAATACTTCCATTGTACTTATATTAGATACTGTTGTAAGCGGCTGTGCATTAGAAGAGCTTACTAAAGCGCCCTCTTTGAAAGGAAGACTTCCAACTACACCATTCGATGGACTCTTTACCTGACACCAGCTTAGAGTTTCTCTTGCTGAAGCTAAAGATGCCTGAGCCTGAGCTACAGAAGCTTTTGCTGTGGCATAAGAATTCAGGGCAGTAGATAGTTCATACTGTCCGATAACGTTCTTTGCAAAAAGTTTTTTGTTATTTTCATAAGTAAGTTTTGCTGTGTTCAGTTGTGCATGTGCAGTATTTACACCGGCCTGTGCCTGACGAACAGCAGCACGGTAAGTCTCACTATCAATTGTAAACAGCACCTGACCAGCAGACACAGTCTGTCCTTCATGTACATAAACCTTGGTAATAAAGCCCGAAACCTTTGGACGGACTTCTACATCCTGAATACCTTTAATAGTGGCTGGGTAAGTAGTCTGTAATGATGCATCTGAAGCACCTACTGAAACTACGGCAAACTCATCATCACCAAACTTTGGCATACCGCCCCCCCCACTACATGCTGTGAGAGAACTTGCGATTACCAGAATAAATAAACCATTCTTAATCTTCATACCTATTTTTACAATTAAATTTATACATAGTTAATAATATAATGAAATACGGGGCGCAGAAAACTTTAAGCCCGTTTTTAGTTTTTACTTTGCAAAAGTAACAATAAATCAGTAACTACCTCTTTACCGACATACACTTTTAACAATAATTAGTTAGAGTTGTGCATAATAGAAAGGTATTTTATCAATTATATGAAAAATCCGAGCAATCCGTCAAATCGGATTACTCGGATTTCTATTATAATAAAGAACTAACTACACCAAACCCATGCTCTTTGCTTTATTCATAAGCAACTGCATCAAAGCTTCACGTTCATTCTCCACCTTATTATCAAGTACGGCATCTTTAAGGGTCTGCTTCAATGCTCCAACTTCACGACACGGAGTAAGATGGAATATCTCCATGATTTCATTTCCATCTATACAAGGTTGCAACAATCGCTTGTAATCGCGTTCCTTGAGATCAGCTAGTTTTTCACGTACACTGCGGAAATTATCTAGAAAACGCTGTTTTCTTACCTGATTCTTACTTGTAATATCAGCTTCGCAAAGAGTCATCAGGTCATCAATGTCATCACCGGCATCATTCATTAGTCTACGTACAGCACTGTCTGTTACTTCATCATCAGCGATAACAATAGGACGCATATGAAGATCAACTATCTTTTGAACATACTTCATTTTCATATCCATCGGTAACTTCATACGACGAAAAATGCTTGGAATCATTTTGGCACCTACATAATTGTGATTATGAAATGTCCATCCTGCAACATTATCCCAACGCTTGCTACGCGGTTTACCAATATCATGGAACAATGCTGCCCAACGTAGCCAAAGCATCATCTCACCATTATCATCTGATGCTATCTGCGACTTGCATACATTATCAAGCACTTCAAGAGTATGGTAAAAATTATTCTTATGCGCCTTGCCATTTCTAGTTTCAACCAAATCCAGCATAGAGAGTTCTGGGATAATCAATTGTAGCAAGCCACATCTCTGAAGATCTACAAATCCCTTACTTGGTGCATTAGTAAGCATTATTTTGTTGAGTTCATCAACAATTCGTTCACCACTTATTATCTTTATCCTGTGGGCGTTACGCTCAAGAGCTTCAAAAGTCTCATCATCAATGATAAAATTCAACTGAGTGGCAAACCTTATACAACGCATCATGCGAAGTGGATCATCAGAAAAAGTTATATCAGGATCTAGCGGAGTACGAATAATACCGTCTTCCATATCAAGAACACCATCGAACGGATCAATAAGTTCACCGAAGCGTTCTTTGTTAAGACAAACAGCAAGAGCATTTATTGTGAAATCCCTCCTATTCTGATCATCTTCCAATGTACCATCCTCAACATGCGGTTTGCGAGAATCATGACTATAACTCTCCTTTCGTGCACCAACAAATTCGACTTCTACTCCACGATATTTCACTTGAGCAGTTCCGAAATTACGAAACACTGAAAGATGAGCTTTCTTTCCAAAAAGGTTTTTCAATTCGGTAGCAACGCGAATACCACTTCCTACTACGACAACATCAATATCATTAGATGGTCTCTCAAGGAAAAGATCTCGCACATATCCTCCCACGACATAGCATTCCAATCCCAAGGAATCGGCTGCTTCTGAGATTTTATGAAAGATATCCTTATCTAGTAGTTTCGCCAAATCGGCATTTGTAATATTTCTCATTGTTACTTAATTTCTCTTAACGTGCTCTAAATTGCGTGCAAAGATACTAAAATTTAATGTCAGAATATGCAAGTTCAGTTAGTTTTTTATATTTTTGCACTCATGAAGAAGTATTTTTGGCTTTTTGCGCTTACAGCAATTATATGCAGCTGTGCCGAAACTCAAGACGAGAAGGCAACACCATTGATGTCTGACATAGAATCACTCTATGGCTCAGGTCAATACAAGCAAACTCTAGACTCAATAATGTCGTTGAGGAAGAATTATCCTGAAGCGATAGAAACACGTAAGCGTGCCTTGAAAATATGGCAAAACGCATCATTAAAGATGGCCCAGCAAGACATCGCACGTACAGATTCAGCACTTCAGGCAACACTAAAGGCTATTTCTTCGACTGGAAATATCGGAAAAAGAAATATGCTGGGCGTCAAGCGTGACTCTCTGAAAGCAAGATACGAAGCAATGTGTGGCGTAGTAAGAATGATACATTATCGCCAAAGTATGAAATGACATACCTAAAGCATAAGCCAAAAAATTTGGTGAATTCATTATTAATAAGTAACTTTGCATCGCAAAGTTTTAAGGCTTATGAGCAATTTGAATACAGAGAAACAGTTTGAGAATGTAATGAAAGAATGTCGTGAACTCTTTAGCAAGAAGTTACACGACTATGGTGCTTCATGGCGCATATTGCGACCGTCATCACTGACAGATCAACTGTTTATTAAGGCAAAACGTATACGTTCACTGGAGATTAAAAAAGAATCTTTAGTAGGTGAAGGTATACGTCCTGAATTTATAGCACTTATCAATTACGGAATAATTGGGTTAGTCCAACTTGAAAAAGGATTCGTTGACTCTGTTGATATGACAGTTAGCGAAGCCATGACCCTGTATGATAAACACGCTAAAGAGGCATTGGAACTAATGCTAAAAAAGAATCACGACTATGACGAGGCTTGGCGCTCTATGAGAATCAGTAGCTATACCGACTTCATACTGACTAAGATTGAAAGAGTTAAGGAAATTGAGGATATTAACGGCGAGACTCTTGTTTCTGAAGGCATTGATTCCAACTACATGGATATTATAAACTATGCGGTATTTGGCGCAATAAAACTTAATGGAGAAAAGTAGCACATATATTTCTGCCAAAGCACAATTTATCGGAATACTGGTGAATTTATGCAGACTTGTATTGGCATTCACTTTTATATTCTCTGGATATGTAAAAGCTATTGACCCTATAGGCACACAGTACAAACTACAAGACTATCTTGGTGCCGTAGGAATGGCTGGCATGATACCAGACTGGATTACGCTGACTACATCAGTTGCAATGTCGGGACTGGAATTCTCACTGGGAATATTCATGCTGTTTGCCATAAGACGTAGAATATGTTCTAAGATAATATTGACATTCATGTGCATTATGACTGCCATTACGATATGGTTGACTATAGCAAATCCGATAAAAGACTGCGGATGTTTCGGTGACGCTATCAAACTGACCAATATACAATCGCTGATAAAGAACATTATACTTATTGCATGTGCTGCGGTTGTGACATGGAAGCCACTGTCTATGGTGAGGTTCATATCTAAAAGTACCCAATGGATAGTAATAAACTATACAATATTGTTTATTGTATTGAGCAGCGGCTACAGTTTGTATTATCTGCCACTGTTTGATTTCAGACCATATTATATAGGTGCTAACATACGCGAAGGGATGACAATACCCAAGGGAGCAAAGCAACCTAAGTTTGACACATCATTCATATTGGAGAAGAACGGGGTAAAAAAAGAATTTTCGCTTGCCAACTATCCAGACTCTACATGGAAGTTCATTGATAGCAAAACGATACAGATTTCAGAAGGATACATTCCACCGATACATGACTTTTCTATTGAGGACAAGAATACTGGAGAAGATATCACCAAAAAGATATTGGACTACAAAGGATACACATTCCTGCTGATAGCACCACATCTTGAGCAAGCTGATGACTCCAACTTTGGCAACATTGACCAGATATACGAATATGCCCAACAACAAAACGTACCATTCTATTGTCTGACAGCAAGCAATGATAAACCTATAAAAAGGTGGATAGACATCACTGGGGCGGAATATCCATTCTGTACAACAGACGAGACTACCCTAAAAACTATAATTAGGAGTAATCCAGGATTGCTTTTGATAAAGGACGGCAGAATAATAAACAAATGGAGCCACAATGACTTACCTTCAGAAGAAACTCTGAACAAGCCACTCGAACAGACTGAAATCGGGAAGATACCTAATGACACTGTTTGGGGAAAAATACTAGAGATTGTATTATGGTTCATATTACCATTAATGCTTCTAACTATTGCTGATAGGATACTGGCTTGGGGTAAATGGGTGAGAAATAAGGAAAAAGAAGACAAAGATAAAATATATCAACTGTTTAATAAAAAGAAAAATAAAATGAGAAAGAAAATCGTAGCAGGTAACTGGAAAATGAACATGAACCTGCAAGATGGTGTTGCTCTTGCTAAAGAGATCAACGAAGCTTTAGTTGCTGACAAGCCTAATTGTGATGTAGTTGTTTGTACACCTTTCATCCACTTGGCCAGCGTTGCACAAGTACTTGACCAAAACGTAGTTGGTCTTGGTGCTGAGGACTGCGCAGATAAGGAAAAAGGAGCTTTCACAGGTGAGGTTTCTGCCGAAATGGTAAAGAGCACAGGTGCTCAGTATGTTATCCTTGGTCACTCAGAGCGTCGCCAATATTATGGTGAGACTGCAGCAATCCTTAAGGAGAAAGTACAGCTTGCATTGAAGAACGGTTTGAAGATTATCTTCTGCTGTGGCGAGACTCTTGAAGAGCGCGAAGGTAACAAGCAGAACGAAGTTGTTAAGGCTGAACTAGCTGACAGCGTATTCAACTTGAGCGCAGAAGAGTGGAAGAGCATCATTCTTGCATACGAGCCAATCTGGGCTATCGGTACAGGTAAGACTGCTACTTCTGATCAGGCTGAGGAAATGCTTGCATACATCCGTTCTATCGTTGCTGAAAAGTATGGTAAGGAAGTTGCAGAGGAGACATCAATCCTTTACGGTGGTAGCTGCAAGGCTTCTAACGCTCCTGAGCTATTCTCTAAGCCAAATATCGACGGTGGTCTTATCGGTGGTGCTGCTTTGAAGACTGCTGATTTCAAGGGTATCATCGACGCTTGGAAGAAATAATAAAAATATTGAAATGCAGGGATATTGTAATGATATGAATGTTGTTTTGTGACAACACTCTATTATACCGATATCCCAGCATATTTTCAACATTAATACACATACAAGAATATATGAATAAGTTCGTTATATCGTCAATAATTGCATTAGGTATTTCCGTCAACGCTGGCGCACAAACTTATCTCGACCATCTGAAGAAGAACGTCGCAGGTAAAGGTAACGTTACTGTTACCCAAAGCAAGGAAATTGATGAATTGGTTAACGGCAAGAAGATACAGACTCAACAAAAGGCTGACAATACCGTCATAAAAGAAAAAAAAGCTGAAACTAGCAGAAGCGAAAATAACCGCAACAGAAACAATATCAAACCGCAAAACGTGATTGGTGACTCTGCAAAGCATCACAACAATAATTATAACTATAACAACAAGAATGAGAATATAGTTAATAATGAGAAGAGTCCTGAGAAACGAGAAAACACAACGAAGCAGAAAAACGAGCCAGTTAGGATTGACGACGAAGAAGAGTTTGACATTCCTACAATTGACATGCGCAAAAAAGTGATGCGCGGCAGCAGAAAGATTACAGGATTCAGAGTCCAAGCTTTCTCCGGCGGCAACTCTAGAAATGACAGAATGAAAGCTGAACAAGC
>RCMY010001176.1_pt1 | contig 24912 bp, 25 predicted proteins | sample 2041341 | NCBI WGS metagenome assembly RCMY01 (sample SAMN09708234, study PRJNA481090) | Marine sediment metagenome, whole genome shotgun sequencing project.
GCCTGTGGACAACTAGAAAGAGACCCATCGAAATGGGCCTCTGACCAGGGGTTATGTTGGAGTGGACGACGAGATTTGAACCCGCGACCCTCACCTTGGCAAGGTGAGACGGACCGTCCGATACGTCCGACCCAGTCCGGCCAGCAGCCTCTCTTCCAGAAAACCGTCCGATACGTCCGACCCAGTCCGCCCAGATAGTAGACAGGTCTACTATCCGCACCCGCCAAGCCCGACGATCATCGGACTATCGAGTTGACCCCGCCAGAGAGCGAAGCCGACACACCTCGCCGCTCATTGCCGAGGCCTTCTGACCACACCTGCAAGCACCGCCGACCTCTCGCCTTGGGAACGCGCTGACGTCAGCCATATGCGCTCCTGGCGAGGAGTGACGTCGCCCCATCAAGCCTCAAACCGGAACAGCACCAGGAGTCGCCCCATGGGTAGGGCTCACTGGCGCCGTTCTCAATTCTCGGCTCGCAGCGCGGCAGCTTCTCGATGGTCTCGTTTGAGGTCAGGGCTTCAGGTGTGTCCGATGACTCGTTGCTTATTTGCCTAAAGGTCCTTTATATTCACAAGGGTGTTAACCGAACGGGAACAGCAGATCGTCGACCTTCTTCGTCGAGACCCTCTGATCGGAACCGATGCGCTGGCCGCATCGCTGGGAACCAGTCGGGCCTCGATCAACGTCCACATATCCAACCTGGGCAAGAAGGGGGTGATCCTGGGTCGCGGCTATGTGCTCGCCGAGCGACCCGGTGCCGTCGTCATCGGTGGAGCCAACGTCGACCTCAAGGCCCGCAGTACCAACCGTGCGACCGCAGCAACCAGTAACCCCGGCCACAGTTCGATGGCGTCGGGAGGAGTGGCCCGCAACGTCGCGGAGAACATCGCCCGACTCGGCGACCCCGTCCATTTGATCAGCGTCGTCGGACGCGACCCGATGGGCGACAACTTGCTCGACCACACCGCAGCAGCAGGCGTGCGAGTCGAGCACGTGGAACGCACCGACCATCCGACCGGCACGTACACCGCTGTGATCGACGTCGACGGCGAGCTCATCGTCGCCATCGCCGACATGAAGGCAACTGCCGAGCTCGGACCGGAGCAACTCGACCGCGCACGTGACCTGATTGCCACCTCCGGAGTACTCGTCCTCGATGGCAACATGCGACTCGATGCCTTCGAGTACGCGCTCGATCTCGGCTCCAACGTGCGCATCGTCGTCGAGCCCGTCAGCGTGCCGAAAGCGACTGCCCTCAAGGACACCATCGACGCCCGGGTCTACGCCGTCACCCCCAATCGTGACGAACTCGCCGCTCTCACCGATGCGCCGACCCGCACCGACCGACAGGTCCGCACCGCAGCGCAGGCCCTGCACGCCAAGGGCGTCGAACTGGTTTGGGTCCGCCTTGGCGAGCGAGGCTCGATGCTCAGCACGGTCGACCGCGTGATCGAGATTCCGGCCCTGCCCACCACGGTGAAAGACGTCACCGGGGCCGGCGACTCGATGCTCGGAGCCTTCTGCCACGTACTACTCGAAGGCGGCTCACCCGAAGAAGCCGCCCGATTCGGCCATGCCGCTGCCGCCTTGACCATTGCCAGTCCGCACACCGTGCGGCCAGATCTGACCCCACGGCTCGTTTGGGCCGCTCTTGACCAGAAGGAAGACCAATGACCACTCCACACCCCGACCTCGTCCTCACCGACGAAGTGGCCCAAGCCCTGAACGATCGCACCCCTGTCGTCGCGCTCGAGAGCACGATCATCAGTCACGGCATGCCGTTCCCGCAGAACGTCGAAATGGCCACCGAAGTCGAGCAGATCATTCGCGATGGCGGTGCCGTTCCCGCCACGATCGCCGTGCTCGACGGCCGCCCCCGGATCGGCCTGACGAACGATGATCTCCACCTCCTCGCCACCAGTCCCGACGTCGCCAAAGTCAGCACACGTGACCTGCCGTTCGTCATTGCCCAAGGAACCCACGGCGCGACCACCGTCGCCTCCACCATGCGATTGGCGGCCCTGGCCGGCATCTCGGTGTTCGTGACAGGTGGACTCGGCGGCGTGCACCGGGGAGCTGAGCGAACCTACGACGTCAGCGCAGATCTGACCGAACTGTCACAGACCAACGTCGCGGTGATCTCCGCCGGCGTGAAATCGATCCTCGACATCGGGCTCACACTCGAGTCCCTCGAGACCCTTGGAGTTCCGGTGGTCGCCTATCAGACCAACGAGTTCCCAGCGTTCTTCTCACGCGCCAGCGGACACTCAGCGCCGATGACCCTCGACACTCCGCCCGCCATCGCCGCCCTGATGGCTGCCAAGTGGCGGCTCGGCTTGAACGGTGGCGTTGCCATCGTCAACCCGATCCCAGGCGAGGACGAGATTCCGGCCGAGGAGATCGGCGTGATCATCGATCAGGCGCTTGCCGACATGGAGGCCGATGGCGTCCACGGCAAAGAGGCCACTCCGTTCCTGCTCGGGCGGATCGTCGAGATCACCAAGGGTGCAAGCCTCACCGCCAACATTGCGTTGGTCAAGAACAACGCACGACTCGGCGCACAGGTTGCACTCGAGTACGCCTCGTTGGACGAGTAGGCGAAGGCCGCACGGCCTTCTTCTCCACGCGTGAGACAGCCGGAGTTTCTCATGGTCGCCGCCCGGCGCTGTCACCCCCGAGCCGTCGCCGAGCGATCGTCCCGATGACGAGCTTGTCGATTCACCGGAATCCGGTTGCTGTCTCAGCGAATGATGCCCGCTGCGCTTGCCGCGACGACTGCGGCGGTGCGGTTGTCGACCGCCGAGCTTCTTGTAGATGTGTGGGACATCACCGGCAAGGCCCTCGCCATCGTTCACAGAATGACGCGTCCAGACTTCACGACGAATAGCCGCTGAGGACTGGTGACAGCGGCCTCGGCGGCGCTGGCGGCATCGACCAGCACGAGATCGCCGCAGTCTCCGGGAACGACCGCATGGTCGGTGATCCCGATCGCAGCCGCTCCCCGGGTCGTTGCGATGTCTACACACCGGGCGATGTCGTCGTCCTGGCGGTAGCCGGCACGCCACCCCATCAGTCCCGCACGAGCCAGCATGTCGGCGTCTCCCCAGGGAGACCAAAGGTCGCGGATACCGTCTTGTCCGATACACACGGCAACCTCGTACTGGTCCAGCAAGTCGAGTGGGAGCGGATCCACGTTTCCCGGCACCACCGTGGCGAGTGAGATCTGCTGGTCGGCCAGATGCTCCACGAGTGCGGGGATTGACGGATCGCCGTCACACAGAGCAAATGCGTGTGAGATGGTCACCTTTCCAACAAGGCCGAGCGCGCGGGTCCGATCGATCACCTGGCCAATCTCCCACCGGCCAAGCGCACCTCGCTCGTGCAAGTGGAGGTCGAGGCCACAGCCGTGCCGATCCGCGATGGCAAAGATTGCGTCGAGATGCTCCACAGGTGAGCCGTCCAGGCCAGCCGGGTCGATCCCACCCACGAGGTCTGCGCCTGCCGACATCGCCGCGTCCAACAGGTCGACGGTTCCCGGTGCGACCAACATGCCGCTCTGGGGGAACGCCACGATCTGCACGTCGATCTTCGATAGACGGTCGTCGGCGGCCTGGCGGACCTGTTCAACTGCGGTCACGCCGTTGTCGAGGTCGACGTCGACGTGCGTTCGGATCAGCGTGGTGCCGCGCTCAACGTAGGCGTCGAGCAGAGCACCGGCCCGTTCGAGCACCGATGGCAATTCTCGGCGACCGGTCCGCTCGTTGTCGATCAGGCCGGCGAGGCCTCGCTCGGGATCGGCGGAGTGCGGTCGCCACGGGAGGCCCCACATCGTCTTGTCGACGTGGGCGTGACCGTCGACCAGTCCTGGGAGAGCGAGACAGCCGTTGCCCTCGATCGACGGTCCGGTCCAGTCCGAGGGCGCTGAACCGACCGATTCGATCCGACCGTCCTTGATGGTGATGGCGACAGGATCCGGTGCGGAGGCGACCCGAACGTTGCGTACCAGAAGGTGCCCGGCGGTCTCCACGTTCGAGATTGCAGTCTGGCCCATGGGACCATCCTGACAGATCGGGCTCCGGACGAAGTGCCAGGGCTTGCCGACTTGCCTTCCTGAAAAGCCTGGCTATGGTTCGACTCAACCATGAGCCTCCCTGATTCCCTGACGCAGCGATGCGTCCCCCCCGCCCGAGTTGCCGGCCGATTGCCCAACGGCCACGCCGTCGCGGTCGAGCCACGCCTCGTGTGCTGGTGGGCGCTGCTCATCGGGGCGCCTCCAGCGTTGACTCGCTGACTCATCCGAAGTTGTTGTTTCGAGTGGGCGCTCTGCGTGGAACGCTTGCGCCCGAGGAGATTTTCAAAATGGCCAGATCCAAGCGCAACCAGCAGACCGGCAAGACCATCCTGGAGAAGCGCCGAGCCAAGAAGGCGAAGCGTGACACCGTGGCCCGGCAACGCAAGAAAGCGGATTCCCTCCGCTCGGCAAGCTGACCCACGGGTCGGGAAAAGCCCGGCCTCCTGATCGGCGATCTCGGCGTCACGACCTGGCTCATGCCAGCGATGTGTGGCGTCGAGATCGCCGTCCGGCATCACCCGTCTGTCCATCCACCGCAGTCTGGTGACCTGTCAGCGTGGCTTCGGGCGTGGCAGGCGCGCTCGCTGTCTACGCGACCTCCAGGTTCCAGAGAACCATCAAATCGCTCACCCCCGAGCAGGCTCTCGTTGCATGTTCCACGTCGAGATCCGCCAAGTGGGCCCCGCAACCAGCGGGCGCCAGCGGCCAGCTCCGGCCCCATCTCCTCGGCTGCAATCGTTCGCACTTCCATCTTGTCGACTTTGCCGACGGGTGACAGCGGCAGCGAATCGACGCGGATGATGCGCTTGGGCACCTTGTAGTTCGCCAGCCGTTCCTTGCACCAGGCAACCAGCACCGACTCGGCGACGTCGTCGCCTGACATGGTGACGCCTTCGGCCAGTTCATAGATGGCGTTCCGCTGATCGGCTTGACCCAAACTGCCGAAGTCGTGTTGGCGGCCTGCACCGAGTAGCGCCGTGGTTCTGCCCAAGTCATACCCAGGTGCGAACACATTAGGTGCTTCCGTGTGCGGATGCAGCCGGGCTCAGGCGGGGTGCAGTTGTTGTTTCAGCGGACGATGCCCGCTGTGTTTGCTGCGACGACTGCGGCGGTGCGGTTGTCGACGTCGAGCTTCTTGTAGATGTGTGAGAGGTGTGTCTTGATGGTTGCTTCGCTGATGTGGAGTTGCCGGGCGATGTCTTGATTGCTGAGGCCCTGGGCAAGGTGTTCGAGTACGTCGAGTTCACGGGCGCTGAGGTTGTGGCTGCGCGTGTGTCTGTTGCGAGTGACGACTCGGTCGGCGATCACCGGTGCGAGCACTGCTCCGCCGGAGGCAACGCGGCGGATCGCAGCGAAGACATCGTCGGGGTGAGCGTCTTTGAGGATGTAGCCGCGAGCTCCGGCATCGAGTGCCGCGGTGATGTCGGCATCGGTCGAGAATGTCGTGAAGACAACGACCTTGGGCGCATCCGCCAACGCAGTGATGACAGCGGTCCCAGCTGCCCCACCCATTCCGCTCATGCGAAGATCCATCAAGACGATGTCGACCTGGTGGTGGATCACGTAGTCGATCGCGCCCTCGGCGGTGTCGAAATCGGCCACGACGCTCAGGTCTGGCTGCGTGTTGATCGCGTCGCTCAGGCCTGAACGGAACAGTGGGTGATCATCGACGACGAGTACTGAGATCATGCGGTTGGAACTGCAGCATGGATGGCGGTCCCCGCGCCTGGGCGCGTTTCGACCACGAGTGTTCCGCCGACCTGTTGGGCGCGTTCACGCATCACTGACAGGCCGAAGCTCCCTGACGTCTGGTGTGTTTCAGCACAGGGTTCGAAGCCTTGGCCGTCGTCGACGATGTCGATGGCGACTTCATCATCGAGGTAGCTCAGGGTGAGATGGATCGTGGTTGCCTGTGCATGATCTCGACAGTTTGCGACCGCGCCCTGCGCGACGCGCAGCAGCATCGCCTGAAGCGGTTGCGGGAGGTCACGTCGCTGACCGGTCACAGCGAGGTGCACGGTGGGACTGCTTTCGGGATGATGGTCTGCAAGCTGGGCGAGCGCATCAGGAAGCGATGCTGCCTCGAGTTCGACCGGGCCCAGAGCATCGACGATCCGGCGTGCCTCGTGAAGTGCGGTAGCTGCCAGGTTTTCGATGCGAGAGTTCGAATCATGCGTTCCAGACGATCGGGCGATCAACAAGATCCCGGCGAGATCTTGGGCCACGGTGTCGTGGACTTCTCGGGCCAGTCGGCGGCGTTCGTCGAGCATCCCGCGTTGGTGCTCGCTCCGAGCGAGATCCTTGCGGGCCGCTTCGAGCTCACCGAGCGCTCGTTGGGTGTGTTCGTGTTCGGTGGCCAGCTGGCGATAGCTGACACAGGCGACGATCGCGAATCCGGCTCCGAGGATCGGCCCGGCGACCTCTGCGACGACGAGACCGTCGTCGAGAGCTTCGGCGCCGATGACAGCCCCGGTGATTGCCGCTACGGCAGGGAGCCCCGATTGGAGCGGGAGCGTCAGCAGGAGCAGGAACATCAGCGGCACCGACACCCACACGAAAGCGACCGACACGAAGACGACTGCGGCAAACCACGCCGCGGTGAGCGCAGCCAACCAACCGGCCTCGGGCCATCCTCGACGCACCGTTGGACGTCGAGCGGCATAGCACGAGAGAAGGGTGACCGCTGCAATCAGTGTCGCCCAGGCCAGGTCGCGCGACGCAGCTACGACAGTGACTGCGACGAAGAAGACACCGACGCCACGCTCGAACCAACCGCTGTTCGTCGGGAGCGGTCTGATGTCATCCACTCGGCCGAGTGTACCGACGGGCCGGTCATGGGCCGGTTCACCGCACTCTGTGGGACGGCGACTCATCCATTCGGATGATGCCGGTTCATCCGATCCACCGAGAGGCTCCAGCGTGTGACCTGAACACACTGGAACGTGTTCGGCAGACGCCGTCGAACGATCTGGCTGGAGGCCACTGACATGTTTCTTGCGTTTCGTGAGTTGCTGATCGGACGGGCGCGCTTTGGGCTCGTTGCGACAGTCGTCGGCCTCATCGCGTTGATGGCGACGCTGCTGTCGGGGCTCGCCGTCGGCCTCGTCGACGATGGCATCTCAGGTATACGTCGACTCCCGCTCACCGACCTGGCGTTCCAAGACGGCGCCGACGCAGTCTTCAGCCGTTCGACACTCGACGACGACAACATCGCGCCATGGATGGAGTCCGGCCTGGAGGTGTCGCCGCTGGGCGTCACGTTCCTCAATGCCCGCACAGAAACAGCGGGCACGATCGACATCGCATTGTTCGGTGTCCCGGCCGACAGTTTCCTGGCGCCAGACGACCAAGCTCGTGAAGCGCTCGCAGGGCCACCAGGGATCGTGCTCAGCGACAGCTTCCAAGACGAAGGGATCAAGGTGGGTGATGAGCTCACGATCGTCGGCGTCGACGACGTGCTGCCGGTACTCGGCTTCACCTACACCGGCTCCTACGGCCACGTCGACATCGCGTTCTCGTCGCTGCACACCTGGCAGCAACTGCACTACGGCGACAACGCGAACGGACGCTTCTCCGCAGTCGCGATCAACACCGACGACACAGCCGGCTTCGCCGCAATCGACGCCGCCGCCGGGACCACGACGATGTCGAAAGAAGCCGCATATGCGGGCTCACCCGGCTACAGCGGCGAAACCCAGACCATGACACTCATCCGAGTGTTTCTGCTCGCCATCTCCTCACTCGTGGTCGGAGCATTCTTCGTGATCTGGACGGTGCAGCGCACCCACCAGATCGGCCTCCTCAAATCGATCGGAGCATCCAATCTTTACGTCGTACGCGACGCCGTCGGCCAACTGGCCATCATCTTGTTCGTCGCCACAGCGATCGGAGCGCTCGTCGGCACCGGCATCGGCCAACTCGTCGGCGACACCATCCCATTCCGACTCGAAGCACCCTCGGTGTTGACCACCGCAGCCAGCCTCATCGGGCTCGGCCTCCTCGGCAGCGTCGTCGCACTCCGGCGCATCGTCAACATCGAGCCCATCATCGCCCTCAAGACCGACACCTGAACCAGGAACCATGACACTCCACCTCGAACACGTCTCGCTCGCCTACCCCGACGGCTCCGAGACCCGCACCATCCTCGACGACGTCGACCTCGACATCGCCGCTGGCGAAACCGTCGCCGTCGCCGGCCGATCAGGATCAGGAAAGTCGACACTGCTCGCCATCGCCGGACTCCTCCTCACATCTCACACCGGTGACGTCACGATCGCCGGCAAACCGGCAACCGGGCTGTCCAACAGCGAAGCGGCCGCGATCCGCCGGCACCACATCGGGATCATCTATCAAGCGTCCAACCTGTTCCCGGCACTGACCGCCCGCGAGCAACTCGAACTCGTCGCCCACATCAACGGCAACCTCGATTCGAACCAGCGCGACAGAGCGAGAACGTTGCTCTGTGAGGTCGGACTCGAACACCGCCTCGACGCCCGCCCGGCACAGCTTTCGGGCGGTGAACGACAACGCATCGGCGTTGCCCGAGCGCTCATGAACCAACCCGACCTGATCCTCGCCGACGAGCCAACCGCATCGCTCGACCCCGAACGCGGCGCATCACTGATGCAACTCCTGCTCGCTCAGGCCGAGGCTCGCGGCACTGCCACGCTCATCGTCACCCACACCCTCGACCAACTCCCGGAATCAGTCCGCCGACTCAACCTCGAAAGCGGACGCCTCCACCCCGCAAGCTCCCTGGAACGCATCGGACACGCCTCGACCCCCAGTCGGTAGCCGCCGACCAGGTCGACCGAGCCTGGTTCGTTCCGGAGATTCAGCCATCATCTCGGGGTCAGGAGCGTCGACGATCGTGGCTGTCGAGGGCGACCGCTGATGCAACCATCACGAGTCCAGCGGCGAGGGCCAGTCCTGAGGTGATCGATGACGAGTTCATTGTCAGCGCGAACACCGCCATGAGAGAACCCGCTGCCATCAACCAGACGACGGTGCGGAAGTTGCGGCGATCGGAATGCGCTCCTCGGCGATCCGTCGATCCGGCCAAGCGGCGAGTCATCGAAGCGATCATCATGGTGCACCGTTCCTGGTCGTCGTCAGCGGTCGCTGCCGAGTGCTCCACCATCGCAGCAAGGGTCGTGACGGGCGCTGTCCGGTTCCCCCACTTCCCAGGTCACGGCGTGGCCGATTCCGCCAGTGTCCGAACGAGGTGCCAGAGGTCTGTTCAGCGGATGTGGTTCGTCGATTTCGCCGAGGAGTTCCTCGACCACGTCCTCCACCGTGACGATCGATCGGGGTCATGAGACCGGCCGCTGTCAGGTCACGAGGTTGGTTGGTGGTTCACGATCCATCATCCTTCGGCACGACGACGACCGGGCACCGAGCCTGGTGAAGCACGGCGTTGGTGACCGAGCCCAAGATCGCAGCAGCAAGACCACCGCGCCCACGTGCGCCCAGAACCATCAGGTCAGCGTCGGCACCATGTTCGAGAAGCATGGTGGCCGCCTTGGCGTAATGGAATGACCGAGTGATCGACGGAACATGAGCCGTTGAGGAGTAGAGCGCCTTGTCGACCGTGGCATCGAACTCCGCCCGGGCGGTGGCGAACAGATCGTTGAAATGGAGGGCCTCGACCGCTCCCGCGTACGATGCAGGTTCCCAGACGCCAACGACCTGCACGGCCGTCTCGGGTCGAGCGAACCGGACCGCCCACCTCAGTCCATCACGCGACTGATCGGAATCATCAACGCCGACGACCATGCCGGCGAGGCTGCCATCGAGCTTGGCCGACGGGGGGACGATGGCGACCGGGGTCGTTGAGTTTGTGGCGCAGTAGAGACTGACCGAGCCGAGCAGCAGTCGCTGCAAACCGCCGAGACCCCTGGTGCCCAGCACGAGGAGGTCGACCGTTTCGGCTCGCTCGAGCAGCACATCAGCTGCGTGACCGCGTGCGACCTCGACCTCGAGATCCGAACTCTGGGGCACGACCATGGCGCGCAGTTCGTGCAGTGCCAGCTTTGCCGCCCTGAGCTGCTGGTCGGGGTTTGGGTCGTCGAGCGTGCCGTCGACGGGTTGCCAGCATCGTACGGCGGTGACGTTGACCGATCGTTCCGAAGCCTGCGAGAGTGCCCACCGGAGGGCGTGAATCGATCCGGCCGAACCGTCGACCCCGACGACCCATTCTGCGGCTCGTGCTGTTTCCGGCCCGCTCATCGCCGCGCTCCGGCCACACCGATGTCGTTCAGCAGTGGTTGAAAGTGCATGGCGCATCTCCTGCCTGGTGAGGTTCCGCCTCGTTGGGCTTCACCTAGATCATCGCATGATCGGCGGCAGCCGGCATCGGTCAAAGCGGCCATTCCTGGCAGCGCAGGTTGGGGGATTCGGCCAGTGTCGACGGCCTCTTGCCGGGGTCATTCGAGGCCGAGCGCCTCCTACTGATCGGACATCCAGGGGCCGTTGTAGCGATGATGGACGTGGATCGCCACCTGGCACTCCAACGATCTCGTTGGGTCACCGAGCACCGGCCCGAGCACGTTCTCGATGCGATCGAGCCGGTTCTTGAGAGTGTTGTAGTGCACGAACAGCCGTCGAGCGGCCTCGGCCATGTTGCGGGTCTCGAGCCAGGTCCCGAGCGAGGCAACGAGGTCAGACTTGTTCACCCGGTCATGGTCGAGGAGTGGGCCGATGGCGTGTTCGACGAACTCGACCAGATCGTCGGCCGACGCCGATGCGAGCAGTCGTTCCAGGCCGAGATCGTCATAGACCTCGGTCGCGTGACGCCCCTTCACCCAGCGTCCGACATCGACCGCCCGGCTCGCCTCGAGATAACTCTGGGGAAGCGACAACGGATCGGTGGTGCAGCGCCCGACACCGACGCTGATCGTGACGGACTGCACCGTCCGATCCAGTTCGGCTCGCAGCACGTCGGCGAGGTGTCGCCGCTCCACCAGATCCTCGCTACTGGGCGCAACGAGGGCGGCGACGGAGGTGGCACGAGTCCAAACGATCGCGTCGGGTCCGAGCGTTGCTCGTGCCGCCGCTGCGATCAACGGGAGCGCTCGAGGCAACGCTTCGGGATCTGCCGGCGGATCGATCGACGCCAACAGTACCGCCCGGCGGCGGGTGAGGTCCCAGCCGAAACTGATTGCACGCTCGGCCACCTCGACGGGGTCGCTCGCCCGGCCGGCGATCAGTTCCTCGAGGGAAAGCTCGGCAAACCGATCCATGTCGTTTCCGGCGGCCTGCGCATGAGCAAGACGAATCGCAATGGCGACCGATGCCCGTTGCAGAGCGAGGACGTCATCATCGCCGAGCGGCGTCCCATCGGTATCGACAACAATTTCGCCGTAGCGGTGGGCGCCGGCCACGATCTGGTGGCGAGCAATTGCCCCGGCCTCACCGCCGCTGGCAGCCGACGCCCACGCGGAGTCCTCCGGCGGGACGGCGGCGATCAGCTCCTCGTCCTCATCGATGACCGCGATCGGTCTCCCCAGCATCTCATGCAGAAGTGATGCCACCTCCGGGATTCCACCGGCAGCGAGGACCACCTGAGTGAACGCCTGATGGATCTCGAGCACTCGATCCAGACGCTGCCCCTGGGCACGGAGCAGGGCATTGAGCACCAGCGTGGTCACCACGTGAAGAGGGCTTTGCACCGGGAACGTGACGACAGGGAAACCCAGCGTGTCCGCCCGTTCGAGTAGCCCGGCGGGAAGCGGCGCATCAGCGTCGAGTCGGATCACGAGCGCCCCGACATCATTGGCACAGAGCCGGTCGACGAGATCGACAGTCGATTCGTGGGCACGGAGCACACTGCCTGCAGTGACCACGACCAACTCCTCGGAAGAAGCGTCCAACAACTGTTCAGGCGTTGCTGCCATCTGGACACGATGCACTGGACGCCCCATCCCATGGGCACCGCCAGCAACGCCAACGTCACTGCCGCTGAGCGCCTCGATGATTCCGCGGACATCGAATGTTTGCCACATCGATCCAGTATCGCTCGAAACGAACGATGCCGGAGCGACACATCGCCGGATCGGAATCATGCGCCGCCGACATGAGTGCTCCCGACGGCCGCGAGCCTGTCGCATGTCTACAGCACCCGAGCCCAGAAGTGGCCGAAGCACACCATGGCGAGATCGGGGATGGCGACGAACATGGATGCACGCCCGTGGGCACATGCGTCGTCTCGAAGAGCAGACGAGAGAGGTCACTCTGCGAACGTGTCCCACCAAGAGAAGCCGACCATCATGCGAGACAGCAACAACGAAACCAGAGCACGACTCGTCGACGAGCTGGACTGCGTACGCCACGAACTGGCCCGCCTCACCAGCGAATACGAGCTCGCAGCCACCCACGCCGATGCCACCCTGGAGGAGCGCAACGCACTGTGGCACATGGTGGGCCGAGTGCGCACGGCCAGCAGGAAGGCAGCCGAAGCACTCGACCATCATGATGCCATGGTCCTCAGGACAGGCGACGAGTTTGGTGACTTGGTCGACGGTGACATCGATAAGCGCAAGATCGTTCCACCTACCTGACGAGTGGCATTCGGGCTCGGCCTGGCGTCTTCTCACAACGAGCGATGGGCGGTGGAGCGTCGAGGAGGCCTGCAGCAGCGCAGTACTTGCTCAGTACGTGTGAGACACCCGATGCTTGGGGATATACCCGTCGGGCGCACTCGTGCCCAACCCGACCTGGGCGCCGAACCATGGTGGTTTGACCGCCATGATCGAGCAGCTGGCACTGTCGATCAAGCGTTCGGCGGTGTTGCCGAACACCAGGCTGCCAAGGCCTCGGCGCGCGACTGTCCCGATGATGAGCTGGTCGATTCGTCGATGGTCGATGAGCGCTGCGAGGGTCTCGGCGGGGCGACCGCGAACCAGTGTGATGGCCACTTCGCGATCGCCGAGATCCATGCTGGCAACGAGTTCCTCCATCACGTCCAGGTAACTCGCGTGTTCGGCCTGGACGATTCGTTCGACCTCATCGTCGGCCGGGGGGAGAAACGCCGAATGACGCAGCGTCGACTCGCCGTAGAACTCCCACACACCGACGATGTCGAGGTGGCCCTGTGTTGCGGTCTGAAGCGCCAGTGCTTGACGAAGGATCGATTGATTGAACTCGAGCTCGTCGGGGTCGGGGTTGACCGCCGCGAGTATTCGTTGCGCACGGTGGTTGCCCTGGCGAATCACCCACACTGGGCATGGGCAACTGCGAAGAAGGCGCTTGACCACCGGGTCGAGCCTCGAATCAGCATCAGCGGTGACGATCAGCAAGTCGTGACCATTTTCGTGGACGAGATCGAGGAGGTCCTGCGACGGGCTCCCCACTCGAACTGTGAACTCACAATCGACGTCTGCGGCGCTCGGACACCAGCGCTGGAGCTCCATCGCAAGGTCGGTCTGCGACCGGTCCATCGCACTGCGCAGGACCTCCCATGGTTGGAGAATCGTCTGGAGTTTCGTTGGTTCGGGCACGATGCCGGCCAGCGTCAGCTTGGCCCCGTGCCGGCGTGCCAGATCGGCCGCCGTTGCTGCGGCTTCGCCATTGCCTGACTGGGCCAGCGGATTGAACAGAATATTGCGGTATTGCGTCATCATCTCGCTCTCCCTGTGCTCGGGCCTTCGACCTTCGGTGTCATCGCTCCCGTCGGGGTCGCCCGCTCCGGTAGCAGGCTCAGAGCCCCTGCCCCTGTGAGGGGCCTGTCCGTGGTGGACGGCCCTCACCTGTCACTTCCGGACCGATCGTGGTGATTCTTCGAGCACTGCTTCGGGCGACACCGCCGGCCTCTCCATGTGTTCTGCGTTGGCGCTCACCTTCGCTTCGATACGGAGGCCGATGTCGTCGTCGACATTCCGCCAGTACTCCAAGGCTCGCTCGAGCACGTCGGCTCGCACCCCGGACAACGACCCGGCGGCCGTCTCGACGAAACGATCACGTGCGGCGTCGTCGAACACGTCACGAACGAGCGAGCCGGCCTGGGACCAGTCGTCGTCCTCGGCATGCAGCGAGTACGCCTGACGAACCATCTCACCATCGGCTTCCCAGCCTCCCTCGACTGGGCCTTCCTGGTCTGCGTAGGGGCGGCCGAAGCTGTTGGGCGCATACACGGGCTCGGAGCCAGCGTGGTCGAAGGTCATGCTGCCGTCGAACACGTACGGCTTCCCAGCGTCGTTGATCGGCTTGTTGACGGGGAGCTGGTGGAAGTTGGTGCCGATGCGAGCCCGGTGGGCATCGGCGTAGGCGAAGACACGACCAAGCAGCATCTTGTCCGGGGAGAAACCGATTCCCGGCACCGTGTTGCTCGGGGCGAAGGCTGCCTGCTCGATCTGAGCGAAGAAGTTCTCGGGGTTCTCGTTGAGCGTCATCGTGCCCACCGGGATCAGCGGATAATCGGCGTGCGGCCACACCTTGGTGAGGTCGAACGGGTTGATCCTGTAGCCCTTGGCGTCCTCATACGGCATCACCTGGACGGAAAGCCGCCAGCTGGGATGGTCCCCGCGGGCGATGGCGTCGAACAGGTCTCGGCGGTGGAAGTCCGCGTCAGCACCGGCGAGACGTTCGGCTTCGGTCCCGGTGAAGTTTTCCACTCCCTGGTCGGTGTGGAAGTGGTATTTGACCCAGAACCGCTCACCGTCGGCGTTGATCCACATGTAGGTGTGGGAGCCGTAACCGTTCATGTGGCGCCATGTGCGGGGCAGACCGCGGTCGCCCATCAGGTAGGTGACCTGGTGGGCGGACTCGGGGGTGTGCGCCCAGAAATCCCATTGCATCGTGGCGTCGCGAAGGCCGGAGTCGGGGAGCCGTTTCTGCGAGCGGATGAAGTGGGGGAACTTCATCGGGTCGCGGATGAAGAACACCGGCGTGTTGTTGCCGACGAGGTCGTAGTTCCCTTCGGGCGTGTAGAACTTGAGGGAGAACCCGCGCACGTCACGCCAGGTGTCGGGCGAGCCGAGCTCGCCCGCGACGGTGGAGAAGCGAGCGAGCATGCGGGTCGTCGCTCCGGGCTGGAAGAGCGCGGCCTTGGTGTAGGTCGAGACGTCGTTCGTGACGTTGAATTCGCCGAATGCGCCGGACCCCTTCGCGTGAGGGCGACGTTCGGGGACGTTCTCGCGGTTGAAGTGGGCCAGGGTGTCCACGAGGTGGACGTCGTGCAGGAGGAGCGGACCGTTTGGCGAGAGGCTCAGGCTGTTTCGGTCGCTCTCGGCCGGCGCTCCATGGGTGGTGGTCGAGCCACTCGGGTCGGTGGCGTTGCGGGCCAGTTCATTCTCGGATGACATTTGCTACCTCGTCTCGATTCGTTGGTTCTGATGGGGGAATGGCAGGCATCCGCCTGATGGGGTCAGGAGGTCGATGCCACGAGCATCCAGCGGAACTTTTCGAGTCCTTCGAGGACCTCGATGGCGATGTCGTGGGCCACTGCATCGTCGTCTTCGAGAACGTCGATGCTGCTACGTACTTCGAGGGCGACCTCGCTGATCCGTCGGGCCAGTTCGGTGATCACTTGGTGGTCGGCGAGTCGTCCCGCAGGAAGCGGGTCGGACGTGCCCTCTGCGACGGTTGCCGGCCGACCGTCGACTGGGCTACCGAGAGCGACGGCGCGTTCGGCGATGCGGTCGGTCCATGCTCGGGCCTCGTCGGCGAGATCGTCGGTGAACTCATGCAGTGGCAGGAAGGCCGGGCCGGTCACATTCCAGTGAGCCTGTTTGGCTTCGAGTGTGAGCGCAATGAGCGGGGGTAGCAATCGCTGGAGACTGCCGGCTGCAGCGAGATCGGCAGCGTCGGGGTCGAGAGAGTCAGGCGCGGTGGGCAAGGTGATGGTCATATTCCTCCGATTTGGCTGGATGATCACCAGTGTCTCCGGATATCACGTGGCCGTCACTGGCCCAAGATCACAGCAATTCGCTCTCGAGCTGGCCGCTTCTCACAATGCGCGTCAACGACTGTGGACATCTCACCGGCATCGGACCCACTTGTGTCCACAGCAGCCAACGACGCTCGCTGTCGAAAGGGCCATGATGGAGACAGAAGCGAACTTGGAGGTACACAATGCTCGATCTCGTGACCAAACTGCTGGCTACCGAAGCCGACCTCGTCGTGACCGTCACCGCGCCACTCGACCGGCAGCGGCCGAACAACGACAAGGATCGCATCAAGGCTCGGAACCTGCTGGCGCAAGCCAAGACGAGGGTTCAACAGTCCAACGGTGGCGACGCCACGACATCGTTGCTGCGTCATCTTGATGACGCGTTCAGAGGTATCGATCTCGGCGTAGGCGCTCTCGGCTACATCGTCGTCGCAACCGCGAACGGGGCCGAGACTCACATGCTGGGATTTCCGGTGGCGGAAGCCATCACGCTGGCGACCACCCCAGCGACGCGGTCGCTCATCCAAGGACTTCGACGCAGCCCTCGCTACCGGCTCCTGGTTGTCTCGGACAAGGCGACTCGGCTCTTCGAGGGTGTCCGCGACGACCTGCGGGAAGTGAACGACCACGGCTTCCCCTTCGCCGCCGAGGTTGTTCCCCGCGATCTCCGGGCGGTCGCAGGACGATTCGCGCGACAACCTGGCGGTGATGACAAGGAGCAGTGGCGCAGCTTCTACCGTGACGTCGACGACGCTCTCACCCTTGCGGTTGGCGACGACCCTCTCCCGCTCGTTGTGGCCGGGGTCGATGTCACGACGACCTTGTTCGACAGTGTCAGCACCAACACCTCATCTGTCATCGGCCGAATCAGCGGCGGCCAAGAGGACGCCACACCCCACGTACTCGGCACCAAGGCCTGGCCGCTCCTGCGTGACCACCTCAAGGCGCGGCGCCGTGAGGTCATCACCGAACTCGCTGACGCCCACCACGCCCAGAAGGCGGTCACCGGCATCGAGGACGCATGGCGTCTCGCACGCGAGGGACGCGGCAAGATGCTGGTCGTCGAGGAGGACTATCGGGCGGAACCATCGACGGAGATCGACCGCCGGATCGTCGCCGCCACGACCGCTGGGCCCGGGGTCATGGAGGACCCCGTCGACGAACTCATCGAACACGTCGTCCGCTCCGGTGGAACCGTCGATTTCGTCGCAACTGACGCCCTGGCCCATCTCGGCCGAGTCGGCCTGATACTGCGCTGACAAGCTGCGAACACCATGCCGTGAAGATCGTGGTGTGAATCCCCCGACGACCTCGTGACCGCCGAAAGGACGAAACGTCGTGCATGACCGACCTCGGACCCTTCGAGCCATGCTCACCGCATCGAAGAACACTGCCGGCCTCATGGTGGATCTCGCCTACGGCGCGGTCTACTTCGATGATCCCGAGATGGCCGGGGAGGTTGACAGGCTGTGGGACGACCTCACCGAATTGGCTCACCAGATGCGGGTCGTCGCCGTCCTCGCGGCCCGAACTCGCCGGGAAGCCGAAGACATGGCAGCGGTCGTCCGAATCATCGGAGCAATGGAGGACCTCGGGCGTGACGCGGTCGACATCGCTCACATCACGTCACAAGGAGCTGGAGTCCCGGCCGACCTCGTGATGGCAATCGCCGACAGCGAGACGGTGATGTCACGTGTCGTGGTCAGTGCTGGATCGCTCCTCGCCGGTGCAAGGCTCGCATCGGTGCGGCTCCCGCTCGAGACCGGCAGCCGGGTGATCGCCGTTCGCAGCGGTGACACCTGGGAGACCGACCTCGAGGGAAGCACGGTCCTCGAAGCGGACGACGTCATGGTGTTGACCGGTCCGCAGGATGGCCTGCCACTCGTTCGCGAACTCGCAGGAGCACAGTCGACAGCAACCGCCGATCGATCCGATGCCACCGAAGTCCACGGTCTCGGGCCCGCTGTAGAAGTCCTCATCGAGATGAAGACGCTCTCTGAGGTTGCGGTTGGGCTTGCCTACGCAGCACTGCTCACAGGCGACCGCGGCGTTGCCGACGAGGTAAACGCCCTTGCCGCGCAGCTCGACCAACTCAAGACCGACCTCCAGGCGTGGGTTCTGCAAACGGCACTCGAAGTCGGCGACGCGTCTGGTCTGACATCGCTTCTCCAGCTCTCGCAGGCTGCCGAAGACCTGGGCGATCGTGCCGCGGAAATGGTCAGTACCGTCACGGATCATGACGGAGTGCACCCGGTCATGATCCTCGCTCTTGGTGAGAGCGAAGAGGTGGCCGAGCGGATGACCATCGCCCCCGGAAGCGCAGCCGCCGGGGCGACGCTGCGCAGAGTCACGGCCGGAACCGGATTCGATGTCCTCGCCCTCCGGCGCGATGGGCGATACCAACACCGACCAACGAATGACGTCGCGATTCGTGCCGGCGACGTGCTCATTGCGACCGGCCCCCAAGAGGGACGCTCGCTGCTTGCCGCTCGATGCAAACGACCCTTGGACGAAGATCCATGAGCGCTCGATCGGGAGCCGGGTCCGTACCAATCACTCGAAGGAGAAACTCGATGGCAGCAATGGAAACACTCAGCAACGCGATCGCCAGATTGACCGATGCCGGCTACACAGCTCACTTCTACGCCGAAGGCGGACAGCTGGTTTGCGACCAGTGTGGCGCTCGCTTCGAGCCATCGATCGTCATCGTCGACGAGGTGGTTCGCTTCGAGGGAGCAAGCGACCCAGGCGACCAGGCGATCCTCTATGCACTCGTCGGCGACTGCGACCATCGGGGGTACTACTCCGTCGCATACGGTGTCGCCGCGACCAACGATGACATCGAGGTGCTCCTCGCACTTCCGGATCGCTCTTCCTAGAACTCGACCGGGTCAGAGGCCTGTCGGATCGCTGGCTGCAGGGTCGATGTCATATCGACGGATTGCGTCATCGACCACGCTCCGATCGAGCTCACCGGCACTGGCAAGGCCGGCGAGAACCGCAACGACGACGTGGCCGGTGTCGATCTCGAAGAGTCGACGTAGTACGTCGCGGGTGTCGGATCGGCCCATACCGTCGGTGCCGAGCACGGTGAAGACACGGTTGCGAGGAATGAATCGAGCGATCTGTTCGGGGACGATCTTCATGAAGTCGCTCACCGCGGTGATCGGTCCACTCGACTCGTCGAGGAGCTTGGTGACCAAGGGAACGACCTGCTCAGCGGAGGGGTGAGTGCGGTTGTGGCGCTCGACTCTCAGGGCTTCCTCGCGGAGACGCTTGTAGCTCGTCGCAGACCACAGCTCAGCTCCCACGTCATAGTGCGCAGCGAGCTCGTCTGCCGCCACCCGTGCGGCCCGGTGAGACACGCCCGAGAAGAGGATCGTCGCACGCTTGGACGGACCGTCGGGGGCTGCGGCCCACCGATACAGGCCCCGCACGGCGCCGGCCTCGATCTCGGCGCCGAGATGCTCGGGCAGCGGCGGCATGACGTAGTTTTCGTTGTACAGCGTGATGTAGTAGATCGAGTCACGATCGAGTCCGTCGGGATTGTCGCCGTACATCCGGTGGATGCCGTGCTTGATGATCGCACCCACCTCGTAGGCGAAGGCAGGGTCGTACGCCTCGACCGACGGCACCGTCGAGGCCAAGATCAGACTGTGCCCGTCCTGGTGCTGGAGTCCCTCACCGTTCAGTGTCGTACGCCCGGCAGTGGCTCCCATCAGGAATCCACGAGCACGAATGTCGGCCGCCTGCCAGATCAGGTCACCGACTCGTTGGAACCCGAACATCGAATAGAAGGTGTAGAACGGGATCATGGGGACCCCGCGGGTGGCGTAACTCGAGCCCGCGGCGATGAAGCTGGACATCGCACCGGCTTCGGTGATGCCCTCCTGGAGAAGTTGACCGTCGGACGCCTCGGCATACGACAGCAGCAAGTCATGGTCGACCGGCTCGTAGAGCTGGCCTTGGCTGGCGTAGATCTCGAACTCGCGGAACAGCGCGTCCATCCCGAAGGTTCGGGCCTCGTCGGGGACGATCGGCACGATGCGCTCGCCCGCCGACTTGTCGCGGCAGAGGCTGCGAAGCAACCGTGTGAACGCCATGGTGGTCGAGACCTCGTTGTTGCCCGAACCATGCCGCATTTCTTCGAACGCGGCATCGTCGGGCAGGTCCAACGGGCGTCGGACCTTGGTCGAGCGGCGCGGCAGTGGGCCTCCCAGCGCCCGGCGCCGTTCCTCCATGTACTGGAACTCGACCGAGTCACTCGCCGGACGGAAATACGGCGGATCGTCTGCATCGACGGCGGCTTCGGGGATCTCATGCTCGAGGTGGAGTCGGTTGCGCAGGTCGAGCAGTTGTTGTGTGGTCATCTCCTTGATCTGGTGGGTCGAGTTGCGGCCCTCGAACCCGGGGCCGAGCGTCCAACCCTTGACCGTCTTGGCCAAGATCACCGTCGGACGGCCAGAGCCGAGGTTGTCGGAGGCCGCCTTGTACGCGGCGTAGAGCTTGTGATAGTCGTGTCCGCCACGTGGGAGATTGCGCAGCTCGCCATCGTCGAGGTGCGCCACCATCTGTCGCAATCGGTGGTCGGGACCGAAGAAGTGGTCGCGAATGTAGGCGCCGTCTTCGATGGCGTAGCGCTGGAACTCACCGTCGAGAGTCGAGTTCATCTTGTCGAGAAGGACACCATCGGTGTCTTCTTCGAGGAGCGTGTCCCACTTCGAGCCCCACACGACCTTGATCACGTTCCATCCCGCGCCGCGGAACGAAGCCTCGAGCTCCTGGATGATCTTGCCATTGCCGCGGACCGGCCCGTCGAGTCGCTGAAGGTTGCAGTTGACGACGAAGACAAGGTTGTCGAGTCGCTCGCGAGACGCCAACGTGATCGCACCGAGGGTCTCCGGTTCGTCGCATTCCCCGTCGCCGAGGAACGCCCAGACCCGACTGTTGGACGTGTCATCGAGTTCGCGGTTGAGTAGGTAGCGGTTGAACCGGGCGTGGTAGAGCGCAGTGATCGGGCCCAGCCCCATCGAAACCGTCGGGAATTCCCAGAAGTCCGGCATCAGACGGGGGTGCGGATAGCTCGACAACCCACGCCCGTTCTGACCGACCTCACGGCGGAACCGATCGAGGTCGTCGGCACTCAAGCGTCCCTCGAGAAAAGCTCGAGCGTAGATTCCCGGCGCAGCATGCCCTTGGAAGTAGACGTGGTCGCCATACCCGTTGGCGTCCTTGCCGCGGAAGAAGTGGTTGAAGCCGACCTCATACAGCGACGCCGAGCTCGCATAGGTCGACAGATGACCGCCGATGCCATCTGAGAGTTTGTTGGCCTTGACCACCATCATCGCCGCGTTCCAACGAACGAACGCTCGGATGCGGCGCTCGATGTCCTCATCGCCAGGGAACCACGGCTCCTGTTCCCGAGGAATCGTGTTCACGTACGGTGTGCTCACCGTCGGCGAAAAGCCCACCTGCCGGGTACTCGCTCGCCCGAGGAGCTGTGAGAGCAGGAACCGGGCCCGAGTCGGGCCGTGAACGTCGATGATCGCATCGAGCGATGCCAACCACTCTTGGGTCTCGGCCGGATCGATGTCAGGAAGCTGGTGGACGTACTCGCCGAAACTCATGTTTGCGCTCCTTTTTCCGCCCCGACGCACCATACGCCAGGGGCGCTCGCTTGGCCCTTGCTGTTCGCTCCTGCTGCTTGCGTCGCTCGATCCATGCGTCGATCCCTTCCCACGCTTGATACAGCAGTTCGATTCGACCCTCGTCGTGATCAGGGATCTCCCGAGCTGGGACCACACGCCACGCAAGCTCGATCACCTTGTGGTCGGGGATGGCAGTCCAGAGGTCGCCAAACGTGGCGATCTGATCCAAACCGGTGTGGGCGACAAACACCACGTCGGCCTCTGGACACGCCGCGATCGCGGCCAACGAACCGGCTGGACGTGGTGGCAACACGTTGCGAAGCGCGGCAGCTCGGTCCGCTGCGATGTCGAGACCGCTCGCCCGTAGTCGAGCGATCGCTCTCGTACGTCTTGCCTCGGTGAAGTTCTCGCCTTCGGGGAAGATCACGAACGCGTCGATGCCCGACATCCCTGCGGCCAAGGCAGCGATGGCCGGAACGGTTCCTCCCCCCGGCGGAGGCGTGAGTGGGATGAAGTAGTTGGGAAGCCGGTTCATCAAGATGTCGAGTGCAGGGTCAAGCTGGAGGGCTGCGTCGGCGACGATTCGCGGCCTGCGGCCTTTCCACGACATCACTTCGTCGAGCAACAGCAGCGAATCGGCCGGCCCTGCGTGGCGAGACATCACGAGAAGCGGCGCATCGGTCGGCGCAACGTCGCTATCGCCCACCGCCGTCGGCCAGCCTGGCGGAACCTCGATTTCGAGTGAGAACAGCCGCTGGGTCGCGATGACAAGCGCTCGAAGTGCCCACCGAAAGCACGCGTAGTGAATGGCAACGAACCTCGGTGACGAGAGCTTCCAACCGAAGCCCGAGATCAGCCACGTCACCAACGCAACCACCGTGACAGCGGCCTCGATGAACAAGTAGCAGGTGGCAAGGCCGAGCGATCGGACGGCGCGTAATTTGCCAGGGAGGCGGTACGAGACCAGGAGCGCGGCGATCACGAGGAGCGGGACCGTCACCAGGTAGAGGACCACCGCGAGTCCCGGCAGCGGCCAGAGAACGATCCGCCGCACACTGCGCGGTGGCAGTCTCATTTCGACAGCCGGTCGAGGTAGGCGAGTGACGCCTCACGCGATTGGGCGATGCGTTGTGCGACGACATCGACGTCACCGGTCCGGTACTGCCGCAGATCATTGAACGACTTGGGATCACCAGTCGGGAGAACATGGACGTCGAGTCCTGGCGGCAAGGATCGCATGGCCTCGGCGAATCGGTGTCGCCGGGAGATCTCGAACGCGACCATCGCCACCTCCCACGGTCTCGTCGGTACGACCAGCGGCGCCTCGATACGGCCGACCTGCAGGACGTAGATCGTCGTCGCACCGAGGTCGATCGCCCGGTCCAGTGGTATCGATGCGACCAGCCCGCCGTCCAGATAGTGCTCGTTGTCGATCTCGACCGGTGGCAGCAGACCCGGCACTGCGGCCGATGCCATGATCGCATCCACCAACGGTCCCTGAGAGAAATAGTGGACGGTGGCGCGCTCGATGCTGGTGGCAACACACTCGAAGGCCACCGCCAGGTCTTCCACTCGCTCGACCGGCAGCACCTCGGCCAAGAGCTTCCTCATGAGGCGGTCGTCCCCCAAGTGTGTTCCGGTGCGGGCAAGGGTCTTGACCTTTGCCAACATCGAGCCGGCGAGCACATCGGAAGCCTGGAGACCAGTCCACAACTCGCGTAGCTGCTCAACCGCGGCTTCGGTCGGGTCCGACGCGAAGACTGCGCCATTGATCGCCCCGATCGACGTACCGATCACGAGATCGGGCTCGATTCCCGAATCCACCAGGGCACTCAACATGCCGACCTCGTGGGCCCCCAAGTGTCCGCCGCCCCCGAGGACAAACGCCTTCATGTCATTCATCGTTCGCTCCTACCACCACACCACCATGACCGCTGGTGCTGCAGCGCGCACTGTGAGGTATGGACATCGGTCTCCAAGATTCACGTGCACAAGCGCCAATGCCCAGATCAGAACTGATTCGTATGGTGATGATCAGCGCTCACGCAACCTGCAGCCAGCGGCCGCCCGCTGCGCGACGCTTCGATGCAATCGGCTCGACGCCGCAACTCAGGAGGAACAGCCATGCCCGCAACCGCGATGCTCTCGAACCGTTCGGCCGAGCAACACACTCGCCTCACGGCCGACCAGCAACGGCGGCTGAAGGCCCTTCTCACCCAAGGACGCCAGTCCTACCGTGACCGGGCAAACCAGTACAGAGCAACGCTCGACGACCTGACGGGCAGCACAACGGTCCACGAACGAGAAGTCGCTCGCAACGCCCTCCAGAGCCTGCTCGTCGGGCTGCGCGAACACAACGATGCCCTCGCACGACTCGCCGTCGGTACCTACGGCGTATGCAGCGGCTGCGCTCGACCGATTCCGTATGACCGACTCGAAGCGATCCCAGAAGTCAACCAGTGCATCGGATGCGTCCGCATCGGATGAGTCCGCATCGGCACTGCAGCACATTCCAACACCGACCGAAAGCGTAGGCTCACCATGTCCCCTACCGTCTTGATCGCCCTGGTCGCCGCTACGGCCGGGCTTGTCTCGGCCAGGCTCGCCGCACGACCAGGCCAAGGTTCGCAGTCCCAGGAGTCCGCACGATGAGAAAGCAATCGACAGTGGTGAAACCCTACCGTCGCCCACAGGACCCAGCTGAGGTCCTGAGCGACACCGCGCTCGATCTCGTCACCGAAGAGATCGACATCGCTCGTGCCACCGACGAGCTTCTCCGACAGGCCGACCGCAACCGGGAACTCCTGGCGTCAGTACATACCGCCCACCTGCAGCGAATGGCCTTCCGATCGTCCGATGACTTCGCCTACCAGCAGGCGCTGCTCATCATCGAAGCCGCGCTGCAGCAGCTTCCGCGCAGCGAGAAACCACCGATCGACTGGGCGACTCCACAACCAGGATTCCTTCGACGACTGCTCTCGAAAATCGGACTGCCCGCAGGTCTCGACGAACCATCACAATGAGCTCTGCCCCTTGAGGCTGCCGATACCAAGTCCGGTACCTGCCTCACTGGTCAGCGAAGACGGCGCATCTTTCGCCTCGTCGATCGTGCCATGAGGGTGCTCTGGCGGACCGTAGATCGCATACACCTGCAGCAGACCGTCGCCGATGTTGGAGATGTTGTGCCACGTCCCGGCAGGCACGAGGATCGCCCAGTCGTCACCGACTTCGCGATCGAACGGCAAGTCGTGCTCGGTCGGGCCCATCTGCACCCGAGCCGTGCCGGTCTCGACGCGTAGGAACT
>RCMY010001178.1_pt1 | contig 24902 bp, 20 predicted proteins | sample 2041341 | NCBI WGS metagenome assembly RCMY01 (sample SAMN09708234, study PRJNA481090) | Marine sediment metagenome, whole genome shotgun sequencing project.
TGAGGCACGACCGGTACGACCACGACCTCGCTCGATGACGTAATGCTCTCGCGGGACGATGTGGTCGAATCGGCGGCCGTGGTGGTCGATGAGGGCACGGTCGGACCCTGGACCTGCTCTCCGGCCAGCGTCGAGATCACCAGGACTTCATCAGAGGGTCCATCGACCGGACGGAACCCGAACCACGTGGCCGCGCTCATGAGCATCAGGACGAGCACAAGCGCCCACCCAGCCTTCGAGCCGGGGGCGCGAGCGCCCGAACGTTCCATGGCCCGCCGTAGATCCTGTCTCCACACGCCGAAGAGGATAGGCCAAATTCCTCACCATCGCCCCCGCGGACCCAGGTCGTTTTGCCCAGAGAGCCCACTCCACGAGAAGGCCGGGCCATCATTGGGGGTCGTGCATCCCCCTTCCACACCCCAAGATTCTCGCCCCTCCGCGGCAGAGAACGAACAGATCTGGATCCAGGCGATCCATGATGATCAGCTTCATACGATCGACCATCCAACCCCTCGGGCGGCATGCGTGGCCATCGGTGCCCGGATGGCTGAAGAAGTAGCAGACATCGAGAGGTGGCTCGCTGCCGCCGGACTGACGGTCGTCAGCGGCGACCCGCGGGGCTCGGCGCCACGACAGAGGCACACCGCAGAGTTGATCGTTGACGACGCCGCGACGGCAATGGCGGCGGCTGCGGTTTTGGCCACACACGGCTATGAAGTCTGGGAGCCGACGAGCGGAGCCGCCGGCGCCATTCACGCCAGATTCCGATCCGTTCTCACCGTCGCCCGCACCTCGGACGTGACGGTGGCCGTCAGGATCCGTTGGCCTCGGCCACTCAGCCGTGTTCCTCGTTCCCTGCTGCCCAACCAGGCAGACGCATCCTTCGTGCCTTTGCCGGCGTCGCTGTGGCCCCTTGCATTCGTCATGAGACCCGTTCGCCTGGTCGCAGAGCGCATCGGGCTCCGACATCCGGCGCCACCGGTGCTGGGACCGTTCCTCTCGACACCCCAGGACCTGATTCCTCCGCTCCTGTCCTTCGCCGAGGTGGGAAGTCAGGACACCATTGCGGACCTGGGCTGTGGCGATGGCCGGATTCTCGTCGAGGCCGCACAACGAACGGGCTGTCGCGCCTTGGGGATCGAGTCAGATGCGGGCCTGGCCGAGCGGGCCAGGGAACGTGCTCGACGGGCCGGCGTCGGCGATCGTGTTCGCATCATCGAAGGCGACGCGCAGAGCGCCGAGCTCGGTCAGGCCACGACCGTCTTCGTGTTCCTCCCTGTCGACACGACAGTCGATCTCGTGTCCGCGCTGCTCGAGACACTCGACCCGGGAACGAGGGTGATCGCCCACGAGCAACACCGGCTTCCCGTGGACATCCCCGGCGGCACAACCAAGCCTCTCATCGCCGACGGAGGAGTGACCGTCGCACACCAGTGGGTTGTTGGCCGCTGACGATCATGGCCAGCGAGAACAGCACGAGACACATCGCGGTGATCTGCCCGATCGTCAGACGTTCTCCGAGGAAGAGCCAGGCGAGGGCAGCCGACACCACAGGAATCAGCAGAGTGAACGAGGAACCGATCCAAAGCGGGATCCGCACCAGAGACCAGTTCATCAACCCGTGGCCGACCACGCCGGCCACCAGCACCATCACGACCAGCAAGACGATGTCCCGCCAGCCGGGCCATCCCAGATCCTGGGAGAACCCGACAGCAAGGGGCGTGACGATGAGGGCAGTCCAGATCGAAGTACCCGCCGTGTACTCCGTGGAGGTGAGTGAGTCCTTCGACCGCTTCGAGAAGATGAAGTAGGCGCTCCAGCTGAACATGGCGGCGAATGCCAACAGATCGCCGGCAAGGCTCCATTCCGGCAGCCCGCTCGAGGCCAGGATCACTCCCCCGACGCCGATCAGCGCCACGAGCGACCAGAGGGCATCACGACGCTTGATGTCCTCACCCATGAACCGAGCCGCTATCACGCCGACGAGGACCGGCTGGAGTGATCCGATCAGGGTCGCGTTCACCACTGTGGTCAACTTGATGGCCGAGAAGAAGAACGCGATGTCGGTGCCGAGCGCAATGCCGCCCGCCATCGATCGACGCATGACAGACCAGCGGAACGGGGAACCCCGCACCGCCATCCACACCAAGATCAACAGCGAGAACAGCCAGAAGCGGTACACCCCGACGGCGAGGCCACCCATTCCGATCGCCTTTGTGAGAACAGTTCCCAACGCCCATGCAGAGACGGCTGCAGTGGCACCGAGGAGTCCCATGGAGGTCTGTCGCTGCTGAGCTTCAGCCGAGTCGATCACAGTCACGCCCGCACGCTAGCTACACCGATGACTTCCGAAGGGGTTGGTGGCGAAGCGGCATAGCATCGTCAGATGCGCGCTCGGGAACTGACGGACGGGGTCGTCAATGCCACCTTCATCCCGTCGGATCCCCCGCGCTTCGGAGGCATCGGATTGTGGCCGGTCGAGGCTCTCGCCGACGTCGACGGAGCCGCCGACCTCGTCGTGAGGCCCGTCGATCGCTACGTCCACACCGACTCCACTTTTGCGCTCGAGCCGACCGACATGGCCGTCCTCCCCCTCATCGATTTCGCGATCCTGGCCCGAGAGCTGGGTCGAGACGACCTCGGCGGATCCCCGTCGGCGTCGCTCGAGGCGCTGGCTGCGGTCGCCCGTCACGCCATGCATCTCCTGGCGAGGGCGTGCGTGGCCCCCGGCCTCTCCGCAAGCGGCCTCGACGCGTGGAATGTCGGCCCGCTCAACGACGAAGACCGGCTCCAACTGACGGCGATCGCTGACGCAGCACCGCCCGAGGCGTGGGCGGTCCGAGGAGCGAGCTCAGCGCCGCAGTCGGTGCTCGCCCTCGCCAATGCCATCGCCGATGCATGGATCCGCACCCCGGCTGCACCGTTGGCGGCCGGACATCAAGCGTTCGCCGCATCCAGCCCAGTCATCGTCGACGCCGGCACGGCAGTCGGACGCTTCGATCTCACCCCCGAGCGGCGTCCGCCGCTGCTCGTCCTGCGGCTCGTCACTCCCCCGCCGGGGTCCACCGACCTACCATTCATGGGTGCGCTCGGCCTCCAGAGCCGGTCAGAGAGCCAACGAGTCCTCGATCTCGATGCCCTCTGGCGAGCACCGCAATCGCTTCGGCAGCGATTCGAAGCCATCGAGATGTCGTTGCTGGTCACGTTGCGTCGAGCCGCCCGGGTGTGGCCGCCGATCGAGCGCTTGCTGCTCCAACAGCGACCTGACCGCATAACGCTCACCGACGACGAGGTCGACGACCTCCTCGGCGAAGCAGGACGCGACCTGGCCGCTGCCGGTCTGACCGTGATCATCCCCGGTGAACTCAGTCGAGACATCGCATTCACTGCCGTCGCACGTTCGGGCCCAGCTCCGCTTGGCCGCACCGCTCGCTTCGATCTCTCCAGCGTGATCGAACTCGACTGGAGGGCCGCCATCGCCGGCCAGCATCTGACCGAAGCTGAGCTGCTCGAACTGGCCGAGGCGAAACGATCCCTGGTCCGATTTCGAGGCGAATGGGTTCGCATCGACGATCGGTCCGTGCGCCGCCTACGCGAACAACGCACGGTCGGCGTCTCCACCGCGTTGGCCGCTGCGCTCGGGGCCGACGTCGCCGTTGACGGCGGTCAACCGATCGTTGTGGAAGGACCTCTCGGAGCGCTGGCCGGCCGCCTTCGCGACGTCGAGGCCGGTCAGGAACTCGATCCTCCTCCGAGCCTTGTCGGAGAGCTTCGGCCGTACCAGAGTCGAGGGCTCGGCTGGCTCGCGCTCATGGCCGAGCTCGGACTCGGTGGTGTGTTGGGCGACGACATGGGGCTCGGCAAGACGGTCCAGATCATCGCGCTCCATCTCCACCGCAATGCGGAGAACCCCGACAACCCCGATGCCAAGCGAGGGCCGATGTTGGTTGTCTGCCCGGCTTCCGTCGTCGGGAACTGGGAGCGAGAGATCCATCGCTTCGCTCCCGCTCTGGCAGTCCATCGCTATCACGGCAATCGGCGCAAGCTGCCGGATGTGGCCGGCACGAACGACGTCGTTCTCACCACCTACGGCGTCGCCAGGCGCGACGCCGGTCGACTCGGCGACGTCGGCTGGGACCTCGCCATCGCCGACGAGGCCCAGGCGATCAAGAACCCCCACTCCCGAACGGCGCGCTCCATGCGGCGCATCCATGCCAACGCCCGTTTCGCGTTGACTGGCACCCCGGTTCAGAACCAGCTCACCGACCTCTGGGCGATCGTCGACTGGGCGACGCCCGGACTCCTCGGGCCACTCGAGCGGTTCCGGCGAGAGTTCGTCGCCCCGATCGAACGAGATGGCGACAGCGACGTGAGCCAGCACCTCAATCGGCTGATTCGACCGTTCCTCCTTCGGCGAACCAAGTCAGACCCGGCCATCGTCCCCGATCTCCCACCCAAGACCGAGACGAACGAGATCGTTCCGCTCACGACTGAACAAGCAGCCCTCTACCAGGCGGTTGTCACCGAGGTGATGGCCGAGATCGCGGCCGCACAAGGGATCGAGCGCAAGGGTCTCGTGCTTCGGCTCATCACCCGCTTGAAGCAGGTCTGCAACCATCCCGAGCACTTCCTTCGCGAGGGTGGGCCGATCCCAGGGCGGTCGGGCAAACTCACCGCCGTCACCGGACTCCTCGAAACCATTCGAGACGAGGACGACGCAGCGTTGCTGTTCACCCAGTACGTCGCCATGGCCGAGCTCCTCGTTCCGTTCCTGGAGGCGCAGGGCTTCCGCACGCTCTTCCTCCACGGAGGTCTCTCCCTGACAGAGCGCGAGAGAATGGTGGACAAGTTCCAACGGGGTGAGGCGGACGTCTTCCTCCTTTCGCTGCGTGCCGGCGGGACCGGCCTGAATCTGACGAGGGCAACGCACGTGATCCACTACGACCGCTGGTGGAACCCGGCCGTCGAGGATCAGGCCAGCGATCGAGCGTGGCGCATCGGTCAGGATCGCCCCGTGCAGATCCACCGCATGATCTGCGAGGGCACGATCGAGGACCGAATCGCCTCGCTCCTCGATGAGAAGCGCCACCTGGCTGATGCCATCGTCGGCTCCGGCGAAGGCTGGATTTCCGACCTCACAGACGACGACCTGTCGGCCCTCGTTGCGCTGTCTGACGAGTCGGTCGAGGACGAGCCGACCGAGATCGACGTCATGATCGATGACGAGTTGCCCGATGAGGTGGCCTCATGACGGAGACGTGGGCGACTCGGTGGCTCGACCTCGCCGAGTCATCGCCGACCTTCGACGAACAGGCGCTCCGCCGGGGCGCAGACTACGCGGCCTTCGACTGGCAACTCGACGTCGACATCCATTCCGGGACGGCAACGACAACAGCGACGACCGGGCGGATGAAGTACGAGGCCACGGTCTCGGTGCCCGTGCTTTCTGCCGAGAAGATCGATGACATCGTTGCGTCGATCGCGGCGGAGACGCGTCGGATGGCTGCCGTGCTCGACGGCGAGCTTCCGCTCGACCTCGACCACGTTCTCGACTTCGACGCCACCGACATCGCGGTGTCGTGCTCTTGTCGATCGATTGATCAACCGTGCAAACACGCGGCAGCTGTCGTTCATCTCGTGGCAGACGCTGTCGCCGACGATCCGTTCGACCTCCTCCATCTGCGGGGGCTGGCTCGAGCCGACCTCATCTCACAACTTGCCGCCACGCGACGCGGCGGTGAGGTCGACGGGCCGACCGAGCCTGCGACGGCGGTCGTCGAACCGCCCTCGGCGCCCGCACTACGTTGGTCTGAGCGACGCGGCGAACTCCCGTCCGACCTCACGCCTCCCGACCTCGCCGGCCGTTTGGCTCCCTTCCCCACTCCTCCACCCGCCGGCGCATCGTTCACCGAGTCCGGCCTGCGTATGCTCGCCGACGATGCCGCCCGTCGGGCCGCCGAGTTGCTCGGCAGCGGAAACCACGGGTGGACCACCCTCGACGCCACGAGCGACCTCGCTCGGCGAGCGGCGAACGCCGAAGGTACGAGCGAATGGAAGGGCATCGTCGAACGCGCGCAGGTCACGAGTCAGGAACTGAGGGCTCGGGTTGCCGCATGGCGAGCCGGCGGCGCAGCAGCCCTCTCGGCCCACATCGCCCCCGTCGAGATCGAGAGCGATCCTGCCGATCGCACGCGACAGCGGCGCCGAACCCACGACGGCACCTGGGTTCGATTCGAGAAGACCAAGGGTCGGTGGCTCGCCGTCAGCGTCGAGAACAGCGCCGAGCACACCGACTGAGCGCACAATTCGAGTCCGGAGTCGTTCGACTCACGGGGTGACGGCAATAGTTCCCGATCGCTGTTCGGCTGGCCGCGAACACCATACGGTCAGGTTGATGCGCAGACGGTCCCCAGAGATGCTTGTTCCCAACGAGGAACGCACCTTGCTCGCAGCGCTCGCGCTCAAGCGGCTCGGATTCAAACAATTCCACGGCTACAAACTGGCCAGCCAGCTTCGGACGATGCACCCGTCGACGCGGTCGATGTCCTACAGCACGCTGTACCGATGCCTGGATCGTCTGGCCGAGCGGGGCCTGGTCACCCCGGTGGACACCGCTGACGACACGTCGGCCCGCGGCCCCAAGCGACGGGAGTTCACGCTGACCACCGAAGGCGACGGCAAGGCGTCCGAGCTCGCATCAGCGGCCGGCGAGGACTCCGAACTCTTCTGGAATCTCGCCTGACGCTAGCGTGAGGCCCATGGCCGAATTCGAGTACACCGAACTGTTCCCGCTTGGCGACGACACCACCACCGAGTACCGGTTTCTCGGCAATGACGGCGTCGAGACCGTCGACCTGGGCGGCACGACGTTCCTGCGGGTGAGCGACGACGCGCTCCGATCGCTGACCGGAACCGCGATCCGCGACATTTCCCACTTGCTCCGCACGAGCCACCTGACGCAGCTCCGCTCGATCCTCGACGACCCCGAGGCTTCGTCGAACGACGTCTTCGTAGCCACCGAGTTGCTCAGGAACGCCAACATCGCAGCGGGATTCGTCCTGCCCGGTTGTCAGGACACCGGCACGGCGATCGTCAAGGGCAAGAAGGGCCAGAACGTGCTCACGTCCGGGGATGACAAGGTTGCGATCTCCGCCGGCATCTTCGACACGTATCAGACATCGAATCTGCGTTACTCACAAATGGCCCCGCTGACCATGTGGGAGGAGAAGAACACCGGAACCAATCTGCCGGCCGAGCTCAAGATCGAGGCCGTCCCCGGCTCGACGTACTCGTTTCTCTTCATGACCAAGGGCGGAGGCTCGGCCAACAAGAGCTATCTGTTCCAGGAAACGAAGGCCTTGCTGAACCCAACCAGCCTCACCCGTTTCCTGGACGAGAAGCTGCGCCTCATCGGCACGTCGGCCTGCCCGCCGTACCACCTCGCGTTGGTGATCGGCGGCACGTCGGCCGAGATGGCGGTCGAGACGGCCAAGCTGGCTTCGGCCCGCTACTACGACACGCTGCCCACGTCCGGCTCCGCCGGCGGCCATGCATTCCGCGACCTGGAAATGGAGACCGAGGTCCTCAAACTCACGCAGGCGTTCGGCATCGGGGCCCAGTTCGGCGGGAAGTACTTCTGCCACGACGTTCGCGTCATCCGCCTGCCAAGGCATGGCGCGTCGTTGCCGGTCGGCCTCGCTGTGAGCTGCTCCGCTGATCGACAGGCGAAGGCCAAGATCACCTCGGATGGCGTCTTTCTCGAACAGCTCGAGACCGATCCCGCCCGTTTCCTCCCCGAGATCGACACGACCGACCTCTCCTCCGGCACAGTGCCGATCGATCTGAACCAGCCGATGGAGGCCATCCGGGCCGAGCTCTCGAAACACCCGGTCAAGACCCGTCTCTCGCTCACCGGCACGCTCGTCGTCGGACGCGACATCGCCCATGCGAAGATCAAGGAACGCCTCGATGCCGGCGAGGAGATGCCGCAGTACTTACGTGACCATCCGATCTACTACGCCGGCCCGGCCAAGACCCCGGCCGGGTACGCCTCGGGCTCGTTCGGACCCACCACAGCGGGCCGCATGGATTCCTACGTGGACCAATTCCAGGCCGCCGGAGGATCCATGGTGATGTTGGCCAAGGGAAATCGGAGCCAAGAGGTCGCCGATGCATGCAAGCGCCACGGAGGCTTCTACTTAGGGTCGATCGGGGGCCCGGCCGCTCGCCTTGCCAAGGACTCGATCCGTTCGGTCGAGGTGCTCGAGTACCCGGAGCTGGGGATGGAAGCCGTCTGGCGCATCGAGGTCGAGAACTTCCCTGCGTTCATCGTGATCGACGACAAGGGCAACGACTTCTACGCCGAGACCTCTCGACCGGTCGACCTCCGCATCTGATTTCGCCCATCCGGGTCCAACGGCACGTTTTCCCAGCTGTTTAAGGCCGAAATGCCCAGGTGAGGGCCTTCAGATCGCCCATGGACCGTGCCGATACTCGTAGTCCATGAGGAACCGTCGTCGAGAATCAAAGAGCCGCGGCGCTGCTGCGGTGGAGATGGCCCTCATCGCGCCGATTCTCTTCACGATCCTGTTCGGGATCGTGGAGTTCGGGTGGACGTTCTCCCAGGTGCTCGACGTGCGCCACGGCGCCCGTGAGGGCGCCCGCCTGGCTGCAGTCAACTATCGGCCGGCCGATGAGACCGGGTCCGCTCAGACCGACCAGCTCGTCGCCACGATCTGCGGCCGCGTGGATGATCCTGACGTCACCCGGGTGAGCCTGAGCTTCGAAACCGCAGGCGCCAACGGTGCCGGCGACACCGCAATCATTCACGTCGAGCGCGACCTCGAGCAGCTGTCGGGCTTCTTCGACCCGATGCTCAAGGGAATTGAGCCAGACAGCGAGGTGACCTTCCGCCTCGAACAACAAGCGGACTGGTCGGAAACGACAGGGTTCCAATCGTGCCCGTGAGACGGATCGCCGAGCGTGAAGACGAGCGGGGTGTCGTCCTCCTGATCTCGGTCGTGATGATGGTCATGCTGCTCCTGTTCGCGTCGATCGTGGTCGACATCGGCCAGGTGATGATCGCCAGACGCCAGGATCAGTCGACCGTCGACGTCGCTGTCGTGGCCGGCGCGATGAATCGATTCGACGAGGCCGAGCTGGCGGCCACCGTGCTCGACGTCATCAACGACAACCTCGACTCGCCCCTCGCCCTCACCGATCTCGACACGTGCGCAGCCGAGGCGATGCCGGCCAACTGGAGCACGTACCCGACGTACAACTGCCTCGCCCACAACCAGTCATACACCGAGATCCGCTTGCGGCTCCCCGAACGGGAGGTCAACACGGCATTCGGGCTGCTTGCGGGGGTCGACACGATCTCGCACTCTGCGTTCGCCCAGGCAGGCGATCGCACGCGGGGCGACGTCCTTCCCTTCGCCATCTCCGCCACCGCCGGAACGTACGAGTGTCTGAAGTCCGGCGCAGGCAACGTGCCTGACGACGACTGCTCCGGCGCGACGTCCGGAAACTTCGGACCCGTGATCTTCGGACTCTGGGGCAACGAGCTGACCGGAACGACGAAGGACTGTCTCGGAAAGAAGCAGTTCATGACGAATCTGGCTCAGGGCATCGATCACGATCTGTCGATCTACGGAACGGCACCTCACATCTTGCCGACAGCGGAGGTGGTCGACACCGACTCATGCGGCACGACTGCCGCGCCGAACGCCATGAAGACCTACACCGGCAACACGCCGCAGAACCTCTACGACGGAATCCTCTCTGACACGACCTTTCCTGACGGTTTCGGATCTCGCTTCCGCCGATTCGACGGGATGCCCTGGTTCCAGACCACCACCATCGCCAGCGCTCCGGCTGACGACAATCCGATCTGGGAGTTCATCGACCCGACGCTCGACGCGTGGGACGACGTGCCGAGATCGTGCTGGAAAGATCAGTTCATCGGCGATGCCGGTGGCCTCAACCCAGACAACGACCAGCTCATGACCGCTCTTCCGGACAAGGTGGCCAACCACCTCCTGAACTTCGACGTTCCCGATCGAATGATCAAGCTCGTCCAGCGCTGCCTCGAGCACTACGAGGGCAGGGACTGGGACGACAAGGGAGCGCTTTCGCCCGTCGACCAGCCGACCGGCTGCACCGCAGACGCAACGACCGCCTGTACCGACCCGGTCTTCTCTCGCGACAGCGCAAACGAGAACGAGGACATCTTCGACATCCAGGGCTCGTCACGATTCGGCTACGTACCCCAGCTCATGACAGGAACGGTCTTGAACGGCAACACAACCGTGCGAATAGAGAGCTTCAGAGCCGTGTTCCTGCAACGTGTCTACGGCGGCAACTGCAATCCTGGAGGATGTACGTTCGTCTTCGATCCCGGTGTCGGGTCGACCTACGCCGGCACCGCCTCCAAGGCGAACGCCCTCACGGCCTTCGTCCTTCCCCCTGCCTCACTCCCGAACGGGTTGGGCGAACCAGATGCCCCGAACGCGTACGGCGTGGGCCGATTCATAAGGTTGAGCCGATGACCGGACACAGCACACGACGCCGATCCTCGATGCGTGGCGCCACCGCCATTGAATACGCCTTTCTCGTTGCACTCTTCATCGTTCCCCTCGTAGAGGTGGTCGAGCTCGTGCAAGTCGAACAGGGAGAGCAGATCGCCGAAAGCGGCAATCGAGCCGGCACCCCCGCTGAGTACTCGAGCGGTGTTCCCCCGGTCGCCCCGCCGACACCTTTCGACGACGGCTCCAACGGTTCGGGCACCACGAACATCGAGACGTTCGCGAGTATGTCGATATCGGGCAAGAAGAAGGGCAACAAGTGGACGGCGGTAGCCGAGATCGCCGCCAGCGATGTGAACGGCTCGGTCTCCGGCGGAGTCTTCGAAGGCACGTGGGAAATCTTCGACCTGGCCGGCACGCTCGACCGAACGGTGGCTGCATCGTGCACGATCGACACGAAGGGCGACTGCACCCTCAGCCTTGCATCGCTCAACTTCTCGACCGCCGACAAGGATCAGACGGCGACGTTCACCATTACCGGGCTCGTCTCCGAGGATCTCGTCCCTGCTCCCGGCGTGATCGGTTCGACGATCACCATCGCCAAGACCGACATCTGAAAGACAACCATGACTCGCCTTCCGACTCCACGACCCACCGAGACGGCACTCGTTCCGATGCCCAAGTACGAACGCGTCGATCCCTCGATCCGGGGAGGAGTCACGCTCGGGCGTCTGCTCGAGACGGCGCGGCGCCGAATCGACATGTCGCAAGCAGCCGCTGCTCATCGCCTCCGCATCGGCGAGCACGAGTTGCTCGACTTCGAGTCGGGAATGCGGACGCCTGCTCCCAGCCTCCTCGACGACATGTGTGAGGTCTACGGAACAACCAAAGATCGGCTGGTCTCCGATGCCGGCATCGCTCTCGACGACCCGAAGAGTCCGACGCAGGTGTGGCTGGGCTGGGCGTCTGTCGATCTGAACGGAATCGGGAACAGGGAGCGTCTTTTTCGGATCGCCGCCACCTTCCGGGAGCTTCGCTCCCTGGCGGCAAACGCCCCCGTCACCGTCCGCGACGACGAAGTCGCCTTTCTTGCCAGGACCCTCGACATCGTCGACGAAAACCTCATCGACGATCTCGCAGATGCCTTCGTGCTCGACCGCCAGTCGGCGCTCGAGATCTTCGCCCGAATGCGTTACTCGGTGACCACGGTGAAGGAGCTCGACCCGGCGCCGACCCCGATTGCTCTCGGGCCAGAACATCGGGGTCAGGGAAGTGCGTCGCAGGACTCCACGGCAGCGAAGAACGTTCGGTAGAACGAGTCGGTCATTTCGTCGTTGATCAACACCTCGAGGTCAGCATCGGTCAACGATCCGGCCAGCTCCTCTGCGACGCACTGGACGGCCTCTGCAGGGATGTCGTTCGCCTGCAACTCACGACGCAGTTGCGCCACCACGTCCTCGGTCATACCGCAACCGAACTTGGCTCGGAACTGGTCGAGAACGAACTCGGGCCGCGTCGGCTCGGCGAGCAGCTCGGCCTCGAGACCACCGAGGGCAGACTCGTCGACCGGCTCGATCTCGTAGGTCTCGATGAGAGCATCGATCACACAGGAGGCCTGAGCCGTCGACGCGTCCGGGTTGGCGGATTGGAACGCCTCGGTCGCCTCGTCTCTCGAGAATCCGGAGCCGCAACTCGTCAGCGGCAGCCCGATGATTGCGATCGCGGCCGCGAGGGCTGTCGTTCTCAGCTGGGGCACCCTCAGTTGACCATCTTGTCGCGACCCGCCCAGTACGGCTCGCGCAGCTTGTATTTCTGCAGTTTGCCAGTGGCCGTTCGTGACAGTGCCTCGCGGAACTCGATGCTGGTGGGGCACTTGTAGTGGGTGAGCCGTTCGCGGCAGTAGTCGATCAGATCACGCTCGCCGACCTCCGAACCCGGCTCGAGTACGACCAGAGCCTTGACGGTTTCACCCCACTTCTCGTGCGGCACCCCGATGATGGCGACCTCGTTGACGGCTGGGTGCGAGAAGAGCGCGTCTTCGACCTCGATCGAGCTGACGTTCTCGCCACCGGAGATGATGACGTCCTTCTTCCGGTCGGTGATCGCGTAGTAACCCTCATCGTCGACTACCCCACCGTCACCGGTGTGGAACCAGCCGCCTGCGAGCGCCTCGGCGCTGGCGTCAGGGTTGGCCCAGTACGACTTCAGGATGTGGTTGCCGCGCGCCAGCAGTTCGCCGTCGGGGCTGACGTCCATCTTGATCCCGATGGTGGGCGCACCCGCTCGACCCAACTTGGCAGCGCGGTCTGCGGGCGAGAGGTCATCCCACTCTGCTCTCGCCCGAGACATCGTGAGCAGCGGAGCCGTCTCGGTGAGGCCGTAGATCTGGATGAACTCCCAGCCCAGCTCGGTCTCCATCGCCTCGATCACCGACGTGGGCGGCGGAGCGCCGGCGACGATCATGCGCACCTTGCCCCGCCCGGGGATCTCACCATCCCAGTCCTTGGCTGCGTCGAGCACGGCGGTCACCACTGCCGGTGCGCCGCACATGAGCGTCACGCCGTGCTGCTCGATCCTTCGCAGGATCTCGGGCCCGTCGACCTTTCGCAGCACGATGTTTTTCGCTCCCATCGCGCAGACGGTGTAGAGCATTCCCCAGCCGTCGCAGTGGAACATCGGAAGGGTGTGCAGGTAGACGTCCCGGTCGGACACGCTGGCGTGCCACCCGAAGGTGACGGCGTTGGTCCACCGGGCCCGATGTGTCTGCTCGACCCCCTTGGGGCGTGCCGTGGTACCGGAGGTGTAGTTGATCGACGCAGTGGCGTCCTCGTCCGGCTCCCAGGCGGCAGGTTCACCCGCCCGGCCGTACCAGACCGCATCGCTCTCGTCTCCCATGATCCAGACCCGTTCGCACGGAACGTCACCGAGATCGTCTGCCAACTCGGGATCGATCAGGAGCGCGACCGCACCGCTGTGCTCGATGATGTACGCAACTTCGTCGCGGCTGAGACGGAAGTTGATCGGCACGAACACCCGTCCGTTGCCGCTGACACCGTGGAACGACGTGAGCAACCGGCCCGAGTTGTGACTGACCATGGCAACCCGAGCACCCATGGGAATGCCGAGTTCGTCCATCGCAACACCCATCGAGCGGCGGATGTCAGCCAACTCGCCGTAAGTGATGTTCGACAGGGGTGTTGCCGGCTGGTCTGGTTCATCGACGATGGCGACTCGATCCGGGTAGACGGCGTTTCCGCGGTCGAGGAAGTCGTTAATCGTCAAGGGCACCTTCATGGTGGATCCTGCCTCCGTGGGCGTTTGTGGTTCGACGGCTGAACTTAGACCACGCAGCGACCGATAGGAATTGGTGCTGCCCAAGGCTCCGCCGCTCTCCGGCACCAAATGGTTGAACTCCGACCCGCTCTCGATCGATCATCTGCGCGGCCGCCCTGTCGTCGTGCTGTTCTGGGCGGCTTCGTGCGAAGGTTCCTGGGTTCGACTCCGGCAGTTGGAGGACCTCGCAAACCGATACGGCGATGCCCTCGCCGTCGTCGCGGTTCACAGCCCGCGGTTCGACTTCGAGCGCGATGTGCACGTCCTCGCTCACGACGTGTCGACACGGTCGGTCACCGTGCCCGTGCTGCACGACCCGGACCTCGATACATGGGCTCGCTACGGACCCCTCGGGCGTCCGACGATCGTCGTGCTCGACCATCGCCATCGAGTGGTCGGCGCCATCGCCGGGACCGATCCAGCAAGCATCGAAGCACTGGACAAAATCGCAGAAGAGCAGGTCGGTCTCGCTCAAGCAGCGCGAACGGGGACGACGCTCACCCGGACCGCTCCCCGACCAGTCCAGCGCCCGCTGAGCCGCCTTCACGGACCGGCATCGGTCACGCGGATGGTCGACGGAGGGATCGCGATTGCAGATCGGGGCAACGGTCGCTTGATTGTGCTCGACATCGATCCGTCCGCTCCGACAGCACGCGTCGTCCGAGCCTTCGGCGGCACTCATGGCATCGGGCGCCTGGCGGCACGAAGCGACGGTTCGCTCGCCGTGTCGTTCCCGGATCGCGGCACGGTCGAGGTGATCGACCTCGAAGCCATGTCCCGCACCACGATCGCCGAGGGGCTCGTCCGACCGGTGGGTCTGATCGAAGATCGGGACGGGTCAGTTGTCGTGGCAGACGCGGGCGCCGATCAACTCATTCGCATCGGCGCCGAACAGACGGGGCCGATCGCCGGCACGGACCGAGAGCCGATCTCCCAGCCGCTGGCCATGACCCGAATCGATGCCGGTCTGCTCTTTGTCGAGGCCTCCACCGGAGCCATCCGACTGCTGACTGACGAGGGGCGCGTCCAGACCATCAATGATGGAGCGAAAGCCGGGCTTCTCGACGGGCCGGCCCACCAAGCACTCTTCCAGCACCCGACTGATGTCGCACTCCTCGATGACGGGGCCATCGCCATCGCCGACTGCGGCAACAGCAGAATTCGCCTTCTCGCCGAACGCAAGGTCTCGACGATCCCGGTTGCCGGCCTCGTGCGGCCAGAGTCCCTGCTCTATCTGGGAGGTCGCCGACTCCTCTGCTGCGACACCGGAAACGATCGCCTCGTCGTGGTCGATCTCGATCGGCACTGTGTCGACGAGGTCGTGCTCGACGGGCTCCCGCTCTGACGGCTCAGTTCTGCATCGGCAGAGCGATGTCGGCAACCTCGTCGAGTTCGTCTCCCCAGGTCTTCGGCTCGTCGGTGGGGATCAGGACGAACTTCGAGAATCCGACATCGATGAATCGCTGCATCGCCTTCGGCAGCTCGTCCTTGGTTGGGAAGATCTCCGCCGGATTTGCGTCCGGGTTCCGCAACGCAGCGATCGCCGCGAACCGCTCCGGGACCTCGCCGCCGTTCCGGTACGGAATGAGAGCGCCGAAGTGTTCGTCCTCGATCTCGCGATCGTGTTCAGCCGCGACCTGCTCGATGACCCGGCGAGCTTCCTCGACCTGGCCGGCCGTGCAGAAGCTCGGCAACCACCCGTCGCCGTGTCGACCGACGCGTGCGAGCTCGAGAGGCGCGATGCCGCCAAGCCAGACCTCGACTGGATCCTGCACCGGTCGAGGTCTCACGGTCACGTTGCTGATGTCGAACCGCTTTCCCTGATGGGTCACGTTGTCCTCCGACCACAGCCGCCGCATCAACGGCAGAGCCTCGTTGAACCACCCACCTCGGTCACGTTTCTGGACACCGAACGCCTGATGCTCGCCCGAGTCGGCAACGCCGAGTCCGAAGGCGGGGAGCACACGACCACCGCTGAGGCGGTCGAGACTTGCGATCGACTTGGCGAGAACGACCGGGTTGCGTCCCGGGAGGACCATCACCGACATACCCACCTTCAGCTTGCGAGTGCGGCCGCACGCGTACGCCATTCCGACCAACGGGTCGGGACAGTCACCGCCGAGGCGCTCCGACAGCCACAGGGAGTCGAAACCCCGAGCCTCGAGCCCATCGACCAACTCGCTGAAGCGGTCCTGGTCGTTCGTGTCGCTCCGCGTCCCGAGGCCGTAGCCGATTCTGATCTTCATCCCGAGAGCGTCCCACGTTGGGTCCGGCGAGAACCAGCCGACTACGTTGCCGCCATGGTCACTCGACTCGTAGATCTCGCCGATCCCGACGCACAGCAAGCCGGCGATCACCTCTTCGCCACCATCTTCTTCACTCCGGAGGGGTACGCCGATCCGATCCCGTCGTATCGGGCCCTTCACGAGACCGCACCCGTGCACGTCTCGGCCTTCGGTGGAGCGGTGCTCAGTCAGTATGACCATTGCCGGGCACTGCTCCGCGACCCACGCTTCGGCAACGGCGACGGACGGGGCGCAGACAACGCATTCGCCGCTCCGGATCCCGCGCTCATCGAAGTGCGAAAGGAGATCCTCCGGCGCAACGCCGAGGGCGCGACCTCGATGCTGGGCCTCGACCCGCCGGACCACACCCGCCAACGGAGCCTCGTCAGTCGAGCGTTCACCCCGCGAACCGTCGAGAAACTGCGACCCCGCATCGCCGAACAGGTCGACTCCTACCTCGACGAACTCGCCGCCAACGGTGGTGGCGACCTCATGTCAGCCCTCGCAATGCCGCTTCCGGTGTCGGTCATCTCCGAGATGCTCGGTGTTCCTGCAGCAGACTGGCCCGGCATTCGTGAGCCGGTGACGGCGCTGGTGGCCTCGTTGGAGCCCGGTGCCACTGTCGATGAGCTGCGGGCCTCGCTCGTTGCCAGGCAAACCCTCGTCGAGTACTTCGACGAACTCATCAAGCGTCGCACGGCCGACCCGACGGACGATCTTCTGTCCGCCCTCATCGCCGCTCGCGACGAGCACGACAAGCTCAGCAATGCCGAAGTCCTCGCCGTCGCCATCCTGCTGTTCGCCGCCGGGGCCGAGACCACCACGAATCTCATCGGCAACGGAATGAATGCCCTGCTCGACCACCCGGAGCAGATGGAGCGCCTGTGGGCCGACCCTTCGCTGGTCCCCGCAGCCGTCGAGGAGGTGCTCCGCTTCGACTCTCCTGTGCAACTCGACGGCCGAACGTGTCTCGAGCCCGCAGAGTTCGCCGGTCTGTCGTTCGATGTCGGCGATCGAGTGATCACGCTTCTCGGCGGGGCGAACCACGACCCGGCCCACTTCGACTCGCCGGATGACTTTGACGTGACCCGGTATCACGAGTCGTCGGCTGCCGAGCCGGTGATGAGCTTCGGTTCCGGCATTCACTACTGCCTGGGTGCCAACTTGGCCAGAGTCGAGGGTCAGGAGGCACTCCGGGGGCTGATTCGTCGATTCTCCAGCATCGAGGCTGCAGGTGACCGCCCGTACCGCCACCGCATCGTGCTCCGAGGTCTCGAGACCTGCCCGATCAGCGGCACCCCTCGATGACCACGACATCGACCCCGTCGACGACCAGCTGATCAGAACGGCGGCTGTCTCCGTTCTCGGCATCGCCTACCCAGTCGGCGGCAGCATCGAAGAACTCATCGAGGTCGTCGCTGGTGTCGGCTGCCACGTTGATGACTGTGCAAACCCGACCGTCACGTTCGAAGCTGATGTAGCGATCGCCGTTCCATCCGTCGCCGACCCGATCGCCGAACCAGAGATCGAAGGTCAACTCACCGACCACTCCCTCGTCGAGCAGGTTTCCCGGCGAACGTGGTGCAGCGACCGTTGGGGTGTCGAGGAGGTCGAGAAACTGTTCGGGGTGCAGCGCCTGCTCGCTCGTGGCCGGTGGTTCGAGAATTGCCTGGTCGACCGCCCGCTCGCCTGAGTCCCCGCCGCCAGCGTCGGCGGCGATGGCCTCCACGAGGACGGGGCCGTCGACGTACGGGAAGAACTGGGACTCGAGAACGAACCTGGGGATCTGCTGCAGGACGGCAATGTCATCGGGGCCGTAGAACGTCGCCTCCATCACCGCTAGCTCGCTCTGCTCATCACTCGAGAGCTCGGCTCGCCAGGCATCCTCCACCCGACTGGCATTTCCCTCGACGACAGCAAGGAACCCGACGAATCGCTCGTCGTCCGAATCCTCGATCTCGGGCCGATCGAGATCGAACCATTGATCATCGTGGGCATGCACCAGTTCGTGAACGATCACCAGCTCGACGAACAGGTCGAGTTCACTGCCCCGCACGACCAGCTCCTTCGAGATCGGGTCGTAGAACCCGACCACGCCGATCTCGAGGCTCTTGGTGGTCACCTCGACCAGATTGGTGCCGGCCGGCACCAATCCCAAGGATCCAAGGACCTCTCCCTCGAGGTCGGTGTCGGCGATGAACTCATCATCGAACTCGTCGAACAACCGTTCCAGGAACTCAGCCTCGTCGGCGAACTCGACGACCGGAAACTTCTTGAACGGGCGACCCCGGAACTCCTCGATGAACTGTGCAGCGTCGCAGATCTCGGGCAACGCGCCCCCAGGACAACCGATCGTCGTCGCGTCGACTGGAACCTCGGACCCGTCCTCGGGCAGCTGCTCTGCGGCAGGGTCATCTGGTGCTGAGCCCTCGGTCGACGGCTCGTCCGTGTCGTCCGACGGAGCTTCGGTCGTGGTCACCGTCGTCGGCGCCGGGTCGTCCGTCGCAACCTCATCGCCGCCGCGAGTGAGAAACCAGACAATCGCACCAACGGCGACCGCAGCTCCGAGGAGCGCCGCCAGTGCGATCCAAAGGCCTTCACGTCGGCCACGCGGTGTCGGCGCGTCGACGGGTGCGCCCATGCCGGCGAACGGGTCGGAATACCGACCAGGGGCGGCCTGTACGGGGGGCGACGTGGGCGGGGGCCCGAACGGGGAGGGCGGGGGCTGGTCGACCATGGAGCGTCAACGGTAGGCGACCCTGGGGTCCGGGACGCGTCATCGCCGGGCGGGCACGCGTCGACGCCGGTCGCATGACAAACGATCAAGCAAGTGGCGCTACCTTGGCCACATATGACAAGCGACAGCTTGGGCGATCTCGGTGAACGGATCCGGCACTTGGCGCGAGTGCCGACGCTGCTCGTCGCCTCGGACTACGACGGCACCATCGCTCCCCTCGTCGACGATCCGATGGCGGCCGTCGCCAACCGGGATGCCGCCGCCGCTCTGCGCTCGCTCGCAGAGTTGGCGAACACCCACGTCGCGGCCATCTCGGGGCGGAGTCTTCGCGATCTCGCGACGCTGTCCCGTTTCCCAGAGGAGATCCGGCTCGTTGGTTCGCACGGCAGCGAGTTCGACCTCGGATTCGCGTCCCAACTCTCGCCCGACCTCGTGCGTCGACGACAGGATTTGACTGACGCCGTCAACGAGCTCGGGCAGAAGTACTCGGCGCGAGTCGAAGAGAAGCCGACCGGCGTGACGTTCCATTTCCGGATGCTCGGCGGCGACGCTGCCGTCCGAGCTCGCGACGAGTTGGTACGGGGCCCGGCGAGCTGGGACGGGATCCACACACGCACGGGGCGTGACGTCCTCGAGATGTCGGTCGTCGAGACCAACAAAGGAACGGCGCTCGGAATCCTCCGAGCCCAGGTCGGCGCCACAGCCGTGATCTTCCTTGGCGACGACGTCACCGACGAAGACGCCTTCACCACGCTCGCCGGACCTGACGTCGGGGTCAAGGTCGGCGATGGCCAGACCGCTGCGGCGTTTCGGGTGCGCGATACCGACACGGTGGCGAAGGTGCTGGCCCTGCTGGCCGAACTGCGGGCCGAGTGGCTCAGGGGTTCGGGGCTCACGCCGATCGAGAACCACTCGATGCTGTCCGATCAGCGCACCGCAGCGATCGTCACCCCAAACGCTCGAGTGACGTGGCTGTGCGCACCCCGAATCGACAGTGCCGCCGTGTTCTCCGAGCTCCTCGGTGGACCCTCTGCCGGCTACTTCTCGATCGCACCGGTCGATGGGGCCGAGCCGCTCGCACAGCACTACGTGGGCGACACCCTCGTCCTTCGGACCGACTTTCCGACTTTCACGGTCACCGACTACCTCGACGTCTCCAATGATCGGCCCAGCCAACCGGCGGGCCGTTCCGATCTCGTGCGGGTCGTCGAGGGATCCGGACGTGTCAGCGTCGACTTCGCTCCCCGACTCGACTTCGGCCGTGTGCCGACCCAGCTCCAGCTGAGCGACGACGGCATTGTCGTGATGGGCACAGCAGACCTCATGGCACTTCGGGCACCGGGGGTCACGTGGAATATCACCGGCGACGGTATGCACCAGACAGCGCTGGGCATGGCTGATCTCAGCGACGGGCCGGTTGTCCTCGAACTGCGGTGCGGCACGAGCGAGCTCGGCGAGTCGGCGCGAGCAGAGCCCGACCGCCGATCGGACACCGTGCGCTACTGGACCACATGGAGCGGAGCACTCTCGCCACCTGCGGGGGCCCGGGACCAGGTGGTGCGGTCAGCCGTTCTGCTCAAGGGCCTTTGTCACGAACCAACAGGGGCGATCGTCTCGGCAGCAACCACCTCGCTGCCAGAGCACCTCGGCGGCACGAGGAACTGGGACTATCGGTATTGCTGGTTACGCGACGCTTCGCTGACAGCTGCGGCATTGGTCTCGCTCGGCTCCAACACCGAGGCGCTGGCGTTGCTCGACTGGATTCTCCGCATCCTCGAGAATCGCAACGACCCTGAACGGCTGGCCCCGCTGTACAACGTCACCGGGAGGCACCTGCCCCCCGAGGGCGAGATCGCGGAGCTCGCCGGCTACGGCGGATCTCGGCCGGTCCGAGTGGGTAACGCCGCCGACGGCCAGAGCCAGCTCGACTGCTTCGGATCGATCGTCGATCTCATCCACCAGCTCCACGAAGCCCGCGCTCCGATCGGTCAGCAACACTGGCGGCTGGTCGAGGTGATGGTGCTGGCCGTCTCGCGGCGTTGGCGCGAGCCGGATCACTCGATCTGGGAGATCCGCAAGACGCCTCGCCACCACGTCTATTCGAAGGTGATGTGCTGGGTAGCCGTCGACCGGGCGATCTCGCTCGCCGACCACTTCCTCGACAGGGCGCCGGAGGCATGGACCCAGCTCCGCACCGAGATCGCCGACGACGTCCTCGCCAACGGGTGGAGCGAGGAGCGCGGCAGCTTCATTGCGGCCTATGACGGAAGTGACCTCGACGCATCGGTGCTCGCCATCGGCCTGATGGGCCTACTGCCGCCCGAGGATGAACGCTTCGTCAGCACGGTCTCGACCGTCGACGCCGAGCTGCGAACGGGGGCCACCGTGTACCGCTACTTCGAGGACGACGGCCTTCCGGGGCGCGAGGGCGGATTCCATCTGATGACCTCCTGGCTCGTCGATGCACTGGTCATGGTCGGGCGAGTCGAGGACGCTCGCACGCTGTTCGACCAGCTGAGCTCCCTCGTGGGCGATACTGGGCTGATGCCAGAGGAATACGATCCAGAGAACAAGCGAGGGCTCGGAAACCTCCCGTTGGCCTACAGCCACACGGGACTCATCCGCAATGCTGTTCGCCTGGCCGGCTGAATGAGCTACACGCTCGGCATCGACCTCGGCACCACGTCATCGGCGGCGGCCATCAACGACGGCACCACCGTGCGCATGCTCTCGGTCGACCATTCGGCGGCCGTGGTGCCTTCCGTCGTCCATCTCGACAGCGAGGGCACCATCCTCGTCGGCGCTGCCGCCGAGCGTCGAGCGATCACCGATCCGGGCGGAGTCGCCCGCGAGTTCAAACGTCGCTTCGGCGACCCGCAGCCCTTGATTCTCAGCGGGACGCCGGTGTCGGCCAACGACCTGATGCTCGAGGTGGCAAAGGCACTCGTCGGCATCGCCACCGACCAGCTCGGTGAGGCGCCGACGGAGATCATCGTCTGCCACCCTGCCAACTGGGGCAGCTACAAGGTCGGCCTGTTGGCCGACACCCTCGAGAATTCGTCACTTCCACCGCATCGCCTCATCACCGAGCCCGAGGCTGCTGCCATCCATTACGCAGCGCAGGAGCGCGTCGGCGACGGCGAGGTGATCGCTGTCTACGACCTCGGCGGCGGCACGTTCGACGCGGTTGTGCTCCGCAAGGACGAGGCCAGGACCAGCGGCTGGGAGGTGCTGGGGGAACCCAGGGGCATCGAGCGGCTCGGCGGCATCGATTTCGATGTGGCCGTCCTTCACCACGTGATCGAGGCGCTCTCACTCGACCTCGACGCGTTCGACTCCGATGATCCGGCGAACCTGACGGCCATGACCCGCTTCCGAGCCGAGTGTCGCGAGGCCAAGCACGCATTGTCGGCCGATGTGAGCGCCACCGTGCCCGTGTTGCTTCCCGGCTACAACGAAACCGTCCGAATCACGCGACGCGAGTTCGAGGCGCTGATCGACCCGGCGATCGGACGTACCATCGACACCCTCGACGTGGCGGTCTCGACGACCGGCCTCGAGATGGAGTCAATCGACCGCATCCTGCTCGTCGGTGGCTCGACCCGAGTTCCCCTGGTTGCTGCACGACTCGCTGCGGCCACCCAACGCCCCATCATGAGCGACGCTCACCCGAAGCACGCGATGGCACTCGGAGCTGCAGCCTTCGGGGCACTCGATGCTCCCGTCGCTTCAGAAGACGTCCCGATGGCGACGCCGCTATCACCGGAGCCGCCATCACCCGAGCCGCCATCACCGGAGCCGCCATTGCCCGCTCCGCCGTCACCAAAGGCGCCGGCGCCGAGCCACAGCGAGCTCTACCGCCTACCCCACATCGACGAAGAACCACTCCCGGACTTCATGAAGGGCCGCGTACCTCCGCCGGCACCGACGCCCGCGCCGGCTCCCGCGCCCACTCCAGCTCCCGCGCCGGCGGCCCCCTCGCCTCCTGCCACCCGTCTGAATCGCGTCACCCCGTCACCGGTGGGTCCGGTCCTGATCGACGCCTCTCCCACCCGGTCAAGCTCGCCAGTCGGCATCTTCCTCGTTTCCTTCGTCGTCGTCGCCGCATTGCTCACCGCTGTCCTGTTGATCATGAACCGGGGCGACGGTGAAGGGGATTCCGCCGTCACCTCCACCACGGCCCCCGGCGATACGTCCACCCCGGATACGACCGAACCGGACGGTGGCGACCCTGCCGACTCTCTCGACCCAGTCGACCCCGTCGCCGAGTCCGGTTGCGCGGCTGCCGACTTCCCCGATCCGAACGTCCGCTACCGGGTGACCGAGATCCCCGACACCTTCGCCGAGCCGACGCTGAATGCTCGCAACGTGCCGAGCACGAGCAGCGTGGACGGTGTCAACTCGCGTCCGATCACCGCCTTCCCCGAGTTCAGCGAGCTCGATCTCACCTACACCGACTGCGCCATAGCCGAGAACGGGCGAGTCTGGTGGGGCATCAGCTACACCGGCCCAGATGTCGCCGGCGGTACGTACAGCGGCCTCCTGTGGTCATCGACCCGGTTCATCGAGCCCGTTCCCGCCTGAGCCGGAGCGAACTGGGCGCGTTCAGTGGCAGCGGTTTTGGGGCGCTTTGGATCATGAGTGTCGTGTTGATCTTGGGTTTGCAAAGCAATCGCAGCGTCCTTTGTGACAGGCTGCTCCCCCAGGCATCACCGGCAGGTGTCGACCCTTGTTCGGTCGACCATGATCACTCGACTCGGCGTCGTTCGGTGACTTGGGAACCCACGCATCGCCTGGGTCAGCCGGGCGATCAACAAAAAGTGGTCCTTGGAGGGAACATGTCATTCAAACGATTCATTGCCGCTCTGTCCGGTCTTGTGCTGGCCAGCGTCATCGTCGCTTCACCGCCGGCATCGGCGGACAAACCGACTGAACCGGCCGAGTCCGGCGTCGTTCAGCGTTTCGACACGATCGGCGGCCACACAATCAGTCCAGTACTCACGGACGTGGGCGGGACAATGCTCCCGATCTTCGTCGTCGTCGGTTGGGACGACGCGGTGACATTCTGCGCGGGCGGACCGCCGGTGTTCAACGGAGTCGAGCAGAACGTGTCCTCACCGTCTGGCAACTTCTCCATCGTGGTCCACAACAGCGACGTCCCGGTCCTCGTCTTCGACGTGTCGGCTGTGGCGAGCGAGGCCGACTTCTTGGCGAAGTGCGCAGCTGGGGAGATCGTTCCGCTCGCGACAGGAACGGCGAAGCAGCGCCCCATTCTTCACATCACCGACAGCGCGTTCAGCATCAAGGTGAAGACGCGCGGTGTCGTCACCGACGCAAGCGGACAAGACTGGACGATGCAGTCGTTCCTCAAGGTCCGTGAGGTCTTCGGCGAGGAGGAGCCGCAGGTGCTCAACGAGTGGGTGACGCTGAAGGCTCTCTGAGTCGACAGATTCGGGCCTACGCGATATCGCCACCGGTCTGTGCCGGTGGTGATGTCGTGGACCGGAACGCTCAGTACACCGCTCGCCCTCGTCCAGGTCTGGAACATCGAAGTCGAGATGCGCCTGTTGAGGGGTGCCGGTGCACCGGGACGACGCGTCTAACCGCGAACAGCATCCACACATAGCTGGGCTACTTCGTCGCCCGTTCCCAATGGAAGCAGCAGCCCTTCGACGCTGGCCGATGCAGTAAAGAGCGAACCTGCTGCCTGCTCGTTCAGTCCCATCTCAATCTCGATTGAAGCCTCTTCGAGAGCTTCGAGCGTGGCGCCGATCCGGCGAATGTCCCTGTCGGTGTATTCGCCGGACGCTACGAGGTCTGCTCGCAGCATTGACAGTGCTGTCGCCGCCGCTTCTATGTCTCCGACCGTCAGGGTCCCGTCGGGGGCACGCTCCGCAAGGTCCGCGAGGTTGGGCTGGCTTTCGGCATAGCGCTGGCAGGCCTCGAGTGGCACAGTGAGCCGGGGTCCGGGCGTCGGGACGACGGTGCTGGCCCTGTTAGGAGGTTGAGTGGCCACGGTGG